>Ga0180301_10000553_pt1 | contig 28693 bp, 28 predicted proteins | sample GuaBasSediGuay16_FD_121797 | JGI IMG/M metagenome (GOLD analysis project Ga0180301, IMG submission 121797) | Subseafloor sediment microbial communities from Guaymas Basin, Gulf of California, Mexico - Guay16, Core 4569-2, 12-15 cm | ecosystem: Environmental > Aquatic > Marine > Hydrothermal... | reverse complement strand
AGGATTTCTACAAGGTGGTAGAGTCATGTCCGCTTCCTCTAGTGATTGCCGGCGGCCCGAAATTAAAAACCGAGATGGGCGCCTTGAAAATGGCGGAATCCGCCATAAAAGAAGGGGCAAAAGGCGTAGATATGGGTAGAAACATCTGGCAGTCTAAACAGGCTATTGCTATGATCCAGGCGATAAGAAGCATTGTCCATGAAAACAAAAGCGCTGAAAGCGCGTTCGATTTACTTAATATTTCCAAAGAAAATAAATGAAGCCGGGTAGTTGTTTCAAGTTTATATTTATTATCCTATTTCTATTATCAGGCTTAACTGTAACTTTTTCAGCAAGCCCTGAGCCAAAAGCTTTAAAAATAACTTTTTTTTATTCTCCGAGCTGCCACGCCTGCGCTAAAGTTAAGAATGAACTGCTTCCTGAGGTCAAGCAAATATTCAGAGAGCAAATAGATATAGATTACCGTAATATAGATGAAATAGAAAATTATAAATTATTACTTGGCTTTATGGAGCGCCACGGTATTACACAGAAGACCGGCGTACCGGTATTATTTTTAGAAGAGCATTTTTTATCTGGGGGAACACAAATTAATGCCGAACTGATTCCGCTTATCGAAAAAAAAATCAGCCAACCACGAGAAGAAGAAAAGCAAGAGGCAGCTTCTTTTGGTAATATAATATCTCACTTTTCAAGCTTCAGCCCTTGGGCGGTTATCAGCGCCGGATTAATAGACGGAGTTAACCCTTGCGCTTTTACCGTAATCGTATTTTTTATTTCTTTTTTATCGCTGCAGGGCTATAGGAAAAGGGAATTAACGCTTATCGGCCTTTCTTTTATCGCAATAGTATTTCTTACTTACTTTTTTATAGGATTAGGATTATTTAATTTCCTTTACCGCATTAGAGCTTTCTGGCACCTGATAAGGATCGTAAACATTATTATCGGATTGGCTTGCGTTATATTAGGTTTTTTTGCGCTTTATGATTTTTTCCGTTTCAGGAAAACTAGGCGCACAGAAGGATTAATTCTCAAGCTGCCTGAGGCCGTAAAGAAACAGATACAGCGCATCATCGGTTTATTTTATCGCCGGAGGGCGAATCCCCAGATAAATAACCTAAAAATTAATCTGCCACGGCTGTTAGCGAGTGCGATAATCACAGGTTTTTTGGTTTCAATACTAGAGGCGGTCTGTACCGGCCAGGTTTATCTGCCGACAATAGTTTTTGTTTTAAAAACTACCCATTTTAAATTAGAAGCCTTTGGCTACCTTTTACTTTATAATTTTATGTTTGTTGTGCCTTTGATAATTATTTTTCTTTTTGCTTTACTGGGGGCTACATCTTCTCATTTCGCCAAATTTTTAAATAGGAATCTTGCCGCCGTAAAGATATTAATGGCTGTTTTATTTTTTACCTTGGGTGTACTTTTAATCTGGAGGGCCTGATGCAGAAAATATTATTAATGTTTTTAATTTGTATTTTACCATGCACCTGCTATGCTCAAACCTACGTTGAGGAATCTGAAGAACCGACTATTAAAGTTGATTTTGAATCCCAAGAAGAAGTCGCGGCAGAACTTAGGGAAGAGCCGCAAGAGAATTTAGCAAAAGAAGAGGAGGCTTATTCAATTTGGGACTTTGGCAAAGTGCAGGAAGGCGAGGTATTAGAGCATAGTTTTATTTTACAAAATGACAGCCAAGACACTCTCAATATAAACAGCCTTAATACCAGTTGCGGCTGTACGGTTTCAGAAGTCGAAAAAAAGAGCCTTGCGCCCGGAGAGAGCACTACCATAAATGTTATTTTCAATTCCAAAGGTTATAGCGGAGCGGTGCAGCAGCAGGTCTTTGTCAATACGGATAACCTTGAGAATCCGGTAATAAAGTTAACGATCAAGGCAGAGATATTGAGGAAGGAAGCAATACCTTAGCTGGTTCTTGGGTGTTGGTTTTTTCTTTGATAAACAGTAATCAGATTATGAGCATAGCTATAAAGTAAAAATGAATATTATTAGGGAGGAATAAAATGTTTTTCTTGAATTTGAGGATGTGGCTTCTATTAGGAATTTTATTTGCTATTATTTATGCCGCCGTAGCAATGATCGGAGCATATTTAGGAATAGCTAATTTTTATTTTTATTTGATATTATCTTTCGGGTTTATGGTTATTCAATATATGATCGGCCCTAAACTCGTAGAACGCTTTATGCGCGTACGTTATGTAAGTAAAGAAGACCAGCCCCAGCTTTACCAGATGGTGGAGGACCTGGCAGAGAAAGCGAAAATTCCCGTACCGAGAGTAGGGATTGCCCAGGTGAATATCCCCAATGCCTTTGCTTTCGGAAAAAGTTTAAATGACGGCAGGGTTTGCGTAACAGAAGGGATATTAAAGTTATTAAAACCGGATGAGCTTAAGGCGGTATTGGGCCATGAGATAAGCCACCTGAAAAACAGGGATGTTTTAACAATAACTTTGCTTTCGGTTATACCTATAGTCATGTACAGGATCGCGCTTCATACGTTGTTTTTTGGCCGCCGCCGCAGCTCAGGAGATAGAACTGCTTTAATCGGATTAGCCGCCTTCCTTTTTTATTTTATTACTAATCTTTTAGTGCTTTATGCCTCTCGCATAAGGGAATATTTTGCTGACCGGGGTTCGCTACTTTTAGGAAATTCCCCTTCCAGCCTCGCTTCTAGTTTTTATAAACTTGTCTACGGCTCTGCGCGCATGGATAAGGAATTATTAAAGGAAACCGAGGGCGTCAAGGTATTCTTTGTCAATGACCCTTCGCAGGCATTAAATGAAATCCGCGAACTTAAACAGCTGGATTTAGACCGAAGCGGTACAATTGATATAAATGAGCTGGAATTACTCAGAAGAAAGCAGGTTAATTTAAGCTTTGGCGACAGGATGCGGGAGTTATTAAGTACTCACCCGAACATGCTTAAACGCATAAAGCATCTTTCTGAATATAAGATTTAATTTTCAATTTTCTGCCATTTAGTTTACAAACTCCAACCTACTTTTTTAGGCATGCAAGCAGCTTTTTGATATCTTTTTTGGCAAATTCTAGCCATTCTTAATTGACATAACTTTAAATATACTATATAATTATAAGACTATGGAACTCGAAGAAATCATATCCCAGAGAAAAGAAAAACTCTTGTCCCTGAAGGAAAAAGGAATAGGCAAGCAGTTGCCTATTCCGGCAGGGCAGATTGAAATTAAAGAAGCACTCGATAAATTCCAAGAGGACAAAGAGGTGAGCCTTTGCGGCCGGATTATGGCAAAGCGTTCGCACGGAAAAGCCGTGTTTCTGGATTTAAAGGACGCAACAGCCAGGATTCAGCTTTATATTAAAGCTGATATCATCGGAGAAGATAAATTTAAGCTTTTAGAATATCTGGATATCGCTGATTTTATCAGTGTAAGAGGAAAGCTTTTTACTACACATACTAAAGAACCTACACTTAAAGTAGAAGAACTTTCTATTCTTAATAAAGCGCTTAGGCCCTTGCCGGAGAAGTGGCACGGGTTAAAGGATATCGAATTACGCTACCGTCAGCGTTATTTAGACCTGGTAGCCAACGAAGAGGTAAAAAAGGTATTTTTGACGCGCTCTCGGATTATCAAAGCTGTAAGGAATTTTTTAGATAATTACGGCTTTTTAGAGGTAGAGACGCCGATGATGCACCCTATTGCCGGGGGAGCCGCAGGCAGGCCATTTAAAACTCACCATAATGAATACGGCCTGGATCTTTATTTAAGGATTGCCCCGGAATTATATTTAAAGCGCCTTTTAGTAGGCGGGTTTGATAAAGTATACGAGTTAAACCGCAGTTTCCGTAACGAAGGCGTATCTACCAGGCATAACCCTGAATTCAGCATGCTTGAGATTTACTCTGCATACGCCAACTACGAAACTATGATGCAGCTTTGCCAGGAGCTGATTATTTCAGTTGCCAAAGAGATACTAGGCGATACTAAATTCACTTATCAAAATAAAGAAGTTGATTTAACCTTGCCCTGGCAGAAGCGTTCTTTTGCGGACCTGGTTAAGAAAGAGTTTGGCATTGAGCCGCAAGATGAGCCGGAAGTAATGCTTAAGAAATTGAAGGATAAGGGAAGGCCGGTAGAGAAAAAGAAGCTGAGCCGTTCTCAGATAGCCAAAATTATCGAGGAGATTCTTACCCAGGAGATGAGTGTTAAGCCTACATTTATTACTGATTATTTTACTGCTTTATGCCCGTTGGCTAAAACTAAGGAAGAAAATCCTTTATTATCCGAAAGATTTGAGCTCTTTATTGCCGGTATTGAAGTAGCAAATGCTTATTCCGAGTTAAACGATCCTTTAGAGCAGGCCAGGCGTTTTAAAGAGGAAATTAAGGATTCAGGAGAAGATGAAAAAAAGCAGTTTGATCAAGATTATGTTTTAGCCTTAGAGCACGGCATGCCTCCCGCCGGAGGTTTAGGCATAGGAATAGACAGATTAGTGATGTTATTTACCAATCAGGCCTCTATCAGGGATGTGATTTTGTTTCCTTTACTCAGGCCGCATTCGGAAACTGTTAAATGAGAGCGGAATTATTTATCAGCTGGCGCTACCTTGCTACTAAGAGAAAAGAAAAGTTTATTTCATTGATTAGTATTATTTCGGTTTTAGGCATTGCCATTGGAGTGATGGCTTTAATCGTAGTCATCGCAGTGATGACAGGCTTTGATAAAGACTTGCGCGATAAAATTGTAGGAAATTATTCACATATTACCGTCTCCAGCTTGCAGGGCATAGAAAAACAGGAGTATCTGGATTTATCCGCTAAAATAAAGGCTGTGGGAGCGGTAAAGAATTTCGCTCCTTATGTCCAGGGCCAGGTTTTAATTAAACATCAGGATAAACCTTTTGCCATAAATTTAAAAGGCATTGATCCTGAAAAGGAGGCCCGGGTTACCAAGTTAGAGAATTATCTGCTTGAAGGCAATATTTCTGATTTAGGCGGTGACCAGGTAATTATCGGTAAAGAACTGGCTTTGTATTTTGGTTTAATGCCGGGTTCTAAGTTCAGCGTTTATTCTGCAAAGGCTAAGGAATTTAAATTAGAAGTCGCAGGTATCTTTAGTTCCGGAATGTATGATTATGATTTAAATCTCATGTTTACGGATTTAGATACTGCTCAAAAAATTCTCAGCTTGGGTAGCCGGATCAGCGCGATAGCCGTAAAACTTGATAATCTATATTTAGCAGATAAAATAAAAGAAAAGCTGGATATTGCTTTGGGGCCCAGGTATACATTAAAAACCTGGATGGAGGCAAATCAGAATTTTTTTGCGGCGCTGCAATTAGAGAAATTAACCATGTTTATAATCCTGACGTTGGTAATTTTAGTAGCTTCATTTAATATCATCAGCACCCTTATCGTTATGGCAGTAACAAAAACCAAGGATATCGGCATCTTAAAGGCAGTAGGCATGAATTCCAAGCAAATCAGGAATATCTTTACTTATGAAGGGTTGATTTTAGGTTTTTTGGGCACTTTTTTCGGCACAGCCGGGGGTATACTGCTATGCATTTTGCTTAAAAAATATCAGTTTATTAAATTACCGCAGGATATATATTATATAGACAGGCTTCCCGTAGCTATAGCTTTGTGGCCGGATATAACCTTGATTATTTTAGCCGCTATGGTAATTACTCTGGTTTCTACGGTTTATCCTGCTCGTCGGGCTGCGCGCTTTGCGCCTGTTGAGGCGCTGCGCTACGAATAGGTTTTTGCTGTCAGCTGCTGGTAGCTGATAGCTCCTGCCTGCTTCGGGCAGAAAGTAATAACTAAATGATATTACAAGCACAAAACATACATAAGGTTTATAGTAGCGGTAATAAAAAAATTCATGTATTAAAAGGCATAGATTTTAATATTGATAAAGGAGAATTTTTTGCTATTGTCGGGCCTTCGGGAGCAGGTAAATCTACGCTTTTGCATATCCTGGGCGGTTTGGATAATCCTAGCGACGGAAAGGTCGCTATAGAAAACAGGGATATATACAAGTTAACTGATATTGACCTTTCGCGACTAAGAAACAGAAAAATCGGTTTTGTATTTCAATTTTATCACCTGCTTTCTGAGTTTACTGTTCTGGAAAATATTTTATTACCGGCTCTTATAGCAGATTCTTCGCCTGCGCTGATAAATAAAATAAGGGAATTTGCTTTAGAGCTGTTGGGAAGAGCGGGTTTAGAGAAGCGCACAAACCATTTTCCAAATCAACTCTCCGGAGGGGAAAGGCAGAGAGCAGCTATTGTGCGAGCCTTAATTAATAAACCTGATATGCTTCTTTGTGATGAACCTACAGGAAACCTGGATTCAGAGGCAGGTGAGGGAATAATATCGTTAATCAGAAAAATAAACAAAGAAGATAAAACTACAGTGATTTTAGTGACCCATAATTTAGAATTAGGCAAACAAGCGGATAAAGTTTATTATCTTAGAGGCGGAGTATTAGTCAATTGACAGCTATCAGCTGTCAGCTAGAAAAGCTGATGGCTGAGGATTGAAAATTCGGGCTCGGTAAATTTTTAACACGGAGGATATAAAAATGAAAGTTTACATCAATGGTAAATTTTATGATAAAAAAGATGCTAAGGTTTCGGTGTTTGACCACGGGCTTCTATACGGAGACGGCGTATTCGAGGGGATTCGTTCTTATAATCGTCTGGTATTTAAGCTTAAGGAGCACATTGAAAGGCTCTTTGAGTCCGCACATACCATAATGTTGGAAATCCCGATGACCAAAGAAAAAATGGTCCGGGCGGTGCTTTCTACGTTGAAAACCAATAAGCTCAAAGACGCCTACATCCGGTTGGTGGTAACCAGGGGAGAGGGTGACCTTGGGCTTGACCCGCGTAAGTGCCTGGGGCATGCAAACGTGATTATTATCGCAGATAGAATAGCTTTATATCCCGATAAATTCTATAAAGAGGGTTTGAAGATTATTACTGTGCCTACGATCAGGAATTTACCTGAGGCGCTTAATCCTCAGATAAAATCCCTGAATTATTTAAATAACATTTTAGCTAAAATCGAAGCGATAAACGCCGGCAGCGAAGAGGCGATAATGCTGGATTCGCTGGGTTATATCGCCGAGTGCACCGGAGACAATATTTTTATCGTTAAACGCAACCATCTCTATACCCCTCCGCAATGCATGGGTACTTTAAGAGGAATTACCCGCGATACGGTTTTAGATATTGCCAGAAAAAACAGGATTCCTGCGCATGAGCATGTGCTTACGCGGCATGAGTTGTTTATTTCCGATGAATGTTTTTTAACCGGAACCGCTGCAGAAATTATCCCGGTAGTAAAGGTTGACGGGCGGAGAATCGGCAGCGGCAAGCCCGGTGCGCTTACTTTGAAACTGTTGAAGGAATTTAAGAAACTGACTAAGAAAGAAGGAGTTAAATACTAATGACAAATGACAAAATTCAAATGACAAAATAAATTTAAAACTCAAATGACAAAACTCCGGTTTTGTTATTTGGTATTTTACATTTGTCATTTGTGCTTTGGTATTTGTCATTATCAAAAAAGAGGTTTGTTATGTTGTGTGATCTTTGCGGCAAAAACCCGGCAACCGTGCATTTTACTGAAATTATCGATAACCAGATGCAGGAGCTTCATCTCTGCGAGGATTGCGCAAAGCAGAAAAGCGTACAGATGGAGCAGCAGTTTGGCTTGAGTGATTTATTAGCCGGGTTGGTTGATATTGATAAACCGACAAAGGAGGCAGAAGCTCTTTCCCAGGTCAAATGTGAAAATTGCGGTTTAACTTATGCTGATTTTAAGAAAATAGGCAGGCTTGGCTGCAGCGAGTGTTATGCAGTGTTTAAAAAATACTTAAGCCCTTTGTTAAAAAAGATTCACGGTGCATGCCACCATGTAGGAAAGACGCCGGCAAAAGTCACTAAGGTTCTAAAAACCAAGATAGACTTATCGACTTTGCGTTATCAGCTCCAGAAAGCAATCGAAGATGAAGCCTTTGAAGAGGCAGCTAAGATTCGCGACCAGATAAAAGAGCTGGAGAAAAAAGGGCAAAAACCTTCAAAGAAGGAATAGTATATATGAACCTCAATGATTTAATAAACCATACCAGCGAGTGGCTTAAGGGCACCGGCCCTAATTCCGATATCGTTATCTCCAGCCGTATCCGCCTGGCCAGGAATTTGCAAAAAATCCCTTTTCCGCATTGCGCAAATAAAAAACATACCGAGAAGGTTTTAAAGAATATGGAGGCAGCGATGTCGAGCATTGATTATTTAAAGTCAGCCGCGCTCTTTAAACTAGCGGATTTAGAGAGTGTAGACAAACAGTTTTTAATTGAACGCCACCTTATGTCTTTAGAACTTGCGCAGAAGGCGAACAGCAAGGCAATAATATTTGATAACGAAGAAATAATCGCAATAATGATTAACGAGGAAGATCATATCAGGATGCAGGTTATGCAGTCGGGTTTTAATCTCCTGGAGGCCTGGGGTATTATCAGCAAGATTGACGACGCGCTGGCAAAATTATTGCCTTTTGCTTTTTCAGCGGATTTGGGCTATCTTACAGCCTGCCCTACCAATGTAGGCACAGGGATGCGCGGTTCGGTGATGTTGCATTTGCCGGCACTGGTAATGTCGCGCCAAATAAATCGGGTTCTGGCTGCTATTGCAAAATTGAGTTTTAATGCCCGGGGGCTATATGGTGAAGGTACGCAAGCTACGGGTAATTTTTTTCAGATTTCTAATCAGTTATCCCTAGGCCGCCGCGAGGAGGAAATTATCGATAATATAAACGGTTTGATCCGGCAGATAATCGACCAGGAGAGCCAGGCGCGGGAAGTATTAATTTCCCGGGAAAAGGCATTTTTAGAAGACAGGGTCAATCGCAGTTTCGGTATTCTTAAGAGCGCGTATATTATTTCAAGCCAGGAGACTACAGAGCTGCTTTCAATGGTAAGGCTTGGTTGTGATCTGGGCATGATTAAAGACATAGACCGCAGGGCAGTTAATGAGTTATTTATTTTAATTCAGCCGGCGCATCTTCAAAAAATAGAGAATAAGAAGTTAAGCAGCCAGGAAAGAGATTTAAAACGCGCTGAATTAATCAGGGATAGGTTAAAGATATAATAATATTCTTACGGGAGGAAGTATGTTTAATCGCTTTACGGAAAGAGCAAGAAAAGTCATTATCCTTGCTAAGGAGGAAGCAAGGCGTTTTAATCACGACTATATCGGTACCGAACATATATTGTTAGGCTTAGTGCGCGAAGGCGAAGGTGTAGCGGCAACTGTTTTACAGAAGATGGATGTTTCGCTGGAAAAAATACGCCTGGAAGTAGAGAAATTAGTCCAACCCGGGCCTGCAACCCAGATCATCGGGGATATTCCTTTTACTCCCCGGGCAAAAAAGGCTCTGGAATTATCTGCTGAGGAAGCCAGGTCGTTGGGGCATAATTATATCGGAACAGAGCACCTGCTATTGGGTCTTATCCGCGAAGGTGAAGGCATAGCCTCGCAGGTTCTTTTAAATCTTGGATTAGATTTGAACAGTGTTAGAAATTCTGTAATGGAGCTTTTAAGTTCGGCATTGCCCAGTTTTGGCGCGCAACCTGCTAAAACCAAGACTCCGGCACTCGATGCCTTTGGGAGAGACCTTACTATATTGGCCAAGGAAAATAAACTTGACCCGGTTATCGACCGGCGTAATGAAATTGACCGGGTGACTCAGATTTTAAGTCGGCGCACAAAGAATAATCCGGTTTTACTCGGAGAGGCTGGTGTGGGTAAAACCGCAATCGTTGAGGGCCTTGCCCAGGCAATAGTCAGCGGCAACGTCCCGGAAGTATTAAGGCATAAAAGGATTGTCGTGCTGGATTTAGCCTTGATGGTAGCCGGGACTAAATACCGCGGACAATTTGAAGAGCGGATCAAGGCCGTAGTTGAGGAGATAAAGCGCTCCCAAGACATAATTATATTTATTGACGAATTGCATACTTTGGTAGGTGCGGGTGCTGCAGAAGGCGCAATTGATGCTTCTAATATTTTAAAACCTTCTCTATCCAGAGGCGAGATCCAATGCATCGGGGCAACTACAATGGATGAATACAGGAAATATATTGAAAAGGATGCGGCATTGGAACGCAGGTTCCAGGCTATAATGGTAGAACCGCCGTCGGTAAGCCAGACTGTTGAAATACTAAAAGGCTTAAGGGATAGGTATGAAGCGCACCACAGGGTTACTTTTAAAGACGAGGCTCTGGAGGCAGCGGCAAAATTATCCGACCGCTATATTTCCGGAAGATTCCTGCCTGATAAGGCGATTGACCTTATTGATGAGACCGGTTCACGCGCAAGGCTCAATGTTTTGATTGTCCCCCCCCAAATTAAAGAATTGGAAGAAAAAGTAGAGGGCTTAAGAAAAGAAAAAGAGGCTTTTATCAAATCCCAGGATTTTGAAAAGGCCGCTTCTTTAAGGGACCTGGAAAGGAATGCACGTCAGGAGTTAGAAAAACTTAATAAAGAATGGACTATGTCCAAAGACAAGATGCGGCCTGAAGTTACTGCTGAAGATATTGCAAAGATAGTTTGCCAGTGGACCGGAATTCCGATATTCCGGCTCGAAGAAAAAGAAAGCGAGAAACTATTAAAGATAGAAGAAGAGTTACATAAGCGCGTAGTCGGCCAGGATGAGGCCATTAATACCATTGCCCACGCAGTCAGAAGGTCGCGGGCCGGGATAAAAGACCCTAGGCGTCCGATAGGATCATTTATATTCTTAGGCCCTACAGGGGTGGGGAAAACTCTTCTTGCCAGGGCATTGGCTGAATTTATGTTCGGTGATGAAGATGCGCTTTTACAGTTAGATATGTCCGAATATATGGAAAAATTTAATGTTTCGCGGCTGATCGGCGCCCCCCCCGGATACGTAGGTTATGAAGAAGGCGGCCAGTTAACCGAAAAAGTCAGGCGTAGGCCTTATTCAGTCATATTATTAGATGAGATTGAAAAAGCACATCCGGATGTTTTTAACCTGCTTTTGCAGGTCTTTGAGGAGGGTCGCCTTACTGATAGTTTTGGCAGGAAGGTAGATTTCCGTAATACTATCATGATAATGACTTCTAATGTGGGTGCAGAATTAATCCGCAAAACCGGCTCATTGGGTTTTAAGAGCCAAAAAGAAGAGGTTACTTATCAGGGGATGAAAGAAAAATTGCTTGAAGAAGTCAAGCGTACTTTTAAACCCGAATTTTTAAACCGCATTGATGATACTATAGTTTTTAAACCTTTGGCCAAAGAGGACCTACAGCGTATCGTAGAGATTGAAATCGGATTTGTAGCCGAGAGAATAAAGGAGCAGAATATAACGATAACAGAGGTAACCCAGGAGGCAAAAGATTTTCTCATTGAAAAAGGCTTTGATCCGATTTTCGGCGCCAGGCCTTTGAAGCGCACTATTCAAAGGTACCTCGAGGATCCTTTGGCTTCCGAAATTATATCCAAAAAAATTAAAGAAAATTCCAGAGTAAAAATAGTACGTAAAAACGAGGAATTAAATTTTGAGCTATGAGGCAGACACTCTTTACCTTAGGTCGTAAGATTATCTCCTTTTTATATTTTGCCGGGGGATTGGCTAATTTAGCGGGCCAGACTATTTATTATTCATTTGTCCCACCCTTTAAAAAAGATCGTTTTTTAGAACAGGCGAAAAAGGCCGGTTACGACAGTTTCCCTATTGTTTCTTTAATCTCTTTATTCATCGGATTTATTTTTGCTCTTCAGACCGCATATTTTATGCAACGCATCGGTTCTGAAATTTATATTGCCAGCATGGTCGCCCTTTCTTTAGTCAGAGAGTTGGGCCCGGTGATTACTGCGTTGATAGTAGCTGGAAGGGTGGGTGCTTCTATTACCGCGGAATTAGGTTCTATGCAGGTAACCGAGCAGATAGATGCCTTAGAATCATTGGCCTGTAATCCCATAAAATACCTGGTTGTCCCTCGGTTTTTGGCTTTGAGCATCATGCTGCCATTATTGACCATCTATGCGGATATGATCGGGATATTCGGAAGTTACTTAATTTGTGTTCTTAAAATAGGTATATCTTCCAGTATGTATATGCGGGTGACCTTTGACTCTTTACTTTATAAAGACGTATTTACCGGATTACTTAAAACTATATTTTTCGGTATGATTATTGCTTTTGTCAGCTGCTATGAGGCTTTTAACGTCCAGGGGGGTGCTGAGGGCGTGGGCAGGGCGACTACGCGTTCAGTGGTTTCTTCTTTTGTGCTGATTATCATTGCTGATTGTTTCTTTACCGCCTTGTTTTATTTTATATTTCCTTAAATGAAGATATAGGCGCTATGGATATTGTTTAATTCCTCGCGGCTGATTAACAATATAAGCTGTTCGGGATAAATTCGCGCAAATAACTTATGTCGGCTATCGCCCCCATAAGTTATGCGTTCATTTAAAATGATAGAAATAGAAGGAATACATAAATTTTTCGGTAATAAAAAAGTCTTAGACGGCTTAAGCCTTAAGGTTGAAAAGGGGACTACCTGCGTAATTATCGGCCGCTCCGGATGCGGGAAGTCCGTGCTTTTAAAGCACATCGACGGGATATTAAGGCCGGACGAGGGAAGGGTAAAAGTCGATGGCCGAGATGTCAGCGAGTTAAAGGGCAAAGATATGGACGCATTGCGTTTGAAGATCAGTATGGTTTTCCAAGGCGGAGCACTTTTTGATTCTATGACCGTCGGAGAGAATGTCGGCTTCGGACTCATAGAGCATACAGAAATCAGCCAAAAGGATTTATTGCGGAGTGTTGAGGAATCATTAAGCCTGGTGGATCTGCATGGTATTGCCCACCTTATGCCTTCGGAATTAAGCGGCGGGATGAAGAAAAGGGTGGCACTGGCTCGGGCAATCTGTATTAGGCCGGAAATTATACTTTATGACGAGCCGACAACAGGGGTTGACCCGATTACCTCTGACAGTATTAATAAATTGATCAGGAGCCTACATGATAAATTGAAAGTCACTTCGATTGTAGTGACTCACGATATGAAGAGCGCCTATTGCGTAGCGGATAAAATCGCTATGCTCTACAAAGGAAAAATCATTGCCGAGGGTCTGCCGGATGAGATTCAAAACAGCCAGCATCCGATAGTGCACCAGTTTGTAAACGGCCTGGCTAAGGGCCCAATTACCGAAAGCATAACATAGTTTCAGATTATTGAATATTAAAAAATTGTAAGGCAAAGAAGTTAGGTGAACCCAAAACCTAAACGACAAATAACAAAAAACTTTTACCATTTGTACTTTGTCATTTGTCATTAAATTATGGAGGTTATAAATGTTATTCGGCAGAACAAAATTAGAGTTAAAGTTGGGATTTTTCGTTTTTATAGGATTAGTTATTTTAGCCATATTTGTGCTTTCGATTGGAAGTGTGCAAACCTGGGCTTCGGGTTACCGGGTTAATTTCGTTTTTAACTTTGCTAACGGGATAAAAATCGGAGCACCGGTAAGATTCGCTGGAATAGATTGCGGAGAAGTAAGGTCAATAAACTTTTCTTTCGATAACAAAGAACAGGAGACTAAGGTTAATGTAATCTGCTGGGTAAAGAAAGAGATAAAGATTCCTATAGATTCCACTATCTGGATAAATACTTTAGGCCTTTTAGGAGAGAAGTATGTTGAAATTATGCCCGGAGAAAATTATAAAAGTGTTTTAGGGGAAAATCAGTCGTTGGCAGGCGTTGATCCTTTGCCTATGCATGAATTAGTTAGGTCAGGTAAGGATATTATTGATAATCTGGACGCTAGCATTAAGAAGATAATAGCCGGCGAGGGCACGGTGGGAAAGCTTCTTTATGAGGAGAGGATATACAACGAGCTTGAAGAGATGATAATTGATTTGAAGAAAAATCCCTGGAAATTATTCTGGAAACAGAAGGAGAAGAAATAATATAAGGGTCACAAGCCCACAAAGACACAAGGACACAAGAAATGGTAAAGACAAAAACAGTATTTACATGCCAGAATTGCGGGTATCAGTCGCCTAAATGGCTGGGTAGGTGCCCGGATTGCAATCAATGGAATTCTTTTGTTGAGGAGGATTATTCTCCTGTCGCTGTAAAATCAAAAGAGAGGAGTGCGTTATATAAAGATGAGCCGATATTATTAAAAGACGTCCAGATTAAGGAAACTGACCGCTTGAAGACTAACATTTCGGAATTAGACCGTGTATTAGGCGGAGGAGTGGTTGTAGGTTCAGTAGTATTAATCGGAGGAGATCCCGGTATCGGCAAATCAACTATATCGCTGCAGGTATCAAATCAGTTAGTAAAGCAAGGGCATACTGTTTTGTACGTCAGCGGCGAAGAGTCGGTAGCCCAGACAAAGTTGAGAGCCAGGCGCCTGGATGCTTCAGGAGACGGCCGCTTATATATCGTAAATCAAACAGACCTCTCCTTAGTAACTGAACATATAAGAAAGATTAATCCCGAAGTGGTATTTATTGATTCAGTGCAGGTTATATTTCAACCCGAGATTAGTTCATCACCCGGCAGTGTCAGCCAGGTAAGAGAATGCGCTAGCATGCTTACGCAACTGGCTAAGACAACCGGAACTTCTATTTTTATTATCGGCCATGTTACCAAGCAGGGCACCCTTGCCGGCCCGAGGGTTTTAGAGCATATTGTAGATACTGTACTTTATTTTGAAGGAGACAGGTTTTCAATATACAGGATTTTAAGGGCGGTAAAAAATAGGTTCGGCTCAACTAATGAAATCGGGGTTTTTGAAATGAGCACCAGCGGTTTACAGGAAGTGAAAAACCCTTCTCAGATTTTCTTGTCAGAGCGGCCAAAAGAAGTGAGCGGCTCGGTTGTGGTTTCGGTTTTAGAGGGCAGCCGTCCCCTTTTAGTTGAAGTCCAGTCTTTAGTCAGTAAGTCCAGTTTTGGTTATGCCAGGCGCAGGGCCGAGGGTTTTGATTACAATAGATTAGGCCTCTTAGTTGCGGTGTTAGAGAAAAGAATAGGCCTGGCGCTTGAAGCAGAGGATATATTTGTCAATGTTGCCGGTGGTATAAAAATAGAAGACCCTGCTGCAGATTTAGGTGTTGCTTTGGCTGTGGCTTCAGCTTTTCGCGATCAGCTGATATTGGCAGATACTGTATTTTTAGGAGAAGTGGGTTTAGCAGGAGAGGTTAGAAGTATATCCCAGGCGGCTTTACGCATAAATGAAGCAGCAAAATTAGGTTTCAGGCGCTGCCTGCTTCCGCGTAATAACTATAAAAATTTAGAACACTCCTTTGCCGGAGGAAGGAGTGATAAATCCAAAAAAAAAGAAAATATAGAATTAATACCGGTTTCGTCCTTAAAAGAGGCCTTGAGTATTGCGACGAAGTGAATTTATAATTCATAATCGTTTTTATAATTAGGGGAGGGAATAATGACATTAATTGCAGTGCGCATTCTTTTTGTGGTTGCGGGTGCACTTATCGGTTACCAGGCTTTATCTGTTACTGGAGGATCGGTTGTTTTGGGTATAGCAATCGGTGGATTGGCAGGCCTGGGTTTTATTTTAATCGAAAGCGGAATACGCCGTGTTTCTACAAAAGGATTATCCAGTGCAGTTTTTGGCCTTATATTAGGTTTAATCATGGCTAAATTGGTAAGTGACGCCTTTACCTTGATTCCTATGCATCCGGATACGCTTTCGACCATCCGGGTTTCTATGACCTTGGTCTTTTGTTATTTAGGCATGGCTATGGGTATACGCGGCAAGGAAGAATTCAACATCATTGTGCCTTATGTAAGATTAAGGCAGCAGGATCAGGCAGAAGAAGTAACGCTGCTTGACACAAGCGCAATTATTGACGGAAGGATACTGGATATTTCCAAGACCAGGTTTTTAGAAAGAAAACTGGTTATTCCCCGTTTTGTCCTCCGAGAGCTTCAACAGATCGCGGATTCTACGGATGCCATAAAACGCCAGAGAGGGCGCAGGGGATTAGAGATACTTAACATGCTCAAAAAAGAAACAAATATAGATTTAAGCCTTCACGAAGAGGATTTACCCGATATTCCAGAAGTTGATATGAAGTTGGTCAAACTGGCTAAGGTTTTAAATGCTAAGGTGTTGACTGTAGATTTTAATTTAAACCGTATCGCCAGCCTCCACGGCGTAAAGGTATTAAACATCAATGAACTGGCTAATGCTCTAAAACCGGTTGTCTTTCCGGGCGAAGAAATGTTTATCAAATTGATCAAGGAGGGCAAGGAGTATAACCAGGCAGTAGGGTATCTGGATGATGGCACCATGGTAGTAGTTGAGGAGGCGCGTAAGCAGATCGGCCATGAGGTAAAGGTTATAGTGACTTCGGTTCTGCAGACTCAAGCCGGCAGAATGATATTTACCAAGCTGGGCAAATAACAGGACTTTTTTAAAGATGCTCGTTACAGCGATTATTCTCGCAGCCGGGAAGGGCAAGAGGCTTACCCATAGGACCCCCAAGCCGCTCATACGAATCAAATCCAAGCCTTTAATAATCTACTCTCTGGAAGCAATCAGCAGGAATAAATTTATAAAAAATATTATCATAGTCGTAAATAAATATAACAAAAAAAGAATTTCTACAGTTATAAGGCAGTATAAAATTCAGAAAATAAAAAGGATTGTCCTGGGCGGTGAGCGTCGACAGGATTCAGCTTATAATGCGCTAAAAGTCATAGATAGAGATACTCAATTAATATTAATTCATGATGCTGCCAGGCCGTTTATTGAAAAAAAATTACTGGTTTCGGTAATCAAAGAGGCGCAAAGATACGGCGCGGCGGTTTTAGGGGTGCCGGTAAAGGTTACGATAAAACGAGTCACAAGGTCACAAGGTCACAAGGCCGCAAGCAGAATCGTAGTAGAAAAAACGTTGGATAGGAGCAGGCTTTGGGAAATTCAGACCCCTCAGGTTTTTAGAAAAGAGTTAATCCTTCGGGCTTATAATAAATTCAAACGCTTAAACGTGACTGACGACGCCTCCTTAGTTGAAAAATTAGGCTCAAAGGTAGTTTTGGTTGAGGGTTCCTCGCTAAATATTAAAATAACTGCCAAGCAGGATTTAATAATCGCCAAAGCAATTTTAAATACACGAGCCTGCGAAAGAGGTGCGGGTTATTGATTATGGCATTCCGTATAGGTATTGGTTATGATATCCATCGGCTCACAGAAGGCCGCAAGCTATTTATCGGCGGGGTGGAAATTTATCATCACAAGGGGCTCTTGGGCCATTCTGATGGCGATGTGCTGTTACATGCTATTTGTGACGCGTTGCTGGGGGCAAGCGGTGAGGTCGATATAGGAGAGCTTTTTCCTGATAGTGACCCGAAATTTAAGGGTATCTCTAGCAGGGAATTGCTAGAAAGCGTGGTTAAAATGGTAATAGATAAGAACTTTACTATTAATAACCTAGACGCGGTGGTCATCGTAGAAGAGCCTAAATTGACTTCCTTTAAAGAAAAAATGCGGCAGGAAATTGCCCGTCTTCTTCAGGTAGACCAGGGGCAGGTAAGCATAAAAGCAAAGACAAACGAGGGAATAGGTAAAGTCGGCCAAAAGGAGGCGATTGCTGCTTACGCCGTTGTTTCCTTAGCCACTAAGGAGAATAAATGATGATTTTTTTAAAAATTATCGGGATACTTTTTGCATTGATCATAGTGAAGATTATTTTTATTGCGGTATTTTTCCATAAAGAGGTCCAGGCTGCGCGCGCTAAGGATCCGGCAGCCAAAGGATTTTTTGAAATAATTCTGCTTTATCAGGGATTGCATGCTTTAATCTACCATCGTATTGCGCACTTTTTTTATAAAATACATTTTAATTTCTTTGCGCGCCTGATCAGCCAGTTTTCCAGGTTTATCACCGGAATAGAAATACATCCCGGAGCAAAAATCGGCGAAGGTTTTTTTATTGATCACGGAATGGGGGTAGTTATCGGGGAGACCGCGATAATCGGAAATAATGTATTATTATATCAGGGAGTGACCTTGGGGGGCACAGGCATAGAAAAAGGAAAACGCCATCCTACCATCGGAAATAATGTAGTCATTGGCGCCGGGGCTAAGGTATTGGGCAATATTACCGTAGGGGATAATTCTTATGTAGGCGCGAATGCAGTTGTAATCAAGGATGTCCCGGCAAACTCTACCGTTGTAGGAGTTCCGGGGAGAATTACTAAGCAGGAAGGCAAAAAAATAGATATCAGCCTGGATCATATCCACGTACTTGACCCGATTATGCAGAATATAGAGGAATTAGAAGAGAGAATTAAAAATATGGAAAAAAGTAATTAAATATGCCTATTTCAATTTACAGTTCCCTTCAAAAAAGAAAAATACAGCTCTATGAGCCGTTGGTGCATCCGGAAGTAAAGATTTATGTCTGTGGGCCTACGGTTTACGATGAGCCGCATATAGGGCATGCCCGCAGCGCTTACATTTTTGACCTTTTAAGAAGATATTTAAAATATAGGGGCTATAGAGTTAAATTTGTCAGAAATATCACCGATGTGGACGATAAAATTATCGAAAAGGCGCGAAAAGAATTGGGCAGTGAGGATATAAACAGCGCAATAAAAAAGGTCTCGGCAAAGTACCTGGATTTATACCACCAGGCCCTGGCAAAGATAGGTATAAGCAACTCTAGCGATGATCCTGATATTATTGAGCCTAAGGCCAGTGAATACATTGATAAAATGGTAAGTTTTATTGAAGAGCTTATTGGCAGAGGAGTTGCTTATGAATCTTCGGGCGATGTTTATTTTGATATTAAGAAAGCGCCTGCTTACGGGAAATTATCCAATCAATCCTTAGATCATTTAGAGGCCGGAGCAAGAATTTCTCCCGGTGAAAACAAAAACAACCCTTTAGATTTTGCTTTATGGAAAAAAGCAAAAGATGACGAGCCGTCCTGGCCCAGTCCCTGGAGTCAGGGTCGGCCCGGATGGCATATCGAATGCTCAGTGATGAGTACTGATATTTTGGGCGATAGGTTTGATATCCATGGCGGAGGCATTGATCTTATTTTTCCGCACCACGAAAACGAAATCGCCCAGGCTGAAGGCCTGGATAAAGGATTTGCCAATATTTGGATGCACCATGGCCTATTATCCATAAACGGGCAGAAAATGGCAAAATCCCTGGGAAATTTCGTAACCGTCGGAGAATTTCTCTACAAATATAAAAATGCGGATTTGCTAAAGCTGATTTTTTTATCAGGGCATTATTCTCAGCCTTTAGACTTTACGGACGAAAAAATCGAAGAGGCGAAAAAAGCCTATGAGCGCATAGATATTCTTATGCATAAATTTAATGATGTCTTCTCCAGTCCTAAAGCGCCGCCTGTTAATTCAGAAGACGCACTTTTCATAAAACCATTTAAAGAGCAGTTTATTAAATATATGAATGATGATCTTAATACTCCGAGAGCTTTAGCGGTCTTATTTGAAATGATAAATGCCTGCAATAAATTTTTTGAGAGCGAAGAAGAAACTAAGCTTTCCAAATTGTATTTTGCCAGAGAAGCAATAAAAGAGATAACCGCTATCTTTGGGTTAGGTTTTTTAAAAAAGGAAGATTCCAAAGACGGCATTCCTGATAAGGAAGTGGAGCGTTTAATAAAAGTGCGCGCGGCCTATAAAAGCCAAAAAAGATATTTTGCCGCCGATGAAATCCGGAAAGACTTAGAAAAAAAGGGGATTATTTTAGAAGATACAAAAGAAGGCAAAACCACCTGGCGAAAGAAATTATAATGAAAGGTACGTTTATTACCTTTGAAGGTTCTGAGGGCTGCGGCAAGAGTACCCACTCGGCGCTTCTTTTTAATTATTTAAAAAATAAAGGATTCAGGGTCACTTATATCCGTGAGCCGGGAGGGACCTTGGTGAGTGAAAAAATCCGCAGGATTTTACTCGACCCTAAAAATAAATCAATGTCTGCTGAATGCGAAACACTTCTTTATATGTCGGCGCGCGCGCAAATAGTCCGTGAGATAATCTCGCCGGCTTTAAGTAAGGGCATGATTGTTATCAGCGACAGGTTTTTAGATTCTACTGTTGTTTATCAGGGTTACGGCTTGGGAGTTGATATTCAAACAATAAAAAATATCGGCAGGTTCGCAACCTCCGGTATAAAGCCGGATCTAACCTTATTTCTGGATTTACCTACCAGAGAAGGATTAAGAAAATGCGGCCGGATAAAAGACCGTATTGAATTAAGGTCATTGAATTATCACCAGCGTGTCAGGTGCGGTTACCTGGAATTAGCCCGCCTTCATCCGAAAAGAATTAAAGTTGTGGAAGTGCATCATAGCAAAGCTATAACCCAGGATAAAATCAGAAAATTAGTATTAGAATTAATTGCATAATTTAATACTAAAAATTTAATGCTATGGCATTCAAAGATATAAGAGGCCAGGATTTAGCTATTAAGTTGCTTACCGGCTATATGAAGCAGGGTAAGCTTACCGGTAGTTATCTTTTTATTGGCCCTGAAGGCATAGGTAAAAAGATAACCGCCCTTACCGTTGCTAAAGCTTTAAATTGCCAGGTTAATAAATTTGATTCCTGTGATAAGTGCGCTTCCTGTTTAAAAATAGACAAAAACGGACATCCGGACGTGCATTTAATCGAAAGCCAGGCAAGCGAAGCTATAAAAATAGAATATGTGCGCCAGATGCGCAATGCTGTAAATCTTAAACCTTATGAGGCAAAAAAGAAGGTTTTCATTATTGATGACGCCCATAACCTCACGCAGGAAGCTGCCAATTCGCTTTTAAAAGTGCTTGAAGAACCGGGGCCAAATAATGTTATTATATTGGTCACTGCGGTTCCGTCGTTATTGCCTAAAACAGCAATCTCGCGCTGTAAGCTTATTAAATTCTCTGCATTAGGAAGAGTTGAGCTTGAAAATTTTTTAAAAGATGATTTTTCGCTGCCTAAAGATAAAGCTCATTTTCTGGCGTATTACTCACAAGGCAGGATAGGTTCAGCTTTGGCTTTAAAAGATAGCACTCTTCTTAAAGATAAAAACAGGGTAATTGATGAGTTTATTTTTCAAAGACAATCTACAGGGGCAGCAAATTTTCTATCTGAACCGAATAAGGCGATGAGTATGGAAACTCGCAACAGGGTAAATTTACGTAATCAGTTAAATATCCTGGCTTCCTGGTTCAGGGACATTTATTTTATCAAAATAGGGCTACCGCATTCCGAGCTCATTAATTATGATTGCCGGGAGAAGCTTTTAAAGGAGATGGCTAAATATAGTTTCTTTGAGCTGGATGAAATATTAAAATTTATCTCTGATTCCTTATCGTACATAGAGCAAAATGTAAACGTAAAATTGCTAGTTTCAAATTTAAAGTCAGAATTATGGAAGAAAGGATTTTAGTCAGGCTAAGAGACTTGGGGCAGACTTATTTTTATTCGGCCTCAAATTTAAATTTAAAAGAAGGAAGCTACGTGATCGTCGAACACGATCGGGGCTTAGATTACGGTAAGATAATTTCTCCTCAGGAAGCCACGTTTGACAATAAGACGAAAGAGCAATTGAAAAAAATCATCCGTCCGGCGACGGAAAACGACTTAAAGCAGATTCGGGACAATAGGACCAAGGCAAAAGAAGCGTTTAATACCTGCCTTAACAAAATTAAAGAACATAATTTAGAAATGAAACTAATCAAGGCAGAGTATTCTTTTGACCGCACAAAAATTATATTTTATTTTACTGCCGCAGGGCGGGTAGATTTCAGAAACCTGGTTAAAGACCTGGCAAAAATTTTCAGGGTGAGGATTGAATTAAGGCAGATTGGCGTCAGAGACGAAGCCCGGCTCTTCGGTGGTTTTGGCCATTGCGGTAGGGAATTATGCTGTAAGAGATTCTTAAAAGATTTTGAGCCGGTTACCATGAAGATGGCTAAAGATGAGGGCCTGCCTCTCAATCCTCCTAAAATATCCGGACTCTGCGGTAGACTGATGTGCTGCCTTGATTTTGAATATGAAATTTATAAGGCTCTTTCCAAGGGCCTGCCTAAAGAAGGGGAAAGGGTCCATACTAAGGAAGGAAAGGCAAGGGTAATAAGCGTTAATGTCTTCCAGCGCCAGGCAACAGTAGAATTGGAGGACGGAACACAGCTAAAATTGACTTATAAATAAAAAATGGCTAAAAAATTTTACCTTACTACGCCTTTATATTACGTAAATGCCTCACCGCATATAGGGCATTCTTATACTACTATTGCCGCTGATTGCCTTGCGCGGTATATGCGCCCGAGAATCGGTAAGGAGAATGTCTGGCTGCTTACCGGGACTGATGAACACGGCCAGAAGATTCAGCGCGCAGCCGAAAAGGAAGGTTTAGGCGCGCAAGAATTCGCCGATAAAACGGTTGTTAGATTCAAAAGCCTCTGGCAGGAATTAGATATTTCTTATGATGATTTTATCCGCACAACCGAACCGCGGCACACTAATACCGTGGAGAAGGTCTTGGATATACTGCACGAAAAGGGCGATATTTATGAGGCTAAATATCAAGGCTGGTATTGCGTTCCCTGCGAGACTTTTTGGACTGATTCGCAGGTAAGCGAAAAAAAATGCCCGGATTGCTTAAGGCCATTGGAGAAAATCAGCGAGGCAAATTATTTTTTCAAGCTTTCCAAATATCAGGATCGGTTAATAAGACATATTAAGGCAAATCCGGATTTTATAAAACCGGTAATACGTTATAACGAGGTATTAAGCTTTCTGGAATTAAATAAATTAACTGATCTTTGTATCTCAAGGCCAAAAGAGCGCCTGGAATGGGGGATAGAGCTTCCTTTTAGTCCAGGACATGTTACTTATGTTTGGTTTGACGCACTCATAAACTACATCAGTGCAGTGGGTGAGTTTGACAATCAGGGTAATTATCATTCTAAATGGTGGCCTGCTGATTTACACCTGATTGGTAAGGATATCTTAAGGCAGCATGCCATATACTGGCCGATTATGCTTTTTGCCCTTGATATCGAGCCGCCAAAAACAATATTTGCCCACGGCTGGTGGCTGATTAATGAAAGTAAGATGTCTAAATCCACAGGAAATGTTGTCTCTCCGCTGGAAATATCAAAGAAATTCGGAGTAGAAACCTACAGGTATTTTTTATTGCGAGACGTTGCTTTCGGCCAGGATGGTAATTTTTCCGAGGAGGCGATCATAAAAAGATTCAACAGCGACTTGGCGAATGATCTGGGTAATCTTATTTATCGTACGCTGACAATGGCTGAAAAATATTTCCAGGGAAATATTCCTGCAGCAAAACAAACGCTTGAGACTCCCCAGGCAAAAAATATTGAAGAGAAAATAAAATCTTTAGATGCGCGAGTCTTTGATGCTTTAGGCGCGGAGAGTGCGGTTAATTTTAGCCAGGCATTGGAAGCTATCTGGGAATTAATTAATATAGCTAATAAATTCATCGAAGATACAAAGCCGTGGAATTTGGCCAAAGAGAAGAAAACAGAAGAGCTGGGAGATTTTATCTTATTATTAATTAATACCATAAAAGAAGTTAGCGGCCAACTTCTGCCTTTTATGCCTAAAACAGCCGAAGCAATTAAAGCACAGATCAGAGGCGACAAAGTTAAAAAAGGCAAACCCTTATTCCCCCGTATTGACATCCAAAATTCTAACCTTTAAATTTCATTATGGAAAACTTCCCGCACACTCGTTTAGCTGATACTCATTGTCATTTAGATTTCCCTGATTTTGACAGAGATAGAGAAGAAGTGGTTCAGCGCTGCCAGACTGAGGGCATAGATTTTGTTATAAATGTCGGCTCCAGCCTTAAAGGCTGCCGTGATTCCGTAGAATTAGCGGGAAAATACGCTTTTATCTATGCCAGCGTAGGTATTCATCCTCACGAAGCAGACAATTTTAATCAGGAAATTAAGACTGAAGTGAAGCGGTTGGCGGGAGCAGATAAGGTCGTGGCTATAGGAGAAACCGGTCTGGATTATTACCGAAATCTCTCACGGCCAGAAAACCAGAAGGCTTTATTTATTTCTATGATTAGTTTAGCAAAAGAATTGGACTTGCCCTTAATTATCCATAACCGACAGGCCCAGGATGACACATTAAAACTTTTAAAAGATTCAATGCCGGTAAAAGCAGTGGTGCATTGTTTTTCCGGAGACGAGCAGTTCTTAAAAGATTGCCTGGATTTAGGCTTTTTTATTTCTTTTACCTGTAACTTAACTTATAAAAAAGCACAAAATTTAAAGAATCTAGCTAAAATAACTCCTTTAGAAAAGCTATTTCTTGAGACTGATGCGCCTTTCCTGCCTCCCGAGGGATGGCGGGGAAAAAGAAACGAGCCGATATATGTTAAAAAACTGGCTGAGGAATTGGCGCTATTAAAAGGAGTTAGTTTTGAGCAGATTGCAGAAGTTACTACCCAAAACGCAAGACATTTTTTCAATCTGACATGAAGGCAGAAGTTTCAATAGTAAGCTGTCGGAATTACCAGCGCAATCAGGTCCAGGAGGCAGTTAAGAAAGCCATAGAGCTTATCGGAGGTATTTCTAAATTTGTCAGGCCTGGAAGCCGCGTATTAGTTAAGCCTAATCTTCTGATGGCAGTTGCTCCTGAGGCAGGAATAGACACGCATCCTGAGGTAGTGCGCGCAGTAGTTAAGATATTAAAAGAAATTAATTGCCGCGTTATTTTGGGGGATGCCCCTAGTGTCTGGGCAGGCCACTCCGAAAATACAGAGAGGGTATATGAACTTTCCGGAGTAAAAAAGATTTGCGAAGAAGAAGGCGTTAGACTTGTCAAGTTTGAGAGAAAGATTTGGCGAGACGGAATACCCCTGACCTCCCGGCTTGATGAATGCGATTTTTTGGTTTCCATCCCTAAATTTAAGACGCACGATTTGACCATTTTAACCGGCGCGATAAAGAATTTGTTTGGTCTGGTGCCCGGAACCTTTAAAACAGAATTGCACAAAAATCACTTTAAGCCAGAAGATTTCTCGAAAATTCTGGTAGATATTTATCAAAGAGCAAGGCCTGCTTTGACCTTGGTTGACGCAATTACGGCTATGGAGGGGGAAGGCCCGGCAACCAGCGGAAAATTACGCCAGACTAATTTATTATTAGCCTCTGGTGACTGCGTGGCCCTGGATAGCGTAATGGCTATGATTATGGGCATCGAACCAGGCCGGATTTTTACTACCAGAGAAGCATCAAAGCGTGGCCTGGGTGTATCGGACAAGAATTCGATTTCGATTAAAGGCGAAAGTCTAAAGAATATTATCAGCCAGCCTTTCGAGCTTCCGCCAACCGGTTCCTTTAAAAAGAAAATCCCTGAGCCCCTGGTAAATATTATTAAAAAATTAATAAAATATTATCCGGTTATCAATCACAAAAAATGTACCAGGTGCAGGGTATGCATTGAGGTTTGTCCGGTTAAGGCAATGAATATGAAAAACGAAAGGATTACGGTCAATTATTCTAAATGTATTGCCTGTTTTTGCTGCCAGGAGAATTGTCCTGCTGCCGCAATTAATATTAAAAAAAGTATTTTCGCCAAAATTATCGGGCTATGACGGGGCAGGAAATTTTTAGCGAATTAAGATTTAGGCTGGATGAAGCAATTACTTATGGTTCAAAAAAAGAAGCACAAAAATTAGCCAGGCAGGGCTTAAAAGAGGCAAAGGATAGCAGAGAGCCGGGAGAAATTGAATATTTTAAAGGCCAGGTTGATTTACTCAACGGCCGCTTCAGCAGCGCAATAGAGCATTTTGATACAGCAATAAAATATAACCCCAGAGACGGCGCTTCATATAATGACCGTGCTTTGTGTACAGTGGAATTAGGCATTATTGACCAGGCCCTTGAATACTTTGACAGGGGCATTCAGGTAGAGCCCGATTATGCTACTATTTATCACAATAAAGGTTGGCTGCTTAATAACCTGGGCAGGCACAGCGAGGCTGTAGAATGTTTTAAAAAAGCATTAGAATTAGAGCCAGCTAGGCCGGTTACCTATGATAACTTAGCTGATGCCTTATTTAATCTTTGTGATTATAAGGGCGCGCTTTTCGCTTATAAAAAGGTATTACAGTTATTAAAGCCGGGAAGCCGCCGGGGGATAAGGAGCCAGATAAAAAAACAAATTAAAAATTTAGAGAAGAAGCTCATGAGGTAGAATCATGGATATCAGGACGTTAGGTTGGCTTAATAACAGAATAAAAATAATTGATCAGACCCAGCTGCCTGTAAAGTGCAAATATATTTCGATAAGCAATCTCAAGGGGGTATGGCAGGCAATAAAGACAATGCAGGTGCGTGGCGCTCCGGCACTGGGTGCGGCAGCAGCTTTCGGCGTTTATTTAGGCGTACGCAAGAGCAGGGCAAAAAAATTTGCCCATTTTATTAGGGAATTGGATACGGTAATAAAGTACCTTAATTCTTCACGCCCCACAGCCAGGAATCTCTTTTGGGGCTTAGAAAAGATGCGTGAGCTGGCTTTAAAAAATAAGCATAAAAAAATTCCGGAAATCAAAAAGCTGCTTTTAAAGCAAGCTTTTAGTATCCTGGAAGATGACCGGGCGAGATGCCGCAAGATAGGTTATCATGGAAATAAACTTATTAAAAATAATGACACTGTACTTACTATTTGCAATGCCGGAATCTTAGCCACTATTGATTACGGTACCGCCTTGGGGGCTCTTTATAGCGCTAAGCAAGCAGGTAAAAAATTTAAGGTTTATGCCTGCGAGACCAGGCCTATGCTTCAGGGGGCGCGGTTAACTACCTGGGAATTAAACAAAAAAGGCATCGACGTAACTCTAATCTGCGACAGTATGGCAGCCGTGCTGATGAAAAAGGGCAAAATTGATAAGGTAATTACCGGAGCAGACCGTATTGCCCTAAACGGCGATACTGCGAATAAAATTGGAACATATAGCCTGGCGGTATTATGCCGGTATCATAAGATTCCTTTTTATGTGGCTGCTCCTATTTCCACTTTTGATTTTAAATTAAAAAGCGGCAGGCAAATTCCCATTGAGCACAGAAAAAGAGAAGAGGTAACTGAGTTGTTTTTCAAAAGGCCGATATCCGGTAAGGCTATTAAGGTTTTTAATCCTGTTTTTGACGTTACGCCGCATTATTTGATTACCGCGTTTATTACGGATAAAGGAACCATTAAGCCGCCGTATCGAAAGAATATTAAGAAGTTAATGGCTAAGGAAAAATCCGGATAGATAGGGACGGTTCTGAACTCAAAGCTAAACCGTCCCTTTTTAGGGGACACTTTTGCTTTAGCTTAAGAACCGTCCCGGAAATTTAGAGAATTATGTTAATAAGTAAGTTGGGGGAATTCGGATTGATTACCAGGTTAAAGAGGCGTATAAAACTTGATTCTTCTGTGGTTAAAGGAATCGGCGATGATTGCGCGGTTCTAAGATTTACCAAGGATAAATACCAGCTTTTTACATGCGATATGTTAGTTGAAGGTATAGATTTTAAAACCAAAACCGACCCTTATTTGATCGGCAGAAAGGCACTAGCCGTTTCCATGAGTGATATTGCTGCCTGCGGCGGAATCCCTAAGCATTATCTGGTAGCTTTAGGAATCCCTAAGAGCACCTCGGTTAAGTTTATAGACCGATTTTTTAGCGGGATGAAGAATTTGGCCAGAAAAAATAATATAAATTTTGTAGGGGGGGATATCAGCAAATCAGGCGTACTGACAATTGACTTGAGTATGCTGGGAGAAGTAGAAAAGAAGAACCTTGTCTTAAGAAGCAATGCAAATCCGGATGATATAATATTTGTGACCGGCTCAATTGGAGGTTCTATTCATGGAAAGCACCTTAAGTTTTGCCCCCGCATAAAAGAGGCGCGTCTTCTGGTAAAAAATTTTAAAATCAATTCCATGATTGATATTTCCGACGGCCTAACTCAGGATTTAAGCCATATCTTAAAAACAAGTAAAAAAGGAGCGATAATTTATGAAGAATTGATTCCTTTAAGCAGTCAGGCCGGAAGCCTGAAAGAGGCTTTAAATTCTGGTGAAGATTTTGAGCTGCTTTTTACTATGGCACCCAAAGAGGCAAAGAGGCTGATTTCCAAAAAAATGGAAATCTTTTCTCCGATAGGCAAAATTGTTGACGGGAAATATGGTATGATATTAGTGAACAAAAAAGGCGGCGTCAGAAAAGAAGAGATAAAAGGCTTCCGCCATTTTTAAGAGCAAGTTTTAGTATTTTTATCTATGTGTAACATGTAAGGCGTAGTGGGATTCCAATGTCGAAAAAAAGTATGCAGATAATTTCAAATTCGGCAGCACAAACAATGAAAATAGGAAGTAAAATAGCAAAGAGGCTGGAAAAAGGCGATATAATATGTTTATTCGGGGATTTAGGCTCGGGTAAAACCATTTTTACAAAAGGCCTTGGCAGGGGCCTGGGGATAACGGAGAAGAAAATAATCAGCCCGACTTTTATTTTTGTCCGCGAACATAAAGCAAAGATTAACCTTTTTCATTTTGATCTTTACCGCTTAAAAGACCCTGAGGATATTTCCGAACTCGGCTATGAAGAATATTTTT
>Ga0180301_10000552_pt1 | contig 28782 bp, 23 predicted proteins | sample GuaBasSediGuay16_FD_121797 | JGI IMG/M metagenome (GOLD analysis project Ga0180301, IMG submission 121797) | Subseafloor sediment microbial communities from Guaymas Basin, Gulf of California, Mexico - Guay16, Core 4569-2, 12-15 cm | ecosystem: Environmental > Aquatic > Marine > Hydrothermal... | reverse complement strand
TTGAACGTTTATAATCTGCCTTTGGTCTTACCTGAGGATAAAGTCTTGGAACAGTCTCAAGATTGTGATTTAAAACAAGTGGCGTTTCTTCCAAAACTTTTTTTAGAGACAAAAGGTCTCCTTTAAAATCTGGCACTAATACTTCCACCAAAGTGTCTCCTTCACAGACTTCGTTTATACACCTTATTGTCTTTGCAAACTGTTCTGCTCCCCCATCAGGAAGATCATCTCTTGTCACTGAAGTTATAACCACATACCTTAAACCAAGTTTTTTTACAGCCTTTGCAACATTTTCTGGTTCATCAGGGTCAGGGGGTAAGGGATTTCCCTTCTTGACTGCACAGAAGCGACAATTTCTGGTGCATATATCTCCCAGAATCATAAAAGTGGCAGTTTTTTTAGAAAAACATTCGCCAATATTGGGACACCTTGCTTCCTCACAAACAGTGTGCAGGCAAAATGACTTTAAAAGATTGTGCATCCTGTCTATGTTCTCCTGCTCGGAAGAAGAAAATCTTTTTGTAAGCCAAAAAGGAAGGCTCATACTTTACTTCTCCTTATCTTTAAATAGCATTTAATTATAGATTACCCTATATCTCTGTCAAATCACCAGATAAAAGTTCTTGAAAATTGACAACTCCTGTAAATTTAGCATAATAAAAAGTGAAAGAGGAATTTTTAATTTAACAACAAGGTGGGGGGAGGATGATTTACACAGAGGAGTTTTTCAGCGTCAGTTTTGCAGATGAAGAAGAAAAAATAGAGGAAAATCCTGTACCCTATGGCAAACCCTGCAGGACAGATATTGAAAGAACAAGGTATGTAGGAATAGCCAGGATAAGGAGACTGGAACCTCAGATTTACAGATTAGAAGGAGTTACCATAATAATTTTGCCTGGGAAAGACAAGGTAACAGAGGAGAAAAAAAGAAAAATAACCTCCTACGCCCAGACTTTAGCTGCAAGAAGGTATGCTAAAATCTTAAGAGGAAATTTTCCCATTGAAATAGACCCAAAAATTTACTTCATGCTTCAGGACGTTGCACTCTGGGTGCCAAGTAAAGGACTTGTCCATAGCATAGAAGAGATAATTGAGGATATGCTCTCTTTTTAATTTCTGAAAGAAAGGTAAGAAGATGAGGAGAAAAAAGGTAGAGTTTATTTTTTTATTTTTGTTTATCTTTTCTATTGTGCTTTGCGCAGGATCACTTTTTTCTTACGCAAAGATGCCCGAAATAGAGATAGATAGCTGGGTAAGTATTTCCGGAGAGATAGATAAGGCAAAGGCGGATGAGGTAATATTAGCATTGATGAATCTTGATTCCAAACCAGGTTCTGCTCCAATTGGTATAAGAATCTCCTCTGCAGGAGGTTCTTTAACAGCAGTTATGGCAATATGTGATGTGATAAAGGCTCTACGCCACCCCGTGGTGACTCTTGCCTTGGGAGAGGCAACCTCTGGTGCTGCTATAATATTAAGTTGTGGTGACAAAAGGTATCTTGGAGAACATACAATCGTTATGTTGCACCAGCCCACAGTTGTTTTTGAGGGCTGGAGTTTCAATCTTGAAGAACTTCAGGAATTTTCCCTTGCTCTCAAAAAAATAGAAAATCAGATGTATCATCTTTTAGCAAAAAATACAGGAAAAACAGAAGAGGAAATAAAACAAGCTCTAAAAAAAGAACTATGGCTTACTGCAAGGGAGGCAATAGAATTTGGGCTTGCTGATGAAGTCCTGAAAAAGGGAGAATTAGGAATAAAAGTGAGGGAGGAAGATTCCTCTTTAAAGGAAGAAAAAGAGGAAAAGAAAAAGGAAAAACCAGATGCAAACTTTCCTTCTCCCCCACCCTGCCAGAATTTAAACTGAAAGTCTACCTTATCAAAAACTTAGTTTTTTTCTTTTTTATTTTGAATTTGACATAATATGCAACAAATATATAGTTATAACCTAACTTAAAGCGAGAAGGAGAAGGGAGCTTGCTTTTTTTTCTTCTAACTGTTATAGGAATATCGCTTTCAGGTGTGATGATGCCAGGACCTGTATTTGCTGCAACCATCTCCAAAAGTTTTAACTCAAAGTTTGCCGGTTCCTTTGTCGCCATCGGGCACGGGATTGTAGAATTTCCCCTTATGTTTCTCATTTACTTTGGACTCTACAATTTCTTTCAAAACCAATTTGTGAGGATATTCCTGGGAATTGCAGGAGGGATAGTTCTTATCTACCTGGGAAAGGATATATTTCATCTCAAGTCAGCGGCGAAGGCTTCTTTTCAGGAAAATCCGACCTCAAGAGCCACTTTAGCAGGAGCTGTTACAAGCCTTTTAAACCCCTATTTTGTCTTGTGGTGGGTTACAGTAGGAACCACCCTCATCATAAAATCTGCAAGTTTTGGTCTTATAGGATTTTTTCTTTTCGGTGTTGTGCACTGGCTGTGTGATTTTTTCTGGTATTCAACCGTATCCTTTGTAGCTCATCACTCAGGAAAAATATGGGGAGAAAAAGCTCAACTTTTGCTAATAGGTGTCTCAAGTCTTCTTTTAATAAGTTTTGGTGTATGGTTTATCGTATCTTCTCTCAGGTGGATAGCATAAAATGATGGAATTATCATCTGTAATTCTAATTTTTACAGTTTCCTTTGTTATCCCCTTTGGTGTATTTCCAAAAGCTATAAATCAGTTAAAAAAAGCAGGAATAGTGGGAAAAGATGTTAACAAGCCCGATGAACCCAGAATTGCCGAAATGGGGGGACTTGTTACAGTTGCAGGATTTTCTGCAGGAGTAATTGTAGCCGTAGCCCTTAGAACTTTTTCTCATCAGCTTGGAGGTGTAAACCTTATTGACATCTTTGCTATTTTATCCACTGTCCTTTTAATTGCTCTTATAGGAATAATAGATGACCTTATGCTTTTACCACAAAGTGTGAAGGCTATAATTCCCATATTTGCATCTTTTCCTCTTGTAGCAATAAAAGCAGGTCACACAGTAATGAATATTCCCTTTGTGGGAACGGTAGATTTTGGAATAGTTTACTCTCTAATCCTTGTTCCTCTTGGAATAACAGGGGCAGCTAATGCAGTTAACATGCTCGCTGGATTTAACGGGCTTGAACTGGGAATGGGAGCAGTAGCTATAGGATGCCTGATGGTAATTGCTTACCTTGTAAAATCCACCACCTCTTTCATAGTTCTTGTTGCAGGATTGGGAGCACTTCTTGCAACTTTAAGATATAACTGGTATCCTGCAAAAGTGCTTATTGGAGATGTGGGAACCTTAAGTATAGGCTCTATAATTGCCTCAGCAGTGATCCTTGGTAACTTCGAACTTGCAGGTGCTGTAATAATTATCCCTTATTTTTTTGACTTTATCCTGAAACTTTTTAACGGTTTCCCTTCAAAAGGATGGAAGGGAGAGTACAGAGAGGGAAAGCTATACTGCCCCTCTCATGGTCCTGTAAGTCTGTGCCAACTTATCATGAAAATTTCTGGAGGGATAAGTGAAAGAAGGCTTGTTTTAACTCTCATCACAGTAGAACTTATTTTTGGACTTCTTGCAATTTTTTTATATTTAAAAATTTAATAAAAACAAACTACCCTGTTATCTTATCCTGTTTTTGAGGAGGAAAAGATGCTGGAGGAATTAAAAGAACGTGTTTGCAGACTAAACAAGGAACTTCCAAAAAATAACCTGGTGAGGGCAACAAGTGGCAATGTCAGTGCAAGAGACCCTGAGACAGGATATGTGGTTATCAAGCCAAGTGGAGTGGATTATTCAGAACTTGAGCCTTCTATGATGAGCATTGTCGACATGGAGGGTAACATTATAGAAGGGAAACTTAAACCATCCATTGATACAAGAACTCATCTTTACATTTATAAACACAGAAGGGATGTGAATGGAATAGTTCACACCCATTCAAACTATGCAACAAGTTTTGCTGCTCTTGGAAAGCCTATCCCTGTTTGTCTTATAGCAATAGCCTATGAGTTTGGTGGAAGAATTCCTGTAGGGGAGTATGTCCCTATAGGAGATGAGGAAATAGGAAGAGAGATCCTTCACTCTATTGGGAATTCCTGTGCTATTCTGATGAAAAAACACGGAGTATTTACAATAGGGAAAACCCCTGAGATGGCTGTCAGGAAAGCAATAGTCCTGGAGGACATAGCAAAAACTGTTCACCTTGCTTTATTAAAGGGAGAGGTGGAGGAGATGAAACCTGAGGAAATTGATAAAGTTGTCAAAATATACAGAGAAAAATATGGACAGAAAGAGGTAGAAAAATGAAAATGACGATTGCCGAAAAAATAATCTCAAGTCACTGTAAAAAGGAGGTAAAAGCAGGTGAACTTGTAATTGCGGATGTTGACTTTGCCATAGCACAGGATGGAACAGCTCCCCTTGCAATTGAGGTTTTTAAAAAAATGGAGCAAGAAAAAGTACTTTTCCCGGAAAAAATTGCCTTTTTCATAGATCACAGCGCTCCTCCTCCAAACAGGGAAATTTCAGCTCTACATAAGTTAATGCGCGATTTCGCAAAAAAACATAAAGTCAAACTTCATGATGTGGGGGAAGGTGTCTGTCATGTGGTTACAACAGAAAAAGGTTACGTCAAACCCGGGGACCTTGTTGTGGGAGCAGACTCTCACACCTCAAGCTACGGAGCACTTAACGCATTTGCAACAGGTGTTGGCTCAACTGACCTTGCAGCGGTCATGGCTTCCGGAAAAATATGGCTTAGAGTTCCTGAAAGCATAAAAATTATCCTTACCGGAAAGATACCTGAGGGAGTTTATTCCAAAGACATAATACTTTACCTTATGGGGAAAATTACCTCTCGAGGAGCAGTTTACAAATCAATTGAATTTGAAGGAGAAGTGATTGAAGAGCTCTCCATGGAAGCAAGATTCACAATATCTAACATGGCTATGGAAATGGGGGCAAAAGCAGGAATTATGAGAGCTGATGAAAAGACAGTGAAATGGCTGGAAGGTAAAGTAGAAGAAAAAATAACTCCTGTTGTTCCTGATGAGGGAGCATCTTACGACAAAATCTTTGAGTATGATATATCAAATATTTCCCCTCAGGTAGCCTGTCCTCACAGTGTGGATAATGTCTTTCCTGTTGAAAAGGTGGAAGGAACACCTATCCAGCAGGCTTTTATTGGAACCTGCACCAATGGAAGACTTGAGGACCTGCAAATAGCAGCTTCAATTTTAAAGGGGAAAAGGGTTCACCCTGATGTAAGGTTAATTGTAGCACCTGCCTCTCGCACGGTTTATCTTGAAGCTTTAAAGAAGGGGATAATTTCTCAACTTGTAGAGGCAAAAGCTGCCGTGGTAACACCCGGTTGCGGGTGCTGCGTGGGAACACACAACGGAATCCCTGCTGATGGAGAAAATGTAATTTCCACTGCAAACAGAAATTTTAAAGGAAGAATGGGTAATCCAAACTCCTTTATTTACCTTGCCTCGCCTGCAACAGTTGCAGCTTCCTGCTTAAACGGAAAAATTACCGATCCAAGGAGATACTTAAATGAGTGAAAAAATTTTAAAAGGAAAAGTTCATAAATTAGGAGATGATATAAATACCGACTACATCATCTCAGGAAGGTATAAATTTAAGACTCTTGACCCAAATGAGCTTGCAAGACACCTCCTTGAAGATATATGTCCTGATTTCTACCAAAAAATATCACCCGGGGATTTCATTGTAGCAGGTGAAAATTTTGGATGCGGTTCCTCAAGAGAACAGGCTCCCCTTGCCATAAAGTATGCAGGCATTGGAGCAGTCATTGCGAAGTCTTTTGCAAGGATATTTTATCGGAATGCAATTAACATAGGTCTTCCCATAATCATAACAGACACCGATGAAATAAACCAGGACGATACTCTTCTAATTAACCTTAAAAAAGGAGCAATAACTGTCTGCAATAGAGAAAAAACCTTATCCATTACCCCTTTTCCTTCTGAGATACTGAGCATAATTGAGGCAGGAGGTCTTGTGGAATACTTTAAAAAATACGGAGGGTGGAGGATTTAAAACCTGATAGGGGTAAAACAGGAAAAACAGAGTAGAATTGACAAAGACACTCTTTTTATTATCATTTCAGTAGTTTAAAGTAAAATGAGAGGGAAAAGATGGCATATGGTATCATTATGGCTGGAGGATTTGGCAAGAGACTCTGGCCAGAAAGTAACATCAACCACCCCAAACAATTTCTGGCTATAAAAGGAGGGGAAAGTCTTCTTCTTTTGACTTATAAAAGATGTGTCAATCTGTTCGGTAAAGAAAACGTATACATTGTAACCCGTCGCGAGCTTGTGGAAAAAACCCTCTCCCATATTCCCGGGCTTTCTTCTGAGAAAATAATAAAAGAACCAGAGGGAAGAGATACAGCTCCCTGTATAGGATTTGCTACTGTTTACATAAAAAAACAAAAAAGGGAAGATACACCTCTTGTCTTTCTTCCCTCTGACCACCTGATCGAAAACGACCAAAAGTTTAATAAAACAATTAAGGTAGCTATAAAGCTTGCAGAAAAGGGACATCTTGTGACAGTTGGCATCAAGCCCACAAGAGCTGAAACAGGATACGGATATATAAAAGTGGGAGAAAAAATAGAGGAGCTTGATGGAATTTCCTGTTATAAACTGGAAAGGTTCACTGAAAAACCATCACACAAAAAAGCAAAAAGTTTTCTTGAAAGCGGAGATTTCCTGTGGAATGCAGGGATGTTTGCCTGGCGTCCAGGTGTGATACTTGAAGAAATTAAAACACATCTTCCTCCACTTTACGAGGGGATAAAGAAAATAGAGGATGCCCTCGGGACTCCCAGAGAAGAAGAAGTTATAGAAAAAGTTTACCCCCAGCTTCCCAAAATCTCCATTGATTACGCAGTGATGGAAAAAACCAAAAAAGCTGCAGTTATCCCGGCAGAATTTGTATGGGACGATATTGGTGAGTGGCAGGCTTTATTTAGAATCTTCCCAAAAGATGAAAAAGGCAACATTGTTCGGGGAATAGTCAAAGAGATAGAAACAGGGAACTGTATATTGATAAACAAAGAAAAAAAAATCCTTGGAGTAATAGGGGTCTCTAATTTGATTGTCGTAAATTCTGAAAAGGGGACACTTATCTTAAACAGGGAATCTTCTGGAAGAATGAAGGAACTTGTGGACGAGATATTAAAGGACGAGAAGTTGAAAAAATATGTGGAGTAATAATGGATTATCGCTGGGAGAAACTGAAAAGAAAATTAGAAGAAAAAAGCCTTGATGCTTTCCTTATCACTTCCAGAGTGGATATTTTTTATTTTTCCGGAGTTTGGGTAGAAGGAGCAGCACTTTTTACTCCACATAGAAAATTTATCCTGACCTCACCCATGTACCGGGAAGAAACAGAAAAAATAAAGAATAGATGGGAAATTGCAATATATAAAAACACTCTGGAGAACACGTTAAAGAAAATAGCAGAGCTTATTAAAATAAAAAGGTGTGGATTTGAGCAAAACTCCCTAACTTTTGCAGGTTATAAAAGGATAAAGGAAAATTTTTCGTCAGAGCTTGTTCCCTGCGACTTTGTAGGAAAAATAAGGTCAGTGAAAGAAAAAGAAGAGATAGAATTTATAAAGAAGGCAGCAAAAATCACCTTAAGTGCTTTTGACTATCTGAGAGGAATTTTACACACAGGAATAAGAGAAAAAGATGTTGCAAGAGAATGCATAAATTACATATTAAAAGAAGCAGATGGCCTTGCATTTGATCCCATAGTTCTTTTTGGAGAAAGGACATCTCTGCCTCATGGAGCTCCTACAGAAAGAAAATTAAAAAAAGGAGACCTTGTAACCATAGATATAGGAGCAAGGGTAAAAGGTTACTGTGCAGATATTACAAGGACATTTGTATGGGGTAGTCCTCCCTCAAAAACCTGGGAGGAGAGACTAAAACTTCTGGAAAGTGTGAAAAGAAAGGCTATTGAACGGATAAAACCAGGAGTAAAATCATCCGAGATTCATAAAATCGTTAAAGAAGAACTTACAAGAAAAGGCTATGCAGAGAATTTTCTGCACGGAACAGGTCATGGAGTGGGTCTTGAGGTGCACGAGGAGCCTTTTATCAAACAAAAATCCAACGCCTCTCTTAAAGACGGTATGGTGATTACTGTGGAACCGGGTATATATTTCAGTGGAGAAGGAGGAGCAAGATTAGAAGATACAATTTTAGTAACAAGTAAAGGAGGTAAGATTCTGCCATGATTACAGCAAATGACCTCAGGGAAGGTATGACAATAGATATAGATGGAGCTTTATATGTGGTGGAAGAATTTCAACATGTCAAGAGAGGAAGAGGAGGAGCATTTGTAAGAACCAGGCTAAAGAATCTTCAAACCTCACAGGTATTAAGAAAAGTTTTTCAACCAGAGGAAAAAATAAAAGATGCCTTTATTGAACAAAAGCCTGCCCAGTATCTTTACCGGGAAGGTGATAACTTTTATTTCATGGACCTTGAAACCTTTGAGGAGAAGGTCCTTCACAAAGACCAGCTTTCGCAAAAAGCCCATTTTTTAAAAGAAAATATGGAGGTTAACCTTCAGATATACGAGGGGAAAATAGTAGGGATTGAGCTTCCTGTTTTTGTAGAAATGGAGGTGAAAAAAGCAGAACCTGGTGTAAAAGGAGATACTGTTGGCTCTGCTACCAAGCTTGTCACTGTGGAATCCGGGTATAAGCTGCAGGTTCCTATTTTCATAAAAGAAGGAGACATAATCCGAATAGATACGCGAAGTGGAGAATATGTTGGGAAAAAATAAAAAATAAAAATGGAAAGGGAAAAATGGACCTTGAAGAGTTAAAGAAAATAGTCGGTATCTTTGAGTCGTCTTCTCTCTCTGAACTCGAGATAGAGGAAAGGGGGGTTCGTCTTCGACTGGTTAAAAAGACTGCAGAGCATACAAATGAGAAAAAAACACTCCCACAGGAGAGAGAGGAAGCAAGGCAGGTTGTGGAGGAAGAAAAAAAAGAGGGAAAGGAAGGCGGTAAAGAGTTTCTTGTCAGATCACCCCTTGTAGGAACATTTTACAGAGCTCGCTCTCCAGGCGAGGAACCTCTGGTGGAAGTGGGTGAATATGTTCGTCCCGGACAACCACTTTGCATAATAGAAGCTATGAAAGTAATGAATGAGGTAACCTCTGATGTAGCAGGAAGAGTAAAGGAGATACTTGTTGAAAATGGGCAACCGGTGGAATACGACCAGGAACTTTTCGTTATTGAGATTGAAAAAGAGGAGGAATAGTTGTTTAACAAAATCCTTATTGCCAACAGAGGAGAGGTAGCCTTACGTATTATAAGAGCATGTAAGGAGCTTGGAATAGAATCGGTTGTTGTTTTCTCCAAAGAAGACCAGCACTCCCTCCCTGTTTTGTTTGCTGATGAGGCTATATGTATAGGCCCAAGAGAACCTGCTGAAAGCTACCTCAATGTGCCAAGAATAATAAGTGCTGCTGAAATATCTGGTGCTGATGCCATACATCCAGGATATGGCTTTTTGGCGGAAAATGAACAGTTTGCCGAGATATGTCGCAGTTCTGGAATAGAATTCATTGGCCCGGCTCACGAGGTCATGAGAAAACTCGGGAATAAATTGGAAGCACGTAACACTTTATCCAGGGCAGGAATACCCATAATCCCCGGTTCTGACAGGGTAATAAAGAATAAAAAGGAGGCAAAAAAGGTAATATCTGAAATCGGCTATCCTGTGATGTTAAAAGCAGCAATGGGAGGAGGAGGAAGGGGAATGAGAGTGGTGTGGAATGACGAGGAATTTGCCTCATGCTTTAGTGTTGCCCAGCAGGAAGCAAAGGTTGCTTTTGGAAGCCCTGACCTTTACATTGAGAAGTATATCCCCCGAGCAAGACACGTGGAATTTCAAATAATGGCTGATTTTTTCGGGCATGTAGTCCACTTTGGAGAGAGAAATTGCTCCATCCAGAGAAGATACCAGAAGCTCATAGAAGAGTCTCCCTTTATCTTCATAAACGAGGAGCAAAGGAAAAAAATGGGGGAAATTGCCCTGAAGGTGGCAAAGGAGCTCGGGTATACCGGAGCAGGCACTGTGGAATTCCTCCTTGATGAGGAGGGTAACTTTTATTTTATGGAAATGAATACCCGTCTGCAGGTTGAACATCCTGTAACAGAGATGGTTACAGGAAGGGACCTGGTGAAAGACCAGATAAGAGTAGCAGGAGGAGAGGCCCTCGGTTACACTCAGGAAGATATAACCATAAATGGAGTGGCTATTGAGTGTCGAATTAACGCTGAGGACCCTGATAAAAATTTTGCTCCTTCTCCAGGTAAAGTGACCGCCTTCCATATCCCTGGAGGACCGGGCATAAGAGTGGATACTCATGTTTTTGCCGGATACTCTGTGCCTTCCTCTTATGATTCTTTGATAGCCAAGCTTATAAGCTGGGGAAAAGACAGACAGGAAGCCATAGCCAGGATGAAAAGAGCCCTTGAGGAATTTGTTATAGAAGGTGTGAAGACAATTATTCCTTTACATCAGAAAATCATTGAACATGAGGATTTTCTAAGCGGTAATTTTTACACCGACTTTGTTGAAAAGAAAATATTAAAAAGCTGAGAAGAGGAGAAAATTTTGGAAGAAAAAACTTACAAAATAGAGAAAAAGGTCCTTACAAAATTAATAAAAAAAGAGATAAAACAGATAGAGGGTGTCTGGTCTGTAAAAAAAGGACTCTTTGGGGATAATATTCAGATAAAACAGACCCCCGAGGGGACAGAAATAAAAATCGGTCTTGTGGTGAAAAAAGGAAACTTCATTCCCACCATTGTCGAAGAGGTTCAAAAAAGAATAAAGGAGGAAATAGAGGAAAATCTGGGAATTAAGGTAAAAAAGATAGATGTAATAATAAAAGGGATAAAATTTATCCCGAAGTCTGATTAAAGGAGGGACTTATGAAAATTTATCAGAAAGTTTTATGGATTATAGGGCTTGTTTCCCTTGCTGCCTTTTCTATAGGAGGACTTACAGTAAGTACAGGAGCTATGCCAAAAATTCTCATCTTCAGTGCTTTAACAGCAGTGGAACTTAATTTCATCGTCAAACTTATAACCACTGTGGTATTTGCTTTTCTTCTTTTTTTGAGCATCTACCTTCCCATTTTCACCTGGACAGAAAAAAAGGGCACGATAATTCCTTTGAGAAACCCTCTTGGCGAAATTGAAATATCTCAGAGAGCAATATCTGACTTCATCCAGAGAGTGGGAAGAGAAGTTGAAGGAGTGCAGGACCTTAAAGCAAAAGTTAGATCAACTGAAGAAGGGGTTGACGTAGAGCTTTCTCTTTCAGTCCAGGCTCAGGGTGAAATTCCAAGGCTTATAGATGAGCTTCAAAATGTTATAAAAAAATACCTTAACACTACTGTGGGAATTGAAAACGTTAGAGAGATAAAAGTAAAAGTGGGGAAGATAGTTTAGCTTGCAGATGCTATTGAATTGCCCACCAGAAAGAAAAAAGAGGAGGGATTTTCTCCTTTTAATATCTCTTTTTTGTTTTATCCTGACATTCACTTTTCCGGAAAAGGCAATCTGTCAGTTTAACCATCCTGAGCTTAAATGGAAGGTAGTTGAAACAGACCATTTTTTAATTCATTACCATCAAAAAGAGGAAAACTTCGCCTTAAATGCAGCTGAAGTAGCTGAAAATATATATCAAAAACTTACCTCCGTTATAGGATATCACCCCAGAAAAAAAATTCCCATAGTAATAGAGAACTACGATGATAAAACAGGTGGCTATACCTCCTTATTTCAGGAGAAAATTGTAATCCAGGCTCAATCTGACCCTCTGCAAAGTTCAGGGAATTTTAGCTGGATGAAAGAGGTAATAGGACATGAGTTAACTCATTACATAAGCTTTGCTGCCATAGATGAATCTCTTATCCCCTTAAGAAAGGCTTTAACCAACTTAGTTTTACCTATGTGGTTTGTTGAAGGTCTGGCTCAGTATCTTGGAGAAGAGTGGCACTCCCTGAAAGAGATGATAGTCTCAGACCAGGCAAAAGAGGGGAAGATTATGTCAGAAGGAGAACTTGGAGCTTTTTATTTCTTTGATGGATGGGGAAGAATGAGTGGATACTATCAGTCAGACAGCCTTGTCCGGTATATATTTGAAACATACGGGAAGGAAAAAATCTCTAAGGTTTTTGAAAACCTGAGAAATCAGCCTCTTTTAAGTATTGTGGGGATAATAGATGTAACAGGAGGAGGAGCTCTTTATCCTTTGCCTCATTTTGTTAACTTCAACCAGGCTCTCAAGGAGGTTTTAGGAAAAGACTCCCTTGAACTTTACAGAGAATGGAGAGAATGGATTTTTGAAAAAGCACAGAAGGAAAAAGAAGATAAAATCTTTAAAAATCCTTTCCTGAGATGGGGAAGAAGAGCTCAGTCTCCTGTCTTCTCGCCTGAGGGAAATTATCTTGCCTTTGTTTCCAACAAAGGTTATGATTATGCCATATTTGACCTTTACCTTATGAACCTTAATACAAAAAGAATAGAAAAGCTTGTAAAAGATGTAAATCCCTACATCTGTTTTTCTCCGGATGGAAAATCCATAGTTTATTCAAAAAGCACATTTTTGCCTTCAAAAAGAGCCTTTATCTCTGATCTTTACCAGATTAATATCTTTACCAGAAAAATAAAAAGGTTAACTTCTGGAGAAAGAGCCTTCCATCCGGTATTTTCTCCTTCAGGTGATAAAATCCTCTTTGTCAAAAAAGAAGGAGGAAACTCCAATCTCTGTCTTTTTCATCTTAAAGATAAAAAAATTTACAGGCTAACCTCAGATAAAGACGGTGTAACTCAAAATTTTGCACCAGCATTTTCTCCTGATGGAGAGAAAATTGTATTTGTGCGCTTTTATGAAGGGAAAAGGGACATTTTTCTCTTGGAGCTAAAAGAAAGGAAAATCTATTCTCTCACAAACGATGAGGCTGATGACAGGTGTCCGATATTTTCCCCTGAAGGAAAGAGAGTCATATTTGTCTCTGACAGAAAAACAAAGACCTTCAATCTCTGGTCCCTTGATATTGAAACAAAACAACTCACCCTTCACACAAGAATAGAGGGAGGGATTTTCGATCCTGCTTTATCTTCCGACGGAGAAAAAATTGCCTTTTCTCAATATCAGAAAGAAAACTTTTCAATTTACATTTTTCCATATAAAAAAATAATTTCCCGCAAGGTTTCTGTTGAATTTCAGAAAAAAGACAGAAGTTTTTCCACTCAGAAAAAAAGAGAAATTCTGGGTTATATAAAAGGAGAAAAAAAGCCCCTGAGAAAAAAGATATACCCTTACCAGCCTCAAATAAAAATCAACTACATTTTCCCCTGGTTTTCTATAAGTGAGGAGGAATCTTTTTTCTCCATAGAAGCCTTAGCCTCAGATACTCTGGAAAAGCACACTTTAATGTGCCAGGCACTTCTATCAGATACCACTCAGTATGAGGTTATCTACCTTACAAAAAGCTTTGAGCCTACATTCTGGATAGATGTTTACAAAAAGGAGGGAACATCAAGTTTTAAGGGAGAAACTTTCCCTGTAGAAAACTCTGTCCAGCAGGTAGGAGCTTATCTTTCTGTGGATGACAAAATTTCCCTTGGGGCAACTTATCTTCAACAAAGGATAAAAACTTCCCTTTTAACCTCCACCCTGGAGCCTGTATCCTGGAAAGGAGTTATAAGATCAATCAAGGCAAACCTTAATTATCTTAACCTGATACCTGTGCGGGAGTATGATCTTCTTCCCTGGGGAACGAGATTCCAGATTGAAGGAGAGTGGGCAAGTAAAGATATTGGAAGCGAGCTTGACTACCTCAGCTTCTACTCCGAGCTCAGAAGTTACTTAAGAATGTCTAAGAATTCAGGTATAGCTTTAAAAATAAAAGGAAAAAAGATAAAAAATATATCTCCTGAACCCCTCATCCTTTTTTCTCTTAAAGAAGGAGAAGATGTGAGGGGTTATCCCCAGGAGTTTCTGGACTGTGCAGCAGGAGAAAATCTTGTCACAGGGTCAGTTGAATACAGAGTTGACCTGAAAAGAAGACTCGGTGGTTCCTCTGTGTTTTTCTTTGACACATTATCCCTTGCCTTTTTCTTTGATGCAGGAAGTACCTGGAGAGAAAAAGAAAAATTTAAAGAGGAAAAGCTTTATAAAGATGCAGGTGCTGAAATTCGCCTGCGCATGCTCCCCTTTGGCAAATATTCACTCACCATGCGTTTTGGGATTAGCTGGCCTTTTGACTATAAAAACGAAGGAAAATTCTTCCTGAGTTTTGGCGGAATATTTTAGTTTATCCAGCAGCACCTCTCCTTCCCCATAAGCTCTTCTACCTCTGATATTATCTCCTCTGAGAATTCCACCTTTAAGGACTTTGATTTTATAACTACATTTTGACCATTACCCTCAAAGTGCAGATAAACAGAATTTTTCCCCTTTCTTTCATTCAGCAAAGACTTCAATTTCTCCAGTCTACTCTTTTTCCAGTTTTCCGGATTAATTCTTATGTGAAATTCACAGCTTTTATTATCAAGAGAGGAGAAGGTAAGAATATGGTTTGCAACAACCTTTGGTGGATCTGAGGTTGCATCCACTCTACCTTCCACAATGACAATCTCTCCTTCCCTTATAAATGAGGAAAATTCCTCATAAACCTTGGCAAAAACCACCACCTCAACTTCCGATTCCGGATCCTCAAGAATAAAGAAAGCCATGGGCTTTCCTTTTTTATCCCTTTTAAGAGAAAGCGTATTTATAACTCCACCTATTCTTACCCTCTGTCCATCCTCGAGTTGTTTGAGTTGTGCCACAGAATGAGTGGAGCACACAGATACTCTCTTTCTATAACCATCAAGGGGATGACCTGACAGATAAACTCCCAGAAGTTCTTTTTCCCAGTTAAGTTTTGTTTTTCTTGAAACATCCTTAACATGGGGCAGATCAACTTCATCTTTCTCCTCTCTTTCCCCAAAAAGAGAAAGCTGTCCTTTTTCTTTTTCTCTGTTAATCATGGCAGCCTTTTCCACTGCCTGATCAATAACTGCAAGTTTCTGGGCTCTTGAACCGGGTAAGGAATCAAAAGCACCACATTTGATAAGACTTTCCAAAACTTTCTTATTAACCACTCTAAGGTCAACCCTTCTGCAAAAATCAAATATAGATTTAAATTTACCATTTCTCTCTCTTTCCTCAAGAATGGAGGATATTGCAGCCTCCCCCACATTTTTTATAGCAGTAAGACCAAATCTTATCTTTTCTTTCTGACTTTTCTTCTTAGAAGAGGTGTCTTTTTTATCCACAACTGTAAAATTAGCCCAGGATTGGTTAATATCAGGAGGTAAAACTTTTATCCCCATACGGTGACATTCACTCATATAGTAAGTCAGTTTATCGGTATTATCCTTTTCTGAGGTTAAAAGAGCTGCCATAAATTCAAGAGGATAGTTTGCTTTTAAGAATGCTGTTTGATAGGAAATAAGAGCATAGCCGGTTGAATGAGATTTATTAAAGCCATAACCTGAAAAATGAGCCATAATATCAAATATCTTTTCTGCAATCTCTCTCTCAACACCCCTCTCAACAGCTCCCTTGATAAATTTCCCTCTTTGCTCTTCCATAAGCTCAGGTATTTTCTTTCCCATAGCTCTTCTCAGAATATCAGCTTCTCCCAGACTGAATCCAGCAAGCTCGTTGGCTATCTGCATAACCTGTTCCTGGTAAAGTATAACCCCGTATGTTTCCTCAAGAATGGACTTTAGTTTTGGATGAAAGTAATCCACCCTGCTTTCTTTGTTTTTTCTTTTTATAAACTCGTCCACCATCCCGCTTTGCAAAGGTCCCGGTCTGTAAAGAGCAAGCACTGCAATAATATCCTCGAATTTCTCAGGCTTAAGTCTTTTTAAAAGATCCTGCATGCCTCTGCTTTCAAGTTGAAAAAGGCCTGCTGTCTCTCCCCGAGAAAGCATTCTATAAGTTGGAGCATCATCAAGAGGGATATTTTTTAAGTCAATGTTTTTCCCTTTGTATTTTCTCACAAGCTCTATTGTCTCTTTAATGACGTTAAGTGTCTTCAATCCCAAAAAGTCCATCTTGAGAAGACCTATTGCTTCAAGAGAACGCATATCATATTGAGTTGTGATTTCATCCTTGTTAGTCTTGTAAAGAGGGGTGTAATGGGTAAGTTTTCCAGGAGCTATCACAAGCCCTGCTGCATGAGTTGAAGCATGTCTTGTAAGCCCTTCAATCCTCTGGGCAATCTCAAATAAAGTCTTTACCTTTTCATCTTTTGCTATAAGCTCCTGAAGCTCGGGACTATTTTCAATGGCTCTGCTTAACCTGGTATTGGGAGGAATTAACTTGGCAATTTTATCCACAAATGTATAAGGCATACCCAAAACCCTGCCTACATCCCTGATAGCTGCACGAGCGGCCATGGTTCCAAAGGTGATAATCTGGGCAACATTTTCCTCTCCATATTTTTTCTTTACATACTCTATCACCTCTCCTCTTCTGTTATCCTGAATATCTATGTCTATATCAGGAAGAGTCTTTCTCTCAGGATTTAGAAATCTTTCAAATATCAACCCATACTTTAAAGGATCTATCTCGGTTATACCTAAAAGATAGGCAACAAGACTTCCAGCAACAGAACCTCTTCCCGGTCCAATAAGAATATCTTTTTCCCTGGCATACCGTATAAAATCCCACACTATAAGAAAGTAGCCGGCATAACCCATATCAGAAATGACATCAAGCTCATAGTTAAGCCTTTCAATAACTTCTCTTGAAGGAGAAGAATAACGTCTCTTAATCCCTTCCTCACAGAGTCTTTTCAGGTAATCCGCAAGACTGCTTCCGTCAGGAGGAGTGTACACGGGAAGATAAACTTTTCCTTTTTCCAGCGTCAGGTTGCATTTTTCCGAAATTTCTCCAGACATGTACACTGCTTCTTTTAAATCCTCAAACCTCTCCAGCATCTCCTCAGCTGTTCTAAAGTAAAGCTCCGATGAGGAAAACTTCAATCTGTTCACATCATCAAGCGTCTTCCCTGTTTGAATGCAAATCAAAACCTCCTGAGCTCTTGCATCTTCCCTGTCAAGATAGTGAATATCGTTTGTCGCTACAAGCGGTATGGAAAGCTCCTTGCTAATCTGTATTAAACCCCTGTTAACCTCTTTTTGTTCCTCCAGCCCATTATCCTGTATTTCAAGATAAAAATCATCGCCATATATTTCTCTGAACTCCTTTGCTACTTTACAGGCTTTTTCAACCTCCCCCTTTAATAAAAGTGAGGGAATTTCCCCCTTGATACAACCTGAAAGAGCTATAATACCCTCCTTAAGTTCAGAAAGAAGAGCTTTATCAACCCTTGGATTATAGTAGAAACCCTCGGTAAAACCCTTGCTTACAAGCTCCATAAGATTTTTGTAACCCTGCTCGTTTTTACAAAGCAAGGTAAGATGATAGGCAACATCCTCCCCCTTTATCCTTCTTTTTTTAAAACGAGAGTAAGGTGCAACATACACCTCACAGCCTATAATTGGCTTTATACCTTTTTGTAAGGCTGCCTCATAAAATTCTATTGCCCCAAAGACATTTCCGTGGTCGGTAAGGGCAAGGGCAGGCATATTAAGCTGAGAGGCTCTCTCAATAAGCTGAGAAATGTTACACGCACCATCAAGAAGGCTGTAATCACTGTGAGTGTGTAGATGAACAAAATAAGGCATTTTTTTATTCTTTTTTTAATAATACTACCCACAAAATCCACCATGTCAAATTACCCAAGTTAAGAAAAAGTCCATCTTTTTATTTGACAAGGAACTTTCTGATGTTAAAATAGAAATGCCAGGGAGAAAAACACTAATCCAGGAATCCAAGGAGAAAAAAAATGAAAAAAGCAAAAAAATACCTGATATTTACAGGAATTTTTATAATTATATGCGGATTTATTCTACCTTTGCCATCATTTACTCAAACACCCGCCGATGAAGACTTCCTCGTTGCGCAGAAACTCTATGAGGATGGAGTATTTGACCTTGCTGCAGTGCAGTTTCAAAATTTTATAGAAAAATACCCGGATGATGAAAGATGTGATGAGGCTCAATACTGGATGGGAATGAGTTTATGGCAAACTAAAAAATATGAACAGGCAGCAAAGGCTTTTGAAGAGCTTCTAAAAAAATATCCAAAAAGTGATATTCTTGATAAGGCAACCTACCAGCTTGGAGAGTGTTATTATAACCTGAAAATGCTGGATGATGCTCTCTCAGCTTATAAAAATCTTATAAAAAGCTATCCTGAAAGCAAGCTTTTACCCTATGCTCTTTACTCTGCAGGATATATTTACTACCAGAAAAAAAACTATAAGGAAGCGCTCACCTTTTTTAAAAAATTAAAAGAAGATTATAAGAACTTTGAACATTATCAGGAGGCATGGTATATATACTCCAAACTTCTTTATCTTACAAAAAGTTTTTCTAAGGTCATTAAAGAATTCACCGCCTTCCTGGAAGCCTATCCCTCCTCGCCTTACACAGAAGATGTTTACACAGAAAGAGGGTTTTCTTACTTTGAGCTTGCAAATTACACCAAGGCAGTTGAGGACTTTAAAAAGGTAAACCTTTTCTACTGGGAAGCAGAGGCACTTTACCAGCTTGGTAGATACAAAGAAGCAAGACAGGCTTACAGAAAGGAGATTGGGAACCCTGAAAGCAAATGGAAAGAGGAATCTCTTTTTGGTGTTGCCTACACCTACTATCAGGAAAAAAACTTTGATGAGGCAACCTCTTCCTTTCAGGAATTCATCAATACCTATCCCTCCTCCTTAAATGTGGCAGAGGCCTGGGTAAGACTTGGTGACTGTTACTATTATCAGAAAAAATACGATCTTGCCGCTCAAGCTTATAAGAACGTTATAGATTTTCACAAAGAAAGCGAATTCCTGCAGGAAGCAATAATAGGAGCAGGGTACTCATACTTTGCCATGGAGGACTTTGAAAAGGCAAAAGAGCACTTTGAAAAAATAGTGAAGGAATACCCTCAATCTCCCTTTTATCTTGAGGCAACATTTCAGCTTGCAGAGTCTCTTTTGAATATGGAAAATTTTTCTGAGGCAAGGAAATACTTTTTAAAAATTGTATCAGATTATCCTGCAACAAAAGAAGCTTCTCTCTCCCAGTATGAAATAGGCTGGTGCTATCTTGGTGAGAATAACTATGCTCTTGCTCTTGAAGCGTTTGAAAAAGTGATAAAAAACTACCCTCAGTCTGAAAAAATACCTGATGCTCTTCTTCAAAAAGGAAACTGTCTTTTTAACCTAAAAAGATTTGAAGAGGCAATAAATGCCTATTCCTCTCTTTTAAAAAACTACCCCCAGTCACCACTTGCTTCTCTTGCTATCTACCAAATTGGAGCATCTTACTTTAAGCTGGAAGAATACAGCAAGGCAAGATCATATTACCAGAGGTTTATAGAGGAATTCCCAACAAATCCTAATACCCCGGATGCACAATATGCAATTGGATGGACCTACTTCCACGAGCAAAATTTTGCTAAAGCAAAGGATGTTTTTCAAGAGGTGGTAAAAAGGTTCCCAGAAAGAAAAGACCTTGTGGAACATTCCCTTTATCTTATAGGAAACTGCCTCTACAACATGTCAGAATTCTCAGAGGCCATATCTGTATTCAACAAGATGATCTCTCAATACCCTGAGAGTGAATTTATACCTCCTGCTCTTTTCAAGATAGGAGAGGCCTATCAAAGATTGAAAAAAGACAGAGAAGCACTTGATGTATTTTCCCGGATAGTGGAAAAATACCCTTCCTTTCCCGATGCTGACGCTGCTCAATTTAAAATAGCAAACTACTATATAAGAAATGAGGATTATAAAAAAGCAACAGTTGAGCTAAAAAAATTAATTGATAAATTCCCGAAGAGTCCTGATCTTCCTCTTGCCTACTACTGGATAGGATACTCTTACTACAAAATAGGAGATTTTTCTCAATCAGCCTTTTATTATCAGAGATTTATAAATCTTTTTCCGGAAAACCCTCTTCTGGGCGAAGTATACTATAGATTAGGGGATACTCTCTTTAAAAAAGGAGATTACAGACAGGCAGCAGACGCCTATTCCAGTGCATTAAAAACCTCAAGAGAAAAAGATATCTTGAAAAATGCACTTTACAGTCTGGGACTTTGCTGGGAAAATCTCAACCAGTGGGAAAAATCACAGAGAACATTTGAAGAGTTCATTAAAAATTACCCCCAAGATAAACTCATCCTCCCCGCACACCTCAAGCTTGCCAATGCCCTGTTTGAACAAGAAAAATACAGCCGGGCTCGAGAAAACTACAAATGGGTGGTTGAAAACGGAGCAGGAAGCAAGCTCTCAGTTGAAGCTCAGTACAGAGTTGGTGATTGCTGGTTTGAGGAAAAAAACTACAAAAACGCATTAATAGAATATATTAAAGTTTACACTCTTTATCCTCCTGACAAGTTCCCTCAGATTAAAAGCTGGTCTTTCAACGCACAACTCCAGACTGCAGAATGTTACAAGGCTCTTGGCAAAATAGAGGAGGCAAAAAACACCTACAGAGAAATAATCAATACCCCCCAATACGAAAAGAGCTGGATTGAGAAAGCAAGAAAGCGTCTGAAGGAGCTTACAGAATGAGAAAGCATTTCTTATTTTCTTCTTGTCTGTTAGCTCTTTTGGCTTTAATAATACTTACACCCTGGATTGCATTTTCTCAAGAAAAGGAAGAAGATCTAACCAAACTTCCAACAATTGTAGTAAAGGGGAAAGATAGGTCTTACCTCCAAATTATAAGACCGAAGGAAATATCCTACATGCCTTACAGAGGAAGAAAAAAGAAAAGCGAGATTTTTTATCCTGTTAAACTACCACCAAAAGAAACTTACAGGGAAATTTTTTTCTTCAAACCTTACATTAAAGCAAAACTAATTGCTCCTGAAATAATAGAAAAACCACCACCTGCCAAAATCCCCCAGGTTTTTCTCTCAAGAGAATACAGGGCAAAAGAACCTGCTGCTGCCATAAAAAAGGAGAGGATAGAAAAGTTTTTTCCTGAAATAATCCTTCCAAAAAAAGGTGTTGTCAGGAAGAGATTAATCCTTTACCTTCCAGAAGTGAAAGTTCCAGAAAAACCTCGAATTGAATTCCTCATTTCCGGAATTTACCCGAAACCTGTCCCTCTTCTCTCTCCTGAATACCCTACCTTAGGGGAAATAAAACCTGGATATCCAAAAGAGTTTTCTATGCAGAAAAGTTACATTGAACCTTATTTAAAAAAAGCAGAGGAGAGAAAAACACCTCTTGTAATAAAAGCTGCCGGATTTCCTGAAATAATAGAAGAAAAAACACTGATAAGACCTCCTCTGACAGTTCCCCCTCTTGAAAGAGTTTCTCTTTCAGAAAAAATTGAAAAGCAAAAATATCCGGGGCTTTTCCTCTCTCTTGGTCTCGATGATAAAAGTGGCTTCAGTTATGGAATAAACTATGGAGGAGAAAGAGAAGATAGAAGGTATCTTCTAACTTTTAAAAGAGAGTTTTCCCCATCTTATATGATCTATACACCAGACGATGAGACTTTGTCTAAGGATAAGGACCTTATCAAAGCAGATATTGGGTGGGGAAGCGTTGGGGTAGATGATACAAACCTTGTACTCAAAGCCGATCATAGCAGTCTTGATTTACCTGGCGCAGAAAAGAGGAAAGATGTCCTTTTCTCTTTACACGGGAAGACAAATGCCCTAAAAGGATGGAAATTAAATGTGTGGGGCGAAAGCTCAGCAAGAGAGGACAAAAATACCATTACAGAAAAATACACCGATCTTGCCTATGGAGCAAGAATCAGTACTCAACCCGGGAATTTGCCCCTGTTAATAGAGGGAGAGATTGGGTGGGATAATTTAAGAAAGACATCCCCTGTCAGCGAAAGAAAAACAAAACATCAAGCTCTCCTGCAACTTGACTTTTTGCACCCCACATTTGTCGGTAAAAACTTCTTACTTGAACCTGTAAAGATAGGAGTGAAGGGTATAAAAAATGAAAGTGCCCAGATTACAGGCTCTGGGGGGCTTTCCTGGTTTGAAGAAAAAAGGGGTAAATACAGCTTAAAAGTGTCACTCGGTATAAAAAAGGAATATTACCTTCCTTCTTTTTCTCAAATCTACATTCCTCAGGATTTTTCCCTTGTCAACTTAGAAATTGAGCCTGTAAACACAATAACATATACCTTCAAGACAGCCTACTCCAGAAAAGATTTATTTGAAACCTCTCTGGAACTTTTCAGTCAGGAAGGAGATGACATTGTGTGGGTTTATTCTTCATCTGAAAAAGGCCTGAGGGCTCAAACTGTTAATCTTTCCCGTCAGGGAGTTAAAATAGAGGGAAAATGGTTTATAAAATCCTCTGTTATCCTTGAGCCATTTTACACATGGCAGACCTTAACAAACAGGGAAAATCAAAATGAAGTAATTCCCCACCAGCCTGAAAATCGCCTCGGGCTTCTTTTAACAATAAAACTTCGAGAAAAAGAGAAAGAAACCCTTTCTTTTCAGGCAAAATTGGAGATGGAGGGTAAAAAATACTACGATTTTAATCCTGCAAGCACAATTGATCCCTCCTCTCTCTGGCAAATAAAACTCACCTATAAAAGGAAAAACTGGGAAGCTTTTATCAGAGCAGAAAACAGAGACTTCTATCTTTCCAGGGATTTTAAGCTTCCCGAAGGAAGAATTGACTTTGGAGTAAGTTTAAAACTTCTTTTTTAATCTACCTTTCTTAAAATGGCTGTGAGGTAACCAAGAGAAGTATCTACCTGGATGTAAAGAGGAAGATGGCGTTCATCTCTTGAAAACCATACCCTTATCCTACCTTTTACATTTTTCTGTTCACAGACAAGGGCAGGGAAAACCCCAAGATAGGTGTAGGCCTTATCCTCTCTTACTACCTCAAAATTTATAGGTTCAAATTTTCCTGGTATATCAAGTAAAAGAACCTCAAATTTTTTCCCCACCTCAAGCTTTTGGGCTCTTATCCAGTAAACCAAACTGAGAATATCAAGAGGAGAAGAAGAAAGCTCTTCTTCCCACTTTTTACCCCTCCTCTTGTCCCATAAAAAAGCCTTTATATTTTCTCTATTCTCTTTAATTTTAGCCTCTATTTCCTCTCGCCGCGAATTTTCCTTTATTTTTATCCTTACAAATCGAGGATAAAAGGTCTCACCATCAACAATACTTTCCACTCTATCATCCATATCAAAAAAAATAGAAGCAATACCCGAAGTTTTTACCATGGAGGTGAGAAGATAAAGGCTTTTTTCTCCTTCCTGTATGACATCCTCCACCTTCAAAATCTGTGTTCCAACAGGAATCCCCATAAGTTTTATAACATAGGAAAGCCTCTCTCCTTCGTAAAAAGGATGAGCAAAACAGGATAGTGTCCCTGTAAAAAATATAAAGAAAAAAAGACATATTATCTTCTTTATCATTTCGGAGTTTAAAATAGCAAATAAGAGGCTCTCTGTCAAAAAAGCAAAGTTAAAAACCCCCTCTATAAGGCATTTGACAAAGAAAAAATCCTTTGGTATATTGAGATTTCAATTATATTGTTTTTTGAAAAGGGGGAAACATGCAAGTTAAAGAACAGGCAGTAATCTGGTTACAGGGGGCAGGATGTAGTGGATGCTCTGTATCCCTGATGAATTCCACAAGTCCCACCATCAGAAACCTTCTCCTTGATGAAATCGTTCCAGGAAAGCACCTGAGTCTTGTATTTCACCCCACTTTGATGGCAGCAAGCGGAGAGCTTTCAATAGAGGTGATGCTTGGGAAAGCGAAGCCAAAAAATTATCTTCTTGTGGTAGAAGGAGCAATTCCCACCGGTAAGGATGGTATATTTGCCACTGTGGGAGAGGAAGAAGGTAAACCTGTGACTTTCTATTCACGCTTTAAGGAACTTTCAAAAAATGCGATCGCAGTAATAGCCTTTGGTACCTGTGCTGCATTTGGAGGAATTCCTGCTGCAAAACCAAATCCCACAGGTTCAAAATCTGCAATGGATATTCTCAAGGAGGAGGGTATAGAGGTTCCCTGCATAAATATACCCGGATGTCCTCCTCACCCCGACTGGTTTGTGGGGACAGTAGCTTATATCATCCTTAATGGTCTCCCCCCTGAGGAAAAATTAGATGAGCTTAAAAGGCCAAAATTTATTTTTGGCAGTTTAATTCACGAAAATTGTCCACGCAGACCTTATTTTGATGAAGGGAAATTTGCCAGAAACTTTGGAGAGGAAGGATGTCTTTACGAGCTTGGCTGCAAAGGTCCTTTTACCTGGTCAGATTGTCCTATCCGTCACTGGAATGGTGGTGTAAACTGGGTCATAGGTGCAGGTTCACCCTGTCTTGGATGTGTTGAGCCAATCTTTCCTGATATATCAGGACCGTTTTACAAGAAAATATCTTCCTGGGATAAATTTAAACTGGATGTTAAAAAGGAGAAATAATATGGAAAAAATCACAATAGATCCCATAACCCGAATAGAAGGTCACCTTAAGGTGGAGGTTACAGTAGATAATGGTGAGGTTAAAGAAGCCCATGTAGCGGGGACTCTTTTTAGAGGATGGGAGATAATTTTAAAAGACAGAGACCCCAGAGATGCATCTCAGCTCACACAGCGTGTATGTGGAGTGTGTCCTGCAGCACATGCAACTGCTTCTGTATTTGCCCTTGATAACGCTTTTGGTATTGAGAAATCCATTCCCGATAATGCCAGAATTATAAGAAACCTGATACTGGGGTCCAATTTTCTCCAGTCTCACATCCTTCACTTTTACCATCTTGCCTCTCTTGACTTCTTTGATGTGGCTGCACTTTCTGATTACGAAGGTTCTGATCCTGACCTTATCTCTCTGAAAAAATTCCTTGGAAGAGGGGAACTTTCTCCTTTTGCTCCAAGATACGAAGGAGATTACAGACTTGATAAAAAGAAAAACAGGGAATTTGCCGCCCATTATATTAAAGCTCTTGAAATAAGAAGGAAATGCCACGAAATGCTTGCCATATTTGGAGGCAAAATGCCTCATAGCGTTACAATGGTTGCAGGAGGGGTTACTGAGAAACCCACTCCAGATAAAATAGCCTCTTTTTTGTGGAGGCTAAATGAAATAAGAGATTTCATAGATAACTTTTATCTCCCAGACACACTTTCCCTTATTAAACCTTACGAGGACCACCTTTATGCAGGGTCCTCTTATGATAATTTTATCTGTTACGGAGCCTTTAACTTAAGCTCAGACGAGATAGATCAGACAAAAAGAGAACGTCTCTTCCTGCAGGGAGTGGTAAAAGATGGTTCTTATCAGCCACTTGATATGGCGGATGTAAAGGAGTACTTAAAGCACAGCTGGTATTCTGAGGACACCACACCTCTTCACCCCTCAGAAGGAAAAACCGTACCCAATGTGAAAAAGGAAAAAGGCTACTCCTGGATAAAGGCACCAAGATGTAAAAATTTCCCCTGCGAGGTAGGTCCTGCAGCGAGGATGATAGTCGGATACTATGGAGGGAAGGAAAAAATAAAGAAAGCTGTGGAGAGTGTTCTTTCAGAGATAGGGGGAAAACCTTCCCTTCTCTCATCAACTCTTGGCAGACATATAGCAAGAGCACTTGATGCAAAAGTTATTGCTGACAGTATGGCAGAATGGGTCCTTGAGTTAAAAGTTGACGAACCAGTTTACACCCCTCATTCCCTGCCAGAAGAAGCAGAGGGAATGGGAATTACAGAGGCTCCAAGAGGAGCTCTTGGACACTGGATAAAGGTGAAAAATAAGGTTATTGACAGGTACCAGCTTGTCGTTCCAACAACCTGGAATGCTTCACCAAAAGATGACCTCAACCAACCAGGACCAATGGAAAAAGCTCTTTTAGGATTAAAGGTAAAAGATTCTAAAAATCCTTTTGAAGTTGTAAGGTGTGTGCGCTCCTTTGACCCTTGCCTTGCCTGCGCAGTTCACCTTATAACTCCTAAAAAGAAAGATCTTGCAAAATTCATTATAAGCTAACAAAGTTGTAAGGGGGGGATTATGTTAGTTTCTGAAAGAAAACCCTGGGAAGAAATACTAAGCTATGTAGCACAGGACAAAAATATATTTCTTGTAGCCTGTGGAGGCTGTTCAGAAGCCTGTCAGACGGGGGGAGAAAAAGGAGTCCGGGAACTTAAAGAGAAGTTAGAACAAGCAGGGAAAAAAGTAACAGGTTACTTTGTGGTTGACTTTGCCTGCAATAAAGTTCTTGTAGGTCTTAAGCTAAAAAGATACCTTAGCAATATTTACAGTGCAGATTCAATTGTTGTAAGTGCTTGCGGGATTGGTGTTCAGGCAATAAGCAACATGGTAAACCTACCGGTCCATCCAGCAGATAATACCATTTACATGGGGGGATTTTCCGGTGTCTGGCCAGGGGAGGAAAGGTGTCTTCAGTGTGGAGATTGTAAGCTGGATATAACAGGGGGTATATGTCCTTACGCTAACTGTCCTAAAAACCTTATAAATGGAGCCTGTGGTGGTTCAGATAAGGGAAAATGTGAAGTAGACCCTGACAAAGACTGTGCATGGGCAAAAATATATGAGAGACTTAAGGAAATAGGTAAAATAGAAAACCTGAGAAAGATTAACCCTCCCCGTAACTGGAATTTAATGCAACCCCCGGCAAGTAGAAAGAAAAGTATTTTCTGGGCTCTGGAATTTGAAGAAGAGGAAAAAGAGGTAGTAAAATGAAACTTTCTGAGCTTTTCAACAAAGGAAAGTTTGTCATTACTTCAGAAATCGGGCCTCCAAAGGGAACAAATATAGAGCCCCTTCTGAAAGAGGCAGAAGAGTTAAAGGGGAAGGTGGATGCTATAAACGTTACAGATCTTCAAAGTTCGGTGATGAGATTAGGCTCCCTTGCTGTATGTAGGCTACTTAAAGAAAGAGGAATTGAACCCGTATTTCAGATAACCTGCAGAGACAGAAACAGGTTAGCTCTTCAATCAGACCTCCTTTCAGCTTATGTTCTGGGGATAGAAAATGTTTTGTGTCTCACCGGTGATCACAATGTTCTTGGAGATGATCCTCAATCAAAACCTGTATTTGACCTTGACTCAGTAAATCTCCTGAGAGCAGCAAAAGGACTTATGGAAGGAAAAGACATGGTGGGGAATAAACTTGACGGCTCTCCTGATTTCTGTCTTGGAGCAGTAGCCAATCCTGGAGCAGATCCTCTTGAGCCACAGGTGATAAAAATGGAGCTGAAGGTGGAAGCTGGAGCTCAGTTTTTTCAAACCCAGGCTGTTTATGATGTTAAAAAATTTGAGCAGTTCATCCGGGCAACAGAACACATCAAGGTCCCAAAAATGGTGGGTATAGTTCTTCTGAAATCAGCAGGTATGGCAAGGTTTATGAACGCCAATGTCTCAGGTGTATTTGTCCCGGAAAAACTCATAAAAATAATGGCTTCAGCCTCCAAAGAGGAACGGCCCAAAAAAAGTGTGGAAATAGCAGCCTCTTTAATAAAGGAACTTAAAGGGATGTGCCAGGGTGTGCACATCATGCCCCTGGGATGGGATAAATACGTCCCTGATGTGCTGGAAAAAGCAGGGTTAATTTAAGTTTTTATAAATCTCAGAATTTCTTTAACCATATTTAAAATAAGGTTAAGAAGATAACCTCAAGGGAGAGGAGTGGTGTGATTTTTTGCTTTTAATAAAAGCTTTTGTAAGTTTTAAAAAGGCTTTTTAAGACAGCACCATCATTAAAAATTTTATCCAGACTCTCAAAAGACCAGGAAAAATCTTTCCCTTCTAAAAGAGAGACAATTTCTATCTTTTTGCCTGGTATATTTTTTCTCTCCAAAATTTCAGCTTCCTTCTCCGATGCCACTATAATCCTGTCCATCTGGTTGTAGAACCATCCAAGATAAAGCCAGACTACATTTTTAAGATTATCTTTACTAAAAAGAGGAGAAAAAGGAGTAAGAAGGCCTTCATGATAAACTCCTATTAAGGGAACCTTGAGAATTTTAGAAGCCAGTATCCCGCACACACCTACAGGACCAGGAGTCAAAACATGGAAGAGGTCAAATTCCCTCTTTTCACAATAGGATACAAGCTCTATAAGAGGGGGAAAACTGAAGTTAATTTCGGGGCAAAAAGGAAAAGAAAAATCCATCACAGGAGGAAATAAGGTAAAACCATTTAAAGAAAAACCTTTTTTCTTTTTTCTTATTTTACCACAGCCAAGCACCTCAATATTCTCTCCTTCAGGTAAACCGCGGGCTTTATCGGGTATTTTCCCATCAAAAAAGACAGCAACCTTTACCCCATCCTGACAGTTAAGGTATTCTCTTTTAATCTCTCGAGTCAGGTTCCTATCTTTATTTTGGTAACTTAAACCAAAAAGATAGGGAAAAAGAGCAGTATAAAAGGGCAAATTTCTTGTAAACTCGGTTATGGCTGCAATGCTTGAGAGAAAAGACATCTTTTTGGAAAACTTTTTAATAAAAAGATAAACAAGAAGATTTTTGGGGAAAAGAGAAAGCCCTCTTCTGTTGTTGCTCAAAAATATTTTTTCAAGAACTTTTCCTTTCTTTTCGTCATCTAAAATCATGTCAAAAAACCTGATCTTTGAATTTTTCCCAGCCTTGTGC
>Ga0180301_10000549_pt1 | contig 29012 bp, 28 predicted proteins | sample GuaBasSediGuay16_FD_121797 | JGI IMG/M metagenome (GOLD analysis project Ga0180301, IMG submission 121797) | Subseafloor sediment microbial communities from Guaymas Basin, Gulf of California, Mexico - Guay16, Core 4569-2, 12-15 cm | ecosystem: Environmental > Aquatic > Marine > Hydrothermal... | reverse complement strand
CAGCCGATCAGCTCATCTTGATGATGGAATACAATTTTACCATCCGGGGAAAATATGAACAAACCTGTACCCATTTCTGTTTTCATCTTTCCTACCCATTTGAGTATCTCTCCCTTTATATCCTCTTCCACATCATCCAGATATTCACCCGCGCCCAGATACCAGTTTAGAGGTTTAAACAACTTTACAAATGAGATTTTAAGAAAACTCTTCGCCGGGTCCTCTTCCGGCTTGGGCCAGTAGCCAGTTACAAAGCCCTCGCCGTACTTTCCCACCACCTCTATTTCATCACGGATTACATAGTTACCCTTTACATCCTTGAGGTCAATAAGGTTTTCCCCTTCCATTTCCGGTCTTGTAGGATATAGCTCTTCTATGCCGTCCATGGTAACGGCAAAGATATAGCCTCTCCCGCTGTTGAAACGCACGGGTCTTAACGCCTCTTTTATAAGAAACTTTAATTCTCCCTCATCCATCGAACTGTTAAATTGTCTGTAAAGGTGGGTTGCAACGCTGTGAGCCTCGTAAACCCGCTCCCTTATGCTCTGTTTAAGCCTTATTTCTTCCTGTGACCGGTTGTGCTGTATGTGCTTAAGCGCAAACTCGACCAGACTCTTAACATCCGCTTTTTTCGAAGAAAGATACTCCCGCTCTATTTCCTGTTTTGCCCGAGAATAACCCCTATATTCTTCCAGCACATCGATTAGAGTAAAAACTACAATTGCAGAAAATGTGCAAAAAATTAAAATTACAAAAAAGAGACTGCTAATACTATTATTTCTCATTTAATAATTCCTTCTTAAATACATATTATACCCAATTACTCTATATTTTTCAATTGTAAGGCGAATTTTTCCGACTTTTTATTAAGTTTCTGCTGTTTCCCGTCCACCTTGTATCCATTCCAATAAAAAGATATATTAATCTACTACGAGAATAAAGCCGTGCCCTATGCAGACGGTCTTTTATTAAATAAACCGGCGAAAGGAGAAAAATATGGCACACTGCAGGGTAAAAGAGGCGGAGGAGATTCTCGACAGAGAGTTTCCCGTTCTAAATAGAGGATTCGTGCGTCTTGTTGACTATCTGGGAAGTGACCAGAGAATCGTTCAGGCTGCCAGGGTCTCATACGGAGAAGGAACAAAAACCTACCGGGAAGACAGAGGATTGATACACTATCTCCTTCGCAACAGACACACATCACCTTTTGAACAGGTTAATTTTACCTTCCATATAAAAATGCCTATCTTCGTAGCCAGACAGTGGGTAAGGCACAGGACGGCAAGAATGAATGAGATTTCGGGCAGATACAGTATTTTAAAGGATGAGTTTTACCTGCCCGATGAGAAACACGTCTCACTACAGAGTAAGGACAACAGGCAGGGCAGAGCCGGAGAAGAAGTACCCTCCGATTTACGGAAGGAAATACTCGCTCTTCTGGATGAAGAACAGCGGCAGATTTATAAGAACTATCAGAAATTGCTTTCAAAGGGGATAGCCAGAGAGCTGGCCAGAATAAACCTGCCTTTAAGTGTTTATACAGAAATGTACTGGCAGATGGATTTACACAACCTCTTCCATTTTTTGGAACTACGAATGCATCCCCACGCTCAGCTGGAAATAAGAGAATATGCAAAGACGATTTTTTCAATAGTAGAAAAAATATGCCCCATTGCATGTGAAGCCTTTAAAGAGCACGTACTCGGAAGTGTACGCTTCTCCCGAAAAGAGATGAAAGCTCTAAAGGAGATAATTGATGGGAAGGAGCCACCTCTTGATGGGAAGGATCTGGATAGATTCATGAAAAAGTTGAAAATGTTGGAAGACATTTGAGTAAATCCAGGTGGAGCTGCATGCCGATCGATGTGTATCCTGTCAGCTCCAATTTGGATTTTATGAGGCTTAAGCAAAGTGTCTGCCTTCGATTAATCCGTAGACAGAAGCTCCTCAACAAGTTATCTTTATTATTGTGAACTCAATAATCAAAGAGCTTAACAATTTACCGTTCCCCGTTTATCTTCATTCCTACTCTGCTCTGGATTTATTTTTCAGGCATGACGCTTCCCCCTGCATAAAGGCAACGGTAGAAGTTGGTCTGGTTGAACTGGCCCGAACATTTCCGAATCTGGTCTATCCAGGGCTCGATGATGGGGATGCAGAAGTTGATTTTGGTGGATATACGGTCAGGTTTCGATGTATAGAGAATATTTTTAAGGCTCCTGTCAATCGTATATCTGTATTAAACATCTTTTACGATGTAAAAAACCGAAAATTCCTCGATCCCTACTCTATTTACAGGGACATCCGGGCAAAGGAATTGAGACTTATCGACAATTCCGCTGCTTCTATCTCTCCCGAAAGAATTACCGTTCCTGATCCTCAAAACTGGAAACTACTCGCCGATTCCGCCGTACTTATTTCGAGATATCATTACAATACCCCTAAGTTTCCCTTAAGACCAACCACCACCTCTACGGAATTATCCTGCAGAGAACAAAAGGATCTCCTTATCTTCATACTTACGGGTAAAAATCCCCTAAGAGGACTTAACCTTCTTATGAACGAAGGATTTATGAGAATACACTGGCCGGAAATCGAACAGATGAACACTGTCCCGCACAGTAAGGATTACCATCCGGAAGGAAATGTTTGGCAGCATACAATGGAGACCTTCTACCACAGGAAGAAAAACGATCTTACCCTCTCCCTGGCGCTGCTACTGCACGATGTGGGCAAGCCACTTGCCCAGCAAAACGAGGGGCGCAGATTCGACAGACATGCCCAGATCGGGAATGATTTAAGTAAAAGATTTTTAAGGCGTCTGGGCTTTGATTCTAATATTGTCGAGAATGTAGCATTTCTGGTGAAAGAACACATGTTTCCTCCTGCTGTAGAAAAACTCCCCCACTTTAAAACAGAGAGGGTAATGTCTTCTACCCTTTTCCCTCTTCTCCTGGAGATTTACCGTTGTGACCTCTCCTCAGCCTTTCGAAGCCTTGAGAACTACTACAAGGCCTGCCGGGTTTACCGCTCTTTTTTAAAGAACTCACGCAACCCATTCCGTACCAATGATGGAAGAAAACTGTTGAGACTTTATGTTGAGGGATGAAATTATTTTTTTGGATCTTAAGCAGGGAGTGAATTAATTATATGCTATTATTCAAATACTTCTGAATAGCTGCCAATCCGCTCAAAGATAATCGAATCTTCATCAATTTTTATATAAGAAGTAAATTCGGTTTCAGATGAAGCCCGCAGAGATTTTTATAATCTTTTTTAAATTGTTTCGTATATGCAACTCTACGCACAGCAATGTTTAAGAGTCAAGTTGTTTAAAAAGATCCTCAACATTTTCAACAAAGGTTAGATTTTCATCTTTATCAGTTTGCATATCAGAGTAGTTTTACTCTAAAAAACTCTTCCCAGATAAAACCAAAGGACGTTCAACTGAACATCCTGTCCAAGAGTGAGAAAAATGCCTCCGCACAGGAACCACTGGCGGATTCCAATTCCATATCCGAGTCCCAGGTGTCCCCAGTAATCTTTATGTTCAAATATATCCGGTATCATAATTCCCTGCACCATGTGGTGATATACGTCGGGCTTACCGGTTATTATGATTCCGGGCACCGGGAAAATCGGTGCAGCCTCATTGGTAGGAGCTATTAAAAGATCCACTCCCCAGTAAATCGACCCTCCGAAGAAGTTTAACGGCAAAGGATCGGTCCAATCTCCCATAAGTCCGTTCCGGTCCACCGGGCATACCCGGTAGTAAAGGACTGTTTCTCCTCCGCTTTTATCCTGGTATGATAACCTGGAACTTTCTACATAGTATTCCTCGAAAAATGCCCCTGATGAATAAAATCCCTCTCCATCTGAAATCTGCACCAGATATTTCCAGGCTCTGGGAATTTCCACCCAGGAGAGGATGTAATGATTCTTACACCGTTTTTTTTAGGGGATTTAGAGTAACTCTACGCTCTTCCCCGTACCCCTCCTGCATATCCAGTATGAGAAAATTATAGCCGGGGTTAATGACCGCCGAATAATATTCATTTGCAAGATTCCATTCATTTATAGTGTTAATAAGGGGTATTTTATTCTCACGGATATTTGAAATCGGAAGAGGGATGGTTCCTCCAAACCAGGGATTGGCTACTACAGAGACACCGTCCTTATTGCTTGTAACAGATTCTTCTCCATATCCTTGTACCGGCCATATTGGAACATTCTCAGGTAATTCAAAGGGACAATCGATAGTAGGTTCTTCCGCTGTACCTGTTCCGCCAATCATACAACCCCACCGCTGCACCTGCCCGCTTGCCGGTATTCCCGTGGTAGCTACTCCACTTCATCCCTGCCTCTGCAGGTCCTGCATCGCCGCCTAATCCTCCAGGTTGGCCTTGGCGGAAGGTGCTCTCCTCATATTCCACCCCAAAGGCATCGTAGCTATACTCTATTCTGCCCTAGCCGTTAGTCTTAACAGTACGGTTCCCCCTGCTGTCGTAGCTAAACCTCTCTACCCACTGAGGAGAGTGTATATCAAGAGCGGGAAACCTGTGCTTATGACGTTAAACCGCTCCCTTAATAACCTCTCCTCCTCATAGCCGATAGTTGCAGACTCCCGTACTAATATTGCTGGTCTTCCCGCGCTATTTTCTTAAGGAGCTTTCCGAACAATCAGATAAAAACTCGCACTCCTGTAACACTTTGGTTTTCTCGAATTATTTTAGAGGGCAAAAGAAAGCGGGAAGAACGACCTCCCGCTTCCGCTTAAATAAATAAACAGGTGGATTTAGTTTTTTACTGCCCTCTCTGCTCTTTATACCACCTCCAAAAATTTAATCCGCCCTGTTCGTGTCGGTAATTTTCATTTTTTTGTTTGCGAAACTATTAGGTAACAGTTAAAACTCATCCGACGCCAGAAAATCAAGAATATTCATTCTGATGATGCCTTCTGTATTACTCGCCGGTAATTCATCCATCGTAATAACATATTTGGGAAAGTTGTCCTGAACGAGACGCAGCGGTTTAAACTCCCGATCCCGCGTTCGATCGTCGGAAAGCAAATACGCTACCTGGATATAGATTCTTGTGTTCTCTTTTGAGGCGATGAAATCAATCTCCAACTCATCTAGTTTACCGATTTCTACCATGTACCCCCGCTTGCGAAGCTCAAGATACACTATATTTTCCAGGAATAGATTGATATCGTGTTCTCTATACCCCACTAATGCGTGTCGCAATCCGATATCAGTCATGTAATACTTTTCCAAGGTTTCGAGTTGTTTTTTCCCCTTAAGATCGTAACGGGAGACACGATTTATAATAAATGCGGTTTCAAGATAGGTAATATAGTTATACACCGTCTCTATACCTAAAGACCTTCTCTCTTTTTTAAAGTAGTCGGCAACGCTTCTTGCAGAGAATATATTACCGCTGTTGTCTGCGATGTAACGAATCACTCTTTCTAAAAGGGAGACATCTCGGACATTGTTCCGAATGACGACGTCTTTTAATATGACGCTATCGATCAATGCTGCCAAATATTGATGAACAGCCTCTTCCGAAAAATCGAGGTGGTGGATGCCCGGCATCCCTCCGAAGCGTATAAAATCAAAAAAAAGGGTCTTATTATCATCCCCGTATTTATTCCGAAACGATACATATTCTGAAAAAGTAAGAGGTAAAACCGGAAACTCAACATATCTACCGCTCAAAAGGCTTGAAAGTTCTCCCGACAGAAGGCTCGAATTGGAGCCGCTTATAAAAATATCGGCGTCGTCATCTGCAAGAAACGAATTAACACCCTTTTCCCATCTATCGATCTCCTGGACTTCATCGATGAATAAAAAAATCTTAGCACCTGCTTTTAATTGTGCTTCCTTGACTGCAGTATCGAGATTCTTAATAGAACGAAACGGTTCGTTTTCCAATGATTCCATGTTGATAAATAGAATCCTGTTGGAATTCACACCCTGTGAAACCAACCCGTCCGCGATAAGTCTCAGTAGAGAGCTTTTCCCGACCCTCCGGAGACCGGTAACTGCTTTGATAATAGGTGTTCCGATAAATTTTTCTATTTTCCTTTGATAATCAGGCCTGGGAATCAGAAAATTACCTTTTTTGTCTTTCATAAAAGACAAAATAACATAAAAACAACAATTTGTCTATCACAATAGACAAATAACTAAAACATTATCCTAGATACACACTCCTATACCCCCTATTAGAAGCCTCCCAACCCTGTTCCGGAAGCCCTCGATTACAAAAAAGTATCCAGTAAAAACTCCTTTAGCTCCTCTACCTTGTTTCCCATAGGTATTGACTTTTTAGGAAGATCGAGCGCCTCTTTAAGTGTAGGGGGTAGTTCGGGCTTAACCCCTGTTGCCTTCTCTACGACCTCCAAGAACTTTCCAGGATGAGCAGTGGCCAGGGTAACAACTACAGAATCATCCCCCTCCCCTATCCGCTTTAACAGTCTTTCACTTGCCAGGTATCCTACTGCAGTATGCGGATCGAGAAAAAGGTGTTTCTCCCGATAAACCCTGGAGATTGTCTTAAGCGTATCCTCATCGGTAACTACCTCACCATGAATTAATGACTGCATTTCCTTCCAATCGTCATTAAAAATTGCCTTAAGACGCTCGAAATTACTGGGGTTACCCACATCCATGGCATTTGAATAGGTCTGTATCGAAGCTCTTGGAGTAAAAATACCTGTCGTGAGATACTGCGGCACAACATCGTTTCTATTTGTTGCGGCTATAAAACCATCAACAGGCAATCCCCAGCTCCACGCCAGAACTCCTGCAGTGAGATTTCCAAAGTTCCCGCTCGGAACCACGAAGTAGAGCTTTTTATCAAGTTTTTCTACTCTCGAATAGGCATACACATAGTAGAAAGACTGGGGAAGAAGCCTGCCTAAATTGATGGAATTGGCGGAGGTGAGGGTAAGTTTTTCGCAAAGATCGGGATCAACAAAGGCCTGTTTAACCATTTTCTGACAATCGTCGAAGGAGCCTTTTACCTCCAGTGCAATTACATTTCCACCCAGGGTTGTAAGTTGTTTTTCCTGCAGGGTGCTCACTCTACCGGAAGGATAGAGGATAACAACATGGATGTTCTCCTTCCCGTGAAAGGCCCGGGCCACTGCACTTCCCGTATCTCCCGATGTGGCGGTAAGAATAACGGCTTTCCTATCTTCTTTCTGTAAAAACTCTTCCATGGAGGAAGCCAGAAAGGAGGCACCAAAGTCTTTGAATGCACAGGATGGGCCGTGAAAAAGTTCCAGTATATAAATTGAATCTCCTGTGGCTCTGAGTACCGGAGAAAATGTAAATGCCTTTCTGCAAATTCTCCCGGCTGATTCCAGGGATACCTCCTCCCCCAGTAATTCCGAAGTTAGCCTGGTTGCAATCTCAATAAAAGGTATTTGTGGATCGAGCCTATTTAAAAGATCGGTTAAATTCGGCTTTTCCACAGGATGATACAACCCTCCGTCCGGAGCAAGCCCCTTGAAAAGAGCCTGAGTAAAACTTACAATTGTGTAGGGATCACGGGTACTTACAAATTTCATCTCTTTCTCCCCGGGAAAAGAATAGTAATTTCTCCCGATAACTGTTAATATATTAAAAACAGAGAGTTCGACAAACAGTGAAAATAATAGCTATTTTCTTTTTGATTATTACTCAATTCTTCTCATGTACTGTAACACAAAAAGCCTCCAGAGTACAACCATCTTCGGAAGAACATCTATTTAACTCACAGGTTGAAAGAGATGAACCAGAAATACCCAAATCTGAAAATGAAACTGCCAATCTCTTTCCCAAAGCTAAAAAAGAGCCGGACCTGCCCGAGAAAAATGAACAGCCAAAGGTCAGTGAAAAAATACCGGAAGAGAGACCAAACCCTCTTAGTGCATCACAAATAGAAAAACAGATAAAAGACTTTTCCGGTTATGGATACTGGCCGGTACACAACAATAACCATATTATCTTTCTTTCAACTGATCTGGACAGAAATGGTCTTGATGATGTGATTGTGCTGTACGTAAGTGCAGATCATTTTTCAGAGGCAGATGCAGATTTATTGTCGGATTTTTCCCGATTGTACGATATAACATCGAAACCTTTCGATTGCTATCTACAAGTCTTTTTCCAGTTTGAAGGGAGAATTACTCCTGTATACCGGATTCCACTGGGGAAAAAAGTGGTATTTGACTCTCTAAAACAGGTGGAGATCAAGAAAGACAGCGATCGACCTTTCGCTGTTTCTGCAATTTTTCAATTTTTAGACGGCTCTGAGAGAGATTGGGTAATTTTCGGAGAAGGAGGTATATCAAGGTTTACCATGAAAGAGAGTTTCTCTGTAAAACCGGAAATAAGAGATATAGACGGAGATAACTATATAGATATCGTGATTCATCAGCGGAGTTTCGAAGAGGGGACGGGGTATGAGACGTTTCTTACATGGTATAAGTGGGACGGAAGCAATTTTAAGGAATATAAAAATACCAATATTGTCAGAAACCTTAAAAACTTTCTCTCTTTCATAAGAAAGTACATTCAATCCCACAATTGGGAAAAACTCCTTGAACACTCATTACCTTCCGAAACCCTTAAAGAGCTCTATTCTAAAGGCTTAGAGCCGGGAGAGATATGTACGAGAATCTTTCAGCCTTCAACTGCATCTGAAGAAGAGAGGCTTCAATACTCAGAAGCTCCGCCTTTGATAGAACTGAATGTTAAAGAAGTTCTCTTTCCGGAAATCCTGGAGAATCCCTTTGTAAGGACAGAAAAGGGGGACTACCTCTTCCCCCTATCTGTCCGGATAACGGCAAAAGAAGGCATTTTTGTCTACAATGCCAAAATAAAAATACCTATGAATCCTTTTGTTTCCAGACAGTATCAATTTGTTGTTGAATAATTATTTATTTAAAGGTAGAGTCCCTTTATGGGCAAATATTCGGTTGAAGGAAGATTTCCCATTCGAGGCAAAATCAGGACGAGTGGTAATAAAAATTCAGCCCTCCCATGTATTGCCGCCGCCCTCCTTACAGATGAACCGGTAATGCTTAAAAACGTCCCCGAAATCGAGGATGTTTCGGTAATGATAAAAATAATGAAGTCTCTCGGTGCTGAAATCGAGAGGATCGGACATGGGACTTACCGTCTTATCACCAACAATATAGTAAACTACGAGATACCCGAAGAACATGCCAAAAATATTCGTGCTTCAATACTCTTTGCAGGTCCACTTTTGGCAAGAATCGGAAAAGTAATTCTCCCCCCACCTGGAGGGGATATAATCGGAAGGCGAAGACTGGATACACATTTCCTGGCCTTCTCCTCCCTGGGAGCGAGAGTAGAGGTAGATGGGATCTTCCGGATTTCTGCAAATAAGCTGGCAGGGGAAGACCTTTTCCTGGACGAAGCCTCCGTTACTGCCACCGAAAATGCCATTATGGCCTCAGTGCTCGCAGAGGGAAGGACAATAATACAAAATGCCGCCTCGGAACCTCATGTGCAGGATCTGTGCAGGATGCTCAACAGTATGGGAGCAAAAATTACGGGAATAGGTTCTAATATTCTTTATATAGAAGGTGTAAAAAAACTTGAAGGTACGGAGTTTACAATCGGTCCGGATTTTATGGAAGTGGGTTCGTTTATCGGACTTGCAGCGGTTACCGGAGGTGAGGTAGAAATTACTCATGCCCGTCCTTCCGATCTCAGAATGACTCGCATAGCATTCGGAAAATTGGGAATACACTGGGAAACAGACGGAACTACCATTCGAATTCATCCCGGTCAAACTCTTAAGGTGGTCTCCGATTTAGGCGGGATGATACCCAAGATCGATGATTCTCCCTGGCCAGGTTTCCCGCCTGATTTAATAAGCATCGTTCTTGTTGTAGCTACTCAGGTAGAGGGAACCGTTCTCATCCATGAGAAAATGTTTGAATCGAGAATGTTCTTTGTGGATAAATTGATAGCGATGGGAGCAAAAATAATTCTCTGCGATCCCCATAGGGCTGTTGTTACAGGTCCTTCCAGATTGAAAGGCTCTGAGCTCGTATCCCCTGATGTCCGGGCAGGTATGGCCATGGTTATCGCAGCGTTATGTGCCGAAGGTAAAAGTATCATTCACAATGTTTATCAGATCGAAAGAGGATATGAAAACCTGACAGGGAGGTTACAGGCTCTTGGCGCTCATATCCAAAAAATAGATTAGAGACGGCCCTCTTCGAAAATAACACGAAGAGGTAAACTCAACATTAATGCATTTAAAATTATTAGAATAAAAAGAGTTATCCCGAAACCTGTGAGGAAAAGAAGAAATCCCGAGATAATCCTAAGTAAATAGTTGTAAAGAATCAAAATAAAATAAATAATCACAGGAAAGCCGGGCAGAAAAAAGAAAGAAATTGGATGGGGCAATCCACCCCTGCTCCTTCCTCTGATTCCTGCTGCCATCGAAAGGACGGAAAACAGAATAAATGTAAAGGGAGCCACTATCCTTAAAACCGCAGCAAGAAGTGCAGGTTCACCTTGAAAGCCATGGACTGTAAGAGTTTTACCCAGATCAAGAAGCTCCAGTATCGATTTACTATTGTAATCATCAAAGGTGGTTTGCCGAAAGTCTTTAATCTGATCAGGAGTAAGAGGCATAGAAAAGATATATCTCACTACCTCTTCTCCCTTCCCGGCAAGAGAAACAGGAGTGATGGACTCCGATGGGTCGTTTGTATGGATACACCTGATACTTATACTGTTGTGTAATAGCTTTCCATAGGGGGCTCTAATGTGATAAGCCAGACCCCCTTCTTCGTCTATGCCTATAACTTCTATGTTAAAAAAGAAAGTCCCTCGCTGGGAAGATATCATCTTTTCAATGAGAAAAACCTCGGAATACTTCTCTTCTTTACTTGCAAAAATTATGTTGTTATATCCCGGAAGAGGTTCCAGAGTGGTAATTTCTTCGGTAAAAAAAGCTACTTCTTGAACTTTATTAAGGCTTAAAGCATAAAAAGTTTCTATATCAGGGTCTTCAGGATACTCATCCTTCAGAGAGTTAAAAATATAGTATGCTTTCACAGGATTGCCTGCAAGGAGGGCAGTTTGTCCCTCCTTTTTCCTCCTGAATAACTCTTTTGCTCTCTCGTCCTTCCTGCTTTCATTAAAAGATTCGATTTCTTTCCACGCAGCGGATGCTATTCTCTTTGCTTCCTGATTTGTTTCATCTAACCGTAAAGCCAGTGTGGCATAGTAGTGTGCAGAGAGAAAATCTTCGTTCTCAAAGTATTCCTTTGCTATTGCAGTCATATCCTCTGCGGAATAACCTTCTTTCTTTGCAAACCTTTCGGTGATGCTCTGCATATCCCTTTCTGGAGCCTTACCCATTCTTTTATCTATCTCTTCCTTTATTCTTTTTGCCTCTGCATTCTCAGCGTCTATGTGAAGGTATCTGAAAATATATTCTGATGCCTCTTCGAGCCTACCTTCTTTAAGAGCTTTTTCTGCATTTTCCAACTCTTTCCTTGCCAGTTCAGTAGAGTATGCTCTTTCGTGTTGTCTTTTAAGAATTGAGGGCTCTATTCCTTCTGTAAGAAAGGTATAAAAAAATGTAAACAGTAGAAAAAAGATAATGATTGAAGAGATCTTAACTTTGTAAATGGTAAAAGAGAACAGAAGCAAAAGAGCAGTGGTATGAACGGGGATAATTTTATCAATAAAATTGTGCAGACTGTTATCCCACACCCACCTCCAGAAATAGATATCAAGATAAGATACCGAAGGAAAAGTTAGAATAGAAATCAGGAAAAAGAAGGCAAATGAGAGAAGATAAAAAATTAAGAGTACCAATAATGCCTTTTTAAAAAAGTCATTCATCTTTTTAAACTCTCTCTTCCTGATCGTGAAGATGATCTACCAGGGGCAAGGAGAAAATCCCAGGCAATAAAAACCAGCGAAACCATAAAGAAAAAGAAAGCGGGAAGATGGAATGCTCTTGGTACCGGAAAAATAGAAACAGATATATCGATAATCAGCTCACTTTGAATAATTTTGTATAGCGCAAAGAATAATCGGAATAAAAAAATAATTACAATACCGTTAAAAACAGGCCAGCGAGTCAATCGCATGAACACCCTCAGGCTAACCGAGAAAAGCACACCAGCCAGAATAACAAGAGAAAACTTCCTCTTCGAAGAATTATACAGATTTTGAATGTCTGTATTAAAAAATGCAACATCCTCAAGAAATCTGCCGAGGAAGGGTTCGGTTCCGAAAAGATAGGGGAAAAATAGACTTTCAGAGGGTATCTCCACAGCGACCCCTTCCGGCTGCATTAGCAGAACACTGCTTTCCGATATATACTCACCACTCTCCCTGAAGGATAGCCCCGGAGGGTTATTTCTCTCATGGATCACTATCCCCCTTAAGGAGGAGTTTTTTACTATTTCTATATATATTAAGTTATCATCCAGAAAATGAAAGTGCCGACTTAAAAAAGGGATTCTCCTATCGGTAATTAGAGGATAACGCCCCTTTTTTGCTCTGTTTAAGTTTATATATCCGAAGAAAAAAATAAAACAGGTTGTCAGGATAAGCAGGAGAAACGATAACAGTCTGTTTTCAGTATATGCCTTCTGTCTTAAAATGAAAATAACAATGGTGCCTATTACAGAAGAAGGAAAAGAAGTAAAGAGAATATAGACGAAATGTGAAACCGCAAAATCAAAAAGCATGCCCTTTCCGGGTATAAAAGAGTCGGTCCAGAAAAGGAAAAGCTGTAGAAAAAAGATAAGAGTAAAGACACAAAACCAATGCAATATAAATTTTACAGGTAAAAGGAATGTCTTTATCACTTCGACAAATCCTACCATGTAGAGCGAGGATAGTGCAATAAACTCTGAATATTTTCTTTTTAGAATTGTATTATAATAAAAATATGGAAACAAGAATGATCCTTGCAGCTAAAGCAGGAAATAAAACAGCTTTTTCCTGGCTTGTAGAGAAGTATTCAAGAAGAGTTTACCGGGCTGCCTTATCTTTCCTTCATAATATTGAGGATGCTTCCGATATAGCTCAGGAGGTCTTTATAAGGGCTTACAATAATATGGCAGCCTACGACCCTCAAAGACCTCTCTATCCCTGGTTGTACCGGATAACCAGAAATCTCTGTATTAACCGGCTAAAAAGTTCCACAGATAGGGAGAGCTCTCTTCCCGATGTTCAGATACCCTTCAAGGGAGAAACCCCGGAGTTGCAACTGATAAAAAAGGAAGAGATTCGGCACCTGAGGAAAGCCATAGCCGGATTAAAGCCATCTTACAGAGAAATACTACTCCTTAAACACTTTCAGGACTGCAGTTATGCCGAGATTGCCGATATTCTCTCTATTCCTGTAGGAACGGTCATGTCCCGGCTCTACAATGCCAGAATGAGTTTGAGAAAAGAACTTTTGAAGGAGGATACAATAGCATGAATTGTAAAGAGATGAAATTAAAAATTCAGGCGCTGACGGACAACGAACTGGAGGAGAAGGAGATACACGAAGTACTCAATCATCTGGAAAGTTGTTACCGGTGCAGAGAAGATTATATAAGCCTTTTGCAGCTTCAAAAGAAAATGAAAAATATCGCTATCCCGGAACCTCAAAAGGAGTGGTTTGAAGACCTACCCCACAGAGTATTACGAAGAAGCGGTGCTCTATTGGGGAAAGTTCTCTTTTTGGGCTCCTACATCCTGCTTTTAGGATATGCCCTGTATTCACTTTTCAGATCAAAAAATGAGGAGATAATAATAAAGTTTGCAGTTGGAGGAGTTGTTCTTGGTGGGCTAATCTTGCTTATAGTCTCTCTTGCTGATAGGATACGGGAGAGCAGGAGCGATAAATACAAAGGAGTACTAAAATGATTCTTGTTACAACCGACAACATACCCGGTAAAAAGATAAAGAAAGTTTTCGGTCTTGTAAGGGGTAACACCATCAGGTCACGGCATCTCGGCAGGGATATAATGGCCGTTTTCAAGAATATTGTAGGGGGTGAGATAATTGACTATACCAAAATGATGGCCGAAGCGAGAGAGCAATCCATCGACAGAATGATAGAGAATGCCGAATCCCTGGGGGCAAATGCCATAGTGGGTATAAGGTTTACCACTACCAGTATGATGCAAAGCGCCGCAGAACTGCTGGTATATGGAACGGCTGTTTATTACGAAGAGGATTAACAGGATTAATTTACAAATTACCCACAAGTTATCCACAGATGAGAATAAAAAAATTATACACCCTTAATCCGGACAGGGTATGAAAAAACCTGCATTTTCCCTGTTTAAAGGCTTTAAATATAAGTAAATAAGGTTGTTTTCCCTACATCTGTATAGTATTTTGAGCTAATTTTGTCATGATTTTTCTGCCACGCCTTTTCAGTCCACAATAATACACCAGTTATCCACAATTTTTTCACATTAAGGCTTAACCAATAATATAACCACTCTTTCGAGCGGTCTTTATTGTTCCTTTAAGCTTACTCTCAGGTACCAGAGACTTAATCTTTTTTCTAAGTGAAGAGATGTGCATGTCTACCACCCGAGAATCTCCTCCTGGTTTTCCCCATAGAGCGTAATATAGAGCTTCTCTGGGAACAACAGTACCCCTGTTTTGTATAAGAACTTTCAGTATGGTATACTCCTGTACCGAAATGTTTTGACTGCCGTGATCGGAACTAATACAGGTTGGAGAAAGGTAGAGAAAGACTCCCAAAATATCTATTTTCCTGTTGTTTATAAACCTTAAACTGCGAATTATCATCTCTTCAGGAGACCATGGATCTTTTAAAAAATCTTCGCACCCCGAGAGAAAGGCTGTCTTAAGAAAAATATCTTTCCCATAGGCGATTACCGGAAGAGAAATTCTCAACCTGGCTTCTTCGTAAAGAAATGACTCTATATTTTCTGCAGGGAGCACATAAATATCCGCTTCTCTTTCAGGTACAGGTACCGAAGAAACGACAATACTTACACGCTCCTCTCTCCTGGCAAAGATTTTAATTTTCTCACGAAGAAAAATATCACCTGAAATGAAATTGATACATTCTTTCGGAGAGTTGTTCAGTCCATGCCTTCTTTCTTTTTAAACTCTTCTAAAAGAAAATCCGCACTGGCAGCCGAAGATTCTAAAGCCTTAAATTTTTTCTCAAGACTCTCATCAGCTGTTATACCTTCCAGTTCCTTCATTGCATCTGCTTCTGCTTCGATTCTATCTACTTTCGACGCCATTCTATCAAACGCCTCGAAGGCGGAATTGTCCGCCATTCCTCCGATCGTCTGCTGTATTCTCTTTTGTGCCTCTGCTCTTTTGGCTCGCGCGATAAGGAGATTTTTCTTCCTCTGTGCTTCCTCAATTTTTTGCTGTACCTGTCTGAGCGATTCTTTTAATTTTTCCACAGATTCATGCTGTGCAACCCACTGTTCTCTGTATTGAGAAGCAAGATTATCATATTCCTGTTTCCTTAAAAGTGCTTCCTTGGCCAGATCTTCCTTTCCTGCTCTAAGGGCAATTCTGGCTTTCTCTTCCCAGTCCTTTGATTGTGCCAAATTCTGATTCATCTGTCTTTCCAGTTTCTTCTCATCTGCTATAGCAGAGGCAACACTCTTTTTGGATTCGAATAATTGCTCGTTCATATCCACAATTAACTGGTTGAGCATTTTCTCAGGATTTTCCGCTCTGCTGATCATATCGTTGATATTAGCTTTTACAACCCTCTTGAAACGGTCAAATAATCCCATAGGAAATCCTCCTACTCTTTTTTATTCCTGTATTTTGACAGTAGTTTATAGTGCTGGACAAGGGCAAGACCCATAGCATCCAGGGAAGCCTGAAACTCTTCGTAGTCCATGGTTGAATACTGAAGAGTATCGATCAAAATAACATCACCATTGTCAAGTGCATAGGCACCATGGATAAGATCGGAGTTGTTTAACCTGAGAAGTTCCTCATAGAACTTTTCTCGGTTATCAGCAGGAATATCCATGACTTTCACCCTTATAATTACAAGAGGCTCTTCCACTGCAACCACAACTCGTTCCAATCCTTTATCTTCATCATTTATGACCCATGTATTATCGCTTACATTTTCATAGGTAATCCCCAGATTGATAAGATAACCTTCGAGTTTTTCTTTATTCATCGGTTATATTCTCCTTTACCATTTTTAGGTTTTTTAACCAGCACAGTACACAGAGAGCCAAAATTAAACCCATTGTAAAATAAAAAATCATGATACTCAATAGTATAAATATGGCATGTTGATACGGCAGATAAGCAAAAATGCTATCCCAGGAAAACCTGTCCGGAGTTGTCTATAGCCAGAATGGTTTTACATTCTGAACATCTAAACCTTCCTGCTTTGGTAGCTTTTAATTTCTTGGAACAAATAGGACATTTGAATATCTTGGGAAAGACATTTTTATTGCTTGTTTGCCCTCCCTTTAGAAAATATTCTACTGCTTCTTCGAGATTATCTTTTATATTAAAAAACTGAGAAAAACCCAGAAGCTGAAAAACTTCGTAAACTTTAGGCTGAATTTCCAGTAAAACAAGATCGCCGCCCCTCGGTTTTACCTGCTTGAGAAACGCCGTAAACGAGCCGATTCCCGTACTGGAGACATAGTTAAGCCCGGAACAGTTAAAAATAAGCCTGATATAATTTGCCTCTACCGCTTTCGAGACCCTTTTTTGAAAGAAATTGGAGTTGTAGGTGTCGATATATCCAGTCAGATAAAGAACAAGGCAACCTTCTACTTGATCAACTTTCTGAAGTCGAATTTTAAGGCTCTCGTCTTTTTCTTCATCAAATCCAGGTACTATATCGTTGTTTGTCATGTTCCCTCTTATAAAAAAGAGTATTGTAATTCTTATATTTGTTCTATATTATTAGGCAATGAAAGTTTTGTCAAATAGTTATTGAAAAAAAATAAACGTTTACCGGTAAAGTAATTGACTTTATCATATCGCAATTTTCGATCGCAACTGAAAGGAAGATTGCGACGTGCTATGGTTTTCGGTAGATTTTGTTTTTTCGCTTTTAAAAATTTTGGTAAAAAAACAAAATCTCGACTGTGCATAGCATAATATTTTAAAGAGGTTTTAAACATGAAAGCGAGAATTAGCCCTATTTTACTCCTTATTCTGGTTATTACAGTGTTTCCCATATTTCCTCAGCAATTGGAAACTTTTGACCGTCTGGTTGACTTCTCCATTACCTTAAAAGATCTTAACCTGCTTTCAGAAGCAAGACTTAAAGAAATTATTAATGATAAGAAACTTGTTATCATTAATGGGTCAGTAGCGTCAATACTTATAATAAATAAAGAGGAAAATAACTTTGCGGCAGAATTGGAACTAATACAGGGAGAGTGGGAAGGCATAGAAGAAGTTAAAATTTTTAGATGTATAGTTCGTCTTAATGGTGCTCACTTTGCACCCAGATTACAGGTGCATCGTTCCAGAGAAAAACATCCCGATGCAATTGAATTAAACTCCAGTATCCTTGTTGTGGGGAAGCTCGTAGAAATAAAAAACCAACCTAACGAATCTCCGCTCCCTGTTCTCGAAGGAATCTATATCAGGCAAATACGCTAATAAAATACAATATCCCCTTCATCCAGAGTATGCTTCTTCGAGTGAAGAACGGCTCTTTCCAGCACATTTTTCAATTCTCGTATATTTCCTGGCCAGTTGTAATCTATCAGCTTTTCCATGGCAGATATGCTGATATCTAAATTCCTTCCTGTTAGCATCTTCAGAAAGTAAGCCGTAAGAAGTGATATATCTTCTTTTCTTTCTCTGAGAGGGGGGATTTTTATGGATAGGGTAGAAATCCTATAAAAAAGATCGAGACGGAAGTTCCCCCTTCTACACTCATATTTTAAATCCTTGTTTGTCGCGGTTAGAATTCGAATATCCACAGGGATAACACTCGTCCCCCCCACCCTTGTTATGGTTTTATCTTCCAGTACTCGAAGTAATTTAACCTGTGACAGGGGGGTCATCTCCCCTATTTCGTCCAGAAAAAGAGTCCCCCCTTTTGCCATCTCGAAACTTCCAGGCCTCGATATTGCTCCGGTAAATGCACCTTTTTGAGAACCGAAAAGCTCCGTTTCAAGGAGTGCTTCCGGAATTGCTCCACAATTTTTTGGTACAAAGGGCCCCCCCTTTCTAAAGGAGAGGTTGTGAATTGTTCTGGCTACAACATCTTTTCCCGTTCCACTTTCCCCGGTTATAAGAACGGAACTCTCTGAATCTGCATATAAAAGAATAAGCTTTTTTACATCTTTTATAGCCGTACTCTCTCCTACAATTTCATTTAGAGGTGGATCTTCAGTCTTTAACTTTATTAAAGCCGACTCTTTTATCTTCTCCTCCATTACATCTCTGATTGTCCTCTTCAATTGCTCCAGCTTGAAAGGTTTTGTCAAATAATCCGAGGCTCCCATCTTTATAGCTCTTACCACTTTGTCTATCTCAGAACAACCTGTCAGCATGATAACCGGAGGAGATAGAGGCAATGCGTTGATTCTTTTGAGTAATTCCAGCCCGTTGATATCTGGCAGTTCGATATCTAGAAGAACGATATCCGGTTCTTCTTTCTGTATCAATTCTACTCCATGCAGGCCTTTTACGGCAGAGATGACCGCGTAATTTTCCGGGAGAATCATTTTCAGGAGTTTTTGATCCTGATGATCGTCATCGATAAAAAGTATCCTGACCACAGTGAAAAAATATGATACCCCCTATTATTCAATATTGCAACCTTTTATTATTGCTCCAACTGATACAGCCGTGATAAAATAAATGGCTATGCTCAACTTTAACACTTTGATAAAATTTTTCGATAGGGGTTTTATTCTAAAACTTCTCCTGATTGTATTGCTTTATTCCACCCTGCCGCTGGCAGAGATATTTATCCTTCTCTATCTCGGCGAGATAATCGGCGACTATCTAACCCTCGCATTGGCCGCTTTAACCGGATTGGTGGGAGTATTTATAGCCTTTGGAGAAGCAAAGAATGTTCTTACCGTTCTTAAAGGGAAAATAAAGGAAGGGTACTATCCCGGAAAGGAGTTTATCAGTCTTGCAGGTATTTTTACGGGCGCCCTCTTTCTTCTCACCCCGGGTTTCATAACCGATATTTCAGGATTTCTTCTGTTTTTTCCATTTTTCCGAAACCTGGTTGGAAGAATATTTACACATAAAATGGAGAAACGACTAAGAGAACTCTACGAGTACCTCAAACTTTACGATATTTAATTATATTCTCTATCGCCACTTCCCTGGGTCGACCCTGGCCGATATAGCCTGCAAACCGGTGCATTCTGCATCCTAATAGTTGTCTTCATATCGCAATCTTCGATCGCAACCAAAAGGAAGATCGCGATGTGCTGTAGGTTTCGGTAGATTTTGTTTTTTCGCGTTTAAAAATCTTTAATAAAAAACAAAATCTCGACTGTGCATAGGATAAAGATAAATTATCACTTGTCTCTTGGCAATATCTCTATTAAAGCTGCGTTTCGCTTACATCTACAGCATAAACGAAGTGAGCCACAAACCTCTTGAGCAAGATATTCCGTTCTCCCTTCGCCCTCAATCCTTAAGCCGAAAAAAATATCTGCTTAGAGTCCTCTTATTCTAGAAATTATAAGCTGTAAAACATAATAAAAATAGATGAACAATCTATAGATTCTCCAGGGCTTTTTTATAAACTCTGGAAGAAAATCCAACCCTTTTTCCCAGAGAACTCTTGAGGTTTTATTCTTTTTGCCGGCGAAGATTTCAAAACAGCCTCCGCACCAGAGAAAAATACCCGGATTGAACTGGTTGCGATTTTCGAATATCCAGAGATCCTTTCCGTAAATTCCATTTCCAGCCAGGAGAAGTGTTGGAGAAGCCTTTTTTATTGCAAGAATAATGTCTTTGTCCTTATATCTCTGGTAGTAACCAGCAAATCTACCTATGATCTTCAATCCGGGGAAGGAAGTGCGAAGGTTATTTTCTGCAATCTGCAAGTGTTCTTTTTTTGAACCAAGAAGATACACTGACTTATTATACTTTTCCAGCACACAGAGAAGTTTAATAACAAAATCAAAAGGCATATAACGTATGGGCGGCTCTCTTTCAAGAAACCTGGCTCCCCTCACAATTCCTGCAGAGATCGGAAGTACCAGAGTGGCTTTTTGTAAACATCCTTTAAGTTTCGGATTTCTTCTGGCTTTCATAAAATCATGCAGGGATAGAAGGACAATCTGGTGAACCATATTGTCGGAAAACATGCTTCTGACCGCATTTTCAAGATCTTCCTGTTTAAGGATATCAACCGGAATATTAAGAAGATTTATACGATTTTTTTTGAAAGTTATCGAAGTCTCCACGAATCATACTCCAGGTACAGAAGTTGTATAGTTGCCACTGCAACCACGGCTACTGTTTCGGTTCTCAAAATATTAGGACCGAGATAAACCGGGACGAACAGTAAATCTTTAAGATATCGAATTTCCTCATCTGTTAAACCTCCTTCGGGTCCGATCACAATGCCTATTCTGGGTGGGCAATCGGAAAGATATTTATGAAGAGTTTTATTATCAATGGGTAATTGATGAAAAAAAAGGCCGATTTCATCCTCCAGGCGAAACTCATGTATCTTTCTTAGTTTTACAGGTTCGAAAACCTCTGGTACATAGGAAGCTCCACATTGCTTTACAGCCTCCTCCGCAATTCTTCTCCACCTGTCGGTTTTTTTCTTTACTGTATTGTGCTGAAGCCGGGGAATTGTTCGCTCGCTTATCAGAGGAACTACTCTTTTTGCCCCTGCTTCCACCACCTGGCGAACAATTTGATCCATCTTTCTCCCCTTTGGAAGACACTGGAAAATAGTGATTTGTGGTACTTCCAGCTCTTTTACAGAATTTTTCTTAATATGAAGGGTACACGAGTTTTCATTCACCGAAGAAACGGTTACGTTGTACCGGTTTCCCTTTCTGTCTATCCCGTTGAAGCACATCCCTGTTGATACCCTCAAAACATTCCTCAGATGATGAAACTCACTGCCTGTAATAGGGAAGAACTTTTCTCCGTTATATCCGGGCGGAAGTATAAGCTGTCTCATGGAATTATTTACCGGCAAGGGTTACCCAGACCGATCTAGTCCGCGGACCGTCAAATTCACAAAAAAAGATTCCCTGCCAGGTGCCAAGTGCAATCGCCCCCTCCGAAACGGGAATGGTGACACTCGAACCCACCATAGAGGCCTTAATATGGGCTGGAGCATTTCCTTCCATGTGGGCGTAGGCATCGTTTAGGGGAATAACTCTATTCAGTGCCATAATCAGGTCTTTGCGTACAGAAGGATCTGCCGATTCATTTACAGTAACTCCCGCCGTGGTATGAGGAATAAAAACATGACACACCCCCTCTCTTACTCCTGAAGAGGATACAACCCTTTGGACCTGGCCGGTTATTTCAATCAGCTCTGTTTTACTTCTGGTACTTATCTTGAAACTTTCCATTGATGTTTTCCTGCTTACATTCCTTCTAAATTACTTTTAATTTTGCCTTCTCTAAGCATTTTTACTGCTTCCTGCAATACTATATCATAATCTAAATCATACACCGGCGGACTGTTGCATGTTTTGTTTATTTCGTTTCGAATTAGCTTCCTTATGATTCTCTCTTCGAGCACTATCCCCTGCTCTCTTAATTTTGCAACGAAGTTCTCTATTTCACTTCCATTCGGTTTCGGCTTTCCCTGCATAAACTTCTCCACAATTCCCTCTTCCAGGAGCTTCCGGTAGGATTCGCGTTCCTTCTCTGTAAGCTCCTTTTCCTTCACTACTTTGTGGGGTTCTACTCCTTTATGATCGATATTTGTTCCTGAAGGTGTATAGTACCTCGCCATGGTCAATTTAAAACCACTGCCGTTTAGGCTCTTTACCTGCTGTACTGAACCTTTCCCGAAGGTCGTCTCTCCTATCAGATAGGCTCTGTTTCTATCTTTTAAGGCTCCGGCAAGAATCTCGGAAGCCGAAGCAGAGCCTTTGTCAATAAGAACAACAATCGGTATGCTTGAAGGCACCTTTGCCTCTTCTCTGGCTGTAAAAACGTTATTTTCTGAAGGTATTCTGGAACGGGTACTTACAATAATACCCCCGGACAGGAAAAGATCGGCAGTATCCACGACCGCCCTGAGCAACCCTCCTGGATTGCTTCGAACATCTATTATCAAGGAAGAATAGCCGTTACTTTCGAAAAACTCAATTGCCTCCTCTACTCTGTCATCGGTTAGAGGGGTAAACTGTATAATCCTCAAATAACCTATACCGCCTGGTATTATGTCCTTTCTTATAGTGGGTACCTCGATTATGGCTCTGGTGAGGGTAACCTGGAACTCTATATCACCTTCTCTTAGAATTGTGATGGTTACTCTGGTACCGGGATCACCGCGCAGCTTGTCCACTACCTCATCGATACTCATCTTTTTTGTTGATTCGTCTTCGATTTTTGTAATTAAATCACCGGCCGAAATACCTGCCCTACTGGCAGGTGTCCCCTCAATCGGTGAAACCACCCTTACATAGAGTGTTTCATTTCGATCGGGCAGAGAAGATGAACCTTCCGATGAGTCCTGGCTGTTGGCTCTGGAGGGTTTTGTGATATACAAGCCCACACCACCAAACTTTCCCGAGGTAGTATCGGTAATATCTTCCATCTCTTTTGGCAGGAGATAGGAAGAGTAAGGATCATCGAGGCTTTGAAATAATCCATCCATGGCACCCTGGAAAAGCTTTTCAGCATCAACCACATCTACATAGTTATCGTGAATAAAACGAAAGACCTGTTCAAAAAGTCTTACATACTCTTCTACTGATTTTCCCCTCGATTGAGCCAGGGCTGTTGGTGCAAATCCTATTACGGTTAAAAATAAGAGAAGTACAACTGTAACTCCAATCCAGATATATCTTTCTCTATTTTTCATATTACTCTCACCCAATAATTATTTTACCCTCATGTTTATACAATTCTATTTTATCCTGATAGTTTGTCAAGGCAAAAATGGTATTGCAAAACATTATAATTTATAAGATAAATAAGAAGAAAAGGGAAGGACTTCCTCTCGAATTGAATTGTTCCCTCTAGAAAAAAATAAGGGGATATATAAAAAGTGCTTTTTCTATGAATAAAAATGGTAAAACCAGAATAACAAGACCTCTTCTCTTTTTCGGTGCTGCATGGGAATTGGCACGATTCTTTATTCTTTTTACAGCAGCAACAAACCTCATTATAAGCAATATCGAATCTCAAGTATTGATAATGTTTCTCTGGTTTGGCTCAGTTCAACTCGTAATGAGTATTGCCTTTTTATTTGCAGGTAAATACCCTGAAAAATACGCCTCTTTTATCAACCTGCTTATTAGCGGTAAAGTAATAGGTATATTCTCGGGTATACTCTTTCTCTTTGCACAAAGCGAGTTTACACTCTTCCTTGTAAAAATATTTGAGTATGCACTTTTTGCCAACGGTGAATACCCCATAGTTGAAAGAATCGGAATAAGCAGTCTAAACATAACTCTACCGCTGTTTATCCTCCTTGTAGCCGTATTAGTTTTAGATTTTCTTTTACTGGTCTTTTTGCTATTATATGATGGAAAGAACAAACATTCCCGGAAGGAGATAACAGACCTGTCCGGATGGGAAGAGGTAAGCAGGGAGGATAAATAGATGCGAATAATACCTATTGCAAGCGGGAAAGGCGGAGTTGGGAAAACCATTCTTGCAGCGAATCTTTCTATAGCCCTATCTCAAGCAGGAAAAAAAGTTGTGGTTGCAGACCTCGACCTCGGCGGCTCGGATTTGCACCTGGTTCTCGGACTGGTGGGAATCCGGAAAGGAATAGGAACTTTTCTCACCAATAACAGTCTGAAGTTTGAGGAAATTATTGTTGAGACAGAATATGAAAACCTTAAGTTTATTCCGGGTGATGCAGAGATACCCGGAACCGCCAATTTGAAATCTTCCCAGAAACGGATGATAATCAGAAAGCTGCACTCTCTTGAAGCCGATTATCTTATAATGGACCTGGGTGCAGGGACTAACTTCAATGTAATAGATTTTTTTCTGACTTCCAGAAGAGGGATTATCATAACAACACCTACTCCCACTGCCAGACTTAATGCCTACCTTTTTCTGAAAAATACTGTATTTCGGATTATGAGTTCTTCTTTCAAAAAAAATTCGAAGGCGCGCGAGTATATGGGTGGCATGCTCCAGGGAGGCTCATCGCCTCAGAAAATCTATGTGCCCTACCTTCTAAAGACCATACGGGAGAAGGACCCGGATAGTTACAGCCGCTTCCGGGAGAAGCTGGGTAACTTTTCTCCCCGGATTATTCTAAACTTGCTGGAAGACCCATCGGAGGTTAAAAGAGCAGAAAAATTAAGACGCTCATGCAGAGAGTACCTCGATCTGGATATAGAACATCTCGGCATTATATACAGAGACGATCTTCAAGACATCGCCCTTCAATCGAGACTTCCTATCATTCGTTATAAACCCAATTCGGTACTTTCTCAGGCTGTTTACAGAATAACAGATAAGTTGATTCAGGAAGAGGCAGAAACTGAAGAGGAAGCTCCTCTCGATTTCGAATCGCTGGATGAAACATATCAGACTGCAGAGATGGAAGCCGAACTGGATTTTGAAACCAAAATGCGCTATATGGAAGACCTCCTCCATTGTGGAGCGCTCACCATGGGCGATCTTGTTGAAACAATAAAATCTCAACAGTATGAGATAAACCAGCTTAAAAAAGAAAATTACTTTATAAAGGCAAAACTGGTAAAGGCTATTCAAGCCGGATTTATCGACAGGTGATTATGGAATCTATTAACTTAAAAGGAGATTTAACTCTTCACATCGAAGACTCTGAGCTTGAAGCAAAATTGCTCTATTCTCCCAATCCTGAAGGCGAAGAGTGGAACCCGGATAAAGTTCTTGCACTACTTTCAGAAAACGGCATTACCGAAGGTATCGACCGTGCCTCTATTAACAAGTTACTGCAAGAACTATCACAATCTTCAGACATTAGAGCAAAAGAAAAACCCGTTTCTGTAACAGTAGCGAGAGGAGAACCTCCGGAACCTGGAAAACGGGAGGAGTATATGTGGGTGGAGAATCCCATACCCCATTCTCTGAGCGAAGAAGCGGAAAGAGTTTTCAATCTTCATCCCATCCCGGATATAACAGTAATCAAGACCGAAAAAGTAAAAAAAGAAAAGAAAGTTATCAAGAAGTCAAGGCTTCCCTTTCTTGCACCCAGAGAAGAGAAGATTATCGTCTTTGAAAAACAGAAAATACCCGAAAAGGTACATGTAAACCCGGAGGTTCTTCAGACAGGCTATGTTACAAAGGACGCAAAAATTGCAACAATTTTACCTGCTACGGTGGGAAAACCAGGGAAATCTGTACGAGGTACACCTCTTCTGCCAGAAATTAGCTCAGAACCTCCCCTTTATACCGGAAGGGGAGTAGAGAGAAAAGGGGATAAGCTTATTGCAACGGAAACGGGTTTTCTACGAAAGGGGAAAAACTGGGTAGAAGTTATTCCTTTCCGGACTCATCAATGGGAGGTAAAGCTTTCGAGAGATAATGCCACGTGCTATCTCGATTTCATTCCAGGTGATCCAGGCGCACGCAATCCGACGGCAAAAGAGATTATCGAAAAAGCCCTGGAGATGGGGTATCCCAAAGAGATGATTCTTTCGGAAGCCGAAATAGAGCTCATAATAGAGGATGCAGTAAAAAAGGGGAAATCCCTTGAAAATATTCCCCTGAGTGAAGACGGGGATGCCTTGGTAAAAGTGACTGTTTCTCCCGATCATCTTAAGGCAACCCTTACGGTTATTAAAGGTCGTGGTAACGGGAGACCCCTTGATCTTAAAGAGGTAGCCGCAACAATAAGAGAAAGCGGTGTAAGAGGGATAAACAGGGAGCAGTTAAAACTGGATATTGTTCACTTTTATCGCAGTAAAGATCTGGAACTGAAAGATTACCCTCTGGCAGAGGGTAGACCGCCGGAGAAAGGGAAAAACGGCGAAATCGAAATTACCGTTAAATATTTAAGTGAAAAGGAGTCGGAAGAGATTAAGAGTCGTATGGGGTGGGATAATCCGGAAAATCTCAAGGAAGTACCTTCTTTCAAAGAGTTTCCTGTCTCCATGGTTGAAAAAATGGCACCTGTTATCAGGCATCAACCGGTAGCCTTAATATCTCCCCCGGAAAAAGGGAAACCGGGGATGGATGTTTACGGAAAAGTTATCGAGGGCATAAGCGGAGATGAGCCGAACCTCAAGCTTTACGAAAATCTCACCATCGATAAAAACGGAATTATTGCGGAGATTCAGGGGATACTCGATCAGGGTAGTCGGAATGACACCATACTTCTGCGGGTCCGTCCTCACCAGGACAGCCGAACAGAAATAACTATGACAGAAGACAGGATGGAGGGGAGAATCACCCTGATTCCGGCTAAAGGTACAGGAAAGCCCCTCGATGCGGAGGAGGTCAAAAATTTTATAAAGCAGAAGGGTATAATATATGGAGTTGATGAGGAACTTCTAAATGATGCAATAAACAGAGCAAGAGAAGGTGAAGTAATAGAAAATATGGTTTTTGCCAGAGGCAAACAACCTGTTAACGAGACAGAGAGACAGATAAAACTCCTGGTGGAGTTAGCCACAGGGGAGAAGGTAAGCATAAAAAAAGATGGGAGGGCTGATTTCAAAACACAAAGCAGGATTACTCAGGTAAGATCGGGTCAGACAATTGCAGAACTGCTTCCCCCGAAAGAAAGTAAGGAAGACGGGCGGGATATTACAGGTAAAATCGTAAAGGCGGAGTCCAGAGGGGGAATACCTGTGGAAATCGGTAAAAACATAAGAGAGGAGAAGGAAGAAAATGGTATTGTAAAACTGGTTGCAGAAAAAAGCGGAGAGCTCTACTATGATCGCAGACTTATAGAAGTAAACGAAGTCTACTATGTTGCAGGAAATGTAAACTATCAAACCGGAAACATCAAATTTCCTGGTTCTGTTCACATAAAGGGCTCTGTAGAAAGCGGGTTCTCAATATTCTCCGAAGACAGTATTGTCATAGGTGAAGGTGTGGAAGCCTCCCTTCTCTCTGCTGATGATAATATAATTATTAGCCAGGGCATTAAGGGAGCCGGAAAGGCTGTCATAAGAGCCAGGAGAAATCTTGAAGTTTCCTTTGTTGAACAGGCAACTCTCTTATGTGTTGGGGATATAAAAATAAAGAACTTCTGCCTTCGATCAAAGGTAAAATGCAACGGTAAGATGATTCTGGAATCGGATAAGGGTGTTTTAATAGGTGGTCAAACTCAGGTGCGTAAGGGACTGGAGGCTATGAATTTGGGTTCGCAAAGCGGAGTGAAAACCCTAATCTCTTTTGGGCAGGATTATCTTATAGCCGATCAAATAGAAATGCATGAAAAGACAATCGAAAAAACAAAATCATTGATTATGGAACTGGAAACCGCCATTAAACGGTATGAAAAAATTAACGATAGAGTTAAGCTGGAGGCGGCCAGAAACGAGAAACTGCGCGCACTTAAATTAATGGAGAAAAGGAGCCTCCATCTCTTTACCCTCAGGGAGAAATTTGAAGAACACTTTCCCTCGGAGATAAAGGTTCGAGGCACCCTCTTTCCAGGAGTTATTATAGAGAGTCATGGAAGACATTACGAGATAAAGAGTCCTAAAAAGGCTATAAGAATAAGCTTCGACCTTCAAAGCGGGCACATAAAAGAAGCACCCTTTCAAAAAAGGGAGATGGGATGAGGAGATCAACGAAATTATCACTTAAGATAAGGAGATAAAGGTGCTTGCATATATTTACTATCCCGATTGGATCAAACCGGAAATAATTCCGGGTTTACCCTTGCGTTGGTATGGACTCATGTATCTGGTGGCCTTTGCCATTACTTTCTATCTTTTCCGCTATCAGGTAAAGGAACATAAACTCGATATCAAGGACGACCATGTGGTTAACTTTTTCTTCTGGGGAATAATCGGACTTCTTCTCGGGGCAAGAATTTTCGCAGCCCTGATCTACGATCCCACAGGCAGATATATCCGCAATCCCCTTCTGATTTTCTGGCCCTTCGATGAAAACTTCCGGTTTGTAGGCCTCCAGGGGATGTCCTACCATGGGGGTCTTCTCGGAGCTATTGTTGCGATTGTTATTTATTCAAGAATAAAGAAGTTCGATCTTTTTGATTGGGGAGATATGCTTATTGCTGGAATCCCGCTCGGATACACCTTTGGCAGATTGGGCAATTTTATAAATGCAGAGTTATACGGCAGGGTAACCACAGTTTCCTGGGGAATGATTTTTCCCACTGCAGAGGTATTTCCGGTTAAAGAGCAGTGGGTACAGGAGGTTGCAGAGCGGGCAGGGTTGAAAATAGATTCCACACAGCAGTTTATCAATCTACCCCGCCATCCCTCCCAGCTTTATGAAGCCTTTTTCGAAGGAATAGTGCTCTGGTTGATCCTCTGGTTTGTATTTCGCAAGCGCAAGCCCTTTACAGGATTCTTACTGGGAGTGTATCTTATCGGGTACGGGTTTGTAAGATTTGTGATCGAATATTTCAGGGAACCCGATGTTGGTATTGGATTTCCAATAAAACTTGTAAATATCGAGAATCCTCCCTACCTTCTTCTAACCCCCTGGAACTTTACAACAGGGCAGATTCTCTGTTTTTTCATGATTGTAGGTGGTGTTGGATTCCTGATTATAAGAAGGGCAATTGTAAAAAGGGGGCTGTCTTTACAGGAAAAGACTATGAAAAAGCAGGATATGAGAAAATTAAGGAAAAAATTGAAGTAGAGAATAAAAAAAATTCATATTATTATTACAATATTTATAATATAT
>Ga0180301_10000548_pt1 | contig 29014 bp, 29 predicted proteins | sample GuaBasSediGuay16_FD_121797 | JGI IMG/M metagenome (GOLD analysis project Ga0180301, IMG submission 121797) | Subseafloor sediment microbial communities from Guaymas Basin, Gulf of California, Mexico - Guay16, Core 4569-2, 12-15 cm | ecosystem: Environmental > Aquatic > Marine > Hydrothermal... | reverse complement strand
TGTGTCAATTCAGCCCCGTCCCTAAGCATGTAGCCTAGGGACAACTTGGTTAACCAAGCCTTCATCGGAGCCGTAGACTCCGATACTTTAAACTTGGAAGCTCAATTTAAATCTAACCGCAATTCATCTCCCAACTAAAGATGGAGAGTTTTCTTGCGGTAATTTTTATAAAATTTAGATAATATAAAATTATGTCGATGATTCAGCCTACTCCTCCACCAACAGCACTTATACGGGTGGGAAGACCGACCAATGCAGTGTTGATGGCTTCAGAGAAATCCTTTATGAAAGAGGCGAAATCTACTTGAATTGAACTTTGAATATTAAACCAAGAAGGCATATAGTTGATGTTTCCTCCCCAAAGCATCGCCCAACTATAGAAATAGAAGGGCATAAAGGAAACTATGAATGGCAGATTCCTGTCAAAAACATCTTTAGGATTAGAGAAGCGTTTAACATGCTCATTATTCATCGATGAAAGCTTGTTTAAGTATATCTTCCAAGCTCTATACTCCCTTGCACCTTTCAATGTATAATTTGTGAAGAGATAGGAACCTATAAATATTATTGGAAAACTGCTAAGCCCTATGCCAAAAAATATGGGATAAAGACCTTTAACGAAAAACATGTTTGATGGATTGGATTCAAAAATTCCCATTAGAAGGAACACTACCAGAAAACCTAAACCCATGACAATTATACCCGTATAAATATATTTGGATGAGTAATTTCTGGGACTGCTCTTAAAGTAGCCATTCCTCACCAATTCAGCTTCAACCATCCTTTCAATTCTTCTTATCTCCTCCACTTTTCTACCTAGATTTATCGAATTCTTCGAGGATATTGCAAGCCGTAAAGTTTCAATCTCAAACGGTTTTAATTCACGATCATATCTTCCATTCAGAGCATTCAAAGTCTTTTCTGAAGGCTTAAACGATAATAGATTCTTCTCATATTCAAGTGTGATGAAGCCTCTCCTAGCCAGATCAACTATAATTCCCAGAATGTTAGAACCTTTTAGATGCCGATTTAACAGAAAAGCAGCCTCGGCAGGGGTTAAATCTGACGGTGGAACTCCTAATAGAATCTTGTTCTCATCAATATCAACTTTAGGGATTCTACCCCTAAAGAACCATAAGCCAAGCATAATGGCAGATGACAATATAGGGATTAGGAGAGCAACTTCTACGGGATGCTTCCTTGGAATTGAAAGATAATCTGGCGGAGGTTCATAAATTTTGGGAAATACTATGACAATTCTATAGCCTACATGTGGTGGCAGATTTCTATGGCTAAATATCGAAACAGTATACCCGTTAAGATAATATACTTTGTCAGGTGCAGGACTTAAACTGAACAAATCGTTTCCAATGAAGTTTCCAGGAATTCTAACGGTAACATTAACGTATCCTATGGGAACTTTCCATTCGAGGCCAACAGCATTCCACTCAATCTTGTTTTGAGTTCGACTTGCAAGAAAAATGGCTCCGTAGACCTTATATTTTATTGTAAAGATTACGGATGCAGGGGCATAAATCTTCTTATAGTGCACATAAATGTTTACTTCACTCACACCATATTTAACGCTTCTATCAGTTACAGTAACATTCTCTGCATTTACAGATAGAACTTCAAGGTAATCCATGCCCTGAATTGGAATAGTTCTATAGAAATATGTGAAATCACCTTTAATATAGTGTATTGCTATATTCTCCGTCACAATTATATAACCGTTCTCATAAACATCCAAGTCTACTTTAATATATGAAACCTCATATTTCTTATCTGGAAACTGACAGTTAGCTTTACATGCAACCTCTACGAAGAACGTGCCTGTAACTATTAAAAGTACTATTAAAATTTTAATAGATATGGTTTTAAAGAATTTTGCATAATTGAGCATAGCTATACTCATACTCCTACTAGCTAATGCATAAATATAAATTTTTCTTCACAAGAATTTTTAAACAACTATTTTAAAATATAATATGAAATAATGAGGAAAAGTAGTTTTAAGTCATAATTAACATCAAAGAAGATAAAAGTGGATAAACATATAGTTTAAATTATCTGTAAAAGGTGATCTTCTTGAATGGAGAAGAACTCTTAAAAGTTGAAGATTTTTGGAAGTTTAAAATGAAAGTTGGAGAAGTAGTATTCGCTGAAAAGGTAAAGAGAACTAGGAAACTAATAAAATTAATAGTGGATTTTGGAGATGAAAAAAGAATAGTTGTTGCAGGTATAGGTGACCAATATAAGCCTGAACAGCTCGTAAATAATAAAATGATTTTCGTAATAAATCTAAAGCTGAAGAAAATAGCAGGAATTGAAAGTCAAGCAATGCTTCTAGTCGCTGAAGAGGAAAATGGAAATATTCATTTAATCACATTGGATCCAAAAATACCGAAAGGAGTTAAGGTTTGGTAGAATTATAATCTCTCGAAACATATTTATTTATAGTGAGATTGAGAGATGAAGCTAAATCCACGTTGAAGTAATTTGCAATACATATTAAAGCAAAGAAGACATCACCTAACTCAATGGCGATATTATGGGAAAGTTCACTCTTCCCGCTTTTTGAAATTTCCATCAGATTTATTTCTTTTGCCAATTCACCAACCTCCTCGATAAGAGCAGCCAACATGGACAGAGGACTCCAATAGCCGCCATGCTTCTTTATGAACTCGTCAACCCTTAACTGTAAGTCTCTAACTGGGGGAGAACTGCTCATATCGCAACATCTCCATCTAACTCGCTAACCATTATTCCTTTATCCCTAAGAATATTATTGAAAACGTTGAAAAAGCACTTATCCATCCCCAATCTTTCAGGGACAATTAAACCATTGTCAGATATTAAACCATCAACCATAAGTTTGAAAATTGATGAAAGAGTAAAACCTGTAACCTTCCCCATGGCATGAATATTTAATTTATCGTCAAATGGTACATCTAAAATAAATTTCTTAAAGACATCTCTCTTAGATATTGCCTCTAAATACATGACTACTCTGTCAGGTTGATCCTTAGTTAAGTGATTTTCCAAGATTTTCGAGGTAATTCTTCTAGCAGAAATTTCATAACCATTAACTTTAAAAGAAGCTTCACTTAGGAAGCCTAAATTTTTCAAAGTCATCATAACATTAATGTGGCCGGGATATCTCAAAGTATACTCCACAAGTTCTACGGCATCATTGAAAGTTTTAAGCATAGTTCTTACACCGTCAGAGACGAAATATTCCATTAAACCTAACTTAGGAATTTCTATTCTTCCAACCATTGATAATGGATCTACAGATAGCTGTTTACCGTTGAGAATTATCCTTGCAGGTCTAACATATTCATCTATTAAATCCTCAGCGGACCATGTAAGAACAAGTCCCAAAGGAATGTTAGGATCCATCGATAAGCCTCCCACATATATTCTTCCAACTTTTAGCCCACCATATTTTTGGGAGAATTTTCCTAAAAGAATGTTGGATAATCCTGGAGCGAAACCTGCATCAATAACTATTTTGACTTTTCTTCTCAATGCGAGATCACTTAATTTATATGGATCTTCAGGAAAATATGAGACATCAACCACATTAACACCTAGATCAACCAGTCTCATCAAAACTTTAAATGCTATTGAACCTGGAAGTGATGTAACTGCATATCTAAACCTTTTCAGAACATCATTAGAAGTATGCTTCAACACGTTTAGCCTTAAAGTTTCAAAACCGAATCTTCTTGAAGCTATTTTTAAGCGTTTCTCTGATTTATCTATCACCGTTAAATCGAAGCCGGAGTCAGCTAGATCTAGAGCAGCACAATAACCTATATTTCCGAAACCGATGAGAATTGCAGTTTTCATTTCTTATCGTGAATATTTTAAGTTTGATCAGTTTATAAAACAAACTATTCGAATCTCTCCTTCGGCTCTTTAAAGAAAATAATGGCCATGAAAGCTATAATCCAGCCGGAAATTGAAATTAAAATGAAAACGAATCCCTTAGAAATATTCTGATAGATGTAGCCTCCTAAAAAACCTCCGATAACATTTGCAATGCTGCCAAGTATATTGAAATATGCGCTTATCCTGCCACGCATCTTCCTCGGAGTATAATCCGCCATTAAAGCTGAAAGCGACGGCGAGGAAATACTGGAGAAAAAAGTTGCTAAGAGAAGCCAAAGATAAATGTCACGGAAACTATGACTATAAGTGAAGCCTACATTAACTATAGGGGAAATGAAGAGTATTGGGATTATGAATTTCAACCTTCCATATCTGTCAGAAAGAGAAGCAAAAATAGGGGTTACGGCCAGATTTAAAGCTCTCCTAGAGGTATCGATTAAACCCCAACCTCCCTTAGAAATACCAACTACATTCACTGCATAATCCACCCAATATGGAGCTGCTGCAGAACTGAAAATTCCTCCAAGAAAACTCATGAAAAGCCAAGCTTTCAACGAAACGTTCATTTCACGAATTGGTTGAAGAACATCCCTCAATGATAATTTCGATCTACTTTCATTAGATTCAAGTTTAAATTTGAAAGTCTCCTTTATAAATTTCCATCGAATTAAACATGCAGTAAAAGAAAAGAAGAAGACAACTAAATAGAATATTCGCATTGCCGATACAACACCTTTAACATCAATTATGTTACCAGCAATTAGAGGAGAGAACAATCCAAAAATGGGAGGCATAATCTGCCAAAGAGCATAACCCATAGCTCTACGTTTCAATGGAATGGAATCGGCAATTATAGCGGAGAATGATGGACCTCTAAGTCCACTTATAATTCCATCAAAGACTCTTTGAATAATAACATATCTCCAGTCAGGTATAAAAGCCATGTAAAGGGATTCTGCACTTAAAGCAAAGCTTAAATATACTAGAAGAGGCCTTCTACCTATCTTATCAGCTAGGGAGCCTCCAAACAGAAGTGAAAATATACGGACGAAACTCCAAATGGAAGCTAAAAAACCTATATAGACATAGTTGGCTCCTAAACCAAGCAGATATAAAGTTTCAAAGGGACCGGTTAAAGAGCCTGCAAAATTCCAAAGCCCACTTGTAAGAATTAATACGCCGAGATTTCCCTTAACGGTTTCCAAAAATGGATTGATAAAACTTGAAGAATTCAATTTTATTTTATACGATGAATCCTCATCAACCATCCAGATCAACCTGTAAAGCCGCTTAGATTTTAAAGATTTTTCCAACAAGTATATAAAAAGTTTTCGTTGAAGAAGCTGAAGCTTATAAGCATAAGAAAGGATAAATATATTATTAGAGGCGTATTATAATGTAGTTATATTAAGGAGAGAATAAGCTATGCCTGAAGCATTTGTGTTGATAAATACACAGATAGGAGGAGAACATGAAGTATTAAGGAGAATTCTCAAAATAGATGAGGTGGATCAAGCATATTTAGTGTATGGGGTATATGACATTGTGGCTAAGGTTAAAGCTGAAACTATGGAGAAGCTTAGAGATGCAATAACATGGAAGATTAGAAAGATGGACAAGGTGATGTCAACTATAACCATGATCGTAATAGAGGGACATAGAAAAGGAAATTAACTAAACTTACGATATGAGGAGAAATGTAAATCTCCACACTTAACTGAAAGCACATTTCCTTTGAAAGGAGAATCATCAACGTAGCCCATGATCAACGAATCCAAATTATATTTATTAAAGATTTCAAATAAATCGTCCACCACTGAAGCTTTAACAATGATGATGAAGCCGACACCCATATTGAAAACTTTATACATTTCATCTAGGGATATATGGCCCTCGCTTCCTATTAGTTTAAAGATTGGCGGAATACTTGGAAGTTTTGTGATCACATATTTTTTCATATAGCCTACTCTGAGAATTTTAGTTAATCCTCCGCCTGTAACGTGAACCATACCTGAAATTTGATTTTGAAAGAGATGTAAAATCTCAGATAGTATTGGAGTATATATTCTTGTGGGTGAGGAGAGGGCTTCTCCAATGGTCATGTCTAAATCGTCTATGAAATCATCCAAAGTAAATCTTCCAAGATATTTTAAACCTGAAGATTCATTAGCTATTTCCGGATATTTTTCGAGATAATATTTTGAGAGGAGTATATGTCTGGCAAGAGTTAAACCGTTACACATGATGCCACTATTCATTTTCAATTCGTAAGAAAGTCTCCCAGTACTGCTCAAACCTATAATTAAGTCTCCCTTGGAAATCTTGCTTCCATCAATAATGTTATTACAGTTCGCCTCTCCATAAACTGCACCTACAACGTCAAGAGTTCTCACCTGATCTGGAAGATCAGCAGTTTCGCCGCCTATAAAAATTGGAGTATAGCTTTTACTTAGCACACTTATAGAGGTTAAATTTGAAAGTGTACTTCTAAAACCTTCACTTAACTCCTTTAAGACTATAGACCTATCCAATTTGAAGGGATTTATAGCAAGGTAATCGACGAATAGAAGAGGTTTAACTCCTGCCGCCACCACATCATCCATATTCATTGCGAGAACATCTTGCGGTAACAGTTTAAAATAGAAGCTTTCACCAAACTCTTTATACAGTAAATAGGATATTATAGGTTTACTTCCAGCCCCATCAACATGTAATGCGAAGCATCTTTTACTCTCCTTCCATTTGAAGATGTCCGTAAAGGCATATGGAAATGCTCTTTTAATGCTAGTCTCCATAATCCTTACATCCCTCTTTGAAGCATCGACACCCATTTTCCTGTATATTTCGGACATCTCAATCAAACTCTAATAAAGGTTAAGAAGATTAACTTATATTTATACATGATTTCAGGTATATGAAATTAGGGTGTAAACATATGCCTACAGTAGGTTTAATTCTTGGAAGCATAAGTGACAGGGAGATAGGAGACAAGATCTATCAATTACTAGTTAAATTCGACTTAAAGGTTGAGTATAATGTAATATCTGCACATAGATGTCCAGAGGAATTAGAGAATTATTTAGAGAAAAGTAAAGCTGAAATTTTCATAGCGGTAGCAGGACTCTCAGCAGCATTGCCAGGGGTAATAGCTTCAAAGACCTTAAAACCAGTTATAGGCGTGCCAAGAAATGTGCAATTAATGGGTTTAGATTCACTTCTCACAATAGTTCAAATGCCTCCCGGAATACCTGTTGCATGTGTAGGGATAGATAATGCAACCAATGCAGCTATTCTAGCAGTCATCATACTCTCAATTAAATATCCAGAACTTAAAGAAAAGTTGAAGAAGTATAGAGAGGAGGGAAAGAAAAAAGCTTTCAAAAAGCTCAGCTGATGTTAAAATGATGAATTGGATGTGGTTGAAATGTTCGAAATATGTCCTTTAGAATGGAGATATGGAAGTGAAGAAATGAGGAAACTGTTTTCAAGAGAAAACATCACGTCAACAAGGTTAAAGGTGGAAGTTGCATTGGCACAGGGACTTTCAAGAGCAGGTATAATTCCAAGCTGGATTCCTGAAAAACTTGAGAAGACTGTTGAAAAAGTTAAGATAGAGAGAATTGACGAACTGGAGGGAAAACTGGGACATGACATAATGGCTATGGTGATGAGTTTAGTGGAAGTTTCAGGAGAAGCTGGAAAATATGTTCACCTAGGTGCAACAAGCTATGATATAGTGGATACTGCATGGGCAATAATAATGCGAGACGCATTGAAAATTGTTCAAAGAAAAACTGTAAAAATCATTAGAACATTAATAGATTACGCTGAAAAATATAAGGAAACTTTAATGATTGGACGAACTCATGGACAGCATGCCCTCCCAATTACATTGGGATTTAAATTTGCAAACTATGTCTATGAGATAAGTCGAAGCTTAGAGAGGATAAACGAATCTACAAAGAGGGTTATTAGAGGAAAGATTTCTGGAGCTGTCGGAACGATGGCAGCATGGGGAAATAGAGGATTCATAGTTGAAGAGGAAACTTTGAGAATGTTTAATCTGAAGCCTCATCAAATATCAACTCAGATAGCTCCAAGAGATGGATTTGCAGAGATTATATGTAACCTCGCAATACTTGGAAGCCAACTGGATAGATTGGCATTAGAAGTAAGAGAGCTAATGAGACCTGAAATCGATGAGATCGCGGAGGGAGTGGGAAGAAGAGTGGGAAGTAGCACTATGCCTCAGAAAAGAAATCCAGTTACAGCGGAGAAGATTTCGGGTTTAGCGAAAGTCTTAAGAAGCCAAGTTTTAATAGCTCTTGAAAACATTCCTCTTTGGCATGAGAGAGATCTCACCAACAGCAGCAGCGAAAGATTTCTGCTTCCACATTCATTTATAGTGATAGACGAAATACTTGACTCAACAATTAGACTTCTCAAAAATTTGATAATTAAGCCGGATAAGATGAGAAAGAATATTGAAATAACTGGAGGAAGAGTAATGGCTGAAGCCATAATGATAAAGCTTGTAGAAAAAGGATTGGCAAGACATAAAGCACATGAAATTCTAAGAGAAATCACCAGAAAAGCTGAGGAGAGAAATATTCATCTGCTCGAAGCTCTAGTCGAAGATGAAAGAATATCTAGATATATGAATAGAGGGGAAATTGAAGATGCTTTAAAGCCTGAAAATTATCTTGGAGAAATCGAGAAAATTATTGAGAGAACTGTTAAATATGCTGAAAAAATTATTGGAAATGTTCGATAATATAGTCGCACATCGACTTAAAGATCCAATATCCATCTCCAAAGTAAGTCTTAGCAGCAATATTGGAGGGAAATGTCGGAAGCTGCCAGAAGTAGACTGCACGTTCAGGATGAGGCATTAAGCCTAGAACGTTTCCAGCAGGATTCATTATTCCTGCAATATCCATTATAGAACCGTTAGGATTAAATGGATAAAGCATGTCAGCTGGTTTTCCATTTGGCAAACAATATTTAAAAGCGATTTGACCATTCTTCTCCAATATGGAGAGAATATTCTTCGAAGCGATAAATCTACCCTCACTATGTGCAATAGGCAATCTCAAAATACTATTCTTACTAAAATATCTTAAAAAAACATTGTTAACATTTGCAACCCTCAAGTTAATCCATCTACATTCAAACTTACCTGAAATGTTCGGTGCAAGAGCTACACTAGGCGTAGAATTATCGTTCCAACCTGGAAGTAAACCCAACTCTACAAGAACTTGGAAACCGTTACATATTCCAAGTACTGGTCTACCATCATCAATAAAATCCCTCAGAGAATTCAATAATTTTGAATTTAGCTTTGCAGCCCATATAGCCCCTGCTCTTACACTATCTCCATAAGAGAAACCTCCAGGTATAACTAGGGCATAAAATTCGAAAAGGTCTATAGAACCCTCCAATAATTTATCTGTGTGAACTGTAATGGCATTTAACCCACATTCCTTTATTCCTCGAACCGTTTCCACATCGCAGTTAGTTCCAGGAGCCCGAATAACAAGAATGTTCATCATGCTCTCAACCCACTCTTCCAGGCATTTCTTAAATCATCGCCTGAAAGGTCAACGATTAGCGATCCCTTTAATCCATGTATCAGCAAGCAGTTATTAGATAAAGTGTAGCCTATCTTGGAGAAGACGGCGCCCAACTTTTCAGCTATAGATATGAAGTTGTCTTCAAAATTCCTCTTAACCTCAACGAGAAATCTGCCATTACTCTCTGAAAATAATAGAAAATCATCCCTATTAATATTCCTTGAAACAACCTTATCTAACCAGATTTCAGCACCATATTGGCTTGAGAGAACCATCTCTGAAATAGATATGCCTAAACCGCCATCTGACAGATCATGAACAGCATTTACATAGCCTTTATCAATGGATTCCCTTATGAGATTCATGCTTGACTTTGAAATCTTAAGATCAACTTTTGGAACTGAACCCCCATCATGTTCTATAATTTGCATATATCTTGAACCTCCAAGTTCTGGAAGGGTTAAACCGGTTAGATATAGCGGATTTTTAGAGGCCTTGAGATCTATGGTTACAGCCATTCTTATGTCAGGTATTATTCCAACGGCTGTTATGAGAAGTGTTTCAAGAATCGGGCCGAGAGGAGACTCATTATATAAGCTATCTTTTCCAGAGATAAATGGAACTTCAAATCCCTTTGCAAAATCATAGCAGGCTTTCACCGCTCTAACTAAGCTTCCAAGTCTATCAGGCTTCTCCGGATTACCCCAAGTGAAATTGTCTAGAATAGCTATTCTCCTACCACCCACACATATATTATTTCTTAAAGCTTCATCTATACTTGATGCGGCCATCCAGTAGGGATCCAGCCTACTATACCATGGTTTAAGTCCAACAGATATAACTAGACCCTTCCAAGAATTATTGAGCGGTTTTATAACTGCAGCATCTGATGGACCTGCAAAAAATCCGTGAAGAGGTTTTATAACTGTATTTCCTTGAACTTCATGATCATATGTCCGTATGACAGGTTCTCTACTACAAATATCATCTGAAGAGAGAAGTTTAAGTATGAGAGTCCCATAATCTTCAGGTTCCTCGAATTCCGATTCAACTAGAATGGGTTTAGACCATTTAGCCTTTCTGACAATTTTAGGGGGATGAAGAAGAAAATCTGTTTCAACTTCACAGATGAGATTATTAAAGTAATAAACTCTTATCCAACGATCTCTAGTAAATTCTCCTATAACGCTAGCTTCAAGATTCTCACTGTAAACTGTCTCCAAGAAACGGTTAATTTTACTCTTTGGAACGGAGAATAACATTCGCTCCTGAGACTCCGAGATCCAGATCTCCCAGGGAAGTAGATTGGACTCTCTAACATGAACCTTGTCAAGAAAGATCTTGGCACCTCCACCAATTCTATCAGCCAATTCAACCACGGCAACAGCTAATCCTCCTCCACCCAAGTCTGTTATACCAGAAGCTAAATCTTCATCTCTAATTTTTATCACGGCTCTTCTAAGCTTTTCCTCTACAATGGGATCGGGAATTTGAACTGCTGGGCGTGAAACCTCCTCTGAACGTTCATCTAAAATACTGCTGGCAAATGAAGCGCCATGAATACCATCTCTACCAGTAGAATTACCCACTATAACTATTTGATCTCCAGGTTTAGCCCAGAAACCATATTTAACTGTTGGAACAAGCCCTATACAACCAGCATAAACCACTACGTTTCCAATGTAGCCTTTATCGAAGCAGATCGCACCGGCAACCGTCGGAATCCCCATATTATTTCCATAGAAACCTATACCTTTAACTACACCTCTAAAAAGATATTTTGGATGCTTGATACCTTTAGGTATTGATTTATAAGGAGTGTTTAGAGGACCAAAGCAAAGAACATCTATGAGTGCAATGGGGGATGCCCATACGCCGAGAACATCTCTAATAACTCCTCCAACACCTGTAGCTGCACCTCCAAAAGGATCTATAGCCGACGGATGATTATGGGTTTCAACTTTTACAGCGATTGAATATTCATCGTCAAAGGAAATTAAACCAGCATTATCCTTTAAAAATGAAATCACCCATGAATAATTAAGTTCCTCTGTAACCTTAGCAATATATGATTTAAGCATATCATCAACAAGTATATTGCCATTTTCATCTAAAATTAGACCTCTAAAGACTTTATGTCTGCAATGCTCAGACCAAAGTTGAGAAAAGGAATATAATTCTATGTCAAATGGTTCTCTTCCCAGTTTCTGAAAATATTTTTTAATGGTTTTAAGCTCCTTTAAGCTTAAATTTAAATTTAACTGTGAATTTAACTTGAGAAGCTCCTCATCGTCAGCAGCTAATAGTTTAACTTGGAGAACGCCTTGACGGATTCCCCTATTCCTCATAACGCATCACTTTGAAAAAATATTTGTCTTTAACGGGATTTGCCAATAATCTTCTGCAGATTTCATCGACAACCTTTTCAACCAAGCTATCATTGGATAGATCTAAATTAAAACTATAAGATTTTCCTACTCTTACAGATTGTACATTGTAACCTAAATCTTTAAGGGATTCTTCCACCATTTTTCCTTCAGCATCAACCAGATTATCCTTCAACCAAACTTCAACCTTCACCTTATATTTAACCATTCCACTTCCCCTCCAAAGATAAACTTACATAGATCTATATAACTTTATGAGGAGGCTTCTCGGAGGAGGCGTCTTCATTTAGGTTACGTATAGTCTCAGAGATTCTACCTTTCAATTTAACTCCCTTCAAAGCCTTTTCTTTAGCTATTAAAGCTATTTTATTAGCATATTTCGTTGGATATTTTGTAGTTAAGCAGCCGAGACAGAGATTTTTGGAACCCACAGCCGAGACGAAGTCCTCAATAGTCTGATAATTCACAGAGTCTGCTCCTATTATGTTGGCAATTTCGAGATCGCTTCTATTGAATCCGATTAACTCATCGAAAGTGGACATGTCAATACCATAGAAACATGGACCTATAATTTTAGGGAAAGTTGAGAAGACGTGAACTTCTCTTACACCAGCCGTACGCAATATTTTGACTATATGCTTTAAAGTGTCTCCTCTAACTATGCTATCATCTATTAAGGCTATCTTCGAATTACCAAATCTATCAAAAAGAAAATTATATTTTCTTGACAATAGAAATTTGCGCTCTTCAGATGAAAGGATGAAAGCCCTCTGCTTAACATATCTATGTCTAACTATCAGAGGCTCTACAGGCTTACCGCTAACCTCATGGAAACCATATGCTGCCTCAATGGCAGTTTGTGGAACAGGAACAACAAAATCAACTCTTTCAGCTACATGCCAATATCTTTTGGCCAGTTTCCGCCCAAGCTCTCTTCTAACCTCATAAACATATCTATCATTGTGAAGCTTTGAGTCTGGTCTTGAGAAATAGGCGTACTCGAAAGCGCAGAGTTTCTCTTCGAAATTTTCCACCAACCTAAACTTTTCAATTCTTCTATCTCTAACTATTATGAGTTCTCCGTTTTTAATAAAGGCTTGAGAGGAACTTTTATTTACATTGAGTGCAACACTCTCAGAGGCAATGGTAAACATGTGTTTATCGTCGCTTATACCGTAGACGAGAGGTCTAATTCCATGGGGATCCCTAAATGCAAACAATGTTCCATTAGAAAGTAAACCCACCACAGAATATGCACCGTCCACAAGCCCCATTAAATGTTTAACAGCTTTGGGAAGAGATTTATCTGATGATAAAAGATACGATAATAGCTTGGCTAAAACTTCAGCATCACCTGATCCTTCAAATTTAAAACCCTTCTCTGACAGTATCCTTCTCAAATTGAGAATATTTGCAATATTTCCATTATAAGCTAAACTTAGTGAAATTCCATTCGATTCCACGATGATAGGTTGAGCATCAACTATCAATTTTAATTTGGAAAATTCACCGCTAGTTGCATATCTTACATGGCCTATGCCGATGAAACCAAGCAATTCTTCAGATAGTTTTCTGAGATTGGTTTGATCTATATCGGAGACCAAGCCGATGTTCTTATAGGAATGAAAGATTCCGTCATAAGTTACAAATCCATAGGATTGGTGGCCTCTATGATTTAAAGTTACAAGACCCCAATAAACATATGGAAAGACATTCCTATTATTGAAATCGAATATTCCTATAACGCCGCAGGATTCTGAAATTTGTGGAATGTCATTCATCTTCCATAAGCTCCTTTAAACCCAGCAATGGAATTTCATTTATACTTCTCTTCGAAGATAAAACTTCATATGCCCCTCTAACTCTCCATGCAACTTGAGCTATAACTTTGAATGGAATCTTCTGAATCTCAGAATTTTCTTTAAAACCTATGTATCTCAGATATGATCTGAAAAATTCTTTATCCAAACAATGATCCTCTTGAGAACATCCAGGCCTATAATATTTTTTACACCAAATCCTAGCTGAATCATGGGTTGGAGGTTCATCGATCTGAATCAATCCATCCTTACATCTACCAAACTCGAGCTTTACATCGGCAATTATAAGTTCAACTTTATCTGCAACGCTGGAGTAAAAGTTATAAAGCTTTATGCAGGCTTCTTCAATTTCAGACCATTCCTCCCTTGTTAAGAGACCTTTATCAATAGCATAATTTTTATCTATTTCAACATCGTGCCCACGATCAACCTTTAAAGTGGGAGTCAAAATGGGATCTGGAAGCTTTTCACCCATAATTAAACCTGAAGGTAATTTAACCCCTGAAATAATTCTTTTACCTTTAGAATAAGCTCTCCAAGCTGAACCATAAATATATCCCCTTACAATCCATTCGATATCTATCCTTTCAGCTTTAATTACACGCATAGTTCTATCATCAATTAACTCTATAAAGTGATTTGGAAAGATGGATTTAGTTTTTTCAAACCAATATGCCGAAAGCAGATTTAAATATATTCCTTTATATGGTATTAACTGCTTGAATACATTGTCGAAAGCGGAGATCCTGTCGCTGTGGAATAATATTAGTGAGCCATCCTTCTCATAGAGATCTTTAACCTTTCCTCTTCTAATCAATTTATATTGGAGATTTGACATGCGAACTGCTTCAGCTATAGAGTTAGGGCAGAAAGGATCTCTATAGGCTTCAACGATGTACAGCCTCTCCATATGAATACACCTTATCGGTACTAAGTTAACTTTATCAAGTATATAAGTTTAATATTAACATTGTAATGTTAATGTCGAGACTCAACATCCTTAATAGCCAACGAATATATAAAATCTAATTGATGAAACAGCTAGAGTTAAAAATTAGATTAAATGGAGCCGAAGCGCTCAGAACGTTGAAGGAAATATATTCATATCAAGAACTGTCAAAATTAACCAAGCTATCACCACAAATACTTCTAAGATATATTAAGGGACAGTTTCTCCCAAGTTTGGAAAGAGCGGAGCTGTTCACAAAAATCTTCAAGGAAAAAGCTTTAAAGAAAGCAATTTTGAGAAATATAGAAATAAGGGAAAATATAATTGTCAATGTTAAACTATTATCAAACATAAGAATACTTAACCAAATAGCAAAAACAATAATCACAGAAATATATGATAAGGGAATAACAGCCATAGTGACTAAGGAAACAGATGGAGTGCCTTTAGCAACGCTTATTGCAAATAAGCTTGAAGCAAAGCTTGTAGTGGCGAAGAATAGGAAAGAGCCAGGAATAAAGGAATTTATAGAAGTTAAACAAGTATATTCGGGTGGACTCTACGACTATATTTACATTCCTAAAAACATTATAAGAAGAGAAGAAAAAATACTAATTATAGACGACATCGTTAGAACAGGATCAACTATAAGGGCACTGGTCGAAGCCTGCCTGAAGGAGAAGGCAAAGATAATAAAAATATTCACAATAATATCTGTTGGAGAAGGATTGAATAAAATAGGAGAGGAATATGGAATACCTGTGGAAGCTTTAGTGAAAATGTGAAATTCTAGGTTACAATAAGATCCAAAGCATTAATTTTCATCGCCCTCTTCAATTCTAAAGCTATCCTGTCACCCATACTTAATCTGCGCCCATACCTGGCATTCGAATACTGCCCTCCAATCCCCATATGTACATTTGTGCCTCCACCATGTCTTAAAGCCAGATCCTGTGTCACTGGAATATGCATAGGAGCCTCACCTCTATGGGAATCATATATTCCAAATCCAAGGCCCTCAACGCTTACTCCAGACTTTAAACTCGGCTTCAAATCATACTCGCTTGGAAGACCCCAAGTAATTAGAGTTTGAAGACACCATGCACCTATAATGCCTGGAAACGCATAGTCCCTAAAAGTAAATAGTAGTCTATTTGCACATCTCAAAACATCTTTTATTAAAGATTCCCGAATACTTATAATGGAATGTAAAGTAACCTCAAATGTGGGAAGAATCTTCTTCAAAATCTTCATTTGAACATCTACAGGCAATCTCCTCAAACCGTCAAGTATAGTTTCCCTACGTTCATCAATCGATAGAAACTCGTTTGCAAGGCAGATTCTAGCTTCCTCCAAGCTTAACCTGTAAAGTTTAGCGTAAAACTCCTCGACACTACCCCAATTTTTAGCAGAATTTATAGGGGAGAAGAAGAAATTGAAATTCGCATGTGGACCCAGAGTTAACTCTTCAATTCGAGCCTTCTTTAAGCATTCCACATCAATCTCTCCTCTACCTATTGCAGCCTCCACCTTCTCTTCTAAATCATCGGAATCAGCTGCAAAGATGAATGCTCTCTCAAAAACCCTCTCAGGATGATGAGCCTTCAAAATTAACGGTTTATCTATTCTCTCCTTAAATTTGATGCCGTTCTTTCCAACACTAAACTCAAAGGATTTCGGATACGGTATGCCAGCTTTATCCAAAAACCAGTAATAGTCTCTTTCAATACCTCTATTCTCAACTTTAAGTAGATGCCGTGAACCTAAAAGTGGAACTGGAAAATCTCTTTCAATAACAGAACAATGTTCATCCCCCCCTACATAAACAGTGAAAGCTCTATTTGGAATTTGAATACACTCCAATTCTAAAAGTTCATCTACATGCTTAAGAATATCACTATAACTGTTTAAAACTAGAATAGCATACTTCCAGTTCCTCTTCAAATCTTTAAGATCCCAAACAACTGAAACATCCCTCGAAACTGTTGAAGGCAAATCCTCTATAAACTCCTCAGGCTCTCCAGCTATAGCATTCTGAAGATATATGAGCGCGCGCTCCCTAGTAGTATATACAATGCATTTTAAACCGTTATTTCTTGCACCACTCCAAGCATCAAGAGCAGAGTGAGATCCTAAAACAAGCATGGAAGGATCTTTAAACCCCCTCACAATATCCTTTATCTCCTCATACTCTATCATCTAAAACACCCTTAAAAACCAAATTTAGTGAAATGAACTATTCATTCCATATTTAACTTTTTCGATTTCAAAAGCCAAGTCACAGTTAGGTAAGCAAGCTAAAACCTAATAAACCATATAAAATAAGAGTATACGGCGAGTAAGATGAAAGTAAAAATTATAGCGACCCTTGGACCTTCAAGTTCCACATATGAAATCCTGAGAAGCATGGTGTTGGAGGGAGTATCGGGCTTTAGAATAAACTTTAGCCATGGAAGCATAGATGAATGGAAGCGATATGTAAAAATTGTAAGGAAGATTGAAGAGGAACTTAAGAAACCAATATGCCTATCAGGAGATTTGAAAGGAGGCAGTATGAGAATAGGATATATAAGTGGAAAAATAAAGTTAAAGAAAAATTTGAGGGTGAAAATTGTAAAAGCAGAGAGAAGCACCGGAGAATTCATACCAATACCGTCAAAAGAATTCTATGAAACTGTTGATAAGAATGATGTAATTCTAATGGATGATGGAAATATAATGCTTAAAATATTGGAGAAAAATGGAAGCAAAATTGAAGTGAAAGCTTTAACACCTGGAACAATAACTTCACGGAAAGCTTTAGTTGTGAGAGGTAAAGAATTTAATCTGCCAGCATTAACCGAAGAGGATGTTAAAAGCATAAAATTTGCAGTTAAACATTCACTGGAATATATAGGGTTAAGTTATGTCAGATCATCTGAAGATGTTAAAAAATTAAGAAAAATATTGCTTGAAGAAGGTGGAGAGGACATAGGGATAATGGCTAAAATAGAGACGGTAAGTGGAGTTAAAAATTTGAAGAAAATTATAGATGTTTCAGACATAATATTAGTTGCAAGAGGAGATCTTGGAATGCAATTTCCCTTAGAGGAAGTTCCAGTAATACAGAGAAGAATTGTTAAGGAAAGTATCAGCAAGGGGAAGCCAGTTATAGTGGCCACGCAGATTCTCGCATCAATGATAAATAATCCGACCCCGACAAGGGCAGAAGTATCGGATATAGCGACCGCCATCATGGAGGGTGTTGATGCAATAATGCTTACAGGGGAGACCGCTATTGGAAAATATCCTGTAGAAGCGGTAAAATGGCTTAAGAGAACCATTCTAAAAAACCAAAAGTATATAGTGATAGATAGAGAGGAAATAAAGAGAAGAGATCCGAAAATGAAATTTGCTTACAGCATCGCACTGCTAACAGAAAACTTAAAATCAAAATTGGCAATATACACTCAGAAAGGAAGAACCGCTACCAGAATTTCAATACATAGACCTAAAATAGAAATGTATGCAGCATCAAACAACGAGAAAACTCTTAGAAAAACTTCTATACTATGGGGAGTAAAACCCTTAAGAGTGCAGGCAGAGGGATATGTGGATGGAATTGAGAAAACCTACCAGGAATTATGTAGCAGAGGCTTAATTAAAAGAGGAGAGATCATAGTGTTAACATATGGATTAATAGAGGAAGAAGAACATATCATAAAGATAAAGAGATATTGAATTGATATTAACTTCACCTTTACAGAACGATATTATGTGGAAATAAACTTAACAACCCATTGAAAATTGACATGAGCCTATAATGGTTCCAATCCAGGAGATAATAGTTTAAATTTTTAGACTAAAAACAAATATCCATTGAATTTGAGAAGACACTGCTAAACGGCGAAACGTTGCTATTTTAAAAAGGCTTTCAAATCCCTTAACCTATGAATTAACATAAAATCTTTCGCGGATCCCCCTAATTCAATCGCCTGCTTCTCACTTAAATGAATCTCAGTTAAACCTTTATCTTCAAGCCAAGTAGCCTCTAATATCGCTAGATCAGCATCCATTACTTCCTCTTTAAGAGACTCCGTTAAACCTGTATCTCCACTGTAGACTATTCTTAAATTTTTATATTGAATTGTATATCCCACTGCTGGAATTAAGGGTCCACGAGGCTCTGTCTCCGTACTTCCACGATGAACAACTTTAAACGCTTTAATTTTTAATGGTTCAATTTTAATTATATCTTGATCTTCAACTTCAATTAAATTTACATGATATGCCAATTTCGAGCTGCGAAAATTTATTAACGCTTCAATTAATCTCTTCGTAACTTTTGATGGTTTAGGAACGAATATGGTTAAAGGTTTTCCTCTCCCAATCATATGCATGAAATCCATCAGTGAATATAGACCACCCACGTGATCGAAATGTTCATGCGATATAAGTATGGCTGAAATATTATTGAAAAATATGGATTTACGGTAATGGTTTAAAAGCAGATCTCTAAGTGCTCCTGAACCGCAATCAAGAAGAACATCCACATCCTCTTTAGTTGAAACTATTATCTGCGTTGCCACTCCAGGAAGTGAACATAAAACTTTGACTGATAAACCGTTTTTGCTCCAAAAACCACCCATATGAACCACTTAAAATATTGTTAAGTTTTAAACATTATAAATATTGTTTGATAAGAAATTCTCATTTAAAATATGTAAATTGGATGCAAACTATAAATAACATGTTTTAACTAAGATCTTCACCGCTCAGCTAGTATAAAATGTAGATCTCTAGAAACTTCATTATGACATGATAACATATTTAAATTATGGAGCAATCGAGATAGGTTCACGAACAAATATAGCAAATAGGATTAATGTTAAGAATGATATGACACCACTTATAAAAAACGGTATAACTATTCCGGGGAAGCCTAAAATAACTGAACCTTTCAACACATAATATAAATAGCTTCCAATTAGAGGGCCGAAGAAGAATCCTAAATTGGAGAGAGCTTCCTGTAGGCCGAAAACTCGACCTCTAATACTTCTAGGTGCAATATCTGCTTGAAGAGCCCTCATAACTGGCATTGAAACGTTAAAGGAGGCTGCCCTAACAAGAAAAATCAACATCAAAGTGAAATAGTCTCTTGCAAACGGAACAACCATAACTGAGAATCGAGCTGGAATCATAGCTAAAACAACTATAATCTTCCTTCCAATCTTATCGCTCAGCCAACTTGCGGGATAGGTTGACAGTAAACCAGCTAGGGCTGAGAGAGACATAATAGAGCCGAGAAGAGAGGGATCTTTAACTATATACTCTATGATGAAAACCGTTGCAACTGAATTGAAGATACCCATCGCAACGCCATTGGTAAAACCATTCAAAAGTATTATTGAAAGCGTAATTTTGACATCTCTTGTTAGATCACTAAATCCACTAAAGAAGCTTTTAAAGTTATATACATGTGAGCCTTTATATCTTCTGCAAACTATACGTGGTTCAATTATCATCAATGACAATATGAATGCTGGAAAGCTTAGAAGGGATATTATGACTGCCGGAGCTCTAAAAGCATTAATTGGATCAATAAAGCCTAGCACATTAATTGTAAACGAATATAATATGACCCCGAATGCAGGGCCAATCATCCTCGCGATATTACCGGTCATCGAGTATATGGATATAGCTCGACCCCTAAAATTTATGTTAACACTTTCAGTGATTAGCGCTGCAGCTACAGGCCACACCATTCCAGATGCAATACCCTGAACTAATCTTAGAATAATGAGTTTACTTACAGAGTCACATATACCGTAAAGTAAGCCTACAAGAATGTATAGTGTTAAACCTAGAAGAATTATGCGCTTCCTTCCAAACACATCTCCGAGATAACCGCTTATCACGCTCATAACAGACCTGGAAGCCATAAATGCGCTCATCATCAGCCCTAACTCTATGACTGCTTCACCGGCATTAACACTTGAAACCTTCTCTGGAAGCTCAGTTAACACGCCTTTCAAAGCTAAAACAAGATATGGTCTCAAAATGTTAAAGGCACCGAATCCCAGCAGTACTAGAAAATTAACACTGCACAGTATGATCAGATTTCTTTTGACGCTCATCTCAGCAAACTCCTGAAAGAAACAAAGGATAATTAAGAGATAATTTAGATAAAGTTAACTGTAAATATAAAATGATGAATAATGAAGAGTGAGTATTGATGAGGGTTGAAAAGAACATTAATTGGATAATTCCACTAGCCGTCTTCTCAACATATCTATTGATTAATTGGATTTTAAATTTCGGACTGCAAGGTCCAACTCAATTTTGGATGTTGACGTTAAATCCTAATGGAATCTTTCTTTCAATATGTCTTTTCTTAATGAGCATGGTAGCGGCAATTCTAGCATTGATGAAAAGAAGCATGATTGGATCGTTAACAGTGGTCGGCTGGTGGCTCTACATGCCAGTTATATGGAATATAATGGTTCCAATGTTCATTTCATTTCTAACAGTGATAGGAATATGTTATACGTCATGGCTTCCCATAACATCCACATATATTGGAAATCTCATGTTAAATGGTTTTATAATGATAAGAAATGAAGCGGCGGCGAGAAACATTAATTTAATAGCCAACCTACTTTTAATCGCTGGAATAACAATATACATATACTCGCTATATCAATTGATCTATTCTAAAATTGTAGGAAAAGAACTTCTAATGAGCGGAATATACAGCATGGTAAGGCATCCGCAATATCTCGGAATAATACTTTGGACGCTTGGAGCAGCCATTATTGGAAGGAGACCTATAAATTTTATAGCATGGATAACATTGGCCTACATATATTTTTTATTGGCTGAAGAAGAAGAAAGGAAATTGGAGTTAAAATTTAAGGAAAAATATTTGACATATGCGAAATATACTAATTTCATCTTTCCCCTGCCAGTGAAGATTACATTTGGAAGCAGAAAGATTAGAATATTAATTTATACTTTAATTTACATTCTAGCGGTCTCACTCATGTTAATGTATCTTCCAAAATATACTGTAATGCTTAAAAGTCTATGAACATTTAACCCTTCTGCCTGGGCAATGGAGAAGTTGGATGTGGAATGAATTCAACTCCAGGCCTTCTAGCATGGGCTTGAGGATACAGTTCCATCAACTCATAAACATCATCAGGAATTCCAATTTTAACTGGAAGACCCATCATCTTCGCCTTCTCAGCTGTTATCGGATAATCATGAGTCCATTTACCACCAACTAGGAGGTCTGCTATCTCATTGGCTCTATCCTCACCTAAATTATCCTTAACCAAGCTGACAACGATCTCTTTAGTCTGCTTCACAGCCTTCTCAGCTATGTCGGCTAAAACGAGAAATTCATCGGAAACATTTTCAACATCTTTTTCCTTAACAGCTTTAAGAATGGAGGGAGCTGGATAGGAGACGTTACCCCTAGTTAGTTGAGGATCAAGAGGACCTAAAACTGCGTTTGGATCCATCCAGATTTCATTGGCTGCAAGAGCTATAAGTGTGCCTCCCGACATAGCATAATGTGGAATGATGACAATTTTTTTAGATGGATGACGATTTAGAGCTTCAGCTATTTGAGAAGCAGCTAGAACAAGGCCTCCAGGAGTATGCAGAATTAAGGCGATCGGCTTGTCTGGAGGTGTAGTTCTAATCGCCCTTAAAACAGCCTCAGAATCCTCTATATCGATATATCTGTAAATGGGGATATTGAAGAAACCTATAGATTCCTGTCTATGGATTAGCGTGATCACTCTGTAGCCAAGCTTCCCCTCCAATCTTTTAATCAGGTTCATTCTAGCTGATTGAATACTTCTCAACTGTAGCTGCGGCCACAATATAATTATGAAAAATAAAAGCCAAAACATCAACCCGATAACATCTACCATTCATTTCATCCTCCTGAAAAAGAGAAGAATTGGTAGAGTATTCCATTTAATCTTTGAAACCTTCCATGAGAAAGTTGTAGGCTAGAAGGGCATAGAGAGCTACACCATATGGGAGTGCTGATTCATCAATGTCAAATCGTGAGTTGTGATGGGGAGCAGTTATACCCTTCTTTTCATTTCTAGTTCCAAGTTCAAGAAAAGCTCCTGGAACATTTTCCAAATAAAATGAAAAGTCTTCACCACCCATAGTTGGTTTAACTTCAATTACATTATTCGATCCAACTACATATTCCGCTACCTTTCTAGCCATCCTTGTCGCTCTAGGTTCATTTACTGTTGGCGGAACACCATCAATCAATTTAACGTTACACTTTGCATTGAAAGCTGAAGAAACATTCTTAGAAATCTCTTCAATTCGTTTCTTAATTAGATCTCTAACATTAAAGGTTAAAGCTCTATAGGTGCCGATGAGAGAAGCCTTGTTTGGAATGACGTTGAATGCAGTTCCCGAATGGACGCTGCAAACGCTAACCACCCCGGACTCTAAAGGATCCAAGCTTCTACTGATAATTGTTTGGAGATTTAAAATAATACTGGCTGAGATTACTATGGGATCTATGGTTAGATGTGGAGAAGCACCATGACCACCGGAACCCTCAACTTCAATCTCAAATCTACCTGTAGATGCCAGTAGAGGTCCTTCCTTTAAACCTACCTTTCCCGCATCAAGAGAATTCCAGACATGTAAACCGAAGATGGCTTCAACGTCAGGATCTTTGAGAACTCCCTCATCTATCATTCTTTTAGCTCCATTTCCTCCTTCCTCTGCAGGTTGAAATATAAGCTTCACAGTTCCAAGAAGCTTATCTCTATGATTAGCTAAGATTTTTGCTGCAGTGAGCAGCATAGCGGTATGAGCATCATGGCCACAGGCATGCATAACTCCAGGTATCTTCGACTTATAGGGAACATCATTCTCCTCTTGGATTGGAAGGGCATCCATGTCGGCTCTTAAAGCAACAACACGGCCATCATTAGAACATCTTAGAACTCCAAGTACACCGGTTTCAGCAATCCCGGTGTGAACTTCAAATCCCCACTCCTCAAGCTTTTTGGAAACGAAATTTGAAGTCCGCTTCTCTTGGTAGGCAAGTTCCGGATACATATGGAACTCTCTTCTAAAATTCACAACCATTTCTCTGAGATCTAAGGCTTGCCTCAAAATAAGAGATTTCAAAGACATTTTATCACCAAAGAAAATTTCTCTAACAAAGTTAAAACATTTCCCATAGCAATATAAAATGATGAAAAGTTGAACACCATGATGGATCAGCTGCGGAGCTTTCCATTTGTAAAAAATGTTAAAGCCTATTATAATGATTCAAAGTTGACAATACATGTGGACGACGTTAAAACGAATACTCCGGAGATAGTTAAGAACATTATATATGCTGGAAGCTTAACATTGTCGGTTGAAACGCTTCGACCATCCTTCGAAGAAGCCTATTTAAAAATCATTGAAAGGGAAATGAAAATATGAGTATTCATAAAGTCCTACTTGTTTCTAGGAAGGATTGGTGGGAGATTAAAAGAAACTGGCAAATTCTACTATCCATTATAGTTGCCCCTATATTTTCTCTATAATTTTGCCGTTAATTCTTGCATTTGCTCCAAGCTTCGCTGGCAGCTATACACAGTCGATAAGCAGTTTAAAATCTTTATTGGAATATTTACCTAAACATGTTCAAGAAGAACTTAAAGAAATGAATGAGATGCAGATACTAGCTTATGTAATGCTTAAATATTTCTTCGCCTCCTTCTCCTTGATAATACCGCTCATGGTGTCCAATGTTATAGCCTCGGATAGTTTTGCAGGTGAAAAGGAGAGGAAAACCATTGAAGCGCTTCTAGCAACACCGCTATCAGATAGCGAATTATTTCTAGGAAAAATCTTAGCATCCTTCATTCCATCTATGGCTGTAACCCTAGTTTCATTTCTAATATATGCTGTTACCGCCAATACCATATCATTTAACATTCTAAACGGAAAATTAATGATTCCAACAGTTACTTGGATTCTGTTGATATTTGGTTTTTCACCTACAATATCCATAGCAACAATTGGATTAACAGTTATAGTTTCAGCGAAAGTTAAGGGAGTTAGGGAAGCACAGCAGATAAGTGCCCTTCTATTAATACGGATTCTTGCACTAGTATTCGGTCAAGCTGCTGGAGCGATCATTCTAGGCCCTACCATAACATTAATGCTTATAGGAATATTTATTTTAATAGATATTTTAACTTTTAAAATTAGTGTCAAAATTTTTAGAAGAGAAGAAATCTTATCAAAGCTTTCATGACAGATATTCCTAAAGCAACTTCTATGATTTAACAAGTTAACTTATAACTGCGATTTCAAGTCTTCTACAATTAAAGTCATATGCCGCCACATCCATCTCTGATCTATAAGGATATGCAACTATCAAAAAGAAGTATTTGTATTTAGAATTTAAATCTTGAACAGAGGGATTCAATGAACCTGAAGGATGACTATGAGCTATTCCAATTATCGAGAAATCCATGGGCAACCTATAAATATCGACACCTATACTTGAAAAACCAACATAGCTTGGAGGTGGAAGAAGCACTTCGCTCACAGTTGCCACATTATTTCTGATAAATCCTCTAAGTAGAAGAAAAGTCTCCCTTGGATGAGCAGTTCTCGCCAACTCTAACATGGATTCGAAACACTCACGTAATATTCTTACTTGAAGCATATCAACTCTATATGGCATAAAGCATGGTTAAAATATAAATTTAACCTAGCCTTTTAAATTAGAAGGATTCAACAATATAAATGCTGTCAAATTGGCAGATTGATCACCAGTCCCTCTCTCCTATGAGAGTTAAGAGTATACCGGTCAAGGTTAAAGCCATATATAGAGATGTAGCAATTCCAAACCTTTGATGCAATAGGATATATGCAAGAATAGCTGAACCAACGGGCTCTGCCAATGTGACCATTGTAACAGCGAGAAGGCTGAAAAATTTCAAAGCATAGTTTAACATGCTATGTCCAAGAAGCATTGGAACTACTGCAAGAGCAATGAAAAATATCCAAGAATTAACATTGTAATATAAAAAGTTAATGTTAAAGAACATTAAATAAGCAAATAGAGGAATACAAGCCCAACTATAAACCAAAACTGTGTATAGTAAAGTGTTAATGAATCTCCTCAAGAAACGGCCAATAATAAAGTATAGGGATATGCTTACCGCCCCTATAAGTGCATATAACACACCTAAAGAACTAAAGCTTTCTTCAACCTTAAACGTTGAAAATGAAAGCCCCACAACGCCGAGAAAACCTATAAAACCTCCGAAAAGTTGTATGGGGACAAACCGCTCACCCAGAAATAACCATCCAAGTATCACCGAAAACAAAGGATAAGAATCCACAATCGTCGTGCTAATGGCAATTGGAATCATATGAAGAGACTCCATCCAAAATGCAAAATGAATAGAAAGACAAAAACCAGAAATAAAGGTTAATAAGAGAATTTTAAAATTCACCTTGAAACCATCTCCAAATAACAATAGTAATATTAATGTTATCAACAGAGAAAATATAAGCCTCCAAAATGCACAGACAACTCCAGGCGCCCCTGAAAAGACAACTAAAATCGAAGCCCATGGAACACTTAACGCAGCAATTATAAGAGCTATAAGAGACTTCAACCGCTCCTCCACAATCTGCACCACAACCGAAAATCATTATTAAACATTCAAATATAAAATCAACATTTAGAATTCACCAAAAAATCAGCAAGCCTTCTAATATTAAACGGATTTAAACCGACATCATCAATAGTTTCAACATTTCTCAAACTCAACATATATTTAACACCTCTAGGCACCTTCACCTTTGAAATTAGAAAAATCTTTCCAGGATTATAGAGATTAGCATAGGTCTCTATAACTTTAATAGCTGAAACATTTTCAATACCACCATTGGTTAAATGCCTAATTCCCTCAGACCTTCTCTTACTCTTCCACCAACCATCTATCTCTTTACATTCGATGAGAATGTCAGGAGACTTTATAATTTCTGAACCATCACTTAAAATATCATCCACCCATCCAAAATATATCATTAAGTCAGGTCTAGGAGCAGCATGTAAAGGCAAGTTAGATGCATCACTTAATCGAACACTCCACTTTATAGGTCTCGGAGCCTCCAAAAAGAAGCTTAAAAAAACATTACCGTCAAGCATGACCACGAAGTTAGGGGGAATCCTACCATCCTTCTGCATTCTACTTCTAGTCAAGTGTAACCAACCATTCTCAGGATAAACTATTCTAGGATTAAAAGAATGCAGAACATACAATATGGATAGAGCAACAAAATTTTGAAACAATATTCTCAAGTTAGTATCAACACATTTTTTAACTGTTAAATTTGCAATCTTTTTAAAATCATCAATTGAAGGTTTCTTTACGAGAAGAGATTTCAACTTAGCATACAAAACATTATGCAAATGTTCCAGAGGATCCTTCAAAAGAGAAGAAAAATTTTTAGTATGAAAAATATAATCCACCCGAAGCAACGATTTCACATCATCACATAACCCATTATATCTAGAAACATCCGCCATTAAAAGCTTCAACTCATCGCTAAAACACTCCTCAATAAAACTTTCAGCCAACCTTAAAATCAGCTTATCTGACCATTCATCTCCATTAATCAAATCATTAAAAATTGAAGACCACTCCATAACAACCACCAAGGTACAATTAACTAGAACAGATATCAAAGATGAACCGCAAACTTAAAATATAGGCGGAAAAAACGGCAATCTGTAAAAGAAATTTCACCGAAAAAGAACCGTTAAACATTTTAAAAAATGAACCGCAATGTTCCAAATAATCTCACCAGCTATAAAATATCAAACAAATATAATAATATTAACGGTTAAACTATCAATAGTATTGATGAACCCTAACCTTCTCACATTTCTTACAAATTTCAGCAATAGTTCTCCTATATTTTTCATATTCAAATTGCCATTTACCATCAACAAACTGCTCATAAGGTATAGTCTGCCTTTTATAGGTTCCAAGAAGTAGAGTTACATAGAAGAAGTCTTTCACAATCTCCCTATCAATCAACTTCATAAGAACATTTATGAAATTCAAGAATTCTACTTTAGGCAAATAAACATCGACTATTGCATCATTTCCTCTAGAAATTAAGGTTACAGAAGAAGCGAAAGGTTTGTTTTGAAGAGAGGTTATAAACTTTCCAAGACACGAAGCGTCATAAAAGCTTATCTTAAATAGATGCATGTCTGAAGAACTAAGAGGATATGGAAATATAACCGGTCTGAAACCGCTTAAGAGCTTATATCTGATTATATGATGATAATAATGATATCTAACAGCTGGAGCCGTTAGATTTAGCTTTTTTGCAATTTCATTAAAACTGACATATGCATCCTTCTCTAATTCCTTCAAAATATATATATCATATTTATCTAGAGTAACCCAATTATTTGAATTATTGATATTTTTCACTAAGTTTACTAGATATGGATTACTTTCATATACTTCTTTAATCCAATCATTCCATCTGAAAATCCACTCTTTGGACTTAAAATTAAACCAATGAAAACCTCTTGGAATATATATAACTCTATTAACCCAGTATAATTCATAATTCTCTATAAGCCCTGTATCAATAAGCTCATCTAGAATTGACTGAAACTCGATTTCTTTGCCAAAAGGTATCGAAAATTGACCATAAATTCCATTAAATTTACCGATACAATAAGACAAATATCTCCAATAGGGAATTTGACATAAAGCATCCAATAACCATTTACGTAGGCTTAAATTAGCATTAATGAATATTCTGACTGGACGTAACCCTATCTTTACATCATCAATTTTAGATACAACATTAACGAAACCCCTCTTCTTTAATTTTTTAATATAGTAGTGGGTCAGTGAGGTTGAAAGCCCTAACGCGCGAGCTATTTCTGAAACGTTCCGAGGATTAACTATCGTTAAAATTGAAATTAATCTTGCAATATTCTCATTTAAAATAGATAAATATGTGGTTTCTTCGATGTACCTTTTTTCTTTGACTTTAACCATAATTGCACCAATATTACAATGGATTGTAGAATATTTAAAATTTTCTTAATAAATTAAAATAAATAAGTGGAGAGTAATAGTTTAATATCCCGGGAAGGGATCATATACAGGGTCCATTTTTCAGCTCCTCCTAAATTTTATTTTCAAATATATTTGTTGAATAGGGGACTTATATTTTTTCTTTTTTATAAAAAGTGCGATTATAAGTTTTTGAAAAAAGGAAGAAATAATCATTGTATTGTTAATCAATTTTATATTTCTTTTTCTATTTTAATGATTTAAAGTTATAAAAAATATTTATTAATAAATA
>Ga0180301_10000547_pt1 | contig 29014 bp, 23 predicted proteins | sample GuaBasSediGuay16_FD_121797 | JGI IMG/M metagenome (GOLD analysis project Ga0180301, IMG submission 121797) | Subseafloor sediment microbial communities from Guaymas Basin, Gulf of California, Mexico - Guay16, Core 4569-2, 12-15 cm | ecosystem: Environmental > Aquatic > Marine > Hydrothermal... | reverse complement strand
TCGCTTCAGAGTGTACGATATGGGCGCATGGGGGCAGCCCGGACACAGCAGCGGAGGGCGTACCGGTAGCTGCTGCTCCGTCTTCTTGCTCGAGGAGACTACGCTGGGCGCGGGCAGAAGGCCTGCCTCCACCGCCCGCTGCTCCAGAATCTCGGGGGTCAACTCTCCGGTAATGGGCACCAGTTCCTTGCCCACCACTTCTATGCCCATTGCCCTGAGCTGCTCCTCTATGAAGGGGTCAAGCTCCTCGACCACCACCAGCCTGTCCACCGCCGAAGCAAATTCCCGGATGAGGCTGGCCGGAAGGGGATAGGTGGTCACCAGCTTGAGCAAGCTGGCCTTCGGGAAGACTTCCCGGGCATACTGGTAGGCAGCCCCAGCCGAGATGATGCCAAGGGTGCGGTCCTCCAGGACCATCTCGTTGAAAGGGAATGTCTCCACGTAGGACGACATCTTGCGTATGCGCTCCTCCATCAGCGGGTGCCTGGGACGGGCATTGGAGGGTACCATGACAAACTTGTGGGGGTCACGGATGAAGCGGGGAGACTTCCTCTTGATTTGCAGGCTCTCGCTCACCTCGGCCACGGTCTTGCAGTGTGAGATGCGGGTGGTGCTGCGGAAAAGGACCGGCGTGTCGAACTCCTCGCTGATGTTGAAAGCCCACTCCATCAGGCTGTACGCTTCCTGGCTGTCACTGGGCTCCAGCATGGGCACTTTGGCAAAGCGAGCATAGTGACGGTTGTCCTGCTCGTTCTGGGAGCTATGCATGCCGGGGTCATCGCAGCAGACCACCACCAGCCCTCCCCTTATTCCTGTCACCGAAGCGGCGAAGAAGGGGTCAGCAGCGACATTCAGCCCCACATGCTTCATAGAAGCCATGGCTCTCACCCCGCCGTACGAGGCGCCCATGGCCACTTCCATGGCTACCTTCTCGTTGGTGGACCACTCAACGTAGACATCGCCCATCCGAGCCAGGTTCTCCAGTATCTCGGTGCTGGGGGTCCCAGGGTAGGCAGCCGCAACGCTGACCCCTGCATGGTAGGCTCCCAGAGCAATTGCCTCGTTGCCGGATAGCAGTCTCTTCATTGTGCCAACCCCCTTGTCAACCCCTGGTCTTGCCCAGGTACGCTTGTACTACCTCGTCGTTGCCCAGCAGTTCTCGCGAGCTGCCCTCGATGACTATGCGCCCTCTCTCCATGACATAGCCCCTGTCAGCAATCTTGAGCGCAGCAGCGGCATCCTGCTCGATAAGGAGTATGGTGAAACCCTCGTCCCTCAGCCTGGCCAGGAGGCGAAGGATGTCCTTTACCAGATTGGGCGCCAAGCCCAGCGAGGGTTCATCGAGAAGGAGCATTCGCGGCGATGACATCAGCGCCCGGGCTATGGCCAGCATTTGCTGCTCACCCCCGCTCAAGCTGCCCGCCTGTTGCCTTTGCCGCTCACGCAGTACGGGAAAGAGATTGAACACCATGTCCAGATTCGACCGGACATCAGGGCGGCGGAGAAACCAGCCGATATAGCCGAGAGTGCTCAAATGATTCCTGGAGCACTGGGAGTAAGCACCCAGGGTGAGGTTGTCCATCACCGACATAGAGCCGAAGATCTGCCGTCCTTCGGGGATGTAGCTGATGCCCAGCCCGACGGTCCTGTGAGGCTGCAGCCCCGAAATCTGCCGATCGTCCAGCCAGATACTGCCGCTCTTGATGGGTACCACCCCTACTATGGAGTTCAACAGGGTCGTCTTGCCAGCACCGTTGGCGCCGATCAGGGTAACGATCTCTCCATCGTTCACGGTGAGAGATACCTCCCGGAGCACCGTGACCCGGCCGTAAGCTGCGGTGGCCTTCTCAACTCTGAGCACTATTCCACTTCCTCACCAAGATAGGCAGCGATGACTCTCTTGTCCCTCTGTACCTGGGAGGCAGTGCCCTCGGCTATCTTCCGGCCGGAGTCCAGGACGATAACCCACTCGGCAATGCCCATCACCAGGTCCATGTCATGCTCAACGAGAACGGTGGTTATGCCCATTTCCCGAATCCGCCGAATGAGGTCACCCAGCTCCTGTTTCTCCAGCCTGTTCAGCCCGGCGCCGGGCTCGTCAAGAAGAAGGAGCTTGGGCTCGGTGGCCAGGGCCCGGGCTATGGCCAGCAGTTTCTGCTGGCCCAGCGGCAGGCTGAGGGCGTCCCGCTGGGCGTAAAGGCCCAATCCCACCAGGTTGAGGTACTTGATGGCATTCAGAGTGATTGTTTCCTCCTCACGCCGAGACTTGGGCAGGCGCAAAGCAGCCTCCAGGAAGCCGTAGCGGCTCCGAGGGTGTTGTCCTGACATCACGTTTTCCAAAACGGTCATATTGCCGAACAGGAGGACATTCTGAAAGGTACGGGCGATGCCCAGCGCGGCCCTCTTGTGAGGTGGCATGTTGTCCAGGGGCACGCCATCAAAGCGTATCTCGCCGCTGCTCACAGGGTATACGCCAGTGATCAGGTTAAACAGCGTAGTCTTTCCTGCCCCATTGGGCCCGATGACGGCAGTGACTCTGCCTGCCTCAATGCCCACGTCCACGTTGTCCACAGCCACCAGGCCGCCGAAAGCCTTGGTTACACCCCTGGTTTCCAGGATAGGGCCACTCATGCCTCAGCTCCTCTTTGCCTATGGGTGAGCCGCCATCGCTCGTAAGCCTCCTTCAGGGCAACGAACAGACCCCTGGGCATGAAGACCATCACCAGTACCAGGATAAGCCCATACACAATGACATCCCATTCACCAAATCTAAGCAGGATCTCGTCACTGAGAATACGTACCGTGGCAGCGCCGAAGATGGCCCCCCAGACGCTGGCCAGCCCACCCACCACCGCCATCACCACCACCATCACCGAGAACAGGAAGCCAAACGGAGAGGGGTTTACATAGGTGATGTGATGGGCATAGAGGCTGCCCGCCAGGGAGGCATACACAGCGCTCAGCACAAATACCTTCACCTTGAACTGCGCTACGTTGATGCCGACAGATTCAGCGGCAGACTCGCTGCCGTGGACCGCTCGCAGTGCCCGGCCAGTGCGCGATCTAACGATGTTCTGCGAGACCAGCAGGACTGCCAGGCAGAAGAACCAGACCAGGAAATAGCGCCTGAAGGGACTATCGAAAGTGAAACCGCCAATGGAGAGATACGGTATGCCCGTGATCCCCGTTGGCCCACCGGTGAACTGGTCCAGTTCCCTGAACAAGACGGCCATGATTATGCCCAGGCCGAGGGTGGCCAGGGCCAGGTAGTTGCCTCTCAGCCTGAAGATGGGAAAGCCGATGGCGTAGGCAAAGCCACCGGTTGCCAACGCTGCTACCAGCATTGCCAGCCAGGGATTGAACCCATGGGTCTTGGTAAGAACGGCCGAGAAATATGCACCCAGGCCGTAGAAGGCGGCTTGTCCCAGCGATATCTGGCCTGTGTAGCCCATGAGGAGGCACAGGCCAACCGTGACCATGGTGTGAATGCCTATGAAGATGAGGATGACAGTGTACTGTCCCAGAAACCATTTGAAGGGGATGATTACCAAGAAGAGCAACAGCGCCGCGATGGCAAGATAGCTCCACTTGCCCCTCACCCGGGATAGCATCAGCTTGCTGCCTCCTGAGCAGCCCCCCTGCTTGACCGAAAGAATAACACCAGCAACAGCACCAGCATGGCAATAACGTCCTTGTAGGCTGAGGCGAAGGGGCCCCAGTCAAGTACCACTACCATGGCCTCAGCGATTCCCAGTATGACACCCCCGACCACGGTGCCCACCTGGCTCCTGAAGTCGCCCACAGCCGCCGCCACAAAGCCCTTCAGCCCCAGCGTCAGCCCCATTCGAAAGTGGGGTGCAGTCAGGGGCGTTATCACTGCTCCACCGATGGCCCCCAGAGCGGCCGCCAGCGCGAAGCTGGTAAATGCCATGGACCTGGCGTCTATGCCGACCAGGCTGGCGGCCTGCCGGTTTATGGAGCACGCTTTCAGGGCCTTGCCCATCATGGTGCGCGAGAAGAAGAGGTGCAAAGCGACCATTACCACCAGGGTAATGCCTATGATCCATAGCCACTGGTTGTCGCCACTGAAGTGTGGCAAAGGAGGCATGTAGTCCTTCCCCCATATCTGGCCCACCACCCCACGGATGAATGTCGACGCCCCGATGGTGATGATGATCAGGCTAATCACGGAAGCCTGCCTTGCCGGGCGGATGGCCAGCAGGTAAAGCACTGCGCCCACTACCGTAGCGGCCAGCACGGCCAGAAGCAGCGCCAGCGGCAGCGGCAGACCCACAGAGCTAAAAAGGAGGAAAGAGAACACGCCACCCAGCATCACGAACTCACCCTGAGCGAAGTTGATGATCCTGGTTACGGTGTAGATGATGGTGAAACCCAGGCCCACCAGGGCGTAGACACTGCCCTGGGCGACACCGGATATGAGGTTATCAACAAACTGCTCCGGTGACATCCGCCGTTACATCCAGAGAATAAGGGGGAAAGTACACTTTCCCCCTTTCAGTAGCCATCTGGACCATGCCCGGAATCCGGTTAGTCTTGTAGCCAGACCCACTCTCCGTTAACGATCTTCACCACCACCATGCACCCCTTAGAAAGGCCGCAGTGGTCGTCAGGAGACATATTGAAGACACCACCTGTGCCGGCAAAGCCCTCTATGTTCTCAATTTCTGTCCTGATCTTGGCGGCGAAGGCTTTTCTGTCCTTAAGCTCCTCGGTGAGCGTCTCTTTGTCAGGTGCCACTTCCTCCACGGCCATCTGTACCATCTTCAGAGCATCGTAGGCGTGCCCGGCGAATGTGTTGCATGTCCCCTCGCCATACAGGGCCTCGTAGTCTGATTTGAGCTGAAGCAGGACTGCCTTCTGCGGGTCGCTATCCGGCAACTGGTCGGCAACGAGCATCTTGCCCACCGGGAATATGACTCCCTCGGCAGCATCACCCGCTACTTCGATGAACTTCGTGTTGGCAATGCCATGGCTGCCAAAAAACGGGATACCTGTTCCGTCCAGCGCCTTCGCAATGAGAGCAGGCCCCGGATTAGTGCCCCAGCAGACCACCGCCTCAGCACCAGAATTCTCAATCTTGCTAATGAACGGGTCCCAGTTGGTTGTTTCCTCGTTGTCATACGACTGGTTGGAGACGATGGTCAAGCCGTAGTTGGAAGCCTCATCCTCCAGGTCTTTCTTCCCTCCAGCCCCGAAGCCCTTAGTGTCCGTCATGATAGCGATCTTGGTGATGCCCTGGTCCTGGATGTAGGAGTAGATCTCCTGGACAGCCATGTAGGTGGTCTGCGGGGTCTTGAACACCCAGATGCTGTCCCCCACCGGGATTGTGATCCTTTCGTCCGCAGCACAGGAGACCATAGGGATCTGAGCTTTGTCAACCGTGTCGATCACAGCCAGGCTCTCCCCCGTGGAACTGGGCCCAATGATGGCCACCACGCCATCCTGCTCAATAAGCCGGGTCGCCAGCGAGACACAACTATCCTCTTTGCCCTCCGTATCGTAGACAATGACCTCGATGGGCACACCGTTAATCCCGCCAGCGTCATTTATCTGCGTCTCCATCATCTCCACTACCTGTTTCTCCGGCGTTCCCAGCGGAGAGTTGGGTCCCGTGACGTCGAACAAGGCCCCAATCTTGATAGTCTCCGACTCGGAACAGCCAACGACAGGGACCACCGCAGCCACCAGTACAGCCACCAGCAAAAGAGACAACCAGTGCTTCATCAGGTATACCCCCCTTTCTCGTTTTGCCACAGCTTGCAGGCTCGATAGATTTTAGCAGGTAAGCCCTGCGCCTGCAACCATTTGGAAAACAGCCGTGTGATACTGTATCGTGTTGGCCGGTCGGGGTCAAGCGGATGTAATCATCCACTACATAGTGAGACCGGCGAAAGCGATTTACCTCCCGTAAAACATAACCCAGGGCTTGGCGCCTCCCCTCCCCCAGCCACAACCCCCAGAGGCGTTCCCGGCACCTTGCTGCGCCCGGGCCATAGCGGCCGGTTGTGGCTGGTATTGACCTTCCGTTTGGCTTATGGTTATCATTGGCAGTTGGAGTATTGCGGCAAAATGGTGGTGAAAAAGGACTACTACAGAGTGCTCGGGCTATCCCCTGGTGCCTCTCTGGAGGATATCAAGAGGGCTTTTAGAAGACTGGCATTCGAGTGTCACCCCGATCGCAACCGCCAGCATGGGGCAGAAGACAGGTTCAAAGAGATCAACGAGGCCTACCAGGTCCTCAGCGACCCTGAGAAGCGGGCACGGTACGACCAGAGGAGCTACTCCTATAGCGGACGTGGCTTCGATGGCTTTGATGACTTCGTCAGCGGCCTGGGAGACATTTTCGAGGCTTTCTTCGCTGGCTCGGCGCCTACCAGTGTGAGAACACGGGTGCCCAAACGGGGAGCTAACCTGCATCACAGCACCAGCATTACCCTCGAGGAGGCAGCTTTCGGATGTGAAAAGGTGATCGACATCACCCGGACCGAGAACTGCTCCCACTGCTACGGTCACGGCGGTGAACCGGGCAGCGAACTGGTGAGATGTCCCGCTTGCAATGGTGCCGGCGAGGTGCGACGGGTCCACCACAGTCTCTTCGGGCGCTTCGTGAACAGGGTTGTTTGCGAACAGTGCTACGGAAGTGGAAGCATTGTGTCTCAGCCATGCAATGAGTGCGGGGGCACAGGGAAACAGCGCCGAAAGCGCAAGATAACGGTGAAAATTCCGGCAGGTGTTGAGGAAGGCTCCCAGATACGCCTGAGGGGAGAGGGAGACGCAGGAGAGTGGGGCGGACCCGCCGGTGACCTGTACATCACCCTCTCAATAACAGAGCACAGCCACTTCAAGAGAGAGGGCGATGACATCTTTTTCGAATTGCCAGTCAACTTCGCCCAGGCTGCCCTGGGAGATGAAGTGGAGATACCCACGCTCGACGGCACGGCCCGTATGAGGATCGAGCCAGGGACACAGGCAGGCGAGGTAATTCGGCTGAAGGGAAAAGGAGTGCCGCACCTGAACCGTAGCGGGAGAGGCGACCAACTGGTTACCATTCGGCTAGTCACTCCCGAGAGTCTATCGCCTGAACAGCGCAGGCTGTTTGTAGAACTCTCCAGGACCCTGGGGAAGCCGGACCACGCCAAAGACAACGGAAAGGGCTTGTTCCGTCGGGTTAGAAAGTAAAAAGGGAGTCAATCGACCCAGGGGATGATTGGCCCCCGCCTCGCGCGGCATCCTCGATGCGCGGCAGCCAAAGAGGCGGCTGATGCCACCGCGTCCGCACATAGTCCAGCATGAAGCGCAGTAATTTGGTGATCTCCAGCGATTTGCCGTTCACCGGATACTCCACCAGCTCACTGGCGGCCTTCCTTACATCACAGCCCTCATAGATGACCCGGTAGATCTGCTCTATAATGGGCAGACTCAGCCCCGCTTTCTGGCCAAGCTGCCTGGCCGCAAACACCGTGCTGACACCCTCGGCCACGTGCGGCATCGAGTCCTGTATCTCCTTCAACGCCCGGCCCTTGGCAAGCTCTTTGCCCACGTGCAGATTGCGACTCAGCGGGCTGAACGAGGTGACCACCAGGTCTCCCAGGCCACTTAGTCCGATGAAGGTAAGAGGGTTGGCCCCGAATGTGGTACCCAGCACGATGATCTCGCTCAATCCACGAATCATAAGAGCGGCCTTGGCGTTGTTGCCGTTGCCCAGCCCATCCACCATGCCGACCCCAAGGGTCATCACGTTCTTCAACGCTCCACCCAGTTCCACCCCTGTTACATCTGTGCTGGTGAAGACGTAGAAATTGTGGCAGTTGATCAACTGCTGCGCCTTCTCAGCTACAGAAACCTGCCCGGAGGCAATCACCGTGACGGAGAGCAGCCCCTGGGCAGCTTCTCTAGCCATGTTCGGTCCGGACAGGGCGCATATGTTAGCGTGATATTTGGGGTCGATCTCTTCGGCAATCACCTGAGTCATGCGCTTGCTGCTGCCTACTTCCAGCCCCTTCGTAGCGCTCACAATAAGAGAAGACTCGCCCAGGTAGTCTCTTACTTGTCTCACATTCCGCCGCATACTCTCCGACGGCACCGCAAAAATGACCATATCCGCACCACCCAGGGCCTCCTCAGCCGAGTGCGTGGCGGAAAGGCGGGCAGGGAACCGAAGCCCGGGCAGATAGACAGTATTCTCCCTTGTCTCATTAAGTCTCCGTGCTGTTTCGGCATCCCGTGTCCACAGTCTGACCTCAGTCCCCTTCCGTGCCAGCACTATCGCCAGGGCCGTGCCCCAACTGCCATTACCAACTATAGCTACTTTAGGCATGATTACACTCCCTTGTCCTTTGCCTGGAGGGGAGACTTTTCCTCTGTCTTCTCGGCTCTCTCACCGAGCTTACGCTCTGTTCCAGCGCAAAGCCGGTGTATGTTATCACGATGACAGAACAAAATCAACCCCCCTCCCACACCCGCATAGACTGCATACTCCACCGGTTGTTCTCCAGCAATGGCCAGAGCCAGCATCACAAGGAACGAACTGGTCGCAACGCATATGGAACCCAACGACATGTAACGGGTGAGCCCGGCGATGCCAAAACCAATGACAGGGCCGCACACAACTCCGACCGGTGGGTACATGACCATCATTCCGCCGATGTAGGGTCCCACCCCTCGCCCACCCCGAAACCCGGCGTATAGGGGCCAGTTATGCCCCACCATGGCCGCCAGCGCCGCAGCGCCCTCGGCGGCGTGAGACCGCAGGACAAGCCAGGCAATCAGCGCAGACACGCCACCCTTTACCACGTCCAGTACCATGGTAGCAGCGCCTGCGCCGATACCGACAGACCGTATCACATTGGTACCCCCCGTTTTGCCGCTGCCATAGTCCCTCACGTCCACTCCCCTGAAAAGCTTGCCCATAATCAGGCCAAAGGGGATAGAGCCAATGACATAGCCCAGGAGTACCACAGCGGCATACTGCAAAGCCGTCACACTCTACTCCTCTGCGCTCCGCCGCCTGAGGCGGCCCCCGACCTCAACCAGCATCTCAGTAGAACAGCTACCCTGTTTCGACCTTCTCACCTTTGCTCTTGAATGTCAAACGCAGCGGTGTACCCTCGAAGCCAAAGGACTGGCGCAGTCTATTCTCCAGGTACCGCCGATAGGAGAAATGTACCAGCGAGGCATCGTTGACGTGAAAGACGAAACTGGGCGGACTGACCCCTGTCTGTGTTGCCGACAGCACCGCCAGTTTCCTGGTGCCTTTCTTCGGAGGCAGGTGCGCCGCCACCGCCTCCCTGACGGCCGTTCGCAAGTCTGCGGCAGGAACGCGCTTGGCCCTCTCCTGGCTGACCTTTTTGGCCGTTGCCAGGATGTCCATCACCCCGTATCCCGTTTTCGCCGAGATGAACAGTATCTCTACGTACGGCATGAACCTGGTCCTCTCCCTGATGGCCTCCGTCCACTGGTCTGCGTCCTGGACGACAGCCAGGTCCCACTTGTTTACGGCCAGTATCGCCCCTTTGTAAGCCTGCTGGATATAGCCCAGGACATGGGTGTCCTGGGCAGTCAGTCCCTCAACGGCATCAATCAGCAACACGGCGACGTCAGCCCGCTCGATAGCGCGCTGGGCACGGGCCGCACTGTACCTCTCGACACCGCGCTGAATGCGCCCCCGACGCCTTATCCCCGCCGTGTCGATCAGCACCACGGTCTCTCCCTCATATTCAAGGAGGGTATCCACCATGTCACGTGTCGTGCCGGGCGTGTCGTGGACAATGAGACGCTCCTGCCCTAGAAGGGTGTTCACCAGCAGGGACTTGCCCACGTTGGGCCGCCCCACGATAGCGATCTTCATCGCCTCCGGCTCGGGGGGCGTGGCGGAGGGGGGTGGCAGACACATGGTGACCTTCTGGAGCAGGTCCTCTATTCCTCTGCCATGATATGCGCTGACAGGTACAGGCTCCCCCATACCAAGCCGGTAGAACTGGAACACCTCGCTTTCCATTCGGCGATTGTCCACCTTGTTGGCCACCAGCACCACCGTCTTCCCCGATCGGCGCAGTACCTCGGCCACTTCCTCGTCGTCGGGCATCACGCCCTCGCGGGCATCGACCAAGAAAAGGACGACGTCGGCTTCGGCGATGGCAGCCTCTATCTGATCCCTCACCTTCTGCCTGATACCTGCTTCAGGCTTCGGCTCCAGTCCGCCAGAGTCCACCAGCGTGAAGAGATGCTGGTCCCACGAGACGTCAGCAGAGATACGATCGCGGGTGGTGCCTGGCAAGTCCTCAACGATGGCCCTCCTCTCACCGAGGAGCCGGTTGAACAAGGTGGACTTGCCTACATTGGGGCGACCGACAATGGCCACGACAGGTCTGCTCATGACAACACCGACACCCGTTCCCAGCTCTAGCTGCACAGCAATCTTAGCAGAACGGCCTTCTGGATGTGGAGTCGGTTCTCTGCCTGGTCGAACACCACAGACCGGGGGTGGTCCAGAAGCCCCTGGGCAATCTCCTCTCCATGATGCGCCGGGAGAGGGTGCATGAACAGGACGTCGCCCCTGGCCAATGAAAGGAGCTGATCGTCCACGCGATACGAGGCAAAGGCAACGCGCCTGGCTTCCACCTCAGCCTCCTGGCCCATGCTAGTCCACACATCCGTGTAGACCACGTCAGCATCCTTCACCGCCGCTCTGGTATCCGAAGTCAAGGAGATGCTGGCACCACTCTGTGCAGCGAAGCTCTCAGCCTGCCGCACCACCGCCCCCCGCAACTCGTGCCCCGGCGGGGAGGCGATGTGGAAGTCCAGGCCCACCAGCGAGCTAGCCAGGAGCAAGCTCCTGGCTACGTTATTACCATCGCCCACGAAGGCCAGCTTCAACCCGGCAAGTCTACCTTTCTTCTCGTAGATGGTAAGCAGGTCCCCCAGGGCCTGACAGGGGTGTTCATGGTCGGACAGGGCATTGATCACCGGCACCCCAGCATAGCGGGCCAGTGTCTCCAAGGACTGATGAGAGAACGTGCGTGCCGCGATGCAGTCCACATAGCGACCCAACGTCCGGGCTGCGTCCGGGATGGCCTCCCTCTTGCCCAGGCCCACCTCCTCAGGGGACAGGTAGACCGCATGACCACCTAGCTGGTAGATAGCCACGTCGAAGCTCACCCTGGTACGGAGAGAGGGCTTCTCAAACAGGAGCGCCAGGACCTTGCCCTGGAGCTGCGACGGGCTTGGCTGCGTCTTAAGGCTGACAGCCCTCTGAATGAGACCCCAGATATCGTCAGCGGCCAGGTCGGCTACGGAGAGGACGCTTGCCGGAGTTGCCAAGACTTGCCTTCCGTTATTATCGCTGGCGCAACCACTATTTCGACCTGATGCATCTGGGAAATGGTGGCAGCCCCACAAACACCCATAGCGGTACGCAGCGCGCCAACGAGGTTCTGAGTCCCATCAGCCACGGTCGACGGCCCGAACAGTATCTTGTCCAGCGGGCCGGTCGTGTCCACCTTGATGCGCTTGCCCCGGGGCAAAGCTGGATGGGGGCTTGCCATGCCCCACTGATAGCCTTTGGCCGGTGCCTCTTCAGCACGAGCCAGCATGGCCCCCAGCATGACAGCATCAGCACCGGCGGCGATCGCCTTGCACAGGTCGGCGCCCGAATGAACACCGCCGTCGGTGATGACGGCGACGTACTTGCCCGTCTCCTTGGCATAGTCATCCCTGGCAGCAGCGCAGTCCATGGTGGCGGTGATCTGAGGAACGCCGATGCCCAGCACCTGCCTGGTGGTGCAGGTCGCGCCCGGGCCAACACCAACCAGGATGCCGGAGATACCTGTCCGCATCAACTCGAGCGCGGCGCTGTAGGTGACGCAGTTCCCTACCACAACCGGTATGGGAACAGACTGACACAGCTCTGAGAAGATGAGGCCGCGCAGACTCTTGGAGAAGTGGCGAGCAGTGGTGACCGTGGACTGAACCACCAGTACGTCGCCCCCCGCCTCGGCAACGAGCGGAGCGAAGCGCTTGGTGTTGGCTGGAGTAACCGAAGCGGCACAGACCCCCCCCTGCTGCTTCACGGCTCGAACACGTTCGCCGATGAGATGCTCCTTTATGGGCTCTGCGTACACCCGTTGCAGTACAGTGGTGACCTCTTCAGCGGGCGCCTGTATGATCTGGGCTATGGCCTCGTCCGGATCATCATAGCGCGTCTGCACGCCCTCGAGGTTAAGCACAGCCAGGCCACCAGCCTTGCTGAAGAGAGCAGCGAACCCCGGATCAACCACGGCGTCCATGGCGGCCGCTACAATAGGAATGGGAAAAGTCAATTCCCCCAGCTTGAAGGAGATGTTGGTCTGCTCGGGATTGATGGTCGTGTCCCCAGGCACTATGGCTACTTCGTCAAAACCATAAGCGCGGCGCAATTCCCTGATTTTGTGAATAGGCATAATCCCCCGCTTTGAGCTGGGCCTGGTGTGGTGGAAACTATAACAGAGGGGACAGGGAAAGTCAACGAGAGCCTGACATGGACCACTCAGCCGAAAAAGATCTCCGCGTTGTGATAGAGGCCCAGGTCCACCGTCTTGATGCCTTCAGCTAACCTCTCCAGAGGGACACTGACGATCTGGTTGCCCTTGAGCGCTGCCATGTGGCCCTGCTTGCCTTCTTCAACGAGCCTGACCGCCTTCACCCCAAGAGATGTGGCCAGGCTGCGGTCATAGGCCACCGGCGTCCCGCCTCTCTGAACATGGCCCAGGAGAGTAGTCCTGGACTCCAACCCGGTCCGCTCCTGGATAATCCTTTCGAGAGTCTTGCTGACCGCTTCCGGCCTCCCGCATCCTCCTGTCGTTTCAACTGGCAGGCTCGTTCCCTCCGCCACTACCACGATGCTAAACCGCTTGCCGCTCTCGTACCGTCCTCTGAGCATCTTGCACAGCTCCTGGATATCCACAGGCACCTCAGGTATCAGAATCGCGTCTGCTCCGTTGGCCATTCCAGCACAGGTGGCGATCCATCCTGTATCGCGGCCCATCACCTCCAGTATCATCACCCGGTTATGGCTCTCCGCGGTGGAGCGCAGGCGATCGAGAGCATCAGTGGCGATCTGCACAGCAGTCTGAAAGCCAATGGTGTAATCGGTCTCCTTCACGTCATTGTCTATGGTCTTGGGTATCCCGACCACAGGAAGGCCCATACCGGACAGCCTGCTGGCGATGCTCAGAGTGGTATTGCCGCCGATAATCACCACGGCCTGCAAGCCCAACATTTCCACGTTTCTGAAGACATCCGTCGAGCGCGCCTCAACCTGCTGCGGCGCCACCCCGGAGGTGCCCAGGATCGTTCCCCCTTTGTCAATGATTCCAGAAGTCATCACGTAGTCGAGGTGCCGGTACCTGCCCTCCATCAGACCAGTCAGACCATCGAGAAAACCGATCACCTCATAGCCGAGCTGAATGGAGTACTTCGTTACCGCCCTGATTGCGGCATTGAGTCCGGGGCAATCTCCGCCGCCGGTCAGGACGCCAATACGTTTCCTGGTCTCCAATTTGTCACCCCCTTTCAGGGCAGCTTCCGCCCCGTCCTCCACGGGACCGCGAGGTCCGTGTGGCAGCCAACCGCTACCGGAGGTCTCGAAGCCCGGTCCGCTCGCGGAACCATTATAGCCTGTCGCTGCATGTACCGTCCTGTCTTGCCTTGACTGCAACTGACCAGCACTTCATTCCATGCAACATGGCCGGGCGAATTCGCCGCGAGGCAACAGAAAAAGGCGCCCGCTTAATGGGATACTGTACCGTCTGGCTTATGCTAGGCTGCCTCAGCCCGGTACCCCCCACACTCCCAGGATTCCACCGACTAAATGTTGACAGTTACGCTTGATGGATGGGGTTTGCACCCTACTTGACTGGTTGTTATAATGGAGACTTGTTATCAGGTCTAGCGGAGAATATCCAACCGGAGTTCGAATTGCATAAGGAAAGAAAAGGCTCTATTGTCGAAGCGTTCAGGCTTCACGAGAAGGATACCGGCTCAACGGGGCTACAGGTAGCTCTCCTCACCGAGCGGATAAACGAATTGACCGAGCACCTGAAGGCCCATCGGCATGATTATCATTCCCAGCGAGGTTTGCTGAAGCTAGTGGGTCAAAGAAGGCGACTGCTAGCTTACCTGAAGCGGGAGGACGTGGGGCGCTACCGTGACGTTATCACCAGGCTCGGCTTGCGGAAGTAGACTGTCGTTGGCCCCCCAGGATCACTCTACACTTGTCATCTACGCAGGAGGATTATTCTAGGATGGCACATCTACTCGAGACCCAAGTCGGCGAGGGTACACTGGTCTTGAAAACGGGGGACGTGGCAGTGCAGGCGAGCAGCGCTGTCACTGTGAGCTACGGGGACACGGTAGTGCTGGTTACAGCTTGTATGTCCAAAGAACCGCGAGAGGGGGCCACCTTTCTTCCGCTGACCGTAGACTACGAAGAGAGGCTGTACGCAGCCGGCAAGATACCAGGCGGGTTCTTCAGAAGAGAGGGCCGTCCCACCCAGCAGGCCATCCTGTCCAGTCGGCTGGTTGATCGCTTTCTTCGCCCCCTCTTTCCGAAGGCGTTCCGGCATGAAATACAGGTAATAAGCACTGTTCTCTCTGTAGACCATGAGAATCCGCCTGATGTTCTCTCTGCCATTGGCGCTTCAGCAGCCGTAACCCTATCCGAAATTCCCTTCGATGGGCCAGTTGGGGCAGTCAGAGTGGGCTACGTCAACGGAAAGTTCCTGCTCAACCCCACGTACAGCCAGCTCCAGGAGAGCGTCCTCGACCTGGTCGTTGCAGGCACGAAGGAAACGGTGGTTATGATAGAAGCCGGGGGATCAGAGGTCTCCGAGGCGCTTGTCCTGGAAGCTATAAGATTCGGACAGCAGGCGAACCAGGAGATTATCAGAGCACAGGAGGACCTGAGGGGGCGCTGCGGCAAGCCCAAGCTGGACTTTCAGCCTGAGCAGCCTGACGCCGAACTTGAAGCGGCGGTAGGTGAGGTTGTCGGAGACAGGATCGACCAGCTTATTGGCAGGCACAAGCTAGAACGAGACGAGATGGTAGCGCAACTGAGGAAGGATGTGGTCGACAGACTGAGCGAGCGATATCCTCCTCAAGACGTCCTTTCCGTCCTGGACACCAAGGTCAAGGCCAGGATAAGATCAAGCATACTGGAAAGGGGTGTCCGGCCGGACGGTCGCCGGGCGACGGATATCCGGCCTATCGAATGCGCCGTGGGACTTCTGCCCCGTACTCATGGGTCAGGTCTCTTCACCCGTGGCCTGACCCAGGTGCTGAACATCGCCACACTGGGCTCTGTGGGAGACGAGCAGATGCTGGACGGGCTGACGCTGGAGGAGAGCAAGCGGTTCATGCATCACTACAATTTCCCACCTTTCTCTACCGGGGAAGTAAAGCGCATCGGCACTCCGGGGCGGCGTGAGATCGGACACGGTGCGCTGGTGGAGAGGGCCCTCATACCGGTGCTACCACCGGAGGGGGACTTCCCTTACACCATCCGGTTGGTGTCCGAGGTTCTCAGCTCCAATGGGAGTACCTCCATGGCCTCAGTGTGCAGCAGCACGCTGTCTCTGATGGACGCTGGCATACCCATCAAGGCCCCGGTGGCTGGCATAGCCATGGGCCTGGTCACCGGCCAGGATGGCCAGTTCGCTGTCCTGACCGACCTGGAAGGGATGGAGGATGCCTACGGGGACATGGATTTCAAGGTGGCCGGCACAGCAAAGGGGATAACTGCTATCCAGATGGACATCAAGGTCAAGGGGCTGAGTTACCAGATACTGGAGAAAGCTCTGGAACAGGCCCGCGTGGCACGCCACACTGTCCTGGACAAGATAAGAGAGACAATTGCCAGCAGCCGACCCGAGCTGAGCAAGTATGCCCCGCGCATGGTCAAGATAAACATCGATCCGAGCAAGATTGGCACACTCATTGGACCGGGTGGCAAGACCATAAGGTCCATCATTGAGCAGACAAAGACCACGGTCGACGTTGAGAATGACGGCACAGTGCTGGTCGGCTCCACTGACCCCGAGGCTGCGCAGAAGGCAATAGCCATGATCGAGAGTCTGACCAAAGAGGTGGAGGTCGGAGGCGTATACACTGGGAAAGTCACCCGCATATTCCCCTTCGGCGCCCTGGTGGAGATCCTTCCCGGCAAGGAGGGGCTGGTACACATCAGTGAACTCGCCGACTACAGAGTGCCCAGCGTTGAGGATGTGGTGAAGGTGGGAGATGAGATCACCGTCATGGTCAAAGAGGCTGACCGACAGGGAGGCAAAATAAGCCTGTCGCGGCGCGCAGTGTTCCAAGGGGAGTCGGAAAGGGAGAGAAAGCCCGAACGACCGAGTCCATCTGGCCGGGGCCACCCGCTCAGGCGGCACAGCGATGACGGCAGTCGTGGCGAAAGAGGAGGGGCCGGGGGCAGACGCTCTCATCCCTCTGGGCCCAATCCTGCAGGACACAGGAGCAGCTGAGAAAGGAAGCTTGATGTCCGTGAGGGTCGTGGTTCAGGGAGCCCTGGGCAGAATGGGCAGAGAGGTAATAAATGCCCTGTGCAGCGACAGCGAAGCGACTCCGGTAGGGGCGGTTGACGCCAGAGCCGAAGATGCCTACCTGTCCTTACCGGACCACTCGGGATCAATCCCTCTCTCAGCGGAGCTGAAGGCGATCCTGGAGCAGACCAACCCCGACGTCCTGGTTGACTTCAGCGTGGCAGAGGCCGCTCTGGCCGCGGCAAGAGTTGCCACCGGGCAGGGCGTGCACCTTGTGATCGGCACCACCGGTCTGTCTCCCGACAACCTGGCCGACATCGACGAGATGGCAAAATCCAGCCGTGTCGGTGCAGTGGTGGCACCCAATTTTGCGCTGGGGGCTATCCTCATGATTCACCTGGCAAGGCTAGCTGCCAGGTACTTCGACCATTGTGAGATTATCGAAATGCACCACGATCAGAAGCTGGACGCCCCCTCGGGAACGGCGCTGTCCACTGCCAGGGCGATCAGAGAGGCCAAGCAGGGGCCCTTCGTCTATCCAAGAGTGCACAAAGAAAGCCTCAGCGGCACCAGAGGCGGGCAACTCGACGGCATTGCGGTACACAGCGTTCGCCTGCCCGGTCTGCTGGCACATCAGGAAGTGATCTTCGGGACAGCAGGTCAGACGCTGAGCATTCGTCATGACACCATCAACCGGGAATGCTACATGCCGGGAGTGCTGCTGGCCGTCAAGAGGGTCGGCGAACACAAAGGCCTGGTGTACGGGCTGGACAGACTACTCGGGTTGTAGAACAGGGGGGCGGGTGAAGAGACCCCGTGTTGCCATAGTAGGTGCTACAGGCCTGGTGGGGCAGGAGTTCATCAGGATTCTGGAGCAACGCCGCTTTCCCATGGCGTCGATTCGGCTCTATGCCTCAGACCGCTCGACCGGGAAGACGCTGCAAGTCAAGGGCCAGAGAATAGAGGTCAAAGAGACCACCGAGGACTCTTTCGATGGCATTGACATTGCCCTCTTCTCAGCCGGGGCCGACATCAGCCGCCGCTTCTCGCCGCTGGCGGCACAGGCCGGGGCAACCGTGATCGACAACAGCTCCGCCTTCAGGATGGAGCCTGATGTCCCTCTGGTGGTGCCTGAAGTGAATCCCGAAGATATCGAGGGCCATGGCGGGATCATCGCCAACCCGAATTGCTCGACCATCCAGATGGTGGTGGCGCTGCATCCCCTGCACCAGGTCAACCCCATCAAGCGGGTGACAGTATCGACCTATCAGTCGGTTTCCGGAACAGGCAGCGCTGCCGTGGAAGAGCTGCGTATCCAGTCCGCATCTGTCCTCAACGGCAGCGGGGTTGTTGCCAGGGTCTACCCCTATCAGATAGCTTTCAACGTCCTTCCGGAGATCGACGTCTTCATGGAGAACGGGTATACCAAGGAAGAGTGGAAGCTGGTCGAAGAGACCCGCAAGATCATGCATGCTCCTGACATGGCCATCTCAGCCACCTGTGCCAGGGTGCCAGTGGTGATCGGACACAGTGAAGCAGTACAGATAGAGTTCACCCAGCCCATGTCTGCCCAGGAAGCCAGAGAGCTTCTCCGCCAGGCCCCTGGCGTGAAGGTCATGGACGATCCGGCTGCCCGGGTCTACCCCTATCCGACCTTTGCGGCAGGCAGAGACGAGGTCTTCGTCGGAAGAATCAGGCAGGACTCCTCCCATCCCAACGGCCTAGTCCTCTGGATTGTGAGCGACAATTTGCGGAAGGGAGCGGCACTGAATGCGGTACAGATCGCTGAGGAGGTGCTCCGCAGGGCTGGCTCCAGGCAATGCTGATACCAGGCCTGCTCGCCAAGCCGTGCCAGGCGGACCTGCCGCCGGTCAATCCGGCGAATGCCGAAGGATGTGGCAGACCGGCTGCGCACCCGGCGAGGAAAAGACAAAATTTGGGTGTTCTCACCCATGATAACTAAGGGTTGCCCCTCACCCTGCGAGACTCTCTTGGCCATATCATTCTACCATGCTGGTGTGACCAGTCGACAGGTAGAAGTCTTGCAATTTCTGCCAACCGCCCGATAAAATGGTCGAGGGGTTGGCTTTTCCGGCCCCCATTTGATATTGTTAGGCTAGCTCTGACCGGAGGAGTGGTGTTGTTTATCGGTCGGGGCAGCTAGGTGGTTGCGTAGGAGTCTAGGAATGACAAGTCTTGGTCGCCTTATTACCGCCATGGTGACGCCCTTTGACGACAAGGGGGAGGTGGACTACGAGCGAGCCAGGAAGCTGGCCCGTGCTCTTTACGACTCAGGTAGCGATGGTGTGGTGCTTTCAGGCACAACCGGGGAGTCTCCGACCCTGAGTAAGGAGGAGAAGCTGCGGCTGTTCGCCGAGGTGAAATCGGAGGTGGGCGGCGGCGTGGTGGCTGGCACCGGCAGCTATAACACCAGGGAAAGTATAGAGTTGACAAGGGAGGCAGAGAGGATCGGCGTGGACGCCGCCCTGCTGGTGGTCCCCTACTATAACAAGCCACCCCAGGAGGGCCTGTACCAGCATTTCAAGGCAATCGCCGAAAGCACCAATCTGCCCTGTATCCTCTACAACGTGCCTGGCCGGACGGGCACAAACCTTGCAGCAGAGACGGTTGTCAGGTTGTCACAAATCGACAACATAGTGGGGGTGAAAGAGGCCAGCGGCAACCTGGAGCAGATCAGCAAGATCATCCAGGGCACCAGGGACGGTTTCCTGGTGTACAGTGGCAATGACGGAGACACGCTACCTATCTTGGCTCTGGGAGGGTATGGCGTCATCAGTGTTGCGTCTCACCTGGCAGGCGTTCAGATTAAGGAAATGATTGAGAAGTGCCTCAACGGCCAATTAGGCGAGGCAGCCCAAATCCACCGGAACCTTCTACCTCTCGTGGAGGCCCTGTTTGTCGTAGCCAATCCCATTCCCGTCAAGTACGCCCTGGGCTACATGGGTTTTCCCGTGGGAAAGCCGCGCCTGCCTCTTGTGGAGCCAGACGAGAAGGCCAGGGCAACTATAGAGAGCGCTTTGAAGGCATACCCGGTGGGGCTACCGTCCGGGTACCTGAAGTGACGAGGAGGAGGGTCAGCACAAATGGAAACGGACCTGAAAATGATAGCTTGGTTTGACCAGCTCAGTAAGGCCGACATCCCGCTGGCTGGTGGCAAGGGTGCGAATCTGGGGGAGATGACCAGGTCTCAGATTCCTGTCCCGCCCGGTTTTGTGGTAACGGCGTATGCTTACTTCCGTTTTCTGGAGGAAGCAAAGCTGACCGAGAAGATCCGTGCCTACCTGACCGGGCTGGATGCCAGGGATAGCAAGACGCTGGAGCAGGCCGCCAATCAAATCAAAGACCTGATCAGCCAGGCCACAATGCCCGCAGGCATTGCCGAGGAAATAAGGCAGGCTTACCGCAGTATGGGTGGAGGCCTGGTGGCAGTGCGTTCTTCGGCAACCGCCGAAGACCTGCCGGAGGCTTCTTTTGCCGGTCAGCAACGCACATTCCTCAACGTCGAGGGTGAAGATAGCGTGGTGGCAGCAGTGCAAGGGTGCTGGGCCTCCTTGTTCGAGCCACGGGCAATCTTTTACCGTGTGGAGCAGGGCTTTGACCACCTGCAGGTAGGAATCGCCGTTCCGGTCCAGCGGATGGTGCAATCGGAAGTCTCCGGCGTTATGTTCACCGTGGACCCAATGAGTATGGACCAGGGGAAGATCGTTATTGAAGCAGCCTACGGCCTTGGCGAGACGGTGGTATCGGGCTCCGTGACGCCCGACCTGTACATCGTTGACAAAGGAGATATGAAGATCCTGGGTAAGGAGATAGCCAAGCAGGAGTGGCAACTGGTAAGGAACCCGGCCAGCAAGGACCACGAGGACAGCAACATCCAACAAGCCATCGCCGAGGCCGAGCAAGACAAGCAGAAGCTGCCAGATGAAGATATCATCGCCCTGGCCCAGATAGCCAAGAGGATTGAGGATCTGTACGCGTTTCCTCAGGATATCGAGTGGGCTAAGGAGGGAGACAAGCTCTATATCGTCCAGGCGCGGCCGGTGACCACCCTCAAGCCGAGGGAGGCAGCCCCACCGGAAGAGGTCGAAGGCGTGGTAATCCTTAGCGGGATACCAGCCAGCCCGGGGATTGCGTCGGGCCCGGTGCAGGTAACCCTTAGCGCCTCCGAGATAGGCAAGGTGAAAGAAGGCGAAGTGCTGGTGGCACCGATGACCACCCCCGATTTCGTCCCGGCCATGAAGCGGGCGTCGGCCATCGTGACGGACCGGGGCGGCAGGACCTGCCACGCAGCAATTGTCAGCCGTGAAATGGGGATTCCATGCGTTGTCGGCACAGGGGAAGCCACCACCACATTGAAGAGCGGTCAACTGATCACTGTGGACGGAACCCAGGGCAAGGTATACGAGGGCCTGGTGGCACCACAGGCGGTCAGCGTGCCGACTTACGTGGAAACCGAGAGAGTGCAGACCAGGACCAAGGTGTACGTCAACCTGGCCGAGCCCGAGCTCGCCGAGCGCATTGCCGCCAGGAACGTCGACGGCGTGGGACTGCTGCGTGCGGAGTTCATGATCGCCAGCATCGGGGAACACCCCAGGCACATGATGAGCGAAAACCGAGGGCACGAGTTCGTGGACAGGCTGGCCAGCGGCCTGGAGACCTTTGCCCGGGCTTTCAACCCCAGGCCGGTGGTGTACCGGACCACTGACTTCAAGACCAACGAGTACCGCAATCTTAAGGGCGGCGAAAAATACGAGGCGGTCGAAGAGAACCCCATGATCGGCTACCGGGGTTGCTCGCGCTACGTGAGGGAGATCGACCTGTTCAAGCTCGAGCTGGACGCTGTCAAGAGGGTGAGGCAAGGCTTCAGCAACCTGTGGATCATGATCCCCTTCGTGCGCACGCCCAAGGAGATGGCGGACGTCAGGAGCATCCTGCAATCGGAGGGGCTTGCGCAATCGCCCGAGTTCAAGCTGTGGATGATGGTCGAGGTGCCGTCAAATATCATCCTGCTGGACAAGTTCATTGACGTAGGCATCGATGGTATCTCCATCGGCTCCAATGACCTGACCCAGTTGACTCTTGGAATAGACCGGGACAGCCCGCAGCTAGCCGAGGGGTTTGACGAGCGTGACGAAGCCGTGATGTTGTCTCTGGAAAGCGCTATCAAGACAGCCAACAGAAGGGGAATAACCTCTTCAATCTGCGGCCAGGCCCCTTCGGTCTACCCGGAGATAACCACCAAGCTGGTGGAGTGGGGAATCACGTCCGTGTCGGCCAACCCCGACGCCATTGAGCAGACCAGGCATATAATCGCCGAGGCAGAGAAGAAACTGGCCAGCGGCGCCCCAGTCTAGCGCACTTTTCGCGTTCGCACCATCTGGGAAGCAGTGGATTCGCCCCACCGCAATGTTCGCCTTTGGCTGGAGGAGAGAGAGGACCACCTTTCCCCCTATGCGATGAGGAGCAGGCTGTCCCAGGGAAGGCTCAAACCTGAGGAGCCCTGCTCCATGCGGACCGCTTTCCAGCGCGACCGGGACCGCATCATCCACAGCAAGGCCTTTCGGCGGCTGAAGCACAAGACCCAGGTCTTCATCGCACCCCTGGGAGACCACTACGTAACCCGGCTGACGCACACACTGGAGGTCTCTCAGATCGCCCGCTCCATAGCCCGCGCTCTGAACCTCAACGAAGACCTGACGGAGGCAATCGCCCTGGGGCACGACCTGGGACACACCCCCTTCGGTCACGTGGGAGAGGAAGTACTCAACGACCTCTCGCCGGCCGGTTTCAGGCACAACGAGCAGAGCTTGAGGGTGGTCGACATACTGGAAAAGGACGGCCAAGGGCTCAACCTGACCAGCGAGGTCAGGGAAGGCATTCTGAAACACTCGAAGTCGAGGGCGGGCATCCTGGATGAGAACTGGGAGATGCCCAACACTCTGGAAGGCCAGGTGTGCAAGATCGCCGATGTGGTCGCCTACATAAACCACGACCTCGACGATGCCTTGCGGGCAGGCGTCATTCGGGAGGACGACCTGCCCCCCTCGGCCCTTTCGGTGTTGGGCAGGTCTCGCTCGGAACGGATCAACACCAGCATACGTGACATCGTGGAGTGCTCCTGGGCTGCCAGGGGGGAGGGGTTGACAATGGACGTCACAAAGCCGATCATAGGGGCAAGCCCGGTCATAAACGCGGCGATGAACGTCCTCAGGGAATTCCTTTTTCAGAGGGTCTACCATTCTGCGTTGGTGGAGGCGGAGGCGGCCAAGGCCAGGAAGGTGGTCCAGGCCCTGTACCATTACTTTATCAGTCACGAGGAGGGCCTGCCGCGTGACTACGCTCTCCAGGGCCAACCGCTGGAGCGAAGGGTAGTGGACTACATCGCCGGCATGACCGATCAATACGCTATCCAGACCGCGAAGGAAGCTGGCCTTATCTGAGCCCGGTCGGCTGGCTTTGAAGAGCGAAAAGGACTGGCAGTGAGTGTCATCGATGAAGTCAAACAGAGATTAGACATCGTGGACGTGGTGGCCAGCTATGTGCCTGACCTGAAGAAGGCCGGGCGGAACTTCAAGGCCATCTGCCCCTTCCACGCAGAGAAGACACCGTCCTTCTTTGTCTTCCCGGAACGGCAGAGCTGGCACTGTTTCGGCGCCTGTGGCACCGGGGGAGACGCATTCTCCTTCGTTATGAAGAAGGAGGGCGTCGACTTCGGTGAGGCGCTGCGCATCCTGGCCCAAAAAGCGGGCGTGGCGCTCTCTCCCCCGGAGCGCAGCGAGGCGCAGCAACAGTCACAGAAACTGAAGGAGTTGAACGAGGCTGCGGCCCAGTACTACCATCACCTCCTCCTGAACTCGTCGGTGGCCCAACAGGCAAGAGACTACCTGGCCCGCCGGGGTGTTTCAGAAAAGGCCATCGAAGACTTCCAGCTAGGCTTCAGTCCCCCGGAGTGGGAGGCCCTGCGCGGCCAAATGGCCCGGCATGGCTACAGCGACTCGGACCTGCTGGCTGCCGGCCTACTCGTGGAGAAAGAGCAGGGCGGTGCTTATGACCGCTTCCGCAACCGGCTGATGTTCCCCATACGAAGCAGCGACGGCAGGGTCATGGGGTTTGGAGCAAGGGCCCTCGATGACTCCTTGCCCAAGTACACCAATTCGCCGCAGACCGCCATATTCGACAAGAGCAGCGTTCTGTACGGTGTCGACCGGGCCAGGTCGGCCATCAGGAAGGAAGACCTGGCCATTGTGGTAGAGGGTTACATGGATGTGGTGATGGCGCACCAACATGGCTTCAGCAACGTGGTCGCCTCCCTTGGGACAGCCCTGACGGAGAAGCAGGTGGGCGCTATCAAGAAGCTGACCAGGAACATCACCCTGGCTCTCGACGCCGATGCCGCCGGCCAGATGGCGATGCTGCGGGGGCAGGAGGTCATCAGTCAGACCTTCAGCCAGCCATCGTCCGTGGCAGGTTGGACCGACGTCAGGTATGAGAACCCGTACAACGCCCGGTGGAAGGTGGTCATACTGCCTCAGGGCAAAGACCCGGATGAGATAATAAGGGAGGGCCCAGAGGAGTGGCAAAGACTCGTGGATGGAGCCACCCCGGTGATCGACTATGTTTTCCAGGTAGTGGCGTCCAAGGTGGACCTGGCCGAACTAGACGGCAAGTCCGCTGCCGTGGACCAGCTCCTGCCAATCGTCAGCGAGATCAAGGACCCGGTGAGTCAGGCCCACTATTTGCAGAAGCTTTCCCGTCTGGTGGGCGTCAACGAGCGGGACCTGGCCTCAGCCTTGAGCAGAGTGAGAGCCAGGTCCAGGGCCAGACAGAGAGACCCCGTCCAGCCTTCCACTCTTGTCTCTTCCCTGCAGGCGAAGGACCCGCTAGCGGACTACTGTCTGTCGCTGCTGGTCCGATACCCCGAGCTACGTCGCTGCTCAGAAGAGCTATCGGCGGACCTGTTCCCCCATAGTGAAAGTCGCCAGTTGCTGCTGGCGTGGCGCGAATGCGGTGACTGCGACTCCATCAGGACAAAGCTCGACCCGGCCCTGAGGGAGTACCTGGACAGCCTGACAGCCAAGCCGCTGCCGCCAATGACCGAGACGCAGCGGGAAGAAGCTATGACTGATTGCATTTACCGTCTACGGCAGCGCTGGTTGAGGGACATGAAAGCCAAAGAAGAGGCGCTGATCTCAGATATGCAATGCGGCGATGCCGCCGAACTGGACGAGGTGCAGCGCCTGGCGCTGGAGATAAACGTGCAGTTGCGTCAAGCCTTTCTCCACAAACAGAAGAGGACTCGTTCAAGTGAGGTGGGAGCGTAAGGAAATGATCCCAGACAAGAAACACGAGTCGTCCGGGCTGCCCTTCCTGGGCGAGGTGAAATGGGATCCGGTGCCAAAAGACAGCGCCCGGTTGGGCCCGGAGGACAAAGAGGGTTACGTCGAGACCCAACCCGAATCGCACGATGAACTGGCTCCAGACGAGACGGAAGTCCTGGAAGAAGAAAAAACGATCGAGAGCGAAGCAGCACCTGAAATCGAAGCGGAAGTTGACCTGGAGGAACTGGAGGCCGCCGATGACCCGGTGCGTATGTACCTGCGACAGATCGGCAGGGTGCCTCTACTGACCGCGGAGGAGGAGAAGGTCCTGGCCAGGAACAAGGAGGAGAAGGACTACGTCAACGAAGTAGCGACGGAGTGCTCCAGCAAGCTGATGAGGGAGCCATCGGCCACTGAGGTCCTGATTGCCATGCTGGAGCGACTGGAGCGGACTCTACCTTTCCTGGAGATCGTTGAGCAGGAGATTGGCTCAACGCCAGGACGAAACCTGGCGGAAAGGACTAAGGACGCTGGAGTGCGTGGTGCGCTCGATAGGGAGTTGGACGAGCAACTGATCGAGGCGGTAGCCCGCAAGGCAAACGTGAGCCGGGCGACAGCAGAGCAGTCCTTGAAGGACTTGTCTCTGGCCAGTTCGCTGCTGCCGGCGGAAGTCCTCAACGTTGTGGGAGGGCTGTCAGCGGACGAGCTGAGCAGCCTGCTGCATAGTCCCGAGCTGTTAGATGTCCTCGGCCCCTACGAAGACCAGTTCCGCAGGTATCTTGACATGATCAGAGACAGGGGAAGGCTGGCAGAGGAACGCCTGGTTGAAGCAAACCTGAGGCTGGTGGTCAGCGTGGCCAAGAAATACGCCGAGCGAGGCATGTCATTCCTGGATGTGATCCAGGAAGGCAATATCGGCCTGCTTCGTGCCGTGGAGAAGTTCGACTATCGCCGAGGATACAAGTTCAGCACGTACGCCACCTGGTGGATCCGTCAGTCTATCACACGAGCCATAGCCGACCAGGCGCGCACCATTCGTATACCGGTGCACATGGTAGAGACCATTACCAGGCTGTACAGGCTGACCCGCCGTCTGGCCCAGGAATACGGAAGAGAGCCGACCATCGAGGAAATCAGTGAGCAAATGGACATGCCCGCGGAGAAGGTGGAGGAAATACTCAAGATATCTCAGGAGCCTATCTCCCTGGAGACACCCATTGGCGAGGAGGAGGATACTCACCTGGGAGACTTCATCGAGGACCGGAAGATCATGTCGCCCGCTGACACAGCATCGTACGAGCTGCTCAAGGAACAGATCCTGCGAGTCCTTAACACGCTCACACCCAGGGAGCAGAGGGTGCTCAAACTAAGGTTCGGGCTCGAGGATGGGCGGAGCCGCACCCTGGAGGAGGTCGGCCGGGAGTTCAAGGTAACCCGAGAGAGAATCAGGCAGATTGAAGCCAAGGCATTGCGCAAGCTGCGCCATCCCACCCGCAGCAGAAAGCTCAAGGACTATCTCGAGTAGGCAGCACTCGTCACCCCAATTGCCTAGTACCATCCAACCTGGCTTCTCATCCTTTTGGGCGATTTGTGCCCAGAGGGTTTGACAAACGGGACGTTCCGTGTATACTTTCTCGTAACCTCGGCCAAGGAGGCGCAAATGGGCTGCATATTCGGTCCCATATTTGGCATCATAAAGACCATCCTGGCCATCATCGGCCTGATAACCGTGATAGTGGGCGTGGTTATCGGGCTGTTTGTGTGGCAGATGACCAAACCGCCCGCCATCGAAGGCGAGATGCACCCTGTTGAGTACTCGCAGGAAGCCGCAGAGAGCTTCAACAGCAAGTGGGACGAGTTCATCGAGGCAACCCCGGGCGAACCTGTGGTGATGCAGTTGACCGAGCAGGAAGTCAGCTCGAAGGCCCAGGACATGGTGGACTCACTGGGCGTGCCAATGGACGTGGAAAGGGTCTGGGTGAACTTCGAACCGGGCAGCGTGAGGTGCTGGATATCCATCAAAGGCAAGCTTGGCCCTCTGACTCTTTACGCAGCCGCCAGAGGGGAGGTGGACATCTATGAGCGAGCGGACGGCAAGACCGTGCTCTGGTACAGGATAGACCCCGACGGCCTCAGTCTGCCGAGCTGGTTCAAGGACTTCATCCAGGACAAGATCGAGGGAGCCCTGGACATAGAGAATCTGATGGAAGGGGAGTATGAGCTGCCCGAGGACATGGAGATCAGCCTGACCGACCTTAGCGTGGAAGAAGTGTCTGGAGAGTACGTCTTGCAGGTCGAGGGGCTTGTACTCGAGCAGGGGTGATTCCGTCCTGCGACGAACGAACGAGAAGGGAGCCCGCCGTGACGGCGGGCTCCCTCTTTTGAGCAAGCGGTCCCAGCGTTGGCCTGCCCTGTGTGGGCAGCCAACCCCAGGCAAAACGCCCTACTTCATTCTGGAAAGCAGGTGCCGCGCTTTACCCGAATCTAGCTGCTTCATCAGCTTCTGGACTTCGCGGAACTGGTTCAATAGCTGGTTGATATCCTGGGGGGTGGTCCCGCTGCCCCGGGCGATGCGGCGACGTCGGCTGCCGTCGATTATCTCGGGGTGACGGCGCTCCTCCGAGGTCATGGACAGCACTATGGCCTCAACCTTCTTCATTTGCTTCTCGTCCACGCCCTCGGGCAGGCGTCGAGCCACAGAGGAGAGGCCGGGGATCATGTCTACCAACTGGCCCAGGGGCCCCATCTTTCTCACGTGCTGTAGCTGATCCAGGAAGTCCTCCAGGTCAAACTTGGCAGAGCGAAGCTTCCTCTCCATCTCCCTGGTCTTCTTCTCGTCCATCACCGACTGCGCCTTCTCGATGAGGGTGAGCATGTCTCCCATGCCAAGAATACGAGAGGCCAGGCGGTCAGGATAGAATGGCTCGAGGGCGTCGACCTTCTCTCCGATCCCGATGAACTTGACGGGCACGCCGGTAACCGCCTTGATGGAGAGGGCAGCACCGCCACGAGCGTCACCGTCCATCTTGGTGAGAATAAGCCCGGTCAACCCCACCCGGGCATTGAACTCCTCAGCTATGCGCACCGCCTCCTGGCCCATCATGGCATCAACCACCAGCATGATCTCGGAGGGCTGGAGTGCGTCTTTCACGTCAGCCATCTCTCTCATCAAGGCCTCATCCACGTGCAGGCGGCCCTGGGTGTCAACCACCAGCCAGTTGGCAGCGATTTCCCTGGCGCGCTCGAGCGCCTGGGTACATATGGCCGCCGGCGCTACCTTGTGGTCGGTAGCATAGACGGGTATGTCCAGTTGCCTGCCCAGAACAGTAAGCTGATCGATGGCAGCGGGGCGACGGGTGTCGGCAGCCACCAGCAACGGGTGTTGGCCTGAGCGTCTCAGGTGCAAGGCCAGCTTTGCCGCCGTGGTGGTCTTGCCACTGCCCTGAAGGCCCACCAGCATCAACCTCGAAGGTGGTCGCCCTGCGGGGACCAGCGCCGTCTGTTTGCCGCCGAGCGTAGTAACAAGCTCTTCATGGACAATCTTCAGCACCAACTGCGCTGGAGTCAGGCTTTCCAGGACATCCCCGGCCAGTACCCGTTCCCTTACCCTGGCAGTGAAGTCCTTCACCACCTTGAGGTTCACATCTGCTTCCAGGAATGCCAGCCGTACTTGGCGCAGTGCCTCGTCTACGTCCTTCTCGCTCAGCCTGCCTTTGCCGCCCAGCTTCTTGAAAACGTCGCCGACTTTCTCTGCGAGAAGCTCAAACACGGACTTCCTCCCAAAGACATTGTATTGCAAGCCCGGTGACACAGCAAGGAGGGGTATACCGCCAGACCAGATCAGCGATTGCCCTGGAGAAGACGTCTCGATGTCCATCGCCGATCTGGACCTCTCCCAGACCGCTTGACGAGGCAGCCGAAGCGGGCTGGCCTTGCCAGCACGGGGTGGTGTATCATATGGGGGGTGGTGTGGAGGTGAGACCGCGGTCAGCAGAAGAAAATGAAGATCCTGGTGATTCACGGGCCAAATCTGAACCTTCTGGGAAAGAGAAACAGGCAGGTCTACGGAGACAAGACCCTGGAGGAGGTCAATCGCCTGCTTCAGGAGGTGGCGGCAGACCT
>Ga0180301_10000546_pt1 | contig 29068 bp, 27 predicted proteins | sample GuaBasSediGuay16_FD_121797 | JGI IMG/M metagenome (GOLD analysis project Ga0180301, IMG submission 121797) | Subseafloor sediment microbial communities from Guaymas Basin, Gulf of California, Mexico - Guay16, Core 4569-2, 12-15 cm | ecosystem: Environmental > Aquatic > Marine > Hydrothermal... | reverse complement strand
TAGAGGTCTTTGTAATTGGTACCACCTCTGCCAGGGGTATCATCGGTTTCACTTCTTCGAAGATCACCAGGAACTCTCTACACGATGTGTATTTCTTCACCAGCGGCATTACTTTCCGAAGCTCGCTCACTATGTCCTCTATGACCTGGTCTAAAGATGTACTTTTCTCGCTCGCTATTTTCTGAGCACATTTCAGGTCGAACACTATATCTCTGCCGTAAGCCCCCTCGCCGACCGATGAGAAGCACGGTAAGGACATTAGCGCTTCGTACATATCCTGAGCATCGAAGAATGACGGTAGTGAACAGAGGGTAATCACCTCCTCAACCACGACCCTCCTTCCACGGGTAACGCTCGTGAGCGCCTTGACGAGCTTCTCGACACCCAGCTCCTCGAAACCTCCACACTCTATCCTCAGCCATAGAGAGCCACTCCTGAGAATGCTGATCCTGATCATAGCGTTCCTCAGACCCGCACTCACGAGCGCTGACACCACCTCCCGTACATCACTAGACATCTTGCCTCTGAGCGTACGTAGCTCACCGTTCTCTACAGCCATGTCCACGGCCTCTACAACAGGATCTCCGACAACATCGAGGATCTTTGCGCTAATATCGATATGATCGATGTCTTCGAGCACCAAGACCCAGAACCCGTCCACATACCTCAGAGCAGATCTGTTGAGCAGAAGCAGGATTACATTTCCATATCTATGAATTGTGTAGAGACCATGTACAGACTCACCATTACCAATATCGACTTCAGCTAACAATGGCTGCACATGCAGTATAGCAACAATCACTAAAACTATTAGAACTGCACAAGATACTCTACCCATAGACTTGGCACCTCCAAACACTACGTACCACATCACCACTATACATAAAGCTAGACCTTGAAACACAATTGTTCAAAACCTCGAACACCTTAATATAGTTGACATCTACAAACACATTGCTTCGAGTACTATCTTCGCAGCTTTGGTCATTAACTGCCAAGGTTGGAGTTTATCTGTGCAATAGCTCTTGCTAAGTTCTTCAGAGCTTCGTCCACGGCTTTCTCCAGTTCTTCGGTGCTTCTATACCCTGCTGAACCACCTACGTCTATCGGTACGGGTCTATCATCGATGATCTTGTACGTTCTGCCGAAGATGAAGAACGTTCTCTCAGCTATGTACTCTGTCTCGCCATTGCTCCACACCCTAGTTACTGTAATCTCGTTGCTTGTGTATGGAAGAGGTGTTTCGAAAATCTTCCTCCACACTTCCTCGGCTAGACTAGTATCCTTGAAGGCTAACAGTACATAGGAACCACTCATAGAGCAATTACGAAGCTCGCTAACAACATCCAACGAGTCGAACGCGCTGATGTTCTCAGCATCTAGGTTGATTACCAGGATCTTTGGACAGCCAAGCAGCTTGAGCTCGCTAAGCGATTCAAGTCTATGAACATTAATGCCATAGCTACTCAACAACCTCGATGCAACTCGGTATAGCACGCCATCACCATCAACAACAATCACCTTAGAATCGCCGAGGTATCCACGAAGAAGCTTGAAGAAGTTTGCATACTCATCGGAGCTAACAACATGCATCTGGTCTGCTGGCTGTTGATACGTCTTATAGGAGTAGAATATGTGGAACAGGCCTACCGACGCTAGTATCACGACCACAGATAGCATAGAGACGACTAGAACCCTTCTAAAATCTACTCGCATACACACCTCCACCTAGAAATCTAAATTGGTAAGCCAAGTATATGGATCTGTTCAGTAAGTTGCAGAGATTTGAACCTTGGATCACGGCGCTCCAAAGATATGTCGGGGCTATCTTGGTATGTATATAGATGATATGCTATGTAAGCGTACGCGATATTCAAGCGGCATTATCAAACCTGCTATTAGCGGAAATACGATATACCGCGGCAAAGTCTTCAGCTTAGCCACTACATATGAGATGCGTAAGGAAGTGTTGTTTTGTGCAATGAGTTAGGCTGATCATGTATTAAGCTAATTCTTTGCTAATTCAGCGATTTTTGTTCTAAGTTCATCGAAACTGGTCTTCCTTACGAGGACGGTGTCTATGCCTAGACGTTTTGCGTGTATAGCCATAGGTTCGTCGTCCGTTACTAGCATTGTGTTGAACTTTTTGGCTACTGCTATGAAATAAGTGTCGAAACCCGTTGAGCCTACTTCGAGAGCTACATCGATAACGGAATCCCTGATCTCCTCTTCGTAGACTATGCGATAGCTCTCCGAAGTTCTCAGAGATTCAACTACTTCTCTAGCCAAGGAACTTGAGGTTAGCCTAGTCAGCACACAAGCTACCTCCACAAAAGCAACAAAAGGTATGAGCACCTCGTACGCTTCTCCTTCAATAACCGTATCAACAACCTTGACTTCCTATGAGTTTCGATCTCACGCTCGTAAACATCCCTAGGCAGCCATCTACTGGGTTTCAGAACCGTTTTTACGATTATGCTCGTATCGAATACCACTTTCCCCATCGCTCTCTACCATCTCTAAGAACTCTACCCACATCCTCTCTAGCCTCGACCTCGATCTCCTCAACAAGCTCAGGAAAATCCTTTGGAAGAACAACTATCTTAACAACCTCACCCTCTCTAAGATCAAGCTTCTCCAAAGGCTTCAAAACACCATTTTCAAACCTAGCACGGATAACCCTAGCCATAACACTGGCCCTATCCTCTATCTTGTATTCAGCCTTGATAAATTAGTAGTAGCATTCACACTAGATCAGCTCTAATAGATTTTGATAAGCTTGGACCTCTTAATCAAAACTGGAATTCATATTAATGTCGAGGAAGTTCTAATGTGTAAGTACAATGGTTACGTAGAAAGTTGTTTTTGAGGGCCCAAGCTATTAGATACTATGCTCGACTACTTGACTGCGCGTATAAGGCGGTACGCTAGGTATGCTGCTAGGAGATGTGTTGCCGCTATGGCTAGTATCAGCATGTTTGTCTTGACTACATACTTGTATAGAAAGGCATCGATAGAGCTCGCCGGAGAAAGTGCTGTAAGCATCCCTGGTTCTCTTGGCCACGGAAACAATGAGCCAGAAGGACTGTAACTCCAATACACACCACCTAGCTCTGGATATTCACCAATGTAACCAACAACTCTGTAGACAGCAATCGTGTACATGGTCAAGTACAGAGCTATTACTATCACCACTAGTAAAGACACACCATAAACCAGCACCTTTTTCATCTGCATTGAATTCTCACCAAGAATAAGCTTAGACAACATATAGTAAAACACTAATCTTTGAAACATTTTTGTCTAAAACTTCGAACACTTACGAAATTAACATCAGCATATTCATCAAAAGATGTAGTTAAAACCATTTAAGCATAGGATTTAGATAATGTTAAGAATGTTTGTGTTTGACTATAATAGCTATGATAATGATCAGTACTATTGAGGCAGTTATGGGTATTGTCAATTGATAATGCGTGTACTCTTCTCTACTGGCTCTTGCTGTGGTTGCCGTATCTGGAGGAGATACGTTCTGTACTGGTGCAGATTCTGTTTGTATTTCAGGTGCTGTTTCTGTTGTGGTGCTAGTAACTGCGCCTATAGGCGTTATCAGTTTTGGTGTTTTAGCTACTAGTACGAGTATTTCCTGCCATGGCAGGTACTTCCTTATCAGCGGGTTCAGCTCCTTCACCTCTCTCACAATGTACTCTACAGCTTCATCGAAGGTCATGTTCTTCTCTCTAGCCATCTCCTCTACACACGACACGTTGAATATCATTGATGTGCCGTACACCGCCTCTCCGAAGGAGAAGAAGCAGGGTACTTCCTCCAAAGCGTCCAGCATCTCTATACGCTGGTAAGGACCTCCTGGCGGTAGCCAACCAAGCTTCTCCACGACAATAACCTTCTTACTGAAGCCCTTGAAGTGCTGATGAGCTAGCTTAGCAAACTCGTCAATACTTAGCTCGTCAACACTCCCAACTATTATGTGGGTGCTATTGCCTTCGATAAACAGCTTCATCTCTGCCGATGTTAGACCTCTACGGCCAAGGTCATCTAGGAACTCCTTGACACGCTCATGTAACTCCCCGATATTCCCGCTTAAGCACCTAGTCTCATTAACCTTAACAACATAGGTCTTCCCCGACCACACTATATGAAGTACAACCTCAGCCCCTCCTATGTCGAGGTAGGTGGCTACCTGATTAAGCGCTATATCATCAAATACGCTGTACTCTGTACCAGGTAGCACTAATAGCCAGTAGCCATCGCCAAGATCCTTAAACAGCTGTCTATTAACCTTAACAACGACAAGCTCTCCATAATCATCGATAATCCACGGCTTCAAACCTTCTTGCTCAGCAATCGCAACACCAATAGACATTATTGCAAACGCTAGTATTGGTAGCAATAGTAAAGTTAAAGACTTATGGGGACCTGCCGTATTTCGTCACCCATTAATTGTATGTATCTGTCCCCTGAATACGTCTAGAATAACTCTCCATTCCTCACAAGGTAATGGATAACAGCCCGATACGCATAGTGATTGCAGGTACCTATCTCCAACAATCCTCGGAGCAACAGCTATTGTTTTCCAGCTCACAATTCTCCTCATACCGAGGCTCACTAAGCTTTGGAGAGGAGGCGGAACCGCTGAATCCACGTGGATCGTCGTTGCATGATTTCTTCTCGAGTAGCTTAGCGTAGTTTGGGCAACATCTTCACGCCATCCACAGCTCTTGGATTTACATGGGTTGGCTGAATAGGAGGGTATGATGTGTTGGGTGCAGCCTGACAAAATGATGAATTTATGAATTTGTCTATAGAGCCGCTGAGTAGCGTAGCAAGAAAACATTCTCTATGTTTACGGAGGTCGCTAGCCCGCTATTCTTTGAAGCCTTTGATGCTCGTTAGAGTGCTGAGCTTCACGGGCTTCAGATATAGATGGAAGTAGTACCCTTCACAACTATCTCCTGCGGGCTCTAGGTACTTCAACACATCGTTAGGCCCTCCCACAACCTCTATAGAGCCTCTGCCTCTCCAGCTTAAACACCTCGAGTCGTATTTGAATACCACGAGCTCGTTGACCTCAGTCAGCCCCGGGGCTATAGCGGGGAAGTACCTGGGTAGGAGCATGGGGCCCATGGATCTCAGGGGGATCTCGTTCTGGGATCTATCCTCCTCGAGCTCGACAGCTATTCTGAAGAGCGTGTAGTGGGAGCGAGCCGCAAAGCCTCCAAGCTTTAACCCCCTCCTAGGCTCTCCGTGCAGCAGCGGATGGAGTTTCGTGTAGCTTATACGGGCAAGCTTCTTCGGGAACCCTGCTAGGAATCCTCTAAGCAGGGATAGATCGGTATCTACCCACATGTATGGGCAGTAAGCATAGGTCCTACCCCCGTAGAGCACCTTGACGAAGAATGCAGCTTCGTGGTACTGAACTGCGTCGGGAAGCTCGAGATTCCACTTCACATCGCTAAGGCTCTGCGAAACTATCTCTACTACATAGGCGAAGACCTCGCCATCGTCTGCTGGCTCCAGAGGTCTTGGAACAACATTTTTGAGAGCCGAAGGATTTGCCCTGTACCTAACACCCACACCTGTAAAACCGTAGACCCAGGGACCTGGGGGAACAGCAGAAGAACGACGGTCACTCGTTAGGGGTGCGGTCCACAGCCCCTCTATCAATAAGCTCCACCCGAGACCTACAGCAGCTGCTCCAAAGTTAAGTCTTAGGCTTCGACTGTGCCGCGCTCAGCACCTCCATGAGCTTCCTGAGCAGCTTGCCAGCATTTGCCTCAGCACTATCCGCCTCGGTATCCAGAACTACGTCTGGAGCCTCGGGAGGTTCGTAAGGGTCAGAGATACCGGTAAAGTGCTTGATCTCGCCCCGGAGAGCCCTTCGGTACAGGCCCTTGGGATCCCTCCTAATGCACTCCTGCAGGGAGCACTTCACGTAAACCTCAATGAACGGTATACCCTCCTCCTCAACGATCTTCCTAATCTCGGCTCTCACATCACGGTAGGGAGATACAAAGCTACACAGCACAACAACTCCGTTCCTTGCGAGAAGCCTTGCTATCCACGCAACCCTCAGCAGGTGCCTCCTACGCTCTTCACGAGTGAACCCTGCATCCGGATTTATGGTCCTCCTAACCCAGTCGCCATCAAGAAGCTCTACCCTGTAACCCATGCTCCTCAGCTTCTCTGCAACAATGCGAGCTATCGTGGTTTTACCGCTCGCGGGTAACCCTGTTAACCATGCAACGACACCTCGCTCAAGACATCTAACCCCGCTCTCCTCCACAGCGCAACCCTCACCCCACTACGTGGCACCTATTAATAATATTTAATTAATGTCTTCTCAACAGAGTGTGGGGGTAGCCTGTATGGAGGATGACGGAGGTAGTAGGAAGAGCAGGTACACCACTGTATCTATACCAGTGACTCTCTACAACCGCATCAAGAAGCTTATAGAGGGTACGGGATTCACCAGCGTATCGCAGTTCGTTACCTACGTCCTTCGTGAAGTCGTTGCACGGATCGAGGAGGAGAAGCTCAGGAGCGAGGGTATCAGCGAGGAGGAGAAGAGGGAGATCGTTGAGAGGCTAAAGAAACTGGGCTATCTTTGAGGTGCTGAGGCATGGTCTCTAGACCTCACGGAGGTAGGCTTGTGGATAGAGTTGCACGGGGTAGTAGTAGGCAGAGACTTATCGAGGAGGCTACAGAGATGCCCAAGATAGAGATCAGCGAATCGCTAGCAGCGGACGTTGCCAACATAGCGCACGGAGTCTACAGCCCCTTAGAAGGCTTCATGTTACGCGAAGACTACGAGTGTGTTCTTGAGTTCATGAGGCTTAGCAACGACGTTCCCTGGACTATACCGATAACGCTTGATGTAGAACCCGATGAGGTGAGAGATGTTGTTCCTGGAGATGAGGTGGTTCTTATTTACAGAAAGGTGCCGATAGCGGTGATGAGAGTCGAGGAGATCTATCCGTGGGATAGGAAGGAGTACGCAATGAAGGTATTCAAGACTGTGGACCCGAGCCACCCCGGTGTTGCGAGGACCATGAAGAGGAAGAGCATGCTAGTTGGAGGACAGGTGCTTCTGATCAACGATCCTCCTGAGCCTTTTGAGAGGTACAGGCTGTGGCCTAAGGAAACACGTGTTCTCTTCGAGGCTAGAGGTTGGAGAACAATAGCAGCTTTCCAGACCCGCAACGTTCCTCACCTAGGTCACGAGTACGTGCAGAAGGCTGCTCTTACATTCACAGATGGGCTCTTCATAAACCCGCTGGTGGGGTGGAAGAAACCAGGTGATTATCGGGACGAGGTTATAGTTGAGGCTTACCGAGCTCTCATAGAGCATTACTATCCAGCAGAATCTGTGGTATTCAGTGTTCTGAGAATGGAGATGAGGTATGCAGGTCCTCGAGAAGCAGTACACCACGCAATTGTTAGGAAGAACTTTGGGGCTACGCACTTCATAGTGGGTAGAGATCATGCTGGTGTAGGTAGGTTCTACGGACCTTATGAAGCGTGGGAGATATTCAAGGAGTTTCCCGACCTCGGAATAACCCCTCTCTTTGTAAGGGAAGCCTTCTACTGCAGGAAGTGTGGCGGTATGGTGAACGAGAAGATCTGTCCCCACGGCAATGAACATAGAGTGAGGATCAGCGGAACCAAGCTTCGCGAGATGATAAAGCGTAGCGAGAAGCCTCCAGAGTACATGATGAGGCCTGAGGTCGCTGAGGTAATACTGAGACACCCCAATCCGTTTGTCGAGTAGGGGTTGTCCATGGACCTACCTAGCGAATGCCTAGAGATAGCTCACGTCCTCCCACATGCGCACAGAGTAGCTGTATTGCACCACTGGGATACTGACGGCATCGCATCGGCGGCTATGCTGCTGAGCACTGCGTGGAACAGGATCGTCTACGTAGGTACACCATCGATAGGCTTCTACGGTTCTGACGCCATAGACTTCCCATCGCTGATGAGAGCATCTCCGGATGCACTTGTAATCCTTGATTATGGTGTGGAGCCTCATGTCTACGACTACCTCCTAGAGAAGCTACGGTGCAGGATCATTGTTGTGGATCACCACCTCGTAGCTCCTTGGAATGCACCTCGTGAATGTCATTACTGCAATCCTGTAGCTAGAGGCTGTGTAGAGGAGATCCCTTCAACAAGCTATCTCCTCTACAAGATCCTCGGTGTTCAGGAACCCCGATTTAGGATCCTCGCAGCTCTCGGGATCGTGGGGGACCTAACCCCCTACATAGATGCCCGCCTAGGGCATAGAGGTATCGAGATTGCCGAGGAGCTGCTTCGAGGTCTTGACGTAGCTATTGGAGAGCTGAGAGAGGTTTCCGAATACGTAGACTCGTGCTACAGGCTGTACAACAGGACCTGCATCGCACGCGTTATCAGGCTCCTGGTGGAGGGCGATGTTAGGCAGGTGATGAGGGATCCCTACATCAGGAGGGTGAGGATTAGAGCTCAGAGGGTGCTTACCGAAGCACTTAGAAGGGTTGTCCAGCTACAAGAGAATGAGTGTGTTGCTGTGTACAAGCTGGTTATGGATGCCTACGTGACATCCTACGTTGGTAGAACGCTGGCCTCCAAGCACTGGGATAAGTACACAGTACTTATCCACTGGATCCCCCGGATCTCTAGAGGGTTCATATACGTAAGAAGCTTCAGGGAGGACCTGTCTGGAGCTATAGAGGGTCTCCGCAGCACGGGTCTTCGTGTAGGAGGAAAACTCAATGTTATGGTGCTGGAGCTAGGGTCTCCCGAGGAGCTTAACAAGGCGATGAAACTAGTTGAGAAGAGCATCTGCGTAAATACTTCGGTTTTCCGGGGCTGAGAACTTGAGGAGAGTCTTCATCTTGGGACTAGACTCTCTACCACCCAAGGTGCTCTACCAAGGTTTTGATGGAGGGGGCTTCAGCTTCTTGAAGAATATTGTGGAGGAATCCGCTAGGTACGTGCTGAGAAGCTGTCACCCACCCATAACCATACCCGCGTGGCTGGTGATGTTTAGCGGTGTAAGCCCGGGAGAGCTGGGGATATATGGCTTTAGGCATAGAAAGCCTGGCTTTTTCGACTACTACATAGTCAACAGCAGCTATGTGAAGGTGCCTACCTTATGGGAAGAAGCAAGCAGAAGAGGCTTGAGGATCGGACTTTACGGAGTTCCGCCCACATATCCGCCAAAACCTGTAAACGGTGTGCTTGTCACTGACTTTACAACTCCGGGCCCCGACAAGCCTTACACCTTCCCCCCGTGGCTTAGGAGGGAGCTCGAGAGGATCTCGGGGTTCACGATCTTCGACATAGTGTACCGGAGCGAGGACAAGGAGAGGGTTGCGAGGGACCTCTTCAGAATGCTGGAAAATCATCTAGTCCAAGTGGAATACCTTGCAAAGCGCAGAAGGTGGGATCTCTTCATATACGTGGAGATAGCTGTTGATAGAGCACACCACGCCTTCTGGAGGTACTTCGATAAAGAGCATCCAAGGTACGAATACCACCCCGTGTATAGCAACGTCATACCCGAGGTCTATAGAAGGCTGGATAGGTGGTTCGAGAGGCTATTCAAAGAAGTTTTGAAGAACTCTATAGTCGTCGTGGCGAGCGACCACGGCGTTAAGGCTATGAAAGGTGCCTTCACAATTAATCAGTGGCTTGCTGAGCAGGGTTATCTCAAGCTCAGGGCGGAGAAGGATAAGGTGAAGCCAGGAACCGAACTCAGGGAGGATATGGTGGACTGGAGCAGTACTATAGCGTGGGGGTGGGGTGGGTACTACAGCAGGATATTCATAAACTTAAAGGGTAGAGAGAAACACGGTGTTGTCGAGCCTAAGTACTACGAGGATACGGTTGAGCAGCTCAGGAGAGACATCATGAAGATCAGGGGGCCCTGCGGAGAACAGTGGCGCAACGCGGTCTACAGACCCGATGAGCTCTACCCGGTGGTGAGAGGAGATGCCCCGGACCTGATGGTGTACCTAGACGATCTCTCGTGGAGGCCTGCGGGCACCATCGGATGGCCCAGCAACTACCTATCAGAAAATGATCGGGGACCTGACGACGCTGTACATGATTGGTATGGAGTATTCGCTGTGTACGACCCTGAAGGCACCGTGGAGAAAGGTGATCGTGGGCTAATAGAAATATCCTATGTGAGGAAGCTCCTTGAGGAACTGCTCTACGGGTAGAGATATGTAGTCGAGGCTGTATATAGTATCGATGGGGTCGCTCTATGGACATAACCACGTTACGTGAACTCCGGCTAAGCCAGAGAGAACTTCTGCGCCTATTCAATAAAGTGTTCAGGTACGACTATGTAGATCTCCCGCTCCTAGAGACGCTAACAGTCCTTGACCCAAACTACCGAGATGACGATCTGTATCTAGCGCTTGAAAATGGTGAGGTCAGGTCGATAGTGTTCCTGGGGCTTATGAGGATGAGGATCCCCAAGGATCTCGAGGAGCGGTTTAAAGGCTTGGCATGGCTCAAAGCCGTGGGCTGCGTTAACAACTCAGCTCCCCACCTCGATAAGCTGCTGGAGTACGTTGAGGATAGGCTTAGATGTCTGGGCTTCACGAAGGTGCTTGTCTACGGCTATTCTCCTTGGTATCTAGCGCCGGGACCCGATGTGAGGTACGAGGAGGTTATAAGAGTTCTTAGGAAGAGAAGCTACTCTCTCTTCACAGCCCCCGTAGACTACCTAGGTGAGGAGGCTGAGGGCGGTGGACGAACTGTTGACTACTTAGTTGATATGGAGCACTTCTACGTACCTAACAACGTTATCGAGAAGAGGAGGATGCTTGAGGAGCAGGGGTACAAGTTTGAGGATGTGCATGGTCCAGCTGTTGAGGAAGTGGCTAACTGGGTTGAGAAGCACTTCGGCTTTGTCTGGGCTACCGAGACGAGGCTTAGCGGTAAGAGACCTTGGGCGGGCGTAGTTGTTGCTCGGAAGCTGGGAGGAGGAATTGCAGGGTTTGCTGTTTATGGTGCTACAACGGTCTACCGCTTTGGACCCATAGGGACTGAGGCTGCGGAGAGGGGTAAGGGGGTAGGCACGGTGCTACTCTACGAAGCTCTTATGAGGATCAGGCTGTCGGGTGTGAGGATAGCGGTGATCCCGTGGACCGGCCATCTATTCTTCTATGCAGGTGTACCCGGGGTCTGCGGCATCCGGAAGTACTTTATATTCCAGAAGAAGTTAAGCTAAAGCCAACATTGTTTTTAGTAGTTAGCTGAGAGTAGGCAGAGGGATGCGTATGAGTGACAAGGTCCAGATATCGATAGCGAGAGAACTCTACGAGAAGGCTAAGAGGTTCGTAGAGGAGCAGGGAGGGTTCTCGAGTGTTGAAGAACTTGTTGAGTTTCTTCTGAGAGAAGTTCTCTCGGAGGAGGAGAGCTCGTACACCATGTCTAAGGAGGATGAGGAGAAGGTTAAGGAGAGGCTGAGAGCGCTAGGCTACATCTAGGTGCTGCAAGCAGGTGTTTAGCAGCACCTCATTCTATCTCAGTACTATGGGTCGGCGATACTAGGAGCCCTCCTAAACAAAGTCGATCAAACGCTGAGGTCTACCGTACAAGGGATGATCGTGGGTCCGAGTTGCTGAGCTGTGATGACGGAGTATTAAGGTGACCGTGGTGTCTAAGCACTGTGTACTCAAGTTACAGGGGTTCGAGCCTTGTGGCTGTGTTACGTGGAGTAATGGTGTTGCTGAGATTCCGTGCAGAGCGGGTCTGAAGGTAGTTGATGGTGAGATTCACAGACTGATCTACGAGGTAGTTCTCTCTAGACCTGAGGACTACTTATCCATATACCAGAGCGGATGTAATCATAACTGCCTAAAATGCCACAGCTGGTACTTTGCTCAGCACGCTAACGGCTCATGGTACAGCCCTGGCGATGTACTAAGAGAGGTTTTGAGATATCGAGAACAGGTGACTGTGACCGAACCACGTGAACGTGCAACAATGTGGCATGCATCTGATCTCTGTGCTCACTGCGGCTCCTGCAAAGTCTACGGAGAACCAGGGCCTCTGTGTCCTAGAAGACTCTCCTCAGACAAGATCGTCTGGTCTCCTCAGGGCTGGGGACCGGCTAGAAATATAGTTTCCTTTACAGGTGGAGACCTCTACTGCAGACCCGAGTTCTACGTGAAGACCTTTAGACTCATTAAACGTGAAGCTCCGGAGCTCTGGATACATATAGAGACGAACGGCTATGGTCTAACACCCAGAAACCTAGAGCTTCTCTACGAAGCAGGGTTGGACTCGATATGGCTGGATATGAAGGCCTACGACGAGGATATCTACAGGATGCTCTGTGGCACAACCAATAGGTGGGTACTCGAAGTACCGGAGCTCGCGAGAGAGCTGGGGATCGTGATTGAAATAGTACTCCTCTACATACCTACGCTTGTAGAGCATGACCAGATCGAGAAATTCGCAGCAAAAATCGCCGAGGTTGATAAGCGCATCCCGGTAATGCTACTAGCGTTCTTCCCAGAGTACAAGCTCAAGCATCTCAGACCTCCGACTCTTGAGGAGATGATCAGGGCATACCGTGTGCTTAGGTCAAAACTTGAGAATGTTAGGATAGGGAACATAGGAGTCTTCTGCAGCGATAGTTCATGCATAGAGAGGTTGATTAAGGAGGTGGGTAGGGAGAATCTGGCGTTTTGAAGAAGAGCTCGAAATAGATGTTAGCCGCCTATCTCCCCACGCCTATGATCGGCTGGGCGCTGCCTATGACTATTATCGGTGTTGTGTTGGTGTTCTGAACAGCCTGCATCAACACGTACAGTCTTGCAAGTTCAGGATCATTGCTTACCTCCACAAGCATCTCAACAGCTCTTCTTAGAGCCTGTGCCCTGATCTCTATGGCCCGAGCCTCCGCCTCGGCTATGAGGAGTCTCTGCTGCGCGGTCGCGTTTGCAAGCGTGAGGATGCGCTCACGTTCATATTGAGCAGCTATCTTCCTCTGGTACGCAGCCACCTTCTCCTCGATGGCCCGCTTCACGGTTTCGGGAAGCCTTATCCCCCTGAGGTTGACCTCGTGGAGCACTATAGCCTCTAGAGTCCTATCCTCAGCTATGCGGCTCCTGTAGACATCCTCTATCTCCTTAGCTATGAGGTCCCTCTCCGCTATAAGCTCCTCCACCGTGTACTTGGCTATGACATCCCTTACCACCTGCCTCATAACGGGGATGAGCCTATTCTCCTCGTAGTTAACCCTCGGGTAGTTCATGGCGAGGCTCCTGAACTTAGAGGGATCAACCTCGTACGTGAAGCTGATCTCAACAGACACCTCGACACCATCGCGCGTAAGCGCCGTTATCGGAGGATAGTCAGCGTCAGGGGCGCTTGTCATATCAACGATATCTATTGTGTGGAAGTCCTTTATAACTCCCTGCCATGGGAACTTGAGGAAGAGCGCTGGACCTACTATGGGGCTGCTGAAACTTCTAGTGATCGGGTCGTACACCACCGCAACCTCACCTGGGCCCAGCTGGCTTATCGAGGTTGCCAGTACCGAGACCACGATCGCTAGAAGGAGAGCTGCCAGTACGCTGAGCTTTATCAGGGTTAGGTTGGGTCTACGCCGACGGTACTCAACCGGAATCTCTCGCAAGTTAGGTCACATGCAGTAGAGTAGGGCAAGAAGCTAATGAATCTTCTGCGTAGGTCTTGTAAAAAAGGTTGTTCAGACTCACTCCTCCTCTTCTTCGTACACCTCAATGGGCTTGGCGCCGACTCTAGACTTTAGGTAGTCGATGACTTTCCTTGCCTCCTCTACAGACACATGTCTAGCCGACGAGATTACGCGCGATAGTATCTGCTTGAGGTCCTCCTCCAAACTCTTCGAAATGTCCATTCTCGCTTTCTCGAACACGGCAGGCGTAGGCTCGATAACAGCACCCTTCTTGAGAACAGCGAGGTTATCATTTACGGGCAGCACCTCCACGGCGCCTACCTCTTTGTCTCCTAGCCTGATGAGGTAGATCAGGTCGCCATCCTTGGTCTCACCCAGTTTCTCTATAGCGTACTCAACAGCTGCCACCGAGAGCTCGGCAGCTGTCTTAACAATACTCTTAATAACGTTGTCCACTTCCTCCTGGGGGACCCTCCGGAACACCTCTAAGCTCATGGTGTCCCACTTCCACACGATCTCGCCTTTCTCCTCGTCAAGCTCATACTCAATCCTGACCCTGACGACATCGCCTTTGTCGACCTTGAGGTTCTCGACGAGGATCGTGTAGAGCACCCTATTGAGCTGCGCAGCTGCGTATGCAACCCGCTGACCAGAGATCTTGCCCTGCTTAACCGCATCGCGTAATTGAGCGAAGAGAGTTCTCCTAATCTTATCAGCATAGGCTCCCGCGATTACAAGACCCGAACTTAAACGTGGCAAGGGGGACACCCGTCTCTTCGGTAGATCAGGATCTCGCGGACACACTTAAGTATTGCTAAAGAGCGTGCAGAAGCAGAGTACAGTGCACCATGCAGCCTATCCGAACAACCCTACCTTCTATCCCTACTAAGCCTCACGCCTATCCTTAGAAGCTCTCCCTCCACAACAACTTTAAGTGTTGCACCACAGTATTCGAAGTCGACCTCCATACCATTAGGCGAGACTCCAACCATTGATGTGAGGTCGACTATTGGTGCCACAAGCTCAGCAGCAGCTCTGCTGAAGAAGCTGGGGTTTATGTTGATCCCCTCCCTCTTGACGAAGTCCAGCACCTCGCCATCTCTTCTCGCTACGATGACAGCATCAAAGCTTCTCTCAACATACCCTACCATGGCTCTCCACCCCAGCAGATAGCTTGAGCTTCATAACACTCTTTAAAACAGCTTTCGAAGGTAACACTTGTGGTATTTCCCTCGACTAGGTGGTCCGGGGGCCTTGGCCAAGGTCCGGATACACGTAGTGGTCGATAATTATGCAGAACGAGGTCTTTTGAGTGCATGGGGTCTTAGCCTCTATGTGGAGACCTCGAACGTGAGGATCCTTTTTGACTTTGGACCCGATCCACACATACTCGAGTACAACTCTAAGAAGCTTGGTCTAGATCCGAAAAGCCTAGACTTCGCTGTTCTAAGCCATTACCACGTTGACCACTTCGGGGGTGCAGCCTACGTAGCTCAAGAAGTTCCTGGATTAACAACGTATGTACCTCCGGGACCTCAAGCAAGACTTGTGAGCCTAGGACTAAACCCTGTGGTGGTCGAACATAGTATTGCTCCAGCACCGGGGGTATTCATAGCAGGTCCTATGAGAGCGGGCTTCATGTTCTACGAGATAGCGCTTCTCTTAACAGCCCCCGCAGCTCTGGCTCCTGTACTTGTTGTGGGTTGTAGTCATCCAGGTGTAGTGAAGGTGGTCAAACTCTGCGAGAGGATTGCTGGTCAGAAGCTCTTCGCTGTAGTTGGGGGTATGCACATGCCCAGCCTATCCGAACTCGAGTACCTGGCCAAGCGCGTAGAGGTAATCTACCCTCTTCACTGCAGCGGGCTAGAAGCAGTGGAATTTCTGAGGTCTAGGTACCCAAGCAAGCTGGGTGAAGCTTGTGCGGGAACTACAATCTCTTTATGATGAGCGCTAGCACCGGAGGGAGAAGGATCACGCAGATCGTCATGAGAGCGTAGAGGAGGTATGCACATACAATTCCGAGAAGTGAAGGTGCTGTGGTGAGCACGGCATTCGATATGCGGCCAACACCATATGCTATCGCGAGAGCCGATACCAGCCCTAGTAGCTTTACGGAGAGCTTGCTTAAGAGGTAGACATCTACATATCCCCGAGTTAGCAGGAGGGGGTAAACGCACGTTCCTAGAATTACGCCCCCTAATTTCGAAGCTGTTTGGTTAAGTGATGCTAGTGCGTAGGAGAGCACCACAAGCGATAACAGCAGGCCGTGCAGAGCATAGCCTCGGGCAAACCCCAGAACTCTAAAGTACGTATAAGTTACGGCTGCTACAGCAAGGCCTATGAGCATTCCACCAATAACATCTAGAGGGTAGTGCACGTTCAGCGCAACACGGGAGAGCGCTACTGACACGGGTATAGACACCGCTAAGGAGCTCACTCCAGCTCTTCTGAAGTGCATAGCTACGAAGCTCCAGAAAGTTGTGGAGACCTGTGTATGTCCACTGGGAAATCCGTAGCCCGAGGCGGGGTACCGCCATAGTGAAGGTGGTGGTCTAGGCATCTTCAAGAGGTTCTTGAGAAAGAGGTTCAGAGCTCCCGAGAGAGCCAGCGTAGCCATGAGCTCAACTCCGAGGTGGGGTGACATCAAGGTGTAGACCGCTATGGCGATCACCATGTAGGCCTCCTCCTCGCCTAGGCGTGTTACGAAGCGCCAGAGCTCCACATTGTCCATAGCCAGCGCTGTGGCGGATGTTGCGAGTACGGATACAGCTATGGTCACCAGCACGGCATCTAGGCAACGACTAATACCTTTCCCCATGACGTTCACTCAGCTTCAATATAGCCTCCTCCCCCGGAATATAAACTTGGCTACCTCGCTGACCTGTGAACGAAGAGAGCTTTTTAATCGGCTAGCCAAAATTCTGACCCAAGGCAATATCTTGGTGACTAGGTTGGGCAGGATCATGTTGGTACTTCTGTTCGCGGTGGTAGTACTAGCTGTTCTAGGAGCAGCCCTCTACCTAGGTATGCATTTTCTTGAGGAGCGAAGCGGTGAAGAGCTGAAGACCACCAGTGTATTGGCGAAGGAATGCCCTGAGAAGAATGCTGTTGTCGAGATATACAGGGAGAAGAGACTTCCCGAGAACATCCTTAAAGAGGTGGTGAAGGTTCTTCAACAGTATTTCGGAGAAGGTGCCAAGCTGGGACTCTGTTCGATACCCTGGAACCACACGGCATTCGGGGGAAGGACCCTGAGGGTGTACCCCGCTATAGCTTTGAAGGCCGAGGAACTGCCTGAGAAGCTCAGGAGCTACATCGTTGAGGAGGTTGGGGGTCTATACGTGCTCAACTACGCTACATCTATACAAGTAGCGCTGACGGCAGGTCTACGACCCGAATTTACGAAAGAGGCGAACGTCACCATAGTGAACGGCACGACACCCTTCTCATCAGTTCCACGTCTAGAGGGCAGCACCCTTGACAAGCTAAAGATGTTCCTTGAAATGCTTGCGGCTGCAAGAATAGAGAGTGTGGAGGTAGCCCCCGCCGAGGAGTTCCCATGGCTTAATGTGTACCCTTCCGTAATCTTCAGCTCCACCCATAACCTCAGCCAAGGCGTTGTACACATAGTTTCCGAACATGGCTTGTACGTAATCAATAGAAGTTTTGCACTCCAGCTGGCCGAAGTTCTCGGAAGCGTTCTCGGTAAGAACATAGCTGCGGAAGTGAGATTCCGACCCCCAATGAGTGGTGTAGAGCTAGGGCCGGAAACAACAATTCTAGAAGCTGCGCTCTACCTCGATGTACACTGCTCCTACTCTGCAATGCTGGTGGCGCAGTCGCTGGACCCCCTCCTAGACCTCTACCGTAGCGGCTCTGCTAAGCTCTACATAGCTCTAGGAGTTTTGAGGGGTGGTGAAGAAGCTGAAGCAGCTCTCCAGTGTTACTATCTCACGACGCGCAATGAGAGCGGCTACATAGATCTTATTAGGAAATCCTTCTCCTACCTCCTCGAGAAAAAGAGCTCTATCCCATTGGATGAAGTGCTTAAGCTTATAGAGGAACGCGATCCTCAAGCTGTGGACAACATACAGAGCTGTCTGGAGGAAGAAGGCGCCAAGCTCATTGATTCTTCGATAGATGCCTTCCACAAGCTCAACACTGCGGGAACCCCGACAATAGTCCTATGGAACACCGAGAAGAAGCGAGGACTTGTGATCGTGGGGTACGTAGATAGGGAGCAGCTCGAAGAAATTATCAGTAGCATCTAGTTCCCAAAATCTGGTTCTTTAGAATATCCCGTACGTAGTAATCCCCACTTTTCTTCGCTGAGCCGCTACTACGTAGCTCGCAGTGCTACTATCTGTGGAAATATGTTTGCCGTAGTGCAGGTCTTCCGATGCCTCCTCGAAGCCTTCGTGAGCCACAAGCTCTGAATACTCAACTCTAGTAGATGCTAGTTGAAAAGATGAGTTCAAGCTCCCAACTATGCTCAGGGGTATTTTAACACCCCTTACACAAATCGTCTAGACCAAAATCCGTGAAGACGTAGCTCCACACTTTCAGGAGGTCGTGGCTACTCACGTGCACATGACTGTGTCAGTTTCTTGGCCGCGTCTATATGTTTGGAAAGTACTTGGAACGCTTTTAAGAGATCTCCCTTCGACACAACGATTATTGTGTCCGTGTAGCACGACTCTATGTGCACAATGTTTATGTTGTTTAGGGCGAGGACGTTGGTTATGTAGGCTACGACCCCGGGGGTGTACATGATCTCTATAGGACTTACTATGACTATCGCGGCGTAGTCCTTCTGCAGCTGGACTACATAGTCTTTCTCAAGTTTTTGAACGATCTCCTCAGCTGTCTCATTATCTAGAACAAGCGTGGTTACGAGAAGGCTCTGCATTATCGCTATGAATCTCGCCTTCTGTGTTAATGAAGGTACTAGGGGGGCTATTTTTGCGAAGCCGATGTTCCTCAGGGTTAGCACAGTGATACCCGTTCTTATCTCTATAGACGATCTAGCGAGTATATCCACGACATCCCTTTTTAAGAGGCTGAACTCTTTAATGGCTTTATCCGCAAACCTGATCAAAGCCATCTTGATGGTGTCTATGGATACGTCTCGTCCTACAAGTTCGCTTACTAGGGTGGCTATTCTCCGCGAAAGTTTTGAGTAGTTCACAATATCGTTGATTATGCATTGAAGGGTGCAGGGGTCGGAGGTTACAACTTCTTTAACTATCTGCGAGATTGAGCTCATAGTTCTACACAGAACAATTAATCGTTGCAGAAGGTTATAATAATTTCACCAGATAGAAATAGCTGTTATTGCGATCTTGTTGTAGCGGACAGCGTGAGAACATGAAGGTTGTATTAGCCTACTCGGGTGGTTTAGATACATCGGCTATACTTGTACTGCTTAGGAAGAAGTACAACGCTGAGGTTATCACGGTAACTGTCGATGTTGGCCAAGAAGAGGAATTGAAAGGTGTTGAAGAGAGGGCTTACCTTCTAGGTGCAAGTAAGCACTACACAATAGATGCTAAGAAGGAATTTGTTGAAAACTATGTGTTCAAAGCAGTTAAAGCAAACGCTCTATACGAAGGTAAGTACCCCCTAGGTACGGCGTTGGCGAGACCCCTAATAGCTAAGAAGGTAGCGGAGATAGCTCTGAAGGAGGGAGCTGATGTCGTAGCTCATGGGTGTACTGGTAAGGGCAACGACCAGGTTAGGTTCGATCTAACGTTGAAGGCATACTTGAAGCCAGATGTCAAGATAATAGCTCCTGTTAGAGAACTAAAACTTACGAGAATGGACAGTATCAAAATCCTGGCCGAGAACGGCTACGAAGTCCCCAAACAGCATAAGAAGTACAGTATCGATGAGAACCTGTGGTCTAGAAGCATAGAAGGAGGAGAGCTCGACGACCCATTTGTGGAACCGCCGGAAGAAGCTTTTGAGTGGATACAGCCTCTAGGGAAGACTCCTAATGAACCACTCTACTTAACGATAGAATTCGATAAAGGTGTACCTACGAAAATCGATGGGGTGAAGGTAGATCCCGTAGAGATGATCAAGATACTGAATAGATCGGTGGGGATGTACGGGTTCGGGCGTGTGGATCTTATAGAGAGCAGGGTTGTAGGTTTGAAGAGTAGGGAGGTGTATGAGGCACCTGCAGCGCTTACGCTTATAGAAGCCCACGCCGATCTTGAGAGGATGGTTCTAACACCTAGGGAGCTCAGGCTAAAGCGCTTAGTCGACCAGGTGTGGACAGACCTTGTCTACCAGGGATTGTGGATAGATCCGACGAGGGTTCACCTAGAGAAAGTGATAGACTCTATGAATAACTACGTATCCGGAGAGGTCAGGGTGAAGGTGTACAAAGGTTCGCTGAACATCGTTGGTAGAAGGAGTGCATACTCGCTGTATCGGAGGGAGGTGATAGATTACAACTTCGGATGGTATCCTTCGGACGAGGAAGCTAGGGGGTTCATAAACATACACGGGCTCTACGCATTGACAGCGCTATCTGTAAGAGGGAGTAAATGAATATGGATAGATACAAGATATTGGTAGGAGGAGAGGTCGTAGAATCCATAGATAGGTACACCTCGAGTTTTGATTTCGATAAACCGATAGCTAAGTATGCAGCTAAGGTCATGCTCATACACGTAGCCAATCTGGTGAAAAAAGGCGTCTTGGAGAAGAGCGCGGCGGAGCCCATCATAAGAGAGCTCCTGGAAGTTGTGGAGAGCGACGGGGAGAAGCTGTATCAGTGGACGAAGGAGAAGAAGAGAATGTTCGAAGATGTTTTCGAAGCGCTGGAGCTGTACCTCTATGATGTTGTCGGGCCGAGTGCTGGGTACATAGCTACGGGTAGGAGTAGGAACGATCATGTAGCGGCAGCCCTGAGGTTGTACCTAAGGGAAAGTGTTTTGTCAATGCTCAGAAAGTTGATCCAGCTGAGAAGAATACTGCTCGAGAAGGCTGTGGAGTACAAGGACACGGTTTTCCCGTTCTATACGCACACTCAGCTAGCTCAATGCGGCTCAGCATCACTATACTTTCTAACATACGAACAGTCTTTAGCAGATATCTTTAAGGTGTTCGAGATAGCCCTTAGCCTCCTGAACCAGAACCCCCTTGGATCTGGAGCTTCGGCCGGCGCTATGCTGCCCGTAGACCTAGACATTGTTTCCAGAGGACTCTGCTTAAGTGTAGACCCCCTGCCTCCATACTACTCAACAGGATCTAGGTTGTTCCTACTGTACCTTCTCTCCATACTTTCTCTGCTGATGGCGGAGATAGGGAGGTTGGTGGAGGACTTCATGCTGTTTGCAAACGCTTTCCCGCAAGGTCTGGAGATACCCAGGCACCACATATCAACGAGCAGTATAATGCCTCACAAGAGGAACTTGGTGACTTTGGAGATAGCTAGGGCTAAGGTATCAAGGGTATTAGGGCTCTTCGCAGGATCCATAGCGATATACAAGTCTCTTCCCTACGGCTACAACCTGGATTTCCAGGAGCTTAACTCAATGACCTTCGAGATCCTAAAGGATGTAGACGAGACCTTAGATGTAGTGAAGGATTTCATAGCGGGTTTGAAGCTCAGTAGTGAAGGTATAAAGAAGTACCTAGAAGGAAAACCATGCTGGAGCAGCGACTTAATAGAGTACATAGCCATATCGTCAAAGAAGCCAGTGCGGGAGCTCTACGCAGAGCTGGCCAGGGCGCTTCAGCACTACTTCTCCGGTGATAGTGAGCCGTTGAAGAACTTCCTCGCTAGGTATGGACTCAGCGAAGAGAACCTCAGTTCTATCCATAAATTGAGGCCTTTTGAGAAAATTCTTGACGATGTTATAGACCGAAGCTTGAGTAGGTTGAGCAGTGATGAAGGTAGGGTTGAGCAGCTGTTCAAGGTTCTGAGTAGCTGTAACGAAATGCTTATAAAGGACATCAAGCAGCTGTAGGTAAGGGTTCTTGCAACCCCGTTCATTGGCAAAACTGATGTGTAAAGAGACGAGGCTCAGAGCAAGGCTGTTGCTCGAGGACGGCACAGCCATAGAGGGGTGTGGTTTCGGTTTCCCAGATACTAGGGTAGGAGAGGTAGTTTTCTCGACAAACATGGTTGGATACACCGAAGCTCTTACAGACCCCAGCTACGCAGGGCAGATACTCTTATGGACGCATCCAATGGTGGGATGCTACGGCGTTCCATCCAAGGATCACAGCATAGCCGGGATACCCAAGAACTATGAATCGGATAGAATCCACGTTGAGGGATTCGTAGTATCAGAGCTCCCCCAGCCAAGTCACTACCTAAGCATCTCATCGTTATCTAGGTGGTTTGAGGAGTCGAAGGTCCCGGGGATGTATAGGGTAGACACGAGGGCCCTCGTCAAGAAGCTCAGGGAGAAAGGGGTGATGATGGGTGTACTATCGGTTTTCCCGGAGAACGATGACGTCAAGTGGGAGGAGCTGAAGAAAGAACTTAAGTCCGCTGAGAGGTATGAGGAGATAAACTTTGCATACGCAGTATCGCCGAAGAAAATAGTTTCCCACGAACCTGAATCCGAGCCTATCGCAACCGTAGCTGTTCTAGACTGCGGCGTTAAGTATGGTATATTGAGATGGCTACTGAGACTAGGGTTCAAAGTGATAAGATTTCCCTGCTGGTCAAAACCCGGCGAAATCCTCGATGCGGCAGACGGCATAGTTATTAGCAACGGTCCTGGGAACCCAGCTGTACTAAGAGAAGCGATAGAAACTGTTAGAAACATTGTGTACTCAGGCAAGCCCGTGCTCGGTATATGCCTAGGAGCACAGCTCATAGCCCTCTCGCTCGGAGCCAGCGTCTACAAGCTTAAGTATGGACACAGGGGTCCAAACAAAGGAGTTGTGGATGTTTTAACGAAGAGAAGCTACATAACCACGCAGAATCATGGATTTGCCGTTAGTGAGGACAGTCTTGCTGAACTGAACCTAACCCTGTGGTTTAGGAACATAGATGATAAATCCGTTGAAGGTTTTATGCATTCAAAACTCCCTGTCGTAGCAGTTCAATTTCATCCGGAAGGCGGCCCCGGTTCCTACGACACGGCATGGGTTTTTGAAACCTTCAAGAAAATGGTGTTGAACCATGGAGACTGTTAGGAAAGTCCTGGTGATAGGGTCTGGAGCTATAAAGATCGCTGAAGCGGCCGAGTTCGATTACAGCGGTAATCAAGCGCTGAAGGCGCTGAAAGAAGAAGATATAGAGACCGTGCTGGTTAACCCAAACATAGCGACGATCCAGACAAGCTACCGCTTCGCCGATAAGGTGTACTTAGTGCCTCTGAAGGTTGAGTTCGTTGCCAAGGTTATAGAGAAGGAGAGACCTGACGGCATAATGGTGGGCTTCGGAGGGCAAACCGCTTTAAGCATAGGTGTTAGACTTCACGACCTAGGTGTATTGGAGAGATATGGTGTTAGGGTTCTCGGTACACCTATAGAGGGTATAAAGAGGGCTCTTTCCCGAGAACTGTTTCAGAAAACAGCTAGGGAGTGCGGTCTCCCCATCCCGCCAAGCAGAGCCATCAGGGATGTTGAAGAAGCGCTCCAGGTAGCCGACGAGATAGGCTACCCTGTTATGGTGAGGGTGGGCTTCAATCTGGGCGGAGCTGGAAGTTTTGTTGCTTGGAATAGGCAGCAGCTCAAGAAGAGGATTCTAGCAGCCTTTGTCCAGTCGGAGATAGAGGAGGTGCTTGTAGAGAAGTACCTGCACCACTGGAAGGAGGTAGAGTTCGAGGTTGTTAGAGATGCCTACGATAACGTAGCGGCTGTAGCGTGTATGGAGAACGCCGACCCTATGGGTGTACACACAGGTGAATCGTTGGTCGTCGCTCCTTGTCAGACGCTCACGGACTATGAGTACCAGCTGGCTAGGAGGCTCTCTATAGAGACTGAGAGAGCTATAATGCTTGTAGGTGAAGGCAACGTACAGATAGCGGTGAACCCCAGGAACAGCGACGAGATGTACGTTATAGAGACGAACCCCAGGATGTCGAGGAGTAGCGCGTTGGCAAGCAAAGCTACGGGGTATCCGCTGGCGTACATCGCGGCTAAGCTTGCTCTCGGGTACAGGCTGTACGAGGTTATGAACAAGGTAACAGGCGTAACATCGGCGTGCTTCGAGCCTAGTCTGGACTACGTCGTGATAAAGATTCCTAGATGGGACCTGAGCAAATTCGAAAGCAGCGAGAGGTCCATAGGGACAGAGATGAAGAGTGTCGGGGAGGTTATGGCCATAGGAAGAACTTTCCAAGAAGCACTGCAGAAAGCTATTAGGATGCTGGATATAGGCGAGCCAGGGGTTGTCGGCGGCTCGCTGTACGAAGACGATACCATTTCTCTCAACCACGTCTTCCAGAAGATCAAGAATAGAGAGCCGTACTGGCCTCTGTGGGCGGCCAAAGCATTTAAGTACGGGGTCGATGTCGACACGATCTTCGAGTTGTCAGGCATCGATAGGTACTACCTTAAGCAGATCAAGGAGCTTGTAGGCATGTATGAAGAACTTAAGGAGAAGAACTTCGACGACCCGGAGCTCCCGAACATTATTGCTGAAGCGAAAAGGAAGGGATTCAGCGATGAGCAGATAGCCAAAGCTTTGAAGGTATCGCCAGATGATTTAAGGAGCTACAGAGTTAGGCATGGAGTGAAACCCGTTGTTAAGCAGATAGACACCCTGGCTGCTGAGTGGCCCGCTAAAACGAACTACCTCTACTTAACGTACAACGGATGGGAACACGACATAGACTTCAGCAGCGTCAAGCCTAAGATCGTAGTTCTTGGTGCGGGAGGTTTTAGGATAGGGGTTAGCGTAGAATTTGATTGGAGTGTCGTAGCCTTCTCTGACGAGGCTAGGGCCAAAGGGTACGAAGTCATAGTTGTTAACTTCAATCCTGAAACTGTCTCGACAGATTGGGATCTGAACGAGAAGCTCTACTTCGAGGAGATATCTGTCGAAAGAGTCCTAGATATATACGAGCTGGAGAAGCCCGAAGGTGTCGTAGCTTTTCTCGGAGGTCAGATAGCGAACAACATCGCTTGGGAGCTAGAGAGAAAGGGCGTTGTCCTACTCGGGACCTCCGGCAAGAGTGTGCACACAGCCGAGAACAGGGCCTTGTTCAGCGAGTTGCTAGATAAGCTAGGTATTAAGCAGCCGAAGTGGGTAGCCGCTACGAACATCAAGGAGGTTCTGAGGTTCGTTGAAGAAGTGGGGTTCCCCGTTCTTGTCAGGCCCAGCTACGTACTGAGCGGAACAGCTATGGCAATAGCCAGGAACGAGGATGAACTTCTGCGGATCCTAACGACAGCAGCTAAGATATCTCCGAAGTACCCGGTGGTAGTCTCAAAATTCATAGACAATGCCATAGAGTTCGAGTTCGACGGAGTAGGAGATAGGGATACGGTTGTAGGAGCATTTAATGAGCATATAGAACCTGCAGGTGTTCACAGCGGAGACGCGACGATGGTGTTGCCACCTAGGTACTTACCAAGGGAGACTATCGTTGAGGCGTCAAAGATAGTTCAAACAATAAGCTCAGCCCTGGACATAAAAGGCCCACTCAATATCCAGATGCTGTGCAAGAACGGGGATGTGTATGTGATAGAGCTCAATCTCAGAACCAGCAGGTCTATGCCTTTCACAAGTAAAGTAACGGGGTACAACCTGATGAAGGCAGCAGCGGAGGTAGCTCTAGAGGGTAGACTTAGAAGCGTTGTAGAGAGCGATAGGCTCAACCTTCTGATGCCTAAATGGTATGGCGTTAAATCACCTCAGTTCTCCTGGCCAAGACTCAGAGGAGCATACCCGTTCCTAGGACCTGAGATGAGGAGCGTAGGCGAGGTAGCGGCTGTTTCAAGGGTATACGAAGAAGCTCTCGTGTTGAGCTGGCTGAGCGTACACGGAAACAAGCTTCCGAGCAGAAATGAGAAGATCCTGATATACACACCCCACCCAGAATATGCAGCTGTGCTAAGCGAAGCAGCGAAGATAATGTCCAGCCTAGGTTACGAAGTCGTAACGATAGAGTCTATGGAGGTCAGAAACGCCAAAATTGTTAACGGGGCGCAGATCGAGAAAGAGATCATGGGCAGGTCTATAGGTCTTGTTATGACCACGGGCTACAAACCCGAGAAAGATTACGCTGTAAGGAGGATGGCAGCCGACACGACGATACTGCTGATCCTAGACCATAGACTAGCATGCGAGTTTGCAAAAGCCATTATGTATCTAGAACGTAAAGGAGAGCCGGAGATCAGAGACCTGAAGGAGTACTGGTCAGCGTTGGAGAGCATAATCGAAGTCTACTGAAAAGAGGTTATTCAGATGCGATACCTAGACACACAAATACATCAATACTCTAGGAAGACCTTAATAAAAGTGGCACCCTCAACGTGATAATGATATTGATGGAAAAAAACCGGGTAGCGGGACAGAGAGTTTGGAATTTTAGAAAACTCTTCAACGAGTTGGGCGGTCTGCAAGCGGCGATGTCTCATCAGCTCTCAGCTGCGCCGACGACTCTTCATCCCTACACAGCTAGGGGATGCGAGCTCTTATCTCCCACAATCCCTACTTGTGGCTACTGAACCTCCGGATCAGCTCATCTAGAAGCTCTGTAGGTGCGGGATCCCGCAGGAGCTTCTTCTTAAGCTCTCTAGCTATGCTAGTCACAGTTTCGTAAACTCGTTTAGCGGCAGGGCAATCGCTGGGGATGCTGAGGACGGGTAGCCCTTCTCCATTATAGCGCTTCATATTATCGATCTGCTCGTCTTCCGTAGCGAAGGGGTAGCACAGACATGCGTAAGGTTTGAAGCTGTGTATAGAGCATCTCCAACCTGATTGGAAGGGGCATGGCCGCGGCAGAGCGTAGCCGTTTCCCACTTTGATGAGCTTCTTCTCAACATCATCGCCTAGATTTCTCCTAAGCTCATCTACGTCAAACGGGTAGAGGGGTACCGGGTGACCTTCTCTACAGCATCTGCCACCGCACCTAGAGCAGTCCTGCGCTGTGTCTAGGAGTATATTCATGGAATACTGGTATACGAGGGCGTAGGCCGTGTACTTAGCCACGGGGACACCACTGTTCCAGAGGAAGCTCAGTACCGCGCGTAGGTAGCCGGTGTCACCCGCTAACCCCTTCTTGGTGATCCTGTGAACGTCCTCGTCCATACCCAGTTCCTCACACAGGTACTCTGCCCGGGTTGAGGATGTTGTTGGGGTCTAGAGATTTCTTGAGAAGTTTGAGCAGTTCTAGGTGTCCACGATCGGCGTACTTCTCTAGGTACTTCGACCTAGCTGCACCTATGCCATGCTCGCCCGTTATCGAGCCTCCTAGCTCCACGGCAATACTGTATACCTTTTCGCGAAGCTCATTGTACCTCTCTGCGCTCCACCCCTCGTTCTTCATTATGTGGAGATGCAGATTACCGTCCCCAACATGTCCGTAGGCAGGAATCCACGTCTTGTACTCTTCCTCGAGAGCATCCACACGCTCCATGAACTCGTATATCTTTGACAGCGGGAGAGTTACATCGAGGATGTCCACCATATCCTTCTTGAGCGCTGTGTAGATCTCGCTCCGTATCCTCAAGATCTCGCTCTGTTCATCTCTCCTCGTCGCGAGCACAGGTTCATGCTTAGTATACTTCTCAGCAATACTGTTCACAGTTTCTAGAGCTAGGTACATAGCATCCTCAGAATGCTCAGCAAAGGATATCATTAGATGAGCAAAGCCTTCGTGTGTAGGCCATTGAAGACCTAGGTGCTTCTCCGACCTCTCGATAGCACTGAGCTCAACATACTCCAGCAACATCGGTATGGTGCCGCTCATCATGATGTCGTAAGCCGCCCTTATCGCGCTTAGCCTATCGTCAAAGGGCACGACCATTGTGGCGCTAGCTCGGGGTTTTGGATATAGCCTTAGAAACGCTTTGGTTATTACGCCCAGCAAACCCTCGCATCCGACGAAGAGGTGCATGACGTTGGTGAGCAGATTGTTCTTTATCGTTTTGCCACCGATCCTAGCAACAACGCCCGTCGGCAACACCACCTCGAGGCCCAGCACATAGTTCCTCATAACACCTGTTCTTACCGCCCTAGCACCACCAGCATTCGTGGCTATGAGCCCCCCTACGAAAGCACCTTCGTCACCGGGGTGCGGTGGGAAGAAGAGCCCCGCCTTCTCCGCTTCCTCCGTGAGCTTTGCTAGGGTAACACCTGCCTCGGCTTCCGCAACCATATCCTCTCTATGTATAACGACCCTGTCCATTCTCTCGAGCGAAAGCACTATACCGGGAGCCGTAGGTACAGCGCCTCCTACAAGCCCCGTACCCCCACCGCGGGGGAACACAGGGATCTTCTCCTCGTTGGCCAGCTTGAGTACCCCGGCAACCTCCTCCGTAGAACCTGGCTTCACGACAACTACGTCGCGCATGGGCTGCGGCCTTATGGGCTCGGGCGCTTCGTCGTAGAGGTATCGTTCGATAGCTCTAGGGTCTGTGACAACCCACTCCTTTCCCACGATGGATACCAGCTTCTCGATAACCCTCTTATCCAAGAACTTCTCACCTCCTCCCTTTGATCTTCTTCAGCTCCTCTATAAGTCTAGGCAGGATCTCGTAGAGATCCCCGACCACGAAGAGATCGCAGTACTTCGCTATAGGAGCCGACGGGTCTATGTTCACCGTGATCACCAGCTGCGAATCCTTCATACCCGCTAGGTGCTGCGGTGCCCCTGATATTCCGAAGGCTATGTACACCCGCGGCTTCACGATATTACCGCTGAAACCTACCTGATGCTCCTTAGATATCCATCCAGAATCAACGAGAGGTCTGCTGGCCCCCACCACACCGTTGAGAAGCTTGGCGAGCTCTTCAAGCATCTTCAGATCCTCCTTACTCTTGAATCCGCGGCCTCCCGATACCACAACCTCTGCATCAGCTAGGTTGACCTCCTTCCTACGAACAAGACCCAATAGCTCGAACCCTCTGTACTTGTCCAGCACCTCAGACCCGATCCTTCTCACGATGACCTTGCCTTGCCTCGAGTAGTCCGGGTCCAGAGGCTTGAACACTCTGTACCTCACCGTAGCCATGACGGGCTCGGTCAGGGTCTTGATGTGCGCTATCAGGTTGCCTGTGAACGCGGGCCTAACCTGCACAATGTCGCCGTTCTCATCGACGTATATATCGAGGCAATCAGCCGTAAGACCAGTTCTTATCTTCGCAGCTACTCGAGGCGCGACCGTGCGCCCCCAGGGAGTTGCGCCGAAGAGCACGAGTCTGGGCTTCAACTCCTCGATAACCTCCACAACAACATCTCT
>Ga0180301_10000545_pt1 | contig 29075 bp, 27 predicted proteins | sample GuaBasSediGuay16_FD_121797 | JGI IMG/M metagenome (GOLD analysis project Ga0180301, IMG submission 121797) | Subseafloor sediment microbial communities from Guaymas Basin, Gulf of California, Mexico - Guay16, Core 4569-2, 12-15 cm | ecosystem: Environmental > Aquatic > Marine > Hydrothermal... | reverse complement strand
TCCAATAGCCGGATTTCTAGCATTAATTGTAGTTGGGGTTTTAGCTGAGGAGATCAGGAGGGAGGATCCCGGAACTGAGAAGATGAGGAGGATAGCCTCCTACATTGAGGAGGGAGCGAGGGCCTTTCTGAGCAGGGAATTCAAGACTATAACATACTTCATAATCCCCTTTGCATTCTATTATGGATCTTCCTACGCTGGGAGATATCATTAGGCTTCATTTTAGGCGCTGTAAGCTCCTTGCTGGCTGCCTACATAGGCATGATGATAGCCGTTAAGGCAAACGTTAGAACTGCAAGCGCCTCGATTAAAGCTCCTGAAAGAGCCGTGATGATAGCATTCAGAGGCGGAGGGGTAACTGGACTCTCCATAATCGGCATGAGCCTACTCAGATTGGGCATACTATACATCCTGTATAATAGGGATCCAGAGCTGCTAGTCGGGTATGGATTCGGAGCGAGCTTAGCGGCTCTATTCGCTCAGCTGGGAGGTGGAATTTACACGAAGGCAGCAGATGTAGGCGCCGACCTAGTAGGGAAGATCGAGGCTCGAATACCAGAGGACGACCCTAGAAACCCAGCCGTCATCGCCGATCAGGTTGGAGATAACGTCGGCGACTGCGCTGGCAGAGGAGCAGACCTATTCGAGTCCTTCTCCGATAACATCATAGGAGTCATGATAGTCGGATTGGCCTTCACAAGCATCTATGGATATAAAGCAGTCATATTCCCAATGCTCATAGAGTCTATAAGCATAGTAGCGACGATAATAGGCATATTCCTCGTCAGAGAGGGGCGAGATCCAATAAGATCAGTCTATACGGGATTCTTTTCAACAGGCATCCTCTGCATCATTGGATTCTACTTAGTCTCAGTTCAATTCATGCATGACATAAGACTCTTTTACTGCACTACGCTTGGGCTCCTAACAAGCCTAATAATAGCGCTGCTCGTACTCTACTATACGAAGACCGGAGGCAGCGTAACGAGGAGAATAGCCGCTGCATCGCAGAGCGGAGCGGCGATAAACTTGATAATCGGCCTCTCATACGGCTTGGAGAGTGCTGTTCCCCCAGTAATCCTCGTGGCACTCGTAGTGGTAGCCTCATACCTGATATTGGGCGGGGGACTGCAGGGGATCTATGGCATCTCAGCGTCCACCGTTGGAATATTATCGACGACGGGCATAATAATGGCCTCTGACACATTTGGGCCTATAGCCGATAATGCGCAGGGAATAGCCGAGATGGCAGGTGAAGAAGACTTGAGAACAGCTGAGAGCCTAGATTCCGTTGGAAATGTTACTAAGGCGATAACTAAGGGCTATGCGATGACATGCTGCATTCTCACGGCGATCGTAATCCTATTCGCCTACATGATGACAATAATCAAATATTCAGGCATGACTTACACGCTTGAAAGCCTCACAGTCAACATTATACACCCGAAGGTTATATGCGCCATATTCCTCGGCGCAGCCCTACCACTCATCTTCTCAGCCCTAGCGATAAGAGCCGTCGGGAAAACATCATTTCAAATGGTAGAGGAGGTCAGGAGACAATTCAGGGAGATACCTGGACTACTAGAGGGAAGGGCAAAGCCCGATTACTCAACATGCGTAGATATAAGCACGAGAAACGCGCTGAGAGAGATGATCCTACCCACGCTTTTATCGCTGATCTTCCCAATAATTGTTGGCTTCATCTTTAATGTATGGGCTTTAGCCGCCTACCTAATAGCAGTCAGCATAGTCTCAAGCTTGCTTGCAATATTCATGTTCAACTCTGGAGGGGCATTCGATAATGCAAAGAAATACATTGAAATGGGACATTTCGGGGGGAAGGGAAGCCCAGCTCACGCGGCCTCGGTCATCGGCGATACAGTTGGAGATCCCCTCAAGGACTGCGCGGGCCCATCCCTACACATTCTGGTTAAACTCCAAAACATACTCTCGATCACTATGCTCCCAATACTTCTGCAATACGCCCTTCATTGGTGAATACGTCGGATTTTAATGCTTCCCTGTTTATACGATTTTTTGATATGCTGACATTACTGTTCTACTCGAGCTCCCTTCCAGCCTTCCCCTTCATCCTTCTCATCTTTATCTTGTGCTGAAGTGTTAGGAGCTTCTCAGGCGTTAATATCTTACTCGTGGCGTATAATACCATTAGCGTCAGGGCGGCTGAGTATGGTATTCCATACAGGACCTGCATCGGCATGGGCGTGAATATCATCTCCCTGGCCATTATCATTGGGTATGATGTGGGCACGGCGTAGACTATTATTTGAAGTGGCAGCGGAAGGGAGTTAACGCTTGCGTAGATTATGAGTAGCGACGGAAGCATTATCGGAATGACTATCACGCCTAGAAGGGAACCCGCGATCCTAACGTCGCTGCTTAATGCACCTAGGACAACGCCGAGCGATGTCATAAATAGAATCGCTAATATCATGCTTGCGGCGAGGAGTATGTATGATTGTGGGGGTGGAGGAGGCAGCTCCCTCAGCGGGCCTCCCATCTCTAAATTTAAGCCCAAGCCGCCGAGGGAGATTTGGAAGTATAGTAGGAAGCCGACCGCGAATATTATGCCGCCGAGAACGGCGACGACGGAGGAGCCTAAGAGCTTCGCCAATAATATGTCGTATCGGCTCACTGGGAAGGTCAGTAATGTCTCAAGCGTCTTCTCCTCATTCTCAACGGCAGTGGCCGTAGCTGCTATCTGAGCAACGCTCATTGCTATGACGAAGAGGAAGACTGGAACCATAACTCCATAGCCCATCACTATCTGCCCAAAGATCGATCCTGGAGGAGCATGTATGACCCGGCCTTTAACCACAGTATACTCAGTGACGTTAAGGGGGTTCCTAAGGACTTCTGGATCGACATTCGGGGCTATCTTGGATATTAACGTTGAACTGAGAATGTCAGATGCCCTGCCCAATACGTTGCCGACGGCAGCCTGAACCCCCATTGATTCGAAGCCCATACTCCTCATGATCGAGTAGACCTCAATATTCACCCTTCCAAATTGCCTCAGGCTTTCCTCGAATCCCCTGCGGATCACAAGTAGGGCCTTGGAGCCTGACTTCTCAGCCGACTTAACGGCCTCATCCAGGCTCTTGGAGCCCGCATCTATAACCTTCAAGCCTACATTGCTCAGCAGCGAAATGAATCTTCTACTAGTCTCTGTTTCATCCTCATCGATAACCATAACTGTTAACTCGCCCATCGCAGCCTCAGCGGCTTGACTTGCAGCCATAGAAATGGCGAAGCCTATTATCGGAAACATTATGACTGGCCCTATCAGGCCTATGTATATACGTGGATCCCTAAGTAGATCCTTAACTTCCTTCTCGACTAAAGGCCTAAGCCCTCTCATCTCTTAAGCACCTCCAGGAATGCCTCTTCGAGGTTTGAGACTCCATACAGATCCTTTACCTCTTGAGGCTCGCCCTCCATAATTATCCTCCCCCTATGAATGAATGCAAGCCTAGTGCATAGATGCTCAACCTCAAGCATGTTGTGGCTCGATAATATTACTGATCCACCATTCGAGACATGCCTCTTAATTATATCCCTAACATGCTGAGCGTGAAATACATCCAATCCAGCCGTAGGCTCATCTAGGATCGCAAGTTTAGGCCTAGTCATCAATGCTCTGGCAACCTGAATCCTCCTCTTCATCCCCCTACTGTAAGTCTTCATCTTATCCATTATTCTATCCCCAAGCCCAGAGATCCTCGCAGCCTCCTCAACGGCCTCCTCAACATCCCTTTTAGACTTGAAGTATATTCTAGCAACGATCGATAGATACTCGTATCCCGTCAGATTCCTGTATGTCCCAGCGTCCTCGGCTAAGTAGGAGATTAACTCCCTGATCTTCGAGGCTTCCTTTACAACGTCGTATCCGAGGATCCTAACATAGCCGCTTGTAGGCAGGAGGAGAGTCGCTAGGATCCTAAGCGTCGTCGTCTTCCCAGCGCCGTTAGGCCCTATCAAACCGAATATCTCACCCTCATCGACACTGAAGGATACTCCATTTAGGGCGGTTAATCCCCCAAATTGCTTAACTAGACCTTTAATCTCAACTATCCTCTCATCGGCCATACTAATTCACTCAGCCCTTTAAATCACCAAAATGATAATGGGCAATTATACTTTTTGTTTTTTAGGATGGATCATTCCATCATAGAGCCATTATTAAGATGGAAACGCTAAAAAGCGTATTGTGGCTACATATTTCCATCCAGCCTGGAAAGGGTGATCGCTATTCCATTTAAGCCGCTCCATTTATGTCCAGCCTTACTATTCGGCCTTCCACTGAGAAGATATCTACACGCCCCAACCTTCTCATCGTCGCGAATGTAATCGTGGATATCGAGCCGATCCTAGTGCTCCTCCTCTCATTACCTCACCCCCTGCATGGATACCTGCACACTTTCCTCTCAGCCTCCTTCTAGGCATGGGCCTCGTATACCTAATGTTCATGCTTGAAGCCCCATTACTTCCATATTATAGGATTCTGTTACTCGAGGGAGATAGGAGGCTGGGGCTGAGATCCTTCATGGCAGCCGGAGTCTCAGGGACGATACTCCACATCCTCCTCGACGTACCATTATACAGTGATATCCGCCTATTCTATCCTATCATAACAAATCCATTAATCAGCCTCCTCATCAACGGCTTCTGCATCTTCGCTGGCATTGTAGGCATAATCATCTACATAACAATCTCAGTCTATACGCTCTACGCTTGGATGAGAAGCAAGTATAGGTCGTCCCTTCGCAACTACCTGAAGATGGAGCAGAGATTCAGGTTTTTCGCTGTTGATTAGCGTTGCGCCTACTTTTATAGGTGTGTCATGTAATCTTGTTTGGAGGTGTCTCATTTGAAGATCACGATGGTTGAGTCTGTGGAGTTTGAGATTCCATGGAGGAAGCCTCTTGAGGAGCCTATGAAGTGGTGTGGAGAGCAGGGCAGGAGGGGCAGGATACATAAGGTCTACTCGGATGAGGGGATAGTTGGATTATGCGATAATCCAATGGATGTTAGGGGATTGGCTAGGAGGATGATAGGTAGAGATCCATTCGACTTCATCCTAGATGATACTGTATGGCCACTTCAGGAGGCAATATATGATATTATCGCGCAGAAGCTCAATGTTCCAATATATAAGATTCTGGGAAAGAAATGTAGGGATAGAGTTCCAGTATGCTATTGGGTTCATCACTTCCCGCCTGAGGTCTTAGCCGAGGAGGCCGGATTGGCTGCAGACTCGGGATTCAAGGTTATAAAGTTCAAGTCTAGGCCATATTATGATGTTGTTGAGCAGGTTAGGGCGATCTCAGATGCTGCTCCTGAGCTCAGCATAATTCCTGATGCTAATGGCTCATGGTGGCTTCCATCAAGGGCTATAAAGATAATTAAGAGCATCGAGAAGTATGAGATATTCTGCGTTGAAAGTCCAATTCCGCAGGCTGATGTTAGGGGATACCTTAGGCTCAGGGAGAAGACGGATATTCCAATCGCGATTCACATGGGAAATCCTGATCCGATAACGGCTATATCTACTGGCATGTGCGATTACTTCGTTATTGAGGAGCCCGGAGTTAAGAGGACCCTGCAGTATGCGGCGATAGCCGAGTATGCCTCTCCATACGAGTCCTCAAGTGGAGATTATGGTAAGGGCTTTAGGGTTGGAGGCATGCCAGTGTGGCTTGAGGGGTTCGGCAGAACTGCCATAGCCGAGGCCTTTCAGATCCACTTGGCATCGGTTATAGAGGCGGCTACGCTTCCAAGCCCATTCTTCATACATAGGCTTAGGGAGCATCCGCTGGTTGAGGATCCACTTGAGGTTAAGGGTGGAACGGTTAGGGTTCCTGAGAAGCCCGGGCTTGGAGTAACCTTAGATGAGGCTGCCCTAGAAAGATACTGCGTTAATAGGATAATAATTCAGTAATGCCCGTCGAGCCGAAAAAGCTTTTAAGGCTTAACGGAGCCTATTACCTCTGGGGTTTATTGGGATGCCAAGAGAACTGATTGCAATAGCTCCCAGAAAAGCAGTTATTAGAGAGTATGAGGAGCCGCCTCTCAAGCCTAGGCAGGTTAGGATTAAGAGCCGCCTATCAGCCGAGAAGCATGGAACATCGCTTACCCTATATCGGGGTTTATCTCCATTCTCAACGAAGACTCTGGATGAGAAGTTAGGGGTATTCGTGGATAAGCCTACTGGAAAGGGCGGGTACGGAGGATTCCCATTGAGGCTTGGAAATATGACTGTCGGTGTGGTCACGGAGGTTGGAGATGAGGTTGAAGGCTTAAAGGTTGGGGATAGAGTTTACGGGTATCTCCCAATAAGGGAGACTCATGTGGTTGATGAGGACAGGGTAAGCCTTGCCCCTCCCGATCTCAGCGATGAGGATCTTGTATGTATTGATCCAGCCGTTGTTTCATTGATGGCCGTTAGGGAGGGCCATGTCAGGGTTGGGGATAAAGTCGCGATCTTCGGGCTTGGAGCGATAGGCTTAATGACCGTTCAGATGGCGAGGATTTCAGGTGCAACATGCATAGTCGCGGTTGAGCCGATCGATAAGCGGAGGAGACTCGCAGAGGAGTATGGAGCTGATCTAACCCTCAACCCATACGAGTGTGATGCCGGTTTGGAGATTAAGAGGAGATTCGGAGGGGTTGACGTGGCGATCGATACAAGCGGCTCATATAGGGCTTTACATCAGGCGATTAGGGCCACGGGCTATGGGGGAACTATTGTTCCAGTATCATGGTATCACGGTGAAGCCCGCGGATTAAATCTCGGAGAGGAATGGCACTTTAACAGGCAGATAATGGTCTCCGGGGCTAGGGTTGAAAGCGAGCCTTACAGGGATTATCCGAGATGGGATAGGAAGCGCGTATATGATACTGTGATCGAGCTATTCCGTAGGGGTGCCATAACGAGCAGGGGCCTGCTGCAACCAATAGTGAAGTTCGATGAGGCAGCTGAGGCGTATAGGATGATAGATGAGAAGCCTGAGGAGGCAATAAAACTCGCAGTTATCTACGAGTGAAACTGAAGATTCACGATAGAAAATGTAGTGCGGCGAGGCTTATTAGAGCCGCGGCTGTAACAGGAGGGATCATAACCCTCATGTAATCTTTCACTTCTGTCTTCAGCATTTTTATTGTTAATGAGACACATGGATGAACTGGAGTTAATACGTAACCCAAGAATATCCCATAGTATATCAGCGCGAACCTTGATGGCGAGATTGATCCGAACCTTGAGATGTATACCGGAAAGATTATTCCAGCCGGCGTTATTATCCTTCCGGTCGAGAATCCCAACGCGAATGCTATGCAGTAGATGATGCTTGGGGATAGGGGGAGATCTCTCATCAATTCTGGGATGCCGGAGGACCTGAAGACTTCAAGGAAGAATATTATGCCGATCATCATCGCTGCGAAGCTCCAGGGCTTCGCCTTCACAGTCATCTTTCTGAGATCAAACGGCTTAACCCGTCCAATGATGATTGCCAATGTGAGGCTTGAGGAAACGGCTATCAACGTTCCAGCCTCCTTAACCTGCGGATTCAGGAAGGCTCTGATCGAAGCATCCATTATAGGGGCTAAGAGCAGGATGATTAGTGGCTGAATTAGATCCTTAAGTGAGAATCTCCGTTCATACTCTATTCTCCCATGGCATCTTCTGAGCAGGAATATATATCCTAAGAGCAGGGAAAACAGCAATAGAACAGCCAAGTATGGAATGGGCCTATACAATTCCAAGTTTGCAGCTTCAGTTGCAATTATGAAGTTCGCTGAGATCGGATAGACAAGGTATAGTATATGCCTAAACCAGACGTTTATTCCAGCCTTCTCTCCACGTGGAAGGTTGCCTCCAGCCCTATCGACTATTGGAGCTGAGAGCAGAGCTCCCCCGGGCATAGTTAGCATTCCTATGAGAGCCGGCGAGAGCATCAGGAATGCCCTTCTTCCGATACGCATATTCCCGATCAGCCTATCCATCTGCCCGGTCTCGCTCATCACCTCGCCTATTAATGGGATCAATCCGACTGCTAAGGCTAATGCGATGGCCGATGGGTCAAGAAGAAGCCCTAACAGCAGAGGCAACAGGGAGTTTGGAATGGTTATTATTCCAAGCGTGAAGGCCGCAAGGAACATTGCGAGCGTTAGGCTTCTCTGCGAGACTAGGAGCAGAATGATCACTGACAGAATGAATGCCAGGAGGATATTCTGATCTCCCATTAGCCTCAAGCCTAAAACTTTCTTATGTAGCCCTCAAGCTGCCATGCTGACTTGAACTCCTCATTCAGATCAAGCATGAGGTATGCTCCTTGAATATTATAGTATGGCGGGCCTCTCCTAGAGAATAACGTTAATACCTTCCCGTTATGGTTGAACTTGTAGCCTTCAGCCGCAGGCTCATGCCCCCTAACTATGAACTTTACGTTTAGAGCCTCCAATGCAGCTGATGTAACATCCTCCCCGAAGAGCCTCCCGGCGCCCCTCGGCGATGGGAGAACACCGGATATTCCATCTCTAGGATCACTCCATAATATCTCCTCGAGTAGACTCTCAGATGGATGCCTCTGATATGCATATGCCAAGTCGTCTACTCCAGTTATTCCCGCCGGGACTCCGCCATGAACCATGAGGAACCTGCCTGGAACCAACGCTGCGGTATAGAATCTTCTGAATAGATTGCAGAGCGCATCGTATACTCGGCTCCATTCACCCCCGAACTTTAATTGTAGATGATATGGGAGGTCGTGGGGATGCGCAAGCAGGTCAGGTGGGCCTTCATGGTTTCCCTGGAGCAACACAACCCTATCCGGGAACATGGCCTTCAGGCTTAGCACTACAAAGTAGACTTCAGGCGAGTGTATGCCTCTATCTCCATAGTCTCCGAGGAATATTATGCGTGCATCTTCTCCCCTAGAGGCCTTCTCGACGAATTCGGAGTCTACTAGGATGTGTTTTAGGCTCTCTATGTCTCCGTGCAGATCCCCTATTATCGCGGCCTCTCCGGCTGGCGGTATGTATATCAGCCTACCCCTCAACCTTAATCTTCCAGACCCTCTTATCTCATCTGATATTAACCTCTCAACCTCATCTATTACGCCGAGAAGATCGTCTGCGGATATACTTCTCGCCCTCTCGATGAGCTCATACGCTTTCATCATTCGCCATCGCTCCATGATGTGCCGAAGCATATGTGAGCCTCCCCCGACTGAAGTCGGGGGCTTCCAGCGTTCGGCTGGGGCTTTACGCCTCCAGTCACATCTGCTGGTTCGGGGGGCTCACAGCTCCCCCATCCCATAGAGCTCATTAGCCTATGGGTTATGTTTATACATGCGTTTAAGTCTCTGTCATATTCCATTCCGCAGTTTGGACACTTGAAGATCCTTCCTTTTACTTGGGTAACATACCCGCATCTATGGCATATCTTCGATGTGTTCTTCGTCTCTTTCTTAGATAGGTATCTTACTTCGATTCCCTTTAGGTTTGCTTTGTATTTGATGTATGTCTGGAGTTTTCTGAAGGGTAGGCTGTGAAATCGCCTGTTGAGCCTCTTGGACTTTTTGAATTTTCTTCGTATCCCGTTTAGGTCTTCCATGACTATTATGGGCTTGGGGAACTGCTTTGCATAGGCGACTATCTCATTCGCTATGTGGAGCTGCTGGTTTACTTTGTGTCTTTCCCTTCTCCCGAGCTCCTTAACCTTTCCAATCCTGTTCTTCTCTTGAAGTTTTCTTCTTATGTGGCTGTAGAGCCCTCTGATCCGCTTGATTTCCCCGCCTCGCCAGAACCGTCCCTTCATGGGCTTGACTGGATCCTTTTTCGATATCGCTACTGCGACGGCTAGGTTGGCCTCTCCCCTATCTATCGCTATCACAGTTTCAGGTTCGTCAGGCAGTTCAACTGTCTTCTTTAGCACGAAATGAGCGTACCATTCCCCATCCCGCTTAACCATCTCAACAGTTGTGAAGCTCCATTCACCCCTAAATGCTTCCTCAATCCTCGCTTTCTGCTTTTCTCCAAAGACTATGGGCAAGCTGACCCTCCTCCCTCTGAACAGGCTTAGCGTTAACCAGTAGGGCGTTAGAACATTCGTTGTCTTGGAAAAGCTGTAACATCTCTTGTCGAAGCGTATGGATACTCTATTAGGCCTTAAAGCACTATTGTCCTTTCTGTTCTTCTGGAAGCTCTTCAATATTTCGATTGTCTTGTCCCTTGCTGTCTGAATTAAAGCCGTGTTCAATTTGAAAAGCCTCTTAGCCTTTTCATAGCCGTTCTCATGTAGAAGGGTCTTTGATGTTGAGTTGAAGCTGAGATACCGCCTGACAAGCCTGAAATATTCCTTGAGAGTCATATTTAACGCTAAAACCTTGTTCGGGTTAGGTTTGAAAACCTTTCCTATCACCGTCAACTGAACATCTCTCTGCAAGGGAACATCCCAAAACCAAATTCAAGATTGAAACACTTAAATCTTCCCGCGATTCAACTCCTCACTGAAGATGGGGAGTTTTCTCGCGGATTCTTTATAAATCTATGCTGGACAGAATGGAATTTAAGATCTATTGGGCGGTGATGGTTTGTCGAGATTTAGGGTGGGCTTTGAGGATTCTCTGGGTAGAATATTGCGTGAGGATCTCTGTGTTGGATGCGGCTCATGCGTGGCATCCTGCCCTCTCGGATGTCTGGAATATGCCGATGGAAAGCCGGTATTGATCGGGGATTGTAGTTCATGCGGCGTATGCTCTAGGGTATGCCCGAGATATGAATGCTCAGTTGGGGAGATTGAGAGGCTCATCTTTGGCAGGGAGAGGATGAGAGGTGAGGAGTTCGGGGTTTATAGGAGAGTCTGTATTGCACGGACGAGGCTCAGAGAGGTGAGGGTGAGATGTCAGGATGGAGGGGTAGTCACTACGCTTCTCCTATACGCATTGGAGAATGGACTTATAGATGGAGCTGTAGTCTCAGGCTTCGATGAGGATGAGCCCTTAAGGGCCTTTCCGATGCTCGCTAAATCCAAGGGTGAGATCCTATCCTCAGCTGGGACTAGATATGCATACTCTCCTAATCTGCTTGCACTTAGGGATGCGATCTCCCATGATTGTAGGAGGATCGCATTTGTTGGGGTTCCATGTCAAATTGAGGCTTTAAGGAGGATTCAGATCCTCCCAGTTAAGAGATACGCTGAGAGATTGAGTTTTGTCATAGGATTGTTCTGTAGCGGATGCTTCTCATATGATGGCTTAGCCGAGATGCTTAGGGATCTGCTGAGGCTAGATCCGAATGATGCTTTGAGGGTTAGGATTAAGGGTGATATCGCGGTTTTCACGGTTCATGGAGATGAGAGTCGCGTCTCCCTTAGAGATGCCAAGAAATACTTTAGGAGATGCAATTTGACATGCACTGACTTCTCAGCTGAGCTTGCGGATATATCCGTGGGGGGAATAGGCTTGGAGGGCTGGACGGTAACTGTTCTTAGAAGCAGCGTCGGCGAGGAGATATTTGATGATGCCGCTTCTAGGGGGCTTCTTGAAGTTAGGAATGCAGATGAGGAGACTATACGCCTTTTAGTTAGGGTCTCAAGGAGGAAACGTAGGATTGGATTGTCGAATCTACGGAGGCTTGGATATTCATGAATCTAAGGCATCCAAAAGTATCTTATAGTTTATCTTTCCAGCCGTGAATGTCCTTCCGGTCTTCAGGTCGTTTATTGTGACCTGAGCTGGAGCGAAGAGTTCAGGGTCGATCCTATAAAAGTCCATTTGGGCCTCTCTGTATATATCGGAGAACCTCCTGCCGTAAACTCTTGATGATGATGAGACCGCCCTTGAAGTTATCTCCTCTAGGAGGAACTCATCTCCGCATTCAACGTTGTAGTAGGCCGCTCCGCCGTATAATATTGCATCGTTCGTTCTGCCTATCGACTCCACCGGGTCCGGGTGGACTGGAAGTATGGGGGCTATGCTCCAAGCGTTGACTATGAGTCTTGGATCTAGCCCTAGCGTCATGAGTTTGTGGATTCCAGTCTCGGCTGTTCTACCGGAGACTTGCACGTATCCTGGGATAGTAGCCGTTGGAACGATTATGACATATAGGTTTTCGGGATGGACTCCGCATTTATCCGCTATGTATTCTATCACCGTATCTGGGGGAGGATCAGTGGCCTCGAGGATTATAATGGCCTCCTCCGATTCGTCATGGTAATTTAGGCTTTTATAGATTGATTTGGGCTTTAAGGCCAGCGCCCTCGCCGGTCCCGAGGCTATCGCTTCATACCCGTCCATTCTTATCTTCCAGCCTGCGAGCTGCGAAGCTAGCGTTGAAACTGCAGGTTGATCAGTATATACTGAGATTGCAGGCAGGATCCTGTCTCCTATGCTCATTGATGTCAATTCGGCCCTTCCAAGACCTCCCATGCATATCTCCGTTATTATTAGGCCGGCAGCGTATCCTCCATGGGCTTCTATTCCCGCATCTATCAGCGTCGCCCCAATCTGCGTCCTCTCAGCCTTCACTTGAAATCTCATATGCTCCTGTAGCATGAGCCTTACTAGCCTCATGGCTTCACGATTGACGCTTATCATGATCTCACCTTAAAGGTATCTCTCGTATGATCTGAGTTGCGGATTCCTGTCTCTTGAGATGTATAGTCTTCCGCTTCCTCCCTCAGCGTGGTCTCCCTCGAAAAGGTAGAATTGCCCCTCAATTCTCTCCCCGCATATCTTCACTTTCTCCCTTAAATCTTCAATCGTGAATGTTGGAAGCACGGATGAGACATGCCCGCATATCGCTATTTTACCCTTTACCATTGAAGCTCCAGGCCTTCCATGGGAGTTTCCCATTATGAGGATCTCTCCTCCCTGCATGTGGATCCCCGCGAATTCCCCAGCGTCCCCGTGAATCTTTATTGTTCCTCCCCTCATGTAGCATCCAGCCTCATTTCCGACATCTCCGTGGACTATTATAGATCCGCCTGTCATTCCTCTTCTGCTTCCCCTGTATGGTGCTGCCAAGTAGTCGCCTACTGACCCGTGGATCTCTATCTTTCCGCCCTTCATCATGCATCCAGCCCATGAGTCGACGTCTCCCTGGACTATTATAGATCCGCCTGTCATTCCCTCGCCTAGATGCATTCCCACATCTCCATGTATGATTATCGCTCCGCCAGTCATCTCAGCCCCTATCATCCTAACCTTCCTTAGGTCTCCGATTATGTGCAGTTCTATCTCATCCTTTACGCCTTCAGATTCGACTTTAATGTCGAATAGATCCCCAAGGTTTTTACGTCTGTTTCCCTCCCAGACCTTCAGGTTCATTATCTCCTCCAGCGGCTTCCCCATGAATTTGTCTGGACATAGTGAACTCGCGTATACTGGAACTCTAAATCTCCTTTTGGGCTTTATTGTGTATTTGATCTTTTATCTCCTCCAGGCGTCATTCGCATTGAGGAGTGTAGGTAATCCTCTTGGATCATGTAGTTTTCGAACTCTACTGTCCAGTATTCCCTGAATTTCCTCTTTAGATCCTCATGCGCCCGCCTGTGTAGTTCAGCGTCTATCCTCGGGGACTTCTCCGCATCAACCCATATTGTCCTTCCCATGCTTGACTTTACTATTCTCCCATTAACCGCAACTATTTCTCCGCTCTTAATCGTGTACGCCGCATTCATGAATGCCCTTCTAACCTCCATGTAATCCTTTGATGGATCAATTCTTTTTGGATCTATGTTGTATATTGCTATGTCAGCGTCTGCTCCAACTCCGAGATGGCCCTTCCATTTTAGGCCTAATGCCCCAGCCTGTCCAGCTCTCGTTATTATGGCTATCTCACTGAATGTGTATTCTCTGTCTATGCTCGGCAGGAGCGATCTACAAGCCGCCTTGCTATTTATCCTCTTTAGGGTCTTCTCCCTAGCCTCTGCACTCATGAGCCACGAGATTATCCTCGGGTATGTCGTGAATGGAGCTCCATTCGGATGGTCAGTCGTCAAGTATATCCTCCATGGATCATCGATTAGGAGGGCTAATTCAAGTCCAATCGACCACATAACGGCGTGAACGTAGCTTTTACGTCTATATCTGAATGGGACTATTCCGCTTCCAGTCTCTGTTTCAACATCATGGTTTATCCACTTGTTTCCGCTTAGCTCATAAAGCGTGTATTGCCACGGCCCGTCAGCCGTCATGGTTGTGGTGTCAGTGAATACTACCTGTCCCATATCCAATGTGACGTGGCGGCTTCGATTCACGTATTTGGATATCTCCTCTGCCCCAGACCTTAATGTCGTCCAATCATCCCCCTTAAATGCGCTGAATTGACAGTGCGTAATGTGTATTATTGGTTCATCCTTCTCAGCTAGGTCTCTGACGCAGTCCATGGTCTCGATTGTCGTAGCGTAGTTTCCAGGCTGGCCTAGACGGTTTGTGTGGACATGGATTGTATGTGGGAGGTCTAGGAGAATGTTTATTCTGCATAGTCCACGTATTATCTCTCTGGGCGTCACGTTGAAGTTTGGAACTGGATCATCTAGATCCTTCACGTTTCTTCCATATCCCCAAGCTTCAATTCCTCCCGGATTAACTATCTTTATTGCGTATCCCTTAGTGGCTGAGATCATCCATGCTACGTGAGCCGCACACTCCTCTATCTCATCTCTGCTCAAATATTCAAGTGTGAACCACCAGTCTCCTAGCAGCGGATAAGTCGCCTTATCAACTATAGGAGTGTCATCCAATTCTTCATGTGTATGTCTCGCTTCAAGCGGAGGCATTGATGGATTACAGAGCATTGTGTATCCCATTCTGGCGTATCTATATCCAGTAGTGAAGGTCGATGGTATTGAGCGGCCTACACCTGAGCGGGTAACTCTAGTCTTAGCCTCAAAGTCAACAGCGTGGTCTTCAGGCCTTAATAATCTGCCAGCGTTGACCTCCGAGCCTGCTATGTGCGCGTGTATATCTATTCCGCCTGGCATAACAAGCATTCCAGACGCATCTATAACCTTGGTTTCTCCACCATGTGCCTCCTCAACTATCTTTCCGCCGTCAACTATTATGTCCATTACTTCCCCGTCGATCCCATTTAATGGGTCATATACACATCCATTCCTTATTAGAAGTGGCATTTAGGCTCCATCCGCTTATGGGCGGAATCAACGATTTTAAAGAATAATCCAAAAACTCAGCATATAACACTTTTGAGTTGTATGTTCGACTTCGCCTAATTCTTAGGCCCATTTACCTCGCATGTAAGGCTATCCTCTCCATCTCGTTGCGTCTCTGAACTGCGTAGCTCTGCGGGGACTTATTCGCGGCGGCTATTATCTCCTCAGCAAGGCACTCCTCGAAGGGCTTTGGATTGCTGAAGGCCGCTATTCTAGCTCCCTCACTGATGAACCTCAATGCGAGGTCAACTCTTCTCTGCGGGGAGATATCTACGGCCTGATGATAGACTATTCCTCCATAACTGATTCTAGTCGTATCCTCGCATGGAGCGGCATTCTCTATTGCCCTTACGAGGACCTGAAGAGGATTCTCCCCCGTCCTTAAATGGATTATCTCAAATGCGTTTCTTATGAACTTCAGCGCCCTAGCCTTCTTTCCAGCATTCTTTCCAGGCCTCATAAGGTTGTTAGCTAACCTCTCAACTATGTTGAGCCTAGACTTGTGGAATCTATGATGCTCATGTCTACCCATGGTATGCGGAACATGGATTGGCCTTAATGAAATGTAGTCTTTAAGGCCTGGATCTTTCACTTCAACGTCTAAGCTCCATTTTCCGAAGAGCTTGAATTCCGGCTCTTTACTCACTTGATTCAGCCCCGCAGACTGATAAAGATTGATCAGGATTATTTAAGGATTATGAAGGCTCCATTTGATATTTTATTATCTCGGCGAGTATGGCCTTCTCCGTGTGCAGCCTATTCTCCGCCTCATCCCACACTATCGATCTAGGTCCATCTATGACCTCATCCGTGACCTCCTCTCCCCTATGCGCTGGTAGGCAATGCATGAACAGGGCGTCGCTTGGAGCCGCATCTAAGAGTCTATTATTCACTTGATACTTCGGCAGGAAGACCCTCAGTCTCTCCTCGCGTTCAGCCTCATCCCCCATCGAAACGAACGTATCCGTGTATATTACATTTGCATCCTTCACTGCACTGAATGGATCCCGCAGCATCTCTATCTTCGATCCGGAATGCATAGAGTTCTTCTCTGCGAATCTAAGGGCCTCAGTTGAGGGCTCATACCCTTCTGGGCAGGCTATTGACAGGTCTAATCCCATCTTGCTGCATCCTATCAGTAGCGAGTTGCAGACGTTATTTCCATCCCCAATATATGCAACCTTCAATCCCCTCAGGTAGCCGAACTTCTCCAGCATGGTATAGAGGTCAGCCACTATCTGGCATGGATGATACATGTCTGAGAGGGCATTTATGACTGGTATATTGGCGTATCTAGCCATCTCAACTAGATCGCTATGCCTATATACCCTCGCGACTATAGCGTCTACATATCTGCTCAGCACCCTCGCAGTATCAGCGATGGTTTCTCCCCTTCCCAGCTGAGACTCCCTCCATCCGAGAATGATCGGATGGCCTCCGAGCTGATATATGGCGGCCTCAAAGGACACCCTAGTCCTCGTCGATGGCTTCTGGAAGAGCAGGACGATAGACTTGCCGGATAGTATATTCATCTCATCGGGATCAGCATTTCCCCTCTTGAATCTATCAGCGGCCATTAGGAAACCATTTATTTCGTCCGGCGTGTAATCCTGTAATGTGAGCAGGTCACGCTTCCTCAATTTTGATCATCAAATCTGTGAATTGAAATGGCATTATATTATATTTTTCACGGAAATGAATAAAAGGGGAGATTTTAAGGTTTTACGCTGGCATGAAGAAAGAACTTTAATTTCTAGGAATGTTCGAGGAGCCCAGTCATGAACGGAGTTAATGTGCGGTCGACGAGCCTTCGTCCGAGGCTATGACCAAGCGCGTCGGAATTGAGACAGTATTTGTAATAATAAACTCTAGGATTAGGGTTGATTATTATCCCGGAGGCAAACAGATAAGAGTGAAAGTTATAGCTGACAGAGAAACTGAGAGATAATTGGGGGAGAAGAAGTAACTCAACAAGTTAATGCTCTCTCCTTTGCTATTCAGAAAGGGATGACAGTGAAGGAGCTGGCTAAGGCTGATACGTGCTACGCTCCGCCAGTAAATGAGACTTGGGAGCCAATGATCCTAGCGGCTGAAGCAGCGATGAGAAAGCTCTGATAATTCTTTAAGGATGCTCTCTTTCTTTAATCATCGTGGTAATCATCTAGTGTTGCATCAGACTCCTCGACAAGTCCTTTCTTTTTTAGATGACTAAGGGCGGCTGAAACTTCCCATAGATGACAGTTAAGTTTTCTCCATATAGCCGAAAGGGGCAACGTTTTTCTCTCTTCTAAGAGCTTAAGAATTTCAGTCTCAAGATCCTCTAAGGAACGACACTTATATAGGTAGTAATGTGCTCCCTTAATAACTCCTTCTTCATCATTCAATGTAATGCTCATACAATCTCACATATAACTAGCAAGTTCCGATACTTATAACTTCATTAGACATTACCTTATAATTTAGAGATCGAACAAAACATCGATAATTTTATGTCACTAAGCGGTTGAAAGTGGGGGAAGAGGTGAAAACGACTTAGCCGCTTAAAAGCCTTATGTTTTCGATCATGACTAATTATTTATATTCTTCCATATTTTGTCATTATTTCTTTCACTTGATCTAGCGGAATAGCCCTTCTAATATGATAGTCTCTTCCGATCATAGTTTCTGCTTTAAACAGAGCATTCACAATAGCTTCCTCGGTTGCTTCTACCGTCGCCCTAAAGATTGGATTTAGAAAGATCTCATTCGTTTCGATCGCCTCTCTTCCTTGTCCCGTGTCCTTTTGAATACTCTCTATAAGCGGGTTAAGTTCTCTCTTTGATGTTGAGAATGCTATAATAAAGTCTCCGCTACTGGAGGATCCATAAGAGCCTGTTCTAGCTACTCCTAACATGGCTCTCTTTGCAATCTTCCAAAGTTGCCGTGAAGTTAGATTTAAATCGGTAGCGACGACGATTATTATGGAGTTTGATCGTTGTTTTCCTCGGGGTTTAACATCCGAAAGCTCCATACCAACGGGGACACCGTCAATTCTCAAATCTTCACGTCTCCCAAAATTTAGTTGAACCAAAACTCCTAGGCTAAACTCGTTCGTAACTCTCGAGGACGTTCCTATGCCTCCTTTAAATTCAAAACCTGACATGGGCGTTCCACCGCCTACATTTCCTTCTTTGACGGATCCCATTCCATCTTGGCTGTAAGCCTTCCTTAGAGCCTCAAAGACATGCTTTTTCCTTACATGACGGCCTATTGAATCGTTCAAGTAGGATCCATTAGTTTCGCCTACAACTGGATTTATAGACATGGCTTCTACATTCATAACCTCATACATATAATCAATTAAGGCGTCGGCGACTATCCACGTGTTTAAAGTATCCGTAAGTAGAATAGGTGTCTCGATAACTCCCATGTGACTTACCTGAAGCAGCCCCACTGCTTTTCCATAAGCGTTATATGCGTAGACTGCTGCTCTAACCTTGTTTTCGTAAACATTGCCTTGGTGAGGGGCAATAGCAGTAACTCCAGCTCTTATAGGCCCTTTTCCTATTACAAGAGGCCCCTCACCTTCAATAATTGTTGAATGACCAACTCCCACTCCTTCGACATCCGTTATGGCATTATATCTTCCCGGTTTCATCACGCCTATCTTTATACCCATATCTCTTGCTCTAATCCTCTTTCCCAACTCTTTCCTACTCCATTTTTGTAAGTTCTGACCTTACAAAATAACTTGAAATCATTATTAGATTGTTTAGCATAAATGCCGCATTGCATGAATTAACGTTTTTTATCCTCAACCGCCTCGAATCCCTCCTCAATTTGAAATTCACTTTGTGGAATGTTTAGTTTTTGTCCGCCTCTTCTTTTTATCTGGTTCGTATCCTTCGCTCTGTTGCTTACAGATTTATGAGTATATTGTAGATGGGCGTCTTCATCATGAGTTCTCTAGCAATATTCTTCAGTCTTCGCTATGCAAGACTCTCCGAATCTTCTCTTGAATGTTGGATATGCTGCCTCAACAATCCATCTTTCCCAGTAGCCCATGAGCCTAGACATTCATGTCTCTCAAGAAAAACGAGGCTGAGGAAGAGTTCACTCCACATGATAAGCCACTCACTTAACTACTCTACAAAGCAAAGAGCTAGTATTGTGATGCGTCAGATTTATATCTGCAAATGTCTCACCATGAATCGTGTGATCGACCTTTGAAGCTTGGATTGCCGAGACTTCCACTTCTGATATTCCTCCTGATCGTCTGCATCTCTCTAATTTTAGGTTTCAGCATAATCTACTTTACCGTTGCAACAAATAGAAGGGGAGACTATCTCAGCTTAAATAATGACGTTTTATCGGTGAACTTTCCAATCAACTGGTTCGCGTTAACCTGGGAGTCCTCAAATAGATCTTTAGGCGGGAAAGTCTTCAGTCTAATAATCTTTCCTCCCGATAAATTCTCGGCTATTTCCATCCAAGTATATGATAAAGTAGCTACTGAGAGATTCTTTATTGAGGGAAAACTCAGCGATCCCGCGGCCATAGCCTATCAGGACGCCCAGCGATTCTTCGATTGGATCCTCGAAAAGAATGAGAATGCATCTGTAATCTCGATCGTTAATGGCACCGCATATGCGGGAGCATCAAGGAATATAGCGAGATACTCGAAGATAATCATTAGGAATGGATTTAAGTCTTCAGATGGAAAGTATTACAATATGAGTTGTATAGTGCTCTCCTTTATAAATGAGGATAATCTTGTTCGCATCGCATTTTGGGGGAAGCAGGAAGATTATGAGGATACATTTGAAGTTTTTCAGAGAATATTAAGTGACTTAGTGGTGAAGGGTTATGGAGGGAAGTGAGAGGCAGGAAGCATCAAAGGGCGATGTTCTAAACAGTCTGATCGGAGGGATCATATGCTTCTTTACGATGATGATACTTCCCGGCATAATGGACATGCTTTTCAGGCAGATCTTGGTCTTCTTGGGCATTATAGGTGTTATGGCCTTCGACTCATTTAGGATCGCGCATGCAATAATCTTCTTTGGAATTACATATCTGATATGTGGCTTCTTAGGGGGACTTTACACCGGCTATAAAGTTGAGGCGAGATTAAACCTCTTCCTTTTCATCACGGCCTCCATCGGATTCGTATTCCTTGTCATACTATTATATTATTTGGGGCATCTAACCCTACCCAACGTATACGTCGATGTTATTATCCCGGCTCTCGCGGGAAGCTTTATCGGCGTATATCTTGGGGGCTATACGATCATCTGGCCGTATAGGCATGAGGAGGAAACGTCAACATCCAACATCAATTTAGATCTTGGCAGCGGAAAAACTGAGGAATAAGTTTGCCTGTTACCATCTAGCGATGTAGAGAGAAGGAATATATATTGTGGAGAATGTGATGAAGGCTTATTTTCGCCTCTGCATCATTATGAAGCCTAGGAGGCAGCTATCACTACGACGGCTACTCCCGCCATTGTTAGGCTTACTGGCATCCCTCCTCCATCAGCTATCGGCGATAACTTAGCCTTCGGAGAAGTTATCTCTGCAAGCTGCGGTGGCAGGACGACGATTCCAAGGCCGTCTACTCCGTGAGAAGGATTCTGCGGGATAAGAGGTCTCTGTATCGATTGAATTGCAACTCCCTTATTCGTTCTTATCCGATGGAGAAGGAATCATTCTTGATCGCAATTGGCACATCATCCATCATTACTTACGTATCTTCATAAGCAAAGACATATACCTTCACAGTCAAGTTCGTTGCCAGAAAATGTGCTCCTCATTCAGTCTGACAAAGAAAGTATTCAATCACCTTCCATTTGCCCAAGCCTATATATTAAGTTAGAGGCGGCAAAGTTAATAGTGTAAAGAGAATATCAGCTGCCAATTTAGATTTAGAAGCCGCGTAAGCGCTCCATAGCTCTTAAATATCCAATCAGCAGTTAATTGTGAAGCCTTTCAGTTCATCTCAAGATCCAGAGTGGCGCCGATTTAATTCCATAATAATGCTATTTTTGAAGGTAAGATCCTCAATTACGATTCTATCATCTTGAATCTCCTTATGAAGTAACGTGTCATGGGCTGATGAATTTTATCTTAAATTTTTGTGGATTTTATGGATAATCTTAATTGCTCTAAGGTGAAGGTTTGTATTGATGGGGGACCGTGCTTGAAGGGTGTGATTCTTCATGGAGGCCATGGAACTAGGCTTCGTCCATTAACGCATACTGGTCCAAAGCAGCTGATCCCCGTAGCGAATAAGCCTATCTCGCAGTATGTATTGGAGGATCTGAGGGATTCTGGAATTAGGGATATCGCGATAATTCTTGGGGATATATATCCCGAGAAGGTGAAGGAGTATTATGGGGATGGATCTAAATTCGGAGTGAATATCACTTATATTTATCAGGGTGAGCCTAAAGGGATAGCTCATGCCGTAAGCTTATGCGAGAGCTTCGTAGATGATGAATTTGTCGTCTACCTTGGAGATAACATCCTCAAAGGCGGAATATCTAGGTATGTGAAGGAATTCTCTAAGTCAGATCTAGATGCCATGATCCTGCTATGTAAGGTTCCCAGACCGGAACTTTTTGGAGTTGCGAAATTCGATGAGAATGGCAGGCTTGTGGGGCTTATTGAAAAGCCTAAGAAGCCGCCTAGCCCCTACGCATTAACTGGCATATACTTCTTTAGGCCAGCGATATTCGATGTAATTAGAAAGTTGAAGCCCTCATGGAGGGGAGAACTTGAGATTACAGAGGCAATTCACAACCTGCTCGTTGAAGGCTATAAAGTAGAGCATAGAACGGTGAGTGGATGGTGGAAGGATACCGGAACACCTGAGGATATTCTCGAGGCGAATAGGCTGATCCTCGATGAAATGAAGCCGCACATAAACGGCGTAATTGAAGATTCATCCTCAATACAGGGCAGGGTCTCCGTAGGCTCTGGAACAATAATTAAGAGGGGAGCGCTGATTAGGGGTCCCGTAATAATTGGGAAGAATTCTAGAATTGAGAGTGACGTGTACATTGGGCCTTTCACGAGCATAGGAGATAATGTCGTGGTGAAGAGCGGCGAGATAGAGAATAGCATAGTCATGGATGGATGTGTAATAAACATTAATGATAGGATAATAGATAGTTTGATTGGGCCGAACGCCAAGATCATACTTGGTGAGGAATCAAAGCCTAGTGGAAGAAGATTCATAATAGGAGAGTCCTCTCGAATAATCTTATAGGTTATGTTGTGATCGATATGATAGCCCTCGTGACGGGCGACGCTGGATTCATAGGAAGTAACATGAAGGAATTTCTGATAAGAAGGAATGTTGATGTCATAGGATTTTCGAGGAGGAATGGACATGACATATTCGACATGTCTGATCTGAGAAGAGCAGTGAAACAGAGCGATATAGTCTATCACTTCGCCGCTGAGGCTAAGCCCGGAGAGAGCGTTCTAAATCCGAAATATACAGTTGAAGTTAACATTAGGGGCTCTCTCAATGTTCTTGAGGCATGCAGAGAATTCAATGTTCCCCTAATATATCCGAGTAGCTGCGAGATATATGGAGACTCGAAAGTTCCAATAAGAGAGGATTTTCCGTTGAAGCCTCCAAATCCATATGCAGCCTCAAAAGCCGCGATAGATAGGCTGTGCTACACATATTATAAATGTTATGGGCTGGACGTTAAGATCGTGCGGCTCTTTAACCCCTATGGCCCCCATCAACAACTCAACAAGATAATACCGACATTCTATTTTGAGGCCATAAAAAATAAGCCGATAACGGTCTATGGAGATGGGACGGACACCAGAGATTACGTGTACATCAGCGATATAGTATGGGGCTTATGGTTAGCCAGAGACCTTCCAGCAGGGGAGGCCATTAATCTGGCAACTGGAAGGGCGACGACGAATCTTGAGGTTGCAAAGCTAATAAAGAGTCTAACAAACAGCAAGTCAAAGATAATATTCGTTGATTATCCAAAGGCCTTTGGGGGGATAAGGAATCAGGTAGGCTCCTATGAGAAGGCGGAGAGGCTGATCGGATGGAGACCGAAGATAAGCCTAGAAGAGGGCTTAAAGAAGACCTTAAAGTGGCTTAGTGAGATAAGCAGGGAGAATGGATGAGATTGGATGAGAAGGAATTGCGAGATGAAATATTTGAGGCGATAAGAAGGATATTTGATCTCCGCTCAAAAGAGGAGAGGTTTACTCCTGGAGTCGATCTGGTTCGATATGCAGGTGCGGTTATAGATGAGAATGAAGTAAGGAATATGGTGAATGCAATTCTTGACGGCTGGTTCGGAATCTCAAAGTATGCAAGGAGATTCCAGATTGAATTTTCAAGGTTCCTTGGAGTGAAGAATACCATAATAACCAATTCTGGCTCATCAGCGAATCTCTTGGCTATATCGGCACTATCATCCAAGCGGCTTGGCGATAACAGACTTAAGCCCGGAGATGAAGTTATAACTCCCGCATTGACGTTTCCAACAACTCTCAACCCAATAATACAGAATGGCCTAATTCCAGTCTTCTTAGATGTCGATCCTGAAACCTATAATGTTAGGGCTGAGGAAGTCGAGGATGCACTTTCCGATAAAACAAGGGCAATAGTGATACCGCACACGCTTGGAAATCCAAATGAGATGGATGTTCTCTGCGATCTTTCGGAGGATCACGGCCTCTATCTGATAGAGGATGCATGTGACGCTTTGGGTTCAAAGTATGACGGCAGATATGTAGGCTCATTTGGGGAGTTCGGAACCTTCAGTTTCTATCCGGCTCATCAAATAACGATGGGGGAGGGAGGGGCTCTCGTGACGAATGATGAGAGACTAGCTGAGATAGCGTTATCCCTTAGGGATTGGGGGAGGGCATGCGTAATGCCAATATGCAACCCTATGAGGTGCCCGGATAGGGAATGTCCAAAGGCTGCATATGTTAAGAAAAAGAGAAATCCGTATGGGCTTCCAGATGACTATGATAAGCGATACACATATGTGGAGATAGGCTATAACTTTAAGCCGACTGAGATACAAGCGGCGATGGGTCTCGCCCAGCTTGAGAAGCTACCGAGATTCATTGAGGCTAGAAGAAGGAACTTTAAGATTCTCTATGATAGATTTTTGGAGTATGAGGAATTCTTTATTCTTCCACGATGGCTGCCCAAGAGCGAGCCGTGCTGGTTTGCATTTCCATTAACGATCAGAGAAGACGCTCCCTTCACTCGAAAAAGCCTCTTTGAATGGCTTACGAAGCATAGAGTTGAGGTAAAGATGATATTTGCGGGAAATATTCTCAGGCATCCCGCCTATAAGGGCATTCGTTGTCGAGTAGCCGGAGACCTGAAGAACTGCGACTACATCATGTGGAACTCGTTCTTCCTAGGCGTTTATCCTGGACTCACGGATGAGAAGATAAGTTATATGCTCGACGTTATTGAGGGATTCCTCCGTGAAAACTCTTAATGAGGGAGAACCATGCGGATATTAGTTACTGGAGGATTAGGATTCATAGGCACGAACTTCATAAGATATATGCTCTCCAGAGACCGAGAAGTTGAGATAACGAATATCGATAAGGTTGGAGCGGGATCGAACCTCGAAAATCTCGAGGATCTTAATGGTCAAGCTAACTACAGATTCATTAGAGGAGACATCTCAGATTTGAAGTTAATGGCTGAGGCCGTTAAGGATGTAGATGCCATAGTTAACTTTGCGGCTGAGACTCATGTCGATAGGAGCATAAGAGAGCCGAGGCCATTCATTCAAAGCAATATTTTAGGCGTATTCACGATTCTTGAGGCTATGCGCAAATATAATCGTGATGCTTGCCTAGTGCATGTCTCAACCGATGAGGTTTACGGCGAGATTCAGAGAGGCTCATTCAAGGAGTCAGATAGACTGAACCCATCTAATCCATACTCTGCATCGAAAGCATCGGCTGATATGCTCTGTCTGGCATATCATAAAACATACAATTTGAATGTGAAGATAACAAGATGCACAAACAATTTTGGCCCCTACCAGTTCCCCGAGAAGCTTATACCAAAGACCATAATTAGGGCTATTAAAAACCTTAAGGTTCCAATTTACGGAACTGGAAAGAACGTTAGAGACTGGATTTACGTGCTTGATCACTGCGAGGCGATACGCTTAGTTCTTGAGAATGGAAGATCCGGAGAAATCTACAATATTTCATCCGGGAATGAACTGGAGAATATAGAGGTTGTAAGGATGATCCTGAGGCATCTCGGTAAAGATGATGACATAATATTCTTCGTAGAGGATAGGCCTGGTCATGACCTGAGGTATAGCCTAGACTCATCCAAGATACGATCTGAGCTTGGCTGGAGGCCCCTGCATGATTTTTCCTCTGCATTAAAAGAGACTGTCGAATGGTATTTGAGGAATGAGTCTTGGTGGAGACCTCTGGCAACGAAGGAGATTCTGCATCCAACACCCTGGAAACTTAACCTGCAATAGACATGCATTATCTTGATAGGAGGTGATTGAAAAGAAAAACCTATATTTAGGAGCATCTGGATATTTTTCCAGCAACTCATAGTGTCACGCTTACACTTAAAATCGATAGGCCGCTAATGGAATATGCGATTAGGTGAAGAACTTGAGCGAAGAAGAACGCTTAGAAAGACTTGAGGAGTGGACTCCACGCACGAGGCTAGGACGCCTCGTTCAGCAGGGGAAGATCTCATCGATAGAGGAGATCTTCGCTGAAGGATTGAAGATAAGGGAGCCTGAAATAGTCGATATGCTCCTTCCGGATATTCAGGAGGAGGTCATCCATATAGGCATTGTTCAGAAGCAAACTGATGCGGGTGAGAAGACTAGATTTAAAGCGATAGTAGCGATCGGCAATGGTAATGGATATGTGGGCTTAGGCTCCGGTAAGGCTGATCAAGTCCGCACAGCCATAGAGAAGGCCGCAAAGGATGCGAGGCTAAATATAACATTGGTTAGAAGGGGATGTGGAAGCTGGGAGTGTGGATGCGGACAGCCGCATTCTCTGCCGTTTGAGATCTCCGGTAAATCCGGATCCGTCGTGATTAAGATCATTCCTGGACCTAGAGGCTTAGGTTTAGTTGCAAGCGAGGTTGCGAAGGTCATATTGAGGCTTGCTGGAATAAAGGACTGCTGGACGAGAAGTTACGGTCAGACTAGGACTGTTCCATCCTTCGCTTATGCCCTATATAATGCGCTTAAGAGAACCTATGAGATTGTGACTCCCATGGATTGGGTGTGATGGTTAAGATGGAGAAAGGCAGGAAGTGCTTGGCTGTCGTTAGGATTCGAGGCACCGTTAATGTAAGGAAGGAGGTAGAGGATACATTAAGGATGCTCAATCTCCAACGTAACTGTCACGCGACGCTTATAGATGACAGACCTTCATATCTTGGAATGTTAAGGAAAGTCCAGAATTATGTAACTTGGGGCGAAGCCTCAAAGGAGACCATAAGTCTCCTCTTAAGGAAGAGGGGCAGAACCGTAGGAAATAAAAGGATCACGGATGAATATGCAAAGAGGATCGGATACGAATCAATCGATGAAATTGCAGATGCACTATTCAATTTGAAGGTTAAGCTAAAGGATCTTCCGGGCGTCAAACCCGTATTTCGTCTACACCCGCCCAGAAAGGGATTTAAGGGATCAATAAAGAAGAGCTATAGCGTTGGAGGGGAGACGGGCTATCGCGGAGAAGCAATAAATGAGCTCATTCGAAGAATGGCTTAGATAAGATTTGCTGGGGGGAGTGAATTGCCGCATAAGCTCAGAAAGATCAGGAAGTTACGTGGATCAAGAACATGCGGGTATGGAAGGGTCGGTCAGCATAGAGGGAGTGGAAGTAAGGGCAGAAGGAAGGCTGGCAGACATAAACATGGATGGAGCTACGTGCTGAGATATGAGCCGGATTACTTTAAGAAGAAGAAATTGAAGCCTCTGAGGGACAAGTCGGAGATTAAGACTATCAATCTAGACGAGCTTGAGGAGCTAGCATATCAGATAGCTCAAGGAGGTAAGGAGAAAGTCGTATTGGACTTGGATAGTATGGGCTATGATAAGCTCCTAGGATCCGGCAGGATAACGATTCCGGTCTCGGTTAAGGTATCCGCTTGTTCAGAGGCTGCCCAGAAGAAGATAGAAGCTGCAGGCGGAGAGATTTTAAGTGAAAACCTAAAAGAATAGATGTGTAACAAATGATTGCATGTTGAGGGAGGCTCTTGGCTGGGAGATTCCTTAGGGCATTCGAGCCGCTCATAAAGATTATGCCTGAAGTTAGAAGCCCAAGGAGGAAGGTTAATTTTAATGAGAGAGTCTTCTGGACTGCTCTCGGCCTGATAATATACTTCGTCATGAGCGAAGTTCCACTTTATGGGATAGGAGGCATTGGAGGGGACAGCCTAGTATATTACAGGGTGATCTTCGCGTCTAGACGAGGAACCCTAATGGAGCTCGGAATAGGCCCAATAGTAACCGCTGGACTGATATTACAGATGCTCGCAGGCTCAAAGCTGATCGAAGTTGACTTCTCAAACCCCGATGACCGAGCTCTATTCACGGGTGCGAGTAAGGTGCTCTCAATGATCATGACAGCCTTTGAGGCCTCAGCTTATATAATAAGCGGCATATTCGGCAGATTAAGCCTTACGCAGTCCATTATAATCTTTATTCAGCTGCTCATAGCCGGATTAATAATTATCCTTTTGGATGAGATGATACAGAAGGGCTGGGGAATAGGAAGCGGAATAAGCCTCTTCATCCTAGGCGGCGTTGCACAAAGGATAATGATAAACTGCTTCTCAGTAATGCCCGTTGGAGGGGGAACCGAACCGGTGAGGGCATACGGGATCGTGCCGGCACTTATACAGGCTGCGATTTCAGGCGGAGACTTTAGTCACCTCATCCTAAGCAAGGTTGGATATCCAAGTATTATAGGATTAATCACGACTATAGGGGTCTTCCTATTCGTCCTGTATGCCCAGGGAGTTAGGGTTGAACTTCCAATAGCTCATGCTCGCTTCCGGGGCTTCAGAGGCAGATATCCAATAAGTCTACTCTACGTCTCAAACCTGCCCGTCATATTCGCCTCAGCCCTATTCGGCAACATATACATGTGGTCACAGTTCTTATGGAGCAGATATGGAGAGAGCTCATGGGCTCCATACATAAGCTTCTTAGGAAACTTCACTTACGAGAATGGAAGGTTGATCCCCGTAGGCGGATTAGCATATTATGTGATTTCGCCCACACGAGGCTTCATAGATGTAATTGGTAATCCGGTGCGATACTTGATCTACGCGGTCATCTTCGTAGTGTTCTGTGTGATCTTCTCGGCCATATGGCTGGAGGTTGGAGGTTTAGATCCGAGATCAATCGCCAAGCAGCTTGTTGATTCTGGAATGCAGATCCCCGGATTTAGAAGATCTGAGAGGCCAATAGAGGTTATTCTGAAGCGCTATATCCCAGCAGTTACGATTCTCGGCGGATTAATAGTTGGATTATTGGCTGTAGTCGCTGATTTCTTCGGCGCCTACGGAACTGGAACGGGCATCCTACTCTCAGTCAGCATAGTCTATCAATACTATCAGCAGATAATGAGGGAGAGGCTAGAAGAGTTATATCCTGGACTTAGAAGGTTCCTGGGAGGATGAGAATATGGTCGATAACGTATTCATGTATGCGGTGGTCGTCTTCTTGACGTCCCTTGCGATCTCCTTCGTTTCAATGGGAATTCAGCAGAGGGTAATAAGTCGGGAGCAGATTATTGAGTGGCAAAAGGAGATTAATGCATGGAATGAGGAGAAGAAGATTGCAACGAAGCTCGGCGATAAGAAGCTCCT
>Ga0180301_10000544_pt1 | contig 29086 bp, 30 predicted proteins | sample GuaBasSediGuay16_FD_121797 | JGI IMG/M metagenome (GOLD analysis project Ga0180301, IMG submission 121797) | Subseafloor sediment microbial communities from Guaymas Basin, Gulf of California, Mexico - Guay16, Core 4569-2, 12-15 cm | ecosystem: Environmental > Aquatic > Marine > Hydrothermal... | reverse complement strand
CAGAGAGGTAGTAGAGTCCCTGAGAACTACGGAGAACTACCAAGTGATTTATGAGGAGGAGATCAGGGATTCAGCTGTCGATTTGGCTCTTGAAACGGGAGCTAGTGGTTTCGATACTTATTTCATGACAATTGCTAAGCTCTATAATGCGACGTTAATAACGGATGATGAGCCTATGGCCATATATGCGGAGCGTATAGGAGTAGACACTATCCTTGTAAGGAGAGTAAATAAAAGAGAGCTGATAGCTAAAATCGATAAGTTGGCAAATAATTAACATAACCGGTCTTGAATCTTAGAAATTTTGTTAAGTCTTACCTGGATGAAATAGTGTAAATTACTGCCATAAGCATTATATTACCGCAATAACCCCTAGTTAGCTTGGGAGAGAGTCTATGGGATCGTCGCTGAATATTTTCAGGGAAGTTTCTAGTCGCTGAGGAGAACGGTAGCATTCATGTTGTAAAATGAGGCGTTTCTGCAAGGAAGATCCTCCTCGTGAGCCTAGAGAATCTTTAACAGTCTATTACATATGATCTTCGTGAGTAGGTGCTTGCATAGCTTGCGTGATAAAACCTCTTGGAACCGGTCTATGGGCTGAAGAAAATCCAAGGCTTCCTAGAGATGGTCCTGTAGCCCAATGCCTTGTAGACGCGGATTGCTGGGATGTTATCCTCAGCGACATGGAGCAGCGCTTTAGCACCAGACTGTACTGCATCTCTCGTTATGGCTGATGTGACAGCCTTTGCATAGCCTCTGCCTCTATAGTCTGGGTGGGTATATACGTTCCCTACGGGCCATACCTCTGGCATGCGGAAGAAGGCGCACGCTATGGATACTAGCCTTTCATCCTCAAACAGCCCATAGTATCTACGCTTCGTTAAAAGCTCCTTAGCCACTTCCTCGTCTATCTTCCACCCAGCTGTCTTCGCAAGTTTCAAGAATTCTTCTACATGATGGTTGTTTTCAGCATCCAATCTAATGGCTACTCCTGCTGAATATGGTCTGAAACCTTCCTCATCAACCACCATGTCTAGATGCTCCTTAACGGTAATCTTCCCCCTTTGGCCTTAGGAAACGAGCTACATGCTCTAAGAGCTCTCTGTTGTGGACAACCACTATAGCTTCATCATCGCATGGTATGTTACTCACAAGGCTCCTAGCTCTGCCCCATACGTGGACGCACACGGTACGTGGTCCTCGCCATATGAAGAGATAGCCTATGATATTGCTTCCCGTAAGCTCGAAGAGGACTTCTGTACGACTCAGCTCATAGATAAGGTCATAGAGTAGATATGTGTGGGTGAAGGGATCGCTCATGTATAGCCTAATCACGCCTTTCCAAAGTCCTAAGTCTAGCTCGGAGAGGCTCCTAAGCATGCAGACACACCCTGTATTAAACCATTATCCACGTCTTATTTGAAATGTAAGCTGGAGGAGAATATGTGAAGTATGGAATAGAGAGAATTGAGCTCATACTCCTAGCTTCAGCTACGTCAACGTGGTCAATAGCTCCCCTCACGATTATGTCGAATTTCGTGATGCTGTGGGGAATGAAGTATGGATCTGTGTCAGTGAATTTTATCGGCTTAATCCTGTTCATGGCGGAAGCCTAATTCTGGGCACGACATGAAAGTTCAGATTAAGCGAATTATATAAGCGAGTTATACCTCTATGGATTAGTCTCAAAGCGCTAGATAGCCTCGTAGTAGTCGTCACGTGTGCTGGAGGGCGACGATCTTGCTTAGGTACTGGAGCAGACTTCCGCTGGCAGCGAAGAAATACATCCTGTATCACTGCCTGATCACGCCATTGCTGTTCGTTTGGTATATAGTTCCCTATCTTATGCTGGAGTCAGGGCTCAGTGTGGCTGAAGCTGGTGTGCTGCTCACAGTCGGCTCTGCTGCAAGCGCTTGTCTTAACTTCCTTGTAGGCAAGTGGCTTGACAGAGGATGTCCAAACACGATCATGGCTATCATAAGCCTGGTCGAGGGCACTTCCTACCTGCTCTACTACCTAGCCTTCACGACAAGAAGCATTATCTGGCTCCTCATTGGTGTGATCACGGAAAGGATAAGCTTTGGCCTATACCCAGTCTATGCGGTCTATGAGTATGAGGCCTATCCAGAAGACATCAGAGAGAAGGCCTATGTATACCACAATGTGCTCCCCCTTGCTTCTCAAGCCATAACCTACCCGCTGATAGGCTATGTCTTGGGCGTGCTCTGGCCCACTTGGAAGGCCATGCTAACAGGGCTTCTAGTCGTGGCCCTTCTCTCCTACTTCAGCATTCTCCTGCCTTTGCGTTGGCTTCCAAGGCTCAGTGGCGCACGCTCCTTGAGGAAGGAAGAGAAGAGAGGAGGCAAGATACCTCCTGGCTTCTACCCAGTAGCAATGGCTCTAATATTGCTAGGGCTTGCGACTGCGATGGCCCCACCTCTAATCCTCGTGAACCTCTTCAAGGAGGTTCTAGGTGGAGGTCTCTTTGAAGTCTCGCTCTATGAAGCGATAGCAGCCTTGACCATAGTGGCCTTTTCGCTCCCCCTGCTCAAGGTGAGGAAAGAGTGGGGTAGATATATGGTGATTCTGGGATTGGGACTGGCATGTATCTCGGACATTATCCTGGTGTGCGCTAAGACGTTAGAGCTGGCGCTCGTCTCTGCCTTCTTGGCATCGGCAGGCTATGCCGTGATGGATCCCTTCTTCATGGACATACTATTCTCCAGAATACCTGAGGATAAGAAGGGAACTCTGCTAGGCGGCATAGCAGGAGTGAGGAGGATCATAGCCATAATATCACCAGCCATTGCGGGTCTGCTAGCTGAGGCCTTGTTCCCTGCAGCTCCTTACTTGGTGTCAGCAGTGGCCATAATGGCCAGTATGCTGCTGGTCCTCTACGCCACCAGATAGTCTATACAGCGATGAGTGAAAATATTGAGCTGATCATGTTCTCTTTCATGTCATCTATCGTGCAGACCTTGTCTTAGTCAGCTTGAAGATGGTTATGGTGCCGCTTTCCGTGAAATAGGAGTATTCATCAGTAAACCTTATGAAGTTGAATAGGCCATTATCAGGGCTGTATCCATGCTCTCTCGCTAGAACGACCATGGCTATTGTAGCTAGAGGGCATAGTAGTTCCTGAGGGCCTTTCAAATCCAGTGCTCGATGAATTATTTCAGCTAGAGAGCAGTCTTCAACTACTACTTTCATGGTATTTCCCTTCTTCTCAAGCACAATATCCTTGACAAGTCCTATGCCTCGGAGGAAGTTTCTGTAGTAGCTAAATCCCTTCAATACCTTGCTCATTTCAATGCCTGCCTTCTCAGCAAGCTTGATTAGATTACTGGCATACTCATTCATGAATATGGCCTGGACAGGCCCTAGCGTTTTAACTAAAGCTGTTGTAAAGGCATAGTCATGAAGATGAAGTAATAGCGCAGCTTTTTCAAATCCTCGTGCCTCAGACATGCTCTACTCCCTGCCTTATCTACATCACGGTGTTATATGGGCTAGGACTAGAAACTGACTAGTAGTATTTAAGCTTATTTCCTCATTAAATACTAGAAGCTTGCACTAATGACCAGACTATTTCATGGCCTCAAGGTCGTGAGACCACACGTGATGTTGAGTAGGGGAGAGCGCATCGTAAAGCTTAACTACCGATAGCACCTCTTCTCTAACTAGTGACGAGGATAACTATTGTTGGAGCTGGAAGTAGCTTTACACTAGGGCTTCTAGGAGATCTGTATAGAGTCAATGATCTATGGGGTAGTGAGCTGGTACTCTACGATATAAATGAGGAGAGCTTGGAGGTAATGAACAAGATAGTCACTCGATATGTTGAGAGGACAGGTGTAGATCTCAAGGTCTTCGCTACCACCAACAAGATAGAAGCCCTGGAGAACACTGACTTCGCCATTATAACCATAAGGGCTTGGGGAGCAGAAGCACTTAAAAGATTTCTGAGCATTCCTCTGAGACATGGCGTTGCTCAAGTTGTTGGCGATACCGTAGGACCCAGCGGCATACTCAAAGGACTGTTCGAAATCCCTGCAGTCCTAGACATTGCCAGGACATTGGAGGACGTGTCACCACATGCCCTAATGATAAACTTCACCAATCCCATGACGGCCATATGCACTGCAGTTCAGCGTGGAACAAAAATCAGAGTTGTTGGTCTATGCCATGAAATTCATCAGATAAGAAGGCTTGCCTCGAGACTGCTTGACCTCGATATAGAGAAAATAATACCAGAGGCTGGTGGCATAAATCACTTGACGTGGGCTACTTCACTCAAATATGGCGATGAGGAGATCATGGACGACTTCAAGGAAGCCGTGCTTAAAGGCAAGCGTTGGAGTGTTATAGAGGCTCATCCCTACATAGTTGGAAGGCAATTGCTCATGCTGTATGGTCATCCACCAGTTTCAAGTGATCGTCACATCTCAGAGTTCTTCCACTATCTATATGAATGGTTTAGGGATCCTAAGATAGGCCCTATACTTCGAAGCGTAAGCATGTACATAGACTATGAGAAGAAGACGTTGAGCGAACAGTGGATTAAGATGAGAAACCGCATGTGGGAGAGGCTGAAGAGAATTGCAAGAGGCGAGGAGGAGATAGAACTATGGCCTGCACATGAGGCAGCAATGGACATAATATCATCTATAGTCAACAACAAGCGTCGAGAGCTACTAGCCATCAATGTTCCTAATGACGGCTATATCGATGGCATACCCAAGGATTATGTAGTTGAGGTTCCAGGTGTAGTTGATGGTAACGGAGTAAGAGGCAGAAGAATAGGAAGGCTTTCCAAACCAGCTACAGCTATATTAAACTTACACTTGGAGAAGTTTGAGCTGCTTGTCAAAGGAATTCTTGAAGAGGACAAATACTTAGTCCTGCAGGCCATGGCCATTGATCCTCTAACACCATCACCTGAGAAAGCCAAGGTCATACTTGATGAGTTCCTAGAGGAATCTAAGGACCTCCTCTCAATAAGTTTGAAGTGATAGTATAGGCCTCTCTAGCATACACTATCTATAAAGGTCAGATGCCTCATGGTACGAATCTGAGAATGCTTAAATTCGTATTTTCTTTTCGAGACTCATCTGCTTTCTCCTCAAGGTGCCATACGTCACGTCCTCTGAGATGAAATGTTTAAGCTCTCCTCTCAGCTAAAATTCTTCTGAGGTGATTGAATGAACTTGGGCATATCCACTTACTCCTTCTGGCACTTTGAAGAAAAGAAGCTACCACTCAAGGAGTACTTAGTTAAGGCTTATGAACATGGCTTTAACGGCGTAGAAGTGCTCTCCAATCACATAGAGTCTAGGTCAGAGGATTATCTCAAGGAGATCAAGAGGTTTGCCTTTAAGCTAGGTCTCGATGTATACGGCCTTGCAATTCATAACAACTTTGTAAAAGTGGATAAGGATGAGAGAATGAGAGAGGTAGAACTCGTAAAGGACTGGATAAGGCTGGGAAGCGTTCTTGGAGTGAAGATTATAAGGATAAACTCTGGAAGATGGATGACTGTGAGGAGTTTTGATGAACTAATGGAGAGGAGAGGAATAGAGCCTCCTCCTCCTGGTTATTCAGATGAGGATGCTATAGAGTGGGTTGTTGAGTGCATAAACGAGTGCCTAGAAGAGGCAGAGAAACATGGCATTATATTAGGCCTGGAGAATCACTGGGGATTGACAACAAGAGCTGACAACATGCTCAAGATAATCAAGAAAATAAGCTCTGACTACTTTGGGGTCATCATGGATACTGGTAACTTCATTCACGACACGTATCGAGAACTTGAGGCTATAGCTCCATACACAGTTATGGTTCATGCAAAAACATACTTCGGTGGAGGAGTGTGGTATACACTTGACCTGGACTATGACCGCATCTTTGAGATATTAAGAGGAGTGAACTTCAGGGGCTGGATCTCACTGGAATACGAAGGTAGAGAAGCATACGATGAAGGTGTAAGGAAGAGCAAGGAGCTTCTGCTGAAGTATATTAAGAGGTTGAGTTAGCACTGAGTAGTGCAGGCGGTACCCATGAAGATAAGGAGCCTGTATAAAGCACTTGGCCTCTTAACAGTAGTGCTCATTGCTGTAGTCCTGCTGCTTGCCCACTACACCAGGCCCACTGAGGAGGAGAGGGTTAAAGCACCTGATTTCGGCTTTACCGACATCAACGGCGATGCTAGACGGTTAGGAGACTTCAAGGGGAGAGTAGTCGTCATAGATTTCTTTGCTCTATGGTGTAAGCCATGTGAAATGCAAATGGAGATCCTTAAGGAATTATGGCCAGAGGCAGCCAGTAAGGGTGTAGTTTTCCTATCAATAGACATAGATCCTCGAGAGAGCATAGATGAGATAAGAGCTCATGTAGAGATGAAGAACATTGGGTGGATAGTTGGCTCCAGTCCTGAGGCTGGTGTGAAGTATGGAATTGAAGCCATACCTACAGTCGTTGTCATAGACTCTGAGGGCAATATAGTCGAGGTCTTTGTAGGCGTAACAAAGGAAGACGATCTTATGAAGGCTATAGAGAAGGCCATGGGTGAGGAAGTATGAGATATGACCTCTTACTTCTCTCCTTCATGGCAGGTATCCTCACCTTCACCTCTCCCTGCTCCATGCCCCTTATCCCAGTGTTCATCGCTCACATAATGAAGCTAAGGCCTAGTAAAGATATGCTCAGCTCCGTGGTCAAGTCCTTAGGCATATCTCTCGTAGCAGGAATGACTAGTGCATTGACATTGGCGGTACTATCATTTGTCGCCATAATAACCCTAATGAAGGCCAGAGAAGTCGCTACATGGATAGATGTACTCCTTGCGCTAATTCTGATAATGATGGGCGTACTCATGCTCAAGGGCTTTAAGATCGTGATTCCCCAATGGAGTAGATTCGGACCTATAAGTGGTAGAAGCGCATATCTAACATCTCTTCTATATGGACTAACATATGCCCTCGTCTCCATGTCGTGCTCACTGCCTATTCTGCTGATGTTCATATCAACCTCCATAAAGGCAAGGAGCTATTTAGAGGCCACTCTACTCCTGGCATCATACATGGCGGGGCTGGTCATACCCTTTATGGCAATAGGCACTCTAACAGCTCTATCTAGAGATCTTGCAGTAAGATGTTCTAGGAGCATTGCCCAATACATAGATAGGGTTAGTGCATTGCTTCTCATCATGGCTGGAGTCTATTTACTTGCTCTCTCCTTTGCCGCTTAGCAGCACTTTGTTGAAGGGAATATCTGGAAAAGCCCTGCTGAGCACTTCAATCAAAGGCACCCCTAGGAAGTAGGACACTATGAACTCTGGTAGAAATCCCACCATGAATATGCCAATGAGCATTACCTGGAAGTTAAGCCATTTGCTGAGCCAAGGCATTCCTATGGTCTCACCGCCCATGGTTATCAAGGCTAGAGCGTAGAGCCCAATAGCTATTATAGTGAAACCTACAGCATATCCTACAACATTCCCTACTAGGTAGCTGAGGATCCATCGCTCTCGTCGCCTCAGAAGTGGCATACGTGATGATGTAGCATATCTGCCTGCTTTCTCCGATAGCTTCCATGTAAGGTAGCCCATGAGGTAGAAACACGCTAAGTTAGCTGGTGTGCCGCTTACTATGGTCAGGATAGGTGTGCCATATCTAATTATGCTGGCTATGAAAGTCCCTATGGCAGCTCCTACGCCCCCAATCAGAGGTCCAAAGAGGACAGCAAAGACAGCTGGAATCACTACTGCTGGCCTAAGCTGTATGATGACACCGGTTGGTATGTAGGCGGTTATCAAGCTACCTGCGCAATACAGAGCACCACATATGGCGATGAGTGCAACATCTCGGCTACTAATCATCCATATCCCCAGATCAGATAATACCATAAGGTCTTAACATTATTCCTTAAGTAACTTAAGGTCTAGTTAAAAGCACTATTTTCATGGATATGAAGAGCTTGATGGATAGGAGTCTATGTTCTTAAATATTCCCTTAAGGACTATATAGTCACGTGAAGAGGCATTTGAGGAAGATAATTGAGATAAGAGGCTCATACTATATATCGCTTCCCAAGGAGTGGGTCAAAGGCTTCTCTCTATCTAAGGGAAGCTATCTCGAGGTCTCCATAGATCAGCTAGGCAATCTGACTATAAAGCCCGCCGAAAGGCCCTCAAGAAAGCCTTATCGAAAGGTATCCATAACTGCTGATGATCACGTGGACAGCAAGATTGTGATAGCATACCTTAGTGGATATGACCAGATCGAGGTTGTCAAAGGAGGAGGTATAAGTAGGAATATCCGTAGAAAAATAGAGGATGTAACAAGCCTTCTCATTGGGCTGGAGATAGTTAGTGAAAGCGTTGATAGAATAGTACTTGAGTGTCTACCAGTTGATGTAGTTGATGTATGGAAGTTCATCAAGCGCATGGACTCCATAGCCAGGTCGATGTACATAGATTCTTTTAGAGCACTTGCTAACAGAGATAATGAGATAGCTCTCTCCGTCATAGAGAGGGATAGTAAGGTGGATAAACTGTATTTCCTTGTCGTTAGAATGATAAGGAGTAGCCTCATGGATCTCAGAACTCTAATCGATAAGGGCTTAAGCCCACTAGAGCTCCTCGACTATCGACTCATGTCTAGAGACTTGGAGGAGATAGCAGATAACGCTGAGAGCATGGCAAGGAATGTTCTCAATGTGATCTCCAGGCCAAGTCGGGACTATGAGGAATGCTTGGACGAAATAGAGCAGATAGTCTTAAGCATGGATAACATAGAGAGGGATATCATGGAGATCTATGAGAAGAGACTCTTTCACGCCTCTATGAATATCAGAAACAGACTTATGAAGCCTAGGGAGCAGCTGAGGAGGTTGATGGATATGTGCATAGAAGAGAGAAGGTATGTCTCCTTACTGCCAGTAGTCAACGATATGTCTAGAATTCTTAGCCTTATAGCCGACCTTAACGATCTAGTCGCACGTTAGTCTACCACTTTCAGAACAGCATAGAGAGGTGCTAGGGCTAGAAGAGCCATGGAGGCAATTATGAAGGTATACATGGGCATCATTGGGTATATGAATGCACCCACTAGGTTTCCTAAAGCCCTCGATATTTGCATAAGGAATAGTCGTACAGCTGAGATCCTCCCTCTTAGAGGCTGTTCAACCTTGTCAGTCATATAGCTTAGCATAGCAGACCTATAGGTCATTAAGAACAGGTTCAATATGGTCAGGCCTGCTAGCATGCTTATGTAGTCTGCTCTTGCGAACATGAATAGTCCCACTCCCATGGAGAGAGCTGATATAGACATAAGTGCCACCCTGTCAAAGAGATCCATGATCGGAGATAGTATAAGGCCCATGATGACGACTACTAGGGATGAGATGGTGTTCATTTCTCCCCATACTCTCTCGTCAAATCCCACAAGCATGGCATATCTTACCATGTAGTTCATGCATGTGCTGACGATCATTCCCTGAACCATCACTAAGACTATAGCGACCTTAACCTCCCTCCCGATGATTCTAAGAGCCTTGAATATGTCTGTATAAGATTTTTTGAAGGCATCTTTTGCTATCTGCCCGAAGGCACCTTTAAGAGCAGTTGGCAAGGTCTCCTCAAGCATGAAGTGTCTTAGGGAGGCTGCCATGAGGCTCAAGGAAAGCGTTACTACAAGAGCAGCTCTATAGCCTTTAACACCACCAAGCCAAGCTATGACAAGACCTCCTATCAAGGGAGCTGGTATGGCAATGAGGTTGGGAAGCACCTCGGACAACATAAAGCCCCTTGCCCTCTCATCCTCTGGCAGGCTATCAGCAAATATAGCGTGAAGAGCAGGTATGTAGACATGCAGTATTCCATCCAATATGAAATAGAGCAATACCATTGCAGGAGAGATAGCACTTATGAGCAGTACTTGGGCTAATATAAGCCCCCAAGTCATGTAGACGACTATTCTTCGTCTGCCATACAGATCGCCTATATAACCTCCCGGTATCGTAAAGAGAGCTATGAAGAAGCTATTAAGAGCATAGGCTATTCCTATAGCCGCTTCACTACCACAGAGCATTCTTATGTAGTTTGGGACATAGGGCATTGAAAGATACGTGCCAAATCTGAATAGTATCCAGCTTATGATTATGACCCATGCGTTTCTGGTCAAGGAGGGGAGAGCCTGTCGGAGCCTCTTCATCATCTCATGCCTCAGGCACTGCCACTAACTTTGTACTAGCGCTAGAAGCTTCTGATTCCACTACTCCTTCTTAAAGCTTTAAGGTGGATTATCAAGGAGTACTTAATGGGGGCGCACAGTGCCTGAGCTTGAAATCAATATACTAGAAAGTGAGATCGAGCAACGTAAGGAGAGATGGCAACAAAGAGATCACTTTGGTAAGCCAGATCGCGTCCCAGTGCTAGCTGGGATAGGCACGAGATATTGGCTGCCCATAATAGGTCTAAGCTTCCTAGAGTATTTCTCAAGCCCTAGAGTTATGTTCAAAGCTCAACTCAAGGCTATGAAGTGGCTGTTTGAGCATCTGCGTGATGATAGATTCCAGTTCGCTGTATTCCCAGATTTTCAAAACGTCAGGGAAGCCAGTGGCCTAGGATGTAAAGTTGTCTTCAGAGAGGGCTTTCCATGGATCGAGAAGCCCATTATAAAGGATGAATCCGACATCATAAGGATAAAGAAAGCTGACATGACGAGGCAAGGCCTTACAGCTAAGATGATATACTTCTATCGTGAAATGAAGCGAATGGCCAAGGGCTATCGGATAATAACTCAGGGTGGCTCTCATGAGTTAGAAGTATGGCCTGGCATGGGAACAGACGGCCCTTTCACTAATGTGGCATGGATAAGAGGTCCGACTCAGCTCCTAAGAGATGTCATGAAGAGACCTGAATTTGTACATGAGCTCATGGATATAGTCACGGAGAAGATAATAGAGTTCAACATGACCTTGAGAGAATTAGCATGTCTTCCTGATGATTGTGGAATAGGAATAGCTGATGATTTTGCTGCCTACTTATCGCCTGACCATTATAGAGAATTTGTTCTTCCCTATCATGAGAGGATATATAAAGCTTTTAAGACTAAGCATAGAAGCATACACCTCTGTGGTAAAATAGATCATCTTCTAGAGATACTCGTCAAGGAAGAGAGAATATCTAGGCTCGATGGTTTTGGCTGGGTCACTAATCCACGCAAGCTTGCCGAAGTCATGGGAGGGAAGGTCCTCCTCTATGGAGGCCCCTCTCCTATGCTGATTAAACAAGGGCCCAGAGATCGCATAATGGCTGAGTGCAGACGTTACCTGGAGATATTTAAGCCACTTCGTGGTTATGCCTTAGGTGATGGCTATAACATTCCTCCAGGCACCCCTCCTGAAAACATAAACGCTATGGTTGAGGCAGCTGAAATCTACGGCAGATACGAATAGCCTGACCAGGTATCTCATGCGTTTAGTTTATCATGCTTTTTGATATAACAATACTGGGGGAGGACTAGGATTGAAGACGCTACAAGAGCTTCTCTATGAGATAAGAAGACTTGAAAAGGAGGCACACAAAAGAAAGGAAGGCGAGATATGGGTCTCTGATCTGGCAAGATGCCCTTTGAAGGTTGAATATGAAGTACGATATCCTGAGCTTGCGGTGCAGGATATCTATCATCCATCATTCATCTTAGGAGACCTAGTGCACAAAGGAGTTGAGACGCTTGCTAAGGAATTCCTTGAGAAAGATGAGGTAAAGGTTGAAGTCGAAGTAGAGGGTAGGCGAGAGATGGAGATTGGAGGAGTGAAGTATGTAATCGTGGGCAGAGCTGATATAATCTTGACAAGTGGAGGTCACAGAGTAGGCTATGAGCTCAAGTATTGCAGAAGTGACCCAGGTCTTCCTCTTGAACATCATGTGCTTCAGGCTAGGCTATATAAATGGCTCTTTAATCTCGATACAGTAAAACTACTATACATAACCCCTGACAGAATCACAGAGTATGAAATCAAGGATGAAGTCAGTGACGATGATGTGATGAGGCTTGTAGTGGAGCATTTGAGTAAAGCGCGCACCCCTAAATGGCCATGGGAATGCAAATACTGCACATATTCTGTACTATGCCCATTCAAAAGAGGCTAACGTTGATGCATTCAAGGCTCTCCTTCAAGAGTATGATCCTAGTATCTTCCCTATGATACTCCATGGCGAGTGACTAAATTTAGGCATCTTTTGGCAAGCTCTTTTATACTTAGAGTCCCATATCCACACACAGCCGTCTTAACTTTATCATTGAATACTTCATACCACTCCTTGGGTATACCACTTGCTCCGCTCATAACTCCTAGTATGGCCCCAACATTGGCTCCATTACAATCCGTATCGAGCCCACCCATGACTGCTAAGGTTATACCTTTACTGAAGTCTTCCTCACTCCACATGAGTGCTATCAACTCTATGGCAGTGTTGTTGATTACATGAACCCTAGGATAATTGCTGTAGCGCTTCAAGACCTCCTTTATGGCTATCTCCCATGTAACACCCCTTGACCTAAGCTCTTTGATAAACTTCGTGACCTCTCTAAGCCTAGACTCTTCAGGAACGTATTCAATGCTGGTATCAATGAGTTCTAGCACATTACTGACCTTAAAGGCATTGGCAACCAAGGCTGCTTGAAACATTGCACCATATACTCCTTCTCCAGTATGTGATAGTATGGCATCTCTTCGAGCCAATTCAACAGCCTTAGTAGGATCTGCTGGACATAACCATCCCCATACGTCAGCTCTTATGCGAGCACCAATCCACTCCTTGTATGGATTGAAGAACCTAGCCGTTAATGGAGGCTTGAGCCCCATCACTAGGTTCCTATAAGCAACTCTCTCAGCTGTGTATATGCAGTGATATGGTATTTTGGATAACCAAGCATCAGCTACATCTTCAGTTGTGAAGTTATACCCCTTCTTCTCGACAACTTCAAGGTTTAGGATCATATAGTCTACATCATCGTCCCTTTCTACACATCTTATTTCTCCACGCACAAGACCTCTTCTCTCTACAAGTTCCTCCTCAGTGAAGAACTCCATAGGGATATAGTATTTCAATGGATATTCGCCAATTCTCTTAAGCCTTGATAATATCTCTTCATGATCCCAGCCCTCAATAGGCTTGCCAAGCATGCAACCTATGCACTTTCCAAGCCATCCTCCATAGATTTTATCCCATAGCATGTCCATGCTGATCGTCATATCTACTAGACCCTCCTAAGCTCTTTGAATACGCTCCAACAATTAGGTATGCTGTCCACTATGCTAGCATCAAACAAGATGAGCTCCTTATAGCCTAGCTCCAAAACAGCTACTGCCTGTTCAAGCCATTTAACGGGTGGGTCGTCGCGAAGCTCCCATCCGATTATGATGATAGGCTTTACTGTGCTATTTAAGCGTTTGAATTCATCCAACACCATTTTTGCACTTCTAGCCACCCAGTCAGTATCATCACTATATAGCATGAAAGTTAAGGCATCAATACATCCTTCCTTAGCCAGAAGCCGCCAATCGACTCCACATTCTAGCTGCCATGGATGAACGGCTACAGCGATTGATACTACTACATGAGGCTTAACACTTTTTATCGCCTGATATAGCTCCTTGGTCAGTTCAGCTATCGTGTGGCACTTGAACTTGATCCACAGATCATGATATCTTCCACCAGGAACTACATCATCAGGCCAGACAACATCAGTCACGTTATGCTCAAGAGCAAATCTGAGGAAAGCCTTTCTGTTCATATCATCGTAACTATAGTTCTCACCACCATAACAGTAGCCGTAGTCATCCTCGAAGTTAACACCATCTATGTCATATCTAGTAACAAGCTCTAGAAGAGCATTCTTCCAGAACTCCTTAACCTCTGGATGAAGAGGATTCATGGGATATCTTGCTGCACTACCTTCGTAGTATGGTCTTTCAAGAGTAGTCTTTCCATCAGGATATACAGCAGCCCAGTCAGGATGCCTCTCCAAGAGCTCCTTGTAGCCCATGAAGTCAAACCAAGCCCAGACCTTAATCCCCCTCTCATGGGCCATATCTATAATGCGGGCCAGGGGGTCTTCACCACGTCCTCCAATGAACTTATAATATTTTGAAGGATAATAGGCCACCTGCCCTCTAGGATTAACAAAGACTATTATTAAGTTCACTCCGTTCTCCTTCATGCGATCGAGCAGTCCCTCTATGTCGCCAACATCGCCAGGGTTCATGTAAGCCCCTATGATGTCAAAGCCTCCCAACTCCTTTGCTCTCTCAAGAAGACTCTCCAATCTCCTCATCTCACTACGCCTCACGTGCTCCATATAGCCTATGGTAAGAGCTATCATTCCTCCAATTGCTATTACTACTAGTAGAAATATGAACCTTTCATTCGTGTCCATCATAGATAGTTATGACCAATAATCGATATAAGCTTTCGACCACTCAACTTCAATACACTTGGTGCTACTAACAGCGTCGTCACAGACTACAGCATGAAAGACGTACATAATCAATAAGGCTTTGGCTTGAGGAGCTAGGATTATATCCAGGTCTTATGTTCTCTCAATTGGCACACCGAGGAGGCCGGCAGTAGCCGGACGAGGACTCGGTGTCGTGAGCTGTGCGCCGCCCCCGCCTTCTCGCAGGTTTAGACATCAGTACTGCTAGGGTATTATCTCAGTGCTATTGTTATACTTAGGATATATGAGCTGGTCTAGCTCAACTATATGCCTTCTGATGAGCATTTCAACTATGGGCTTTACTCTAAGTAGCTCGCTCACGAGATGTCGAACAGTCTTACATACCTTGCAGAAGCCTTCAAGCCCCCATAGCATGGTTTTATTAGCATAGAGACATCGCCCTCCACAGGCCCAATAAAGGTCACATGTAGGACATGGACCGCTTATGTTAACTCTACCTGGCAGCTCCCTAGGCCTTGTGGTCTTTATATGCCCAAGATGTAGCTCCTCCACATCATAGGCCACAGGACATGCCATTATCCTACCTGAAGGAGCTATCGCAAAGGCGTCTAGACCAGCACCACAGTGGAGACGTGGCTTCTGCCTGAGCAACATATGCTTCATAAGGCCTAGAAACGGGACTATGCCCTTAACTTCCCCTTTATCCATCATATTATCAATCCAGTAGTTCACTAGCCTTGATATCCCTGGATTGTAGACATTGTCAACCCATGAGTCGAAGTCTGTATATCTCTGGTACGGAGGATAGTCCCATAGTACATCAAGCTGCCAGTGGACATGGTCAAATTTAGGATTCTCCAGCTCTAAAAGATGTACCACATCACGATATATGTCAGTAGCACCTGAGACAGCCATTCTAGCTATGATATCCCCTCTAAAGCCTCTACTTCTTATGTCCTTCACATTTTCGATAACCTTTTCATAGACCCCTCTTCCTCTATAGTAATCAGTTACCTCAGGCCTTCCATCAATTGACACAAGAATAGTGTCAAACATTGTAAGATATCTTCTCCTAAGCCTCTTCAACAAGAGTCCATTGGTTTGAAGTATCCACCTTCTTGCTTCAATAGAGTCCATGACTTCCTCAATTACATCTAGGGCAAGAAGTGGCTCTCCCCCATAAAAGCATATGATAGGGTCTTCGTCCTCCTCAAGAAATCTTCTGAGATCTTTTACGCTGTATGCTAGGTCAGGTGGCTCACTTAGTAGAGAAGGATCATTACCACAGTACATGCACCTTAGGTTGCATCGTGTGGTCACTATTACGAAGTAGAGCATAGACCATCTAATGAATAGTTAATGCCTCCAGAGTCTGATTAGTATTACTCCTCAGGAGCTGCTGTTCAGAGTTGAGATTCTTAGGACCTCATACATGACATAATGCACTGCTCTATAGGTATTGCCAAAGTCCAGCTGGCTGTACTATTTGGATGGAAGAAGAGTCCTGACATAGTTGAGCACTTTATGACACGTACACCAAGAGTTAAGATAGTGCTGAGATCAGCAATCTTAGATGATGAGATTTGCACGTCACCGAGGAGGTGATGAGCCTCCACCGGGGCTGACTTTTGAACAGGCTCCATCCTTATACTCTCTTCTTCTATGCCAGAGCGCATGAAGGCAACAGGACAGGGTAATGGCCAGGAGCATTATGAGAGCAAGGCAAGTTACAGTATTGCCTATGGTTACTCTCCTGAAGACAAGCGATATATCGTTGACTCCTTTCCTCACCTTAACCTTCATGAAGGGAACCTTGTAGTTGTAGAGCATTTCTCTAGCACCAGGTACCATTACGACAGAAGGTATGTCGGGATAGTGATTCTCTATGGTAGTCTCTTTGCCATTGACATAACATGTCCAGCCAGGGTAGTTGACCATCCTTATAATCAGCCACCCATCATCCTCAGCAACAGCTCTGATCTTTATCCTGTTAGGTACATACTCAAGTATCTTAACTGTACCATTACAGGTGAGCTCTATTATTGGGTTGAACTTTATAGCCTTGAAGATGCTGAACTCCTCAACTCGATATATCTCTTCAAAGTCTGGCAGAGATTTTAGAAGGTCTTTGAGTGGTGCATAGAAAACAATGAAGTATGTTATGCCTAGTTCCTTAGCTATCCTTGACAGGAGCTCAGGCCTCCTCCTAAGCCGATAAATGTGTTGTCCAAATATTATCTCCGTCTCCGTGTTCATGAGTGGATGTGTTATATACCTTGTATCGACAATTCCACCCACGATAGGTTTCCCAGTCATGTAGGATATCAAGTAGAAGTAGTGTGAGTACGTGAATCCCATCCATTCTCCTATCTTATACGTAGTATCCTCTACAAAGATGTATGTGTTCAAGCTTGCATTCTCTCTAATCCACTCTATCACTGCCATAAACTTGCTATAGCCAGGATAGTCTTTGTCCATCTTGAAGACTATATCTCTGGAAAGAGGATAGTCCAAGTCTGTATTCTCGACTTGAGCTGAGAGGTGAGTATTCACTAGAAGAAAGGCAAGAGTCATAAGTCCTATGGCACCTAGTTGTCTTGTAGCCCCTCCTCGCCTAGTCAGCCTTGCCAGCAGTCTCATAGCCTCTGAGAACCCAATGGCGCAGGCGCTCATTAGAAATGCTCTAGCTAATGCTCCAAATTTGGCATAACCATACTCTTTATAGTATGGAAGCAGAGCTCCAATGTCCACTTTCCACCAGAGGAATTTAAAGGAGTAGGTCTTAGGACCAGTGCTGAGGAACAAGAGTAGAAATGCCGAGGCCAAGAGAGGATAGACAGCATCGTCATTTGTACACAGGTAGACTATGAAGCACATCACATAGGCGTATAGAAGCCTTAGACCTAGATACCCATCCCTAGGGCTAATCATGCTTATGAAAGCCATAATGAGTCCCGACGTAACAGCAGCTATAGCGGGCCATTTAGTCTCCTTTCCAGCCCTAGTCAATGGTGTGATGGCTGCTATGGGGAGCATTATCCAATTCATCATCCCCAGCGAATATATGACATGTAGGTACATCATAGGCCCTACCTCCCATGTGACAGTGGGCAAGTAGTGGTATTCCTTCAGGGTTTCAAGAAGAGGTATTATCCAGAAGGAGTCAAAGAGTAGGGCCATCACGCCTGCTAAGAGCAGGAGTGCTGTAAGCCAGGTACATGATCGCAGAGCTTTTGAAAGGTCTTTACGACCTTTAGCTAATTCCCTTAGGAGGTGCATGGCAAAGAAGGTAATCATGGTAAAGGCAAGGCTGAGTGCTCCCATCACATGCGATAACAGGCACCACGCTGCTATGGCACCGCACCATACACTGAGCGTGATTCCTATGAGTCTAGATCTAGCCTTTATAGCCATCTCGAAGAGAGCGAGAGCTAGTATGGCAAGACCTAAACCTAGCCTATGAGGCCACATTCCTATCTCGTATAGCTGCCTCAAGCCAGCATCGAGCCATTCAGATTCCTCAGGAAGGACCGTAAGCATGTACAGCGCAGCTATGGATGCAGCCAGCCCATCACTACTCATCGATTTCACTAGAGCGAAGATCGAGAGAGCTGGCAACAGATAGACTATGACTAACCCTATCTTGTACGCAGTCACGATATCGATAAGTCCTCTAGACAACACCTGAATGGATGCGACCAAGAGGTAGGCTCCTGGGTTGTAGTATTGATTGAAGACCCATCCAAACATATTGTAAGGATCCCAACCCAAAATATTCAAAGAAGGAAGAAAATATCTAGCAGTAAGGTAGCTGTTGACAAGGTGGAAGGGATGATCCCATCCAGGTGGTATTCCCTCCCTGAAGAAGGTTTTCACGGATAGAATGCCATAGGCTATTACTAGGAGGAGCAGTAAGTAGTCGAATCGCTTCATGATAAAGCTCTTTAATCGTCCACTTGTATGCCTTTTCATGAATTGATTCCTCCATTCAACTTCTCATTCTCGGAGATATTAAGCATACCTCTGAAGGACTACTTAGGCCAATATATCCCTATGAGTCATAAGGCTAATACACTCCTACGTTACTAATCTTTGCCAGACGATGACTCATCGAGTCACTGATGGATAAGGCCTGCTGGGAGTGCCGAGTCAGCGACACGCTATCATCACGCATCAGCTCTTAGCCAGCTCATCATCTCTAAGTTTTCTTTTTCTGGATGAGGAAATTACTTAGTGCGCTCCACTTCCTCGTGAAGCGCTCTCTTGTGGAAATATTCTTAAATCTTCCTGTCCTTAGTAGTACATGATAGGCTATGATGCCGAGTGGAGCGGCTGAGCAGTGATGGCCAACTCCCCACTGAGCACTACATCAATGTTTTTATCTATCGCTTCTCTCTGACTATAGTGAAGGCTGAGGTACTTGGCATTGATAGCAGAGGCATTTGAGCTGCTTAGCAATAAGTATGGCAATATATGGAGAATAGTGCGCCTGGGCTCTATAGTCAAGATAGTCAAGCATGAGGAGATACTGAGGAGGTTTGAACTTTATTCCTTAAGAAGAATAGCTCTTCCGGTGGATGAGGTCTCCATACTGCCTAGGAAAGTGGTCATCGTGTTGAAGCTCTTTAGATATAGTATAAAGGAGTACTTCAGTTTCCTAGAGCCAGCCGAGCTCAGAGAGATAGAGAAGAAGGTTCCTACTAAACCTGAGATAATTGATCTTCATGAGAGGGTGATAACCTATCTAGCCCTTGATAGAAGATGGAGCAAGGTCAAGAACGTCAAGGCTATAGAGCCCATAGTGAGATGCCTTAGACTATCTCAACGGCTTTTCAGCAGTATAGCAGTGGATGAAGGAATTCCCTATGCTAACATAGGATTGGTGCATCGCTATGGCGACTACCTAAGAATTCTTCGCGAATATAAGACTGAGGTCCTGGCTATAGGCGCTTTGATTGGAAGAAAGCTTGGATTGATAGCCTTTGGAGGAATACTTAGTCTTAGACGGCTTCCACTTAGGAAGAACCTCTTAACATTTCTTAACCTGCTTGAGAGATTCTGTTTAGAATCTGTGAGAAGTAAGGAGCTAAGAAGAGTAAGTTGGCTAATATATGGCTGGCGACCTGAAGATGAAGAGCTTAAAGCAATCTGGATCAAACTCAAAGAGCTTTCAGAGGCTGATAAGCTAAAGGAATAGATTTTAAATGCTATTCATTTTACTCTCGACGAAGAGCATAAGAGGTGACTTAAATTGCCACGTGCTCGTCTATGCGCTAAGGTGTATTGGTGCTCTGAGTGCAATGTACCCTTGATAGGTAAGGAGTGTAATAGATGTGGCTCAGAAGGTTTTCGCATTCATCTAACTCCTCCAGGTGATGTAAGACCAGCTCTTAGAGCTGATCTTGAGTCAATAAGGAATGCCCTTGTGAATGAAACTGGAATTGACTGTTTTAATGACATAATCGGTAATGGAAAGTTCGTGCTTGTTAACAGGATAAGGTATGTGGATGTCATGAAGGAGGTGATTGCGGATGGAGTAAGGATAGGCAAAGTATATTATGAGCCATTAACAAGAAGATGGCGTTTCAGATGGAGCTATGCTGGTGCTACTCGAGCCATAGATAAGGGCATAGTTGACTACTTGGTTGTAAGAGACCATGACAAGCTAAGAGAGGGCCTAGTCATCAGGAGGAAGTTTGTGGATCCAGGTGAACAGCTGATCTTAGTGGATAAGGAGCTTGAGCCAGTTGGTGTGGCGTATGGTACAAGAAAAGGGATAAGGATTAAGGATGTCTTCGTGTCCAGAAGCATTCCTATGACGTCTGAGAAGACGGCAACAATTCAGGATGCCATAAAGGCTAATGAAAGAATGCTGTTACGCTATGAAGGCATTGCTCTTATGGCTATAGAGAAGGTGCTCAAGAAGTTTGACTTAAGGACAGTTGTCATGTTTTCAGGAGGCAAAGACAGCACCGTGGTACTTCACCTAGCACTTGAGAGTGGAGCTGAGCCACAAGTACTATTCAATGATACAGGAATGGAAATTCCTGATACGTATGAATTTGTTGACAGGATTCTTGACAAACTAGGCATAGATATCATCACTATAAAGCCAGACAAGTCTTTTTGGGAATATATGAAGACCTTTGGCCCTCCTGCTGTAGACTATAGATGGTGTACAAACCTACTTAAGTTGATACCAACGTGCAAGTATGTTCGGAACAGATGGCCTCAGGGAGTTCTAAGCATAGATGGGAGGAGAGCTTATGAATCTGTAAGTAGGTCTAAGATATCGTTGGTATGGAGAAGCTCATGGATTCCTCAGCTTCTATGTATAAGCCCTATGAGGGATTGGTATCAGCTCATTGAATGGCTCTTCATATTCTGGAAGAGGATTGATTACAATAAGCTCTATGATGAAGGCTTTGACAGGATAGGATGTTTCATGTGTCCAAACTGTACTCTAAATGAGCTCGATTATGTGATGAGAAGGTATCCAGACGTGTGGAGCTCTTGGCATGAGGAACTATTGATATGGCAGAGGAGGCTTAAAATGCCAAGGGAATGGGTAGAATATGCACTATGGCAATGGCTACGTCCCTCAGTAGCGTATAGAAACCTCGTGGAGCACCTGCACTTGAAAACTAAAAATAACGTTAATTACAGGTCATGGCGTGCATTAAGGATAGAACAATGTAAAGTTGAAGAGAACAAAGTGCGTGTGATTTTTAATAGACCTCTGAATGAGTATCTAACGCTCATGTGCACTGATGGCTGGAAAGAATGCGGAGAGGCCTTGTATAAGAGAGATAATGCTATTCTTGAAGTACATGATAAGGTGCTGATTGTGACCAGTAGAGACAATCTCATAGAGCATTTATCCTCAGCCTTACGCTTGATTTACAGATCAGCACTCTGTGTGAAGTGCAAAAGTTGTGTACAATGGTGTGAGAAAGCTGCTCTGCAAGTCATGGAGAGGCCTATTGTCCGTGAAGAACTATGTAGTTCATGCGGAATATGCAATTATGTATGTCCAATAGCTGAACTTCTCGTCAATATGCTAATACTTGAGCTCAACCTAAAGCTTGAGGTGGATTATGGCAAGGCGCAAAGAGTTCTCAAGAAATTTATAAAGCCTCTTCCAGTGAGAAGGATACCACACGAAGAGCCTCAGCCATCATGGGATATACTGTTGGGCTTTGAATAAGCTTTATAACTACTTGCTGAGCACTATAGGTGGAGGAGCTCCTCATGGTCAGGAGAACTCATGGTTATAGGTTCAAGAGCAGAAAGCTCCTAAGAAAGCATCCTAGGGAACGTGGAAGGCCAGGACTGAGTAGGTTGTTATATGAGTATAAAATAGGAGATCGAGTCCACATAGATATAGACCCCACGTTCATAAGGACTGCTCCTCATCGAAGATATCAAGGCAAGACTGGAGTCATAGTGGGCAAGAGAGGAAGAGCATACCTTATAGAGGTCTATCTAGGTGATAAGAGGAAGATACTCATCACAACACCGGAGCACATAAAGCCTGTGGCACCAGAAGTCATAGGAGGAGCGGCATAGACAACATATGGTGAGCCACATGAGTGAAGTACTTGTTGTAACAACCCCTACCCTTCCGGGCTTTAAAATCAAGAGGATTATAGGACTAGTGTACGGCTCCTCAGTAAGGACTAGGGGCCTTGGAGGTAGAATAGCAGCAGGCATAAGAGCTGTAGTTGGAGGCAGAGGAGGGGCTTATCTCAGGGAACTTGAGAGAGCCAGAGAGGAGGCCATAGAGAAGCTCAGAGAGCGTGCTAGAGAGCTAGGAGCCAATGCTGTTATTGGAGTTGATTTTGAAACCACAGAAATACTCGAGGGCTTCATAGTGGTTACAGCCTATGGGACTGCTGTCGAGGTAGAGCCTGAAGCTTGATACCACTTCCAAATAGTCCATAGGAGTGAAGCTCTGTGAGGAACATAGAATTTATAATAGGCATCTTAGGAATGCTAGCACCTCTAATGTGCATATTCATAGCTATAATCCTCTCTCCATGGTTCAACATATTTGAAAATGCTCTAAGTGACTTGGGGCATGCCACGAGAAGCGTTGTTGCTCCTTTGTTTAACTTGGGCCTTAGCCTGGGAGGTTTCATCATAGGCATGCATGCTGTAAGGTATGTTTTTCCTAGGGCTAGAATAATCGGACTAGGACTAGTAGCAACTGGATACAGCCTTATTCTTGTGGCATTATTCGATGAAGTGTACGGCACGCTTCACTTCATAGTCTCAGTCGTGCTCTTTATATCGCTAGCCATCATGCTCCTACTCTTCACTATTCATGAGAGATCTCTTTGGCCTCTACTATGCCTCATAATCGGTATTATAGCTTGGGCTATGCATTTCGTCATGGAAATTCCCAGAGGAGCTGCCATACCAGAGCTTGTGTCCATACTCATGGTGATGCCTTGGTACATAAAACTACTCATCGAATTAAAGGCTAGCTAGGCAGGTCTGCTTAAGATACTTCTTGAGATACAGAAATCCTCACCTTGAGTCTTTCAATTAGTGAGAGAAGTTTATTTATCTTATCAAGCCCTTCCTTGGTCAGAAGAACATAGGTTCTTGGACCTACAGGGGTCAAAAATTTTCTCCTCACTATTATATTACCTTCTTCAAGCTTCCTTAGGTGGGTGTCTAGCGTGTTAAGGGGAATGCCAAGGGCTTTTGATAACATGCCCATGCTCATGGGGCCTTCTAGGACTAGAAGCAATACTATGGCTATCCTCTTGACATGAGCCAGTGCAGAGTCAAGCGTTACAAGTTCTTTGAGGACACTGTCTATTCTCTCTGGCATGGTCAACTTCCTCTCATGAGCTTCTTTAGCTCGCGCTTACCAAGGACAAGGTATGCTATGCCAGCGCCTGTATAGGCATAGAGCATGCACAGCATGGCCATAAGGGTTTGTATGTCCTTGGGGAGAACTGTGATGCCCATGAAAAGAATGCAACATACCACACCTGCACCTATCGATACGAAGTCCTTGAAGTATATTCCCATAAAGAGATTCCCCAACCCTACTCCAAGTAACCAGGCTATGGAGAAGTACTCCGGAGGTGTGGGAATCATCAAAGGAATAGTATATGCTATGGTGAAAGCTACGCCCCACAATGGGAACACCATGTAGTTCTTCATGGGCCTTCTGCTCATCTTGAATATTGCCATATAGTAGTCGACCATTACATACCATATGTGAAACGTCAGATACAGCGACAATGCCAAGCCGCCTATTATGGCTAATGCTATAACTATTCCTGCCATCAGGCCCTTAAGAGAAAAATTCACAATTATGGCTGTTGCCGTTAAGACAAAGACTGTTACAATGAGCGCTATGTACATGTATATCATGGAGGCTGCTATGTACCGCTTGTGCCTAATATATGCCTCGTAGTTCTGAAGTATTACCTTAAGCAGTTCACTCATTGTGAACACCTCATACGGCCATTTATGTAAGCTCATAAGCAGTATTTATCTCATAATTCAATTCTTAACTTAAGACCTCATGATCTGCTCACTAAGGCAGATGTTTTGTTCAAAAGAGGTCAGCGAGGTTAGAGATCTTCATTCCTTAAGCATACTCATGCCCATCATCCCCAACGGATTAGCAATTAGCAATATGGATATGCACGAAGGTGACTGCAAGGAAGTTCATCAAGCTGGAGACTATCCTCTCATGCTCGCTGAATTCCACCTACTGAGTGATGCTCTTCCTCATGGCTCTGAGAAGAGCTACTAGTGTTATGGCATATGGAAGACTTAATAGCTCAAATGATAAAGGGACTAGAAGGAGTTTAGCATTGGTTAGGCTTACGGTAGCAAGCCCTACATAATCGTATAGTGTTGCAAACAATAGCTGTCCTGCGCATACGCCTATGTTCATTGCAGCATTCACTTCAGCTACCGCCATAGCTCTCCTCCTCGTATACGTCGTTGCAGCCCTTCTTGTGAGAGGAATGAGCGACTTCTGGACAAGGCTTGCAGCAGCTAAGGCCAGTAGAACTAACGTTACTTCTCCTGCTGAGAGCAGAATGGGTATGTTCATGCCTATTATTGCGAGCACGATGAAGACCATTTTCTCCGTGAAAAGGTCAGCTATCCAGGCAGTTATATAGCTCATGATAAGGGCCAGTAGTTGTGCAAGAGCTAGTACAAGAGCAACATCCCCTCTTCCAATCCCCAGAGCCTCTCTCATGAAGACATAGATCACACTTCCAGTACAGATGCCTATGATCATGTTGTTCACTAAGCCCAGTATGGCTACGCAGTGTACTATCTTCAAGTCGTGATCTACTACGTTCTCTTCGTCTACAGAGTCTTCCGATTTCTCTTGAGCGTAGGGTAAACCTCCTCTCATTCCCCAATACATCAAGGGAACTGAAGCAAGGTATATTAGCGATGAGAGTGCAAGACCTACTTCGAATCCCATATCATGAACTAGATAGTAAAGGAAATCTCCTAGAAATAGGCCTAGAGACCCCATAGCGAAATACAAGGATAGCGTCCTACCCCTGAGGTATGATGGTACTAGACAAGCTACTACTAGCTGCACCAATGGCCAAGTCAAGCCTGAGAGAGCACCTTGGATAGCTCTAAGAGCTATGAAAAGAGCTGGTGAGTGCAATGGTATGTATAGAGCAAGGGCCGCTGCATTTAATATAGTCGCTGGCACTACAAGCACTACCAACATCCCCTTTTGTTCCGCTAAGTACCCTGCTATCATGGACATTACGGCTCTCAAGGAGAAGAAGCCCACTGTAAGGAGCGAGACTATGAGCATGGAGGTTTGGAACTCTTCTCTTGAGGAGAAGGCCAGGAAGGGTATGGACAACCTCATGCTTACACCACATAGAAATGCTACTGTGAACAAAAGCGCTAATCTAGTCAGGGGGATATGCTCATCTGGCATAAGCACCAGCTTCCTTAAGGGCTGTTTGACCATGCTCATCCGCTCCATAACAGCCTTCAACTACTCACAAGTGGCGGTAGAATTCAAGAGGTTGCAACTCTTTAAATTCCTTGCTTCTCTCCACAATGTGCCTCCTTATGTCTAAGCACAGATGGCATTTAGAGATGTAGCCATCACGCCTCTCTCGATAACCATAGTTCTCAACAGCAAATCGATATAGGTGCCCCAGCCCCATGCAGAGAGCTTGAAGTATTGGCCTATCATCAAGCTCAATGCCGTTCTCCACCATCTCATTAAGTCTCCTAGCATCTCCAAGACTTATTCCAGCGCAGTAGCCTGGTACGTAGTTACAGTAGCAGTCTATGTGTATATGCCATGGCCTTGTTAGCTCATATGTACAGGCCTCATTGAAGAATTGTCTTGCGGGATAGTGTTCATAGAGTTTCTCCAAGCGGTAAACTAGTCTACCCATGGGCAATAGTATTCCCGGATCTAGACTTCTACTAAGCAGAGCTGGACTTTTGCTCAACAGCCTTCTGACGAATTCCTCGAATTCGATTCTACCCTTAGCGTTAATCAAATTGAGGAGCTCGTAGTATAGAGGATGATAGAGCATTACATTGTTTCTACCGAAAACCTCAATGGAGTACTTAAGGGCACGAAGCATATTCTCATAGGGAACAAACTCTACGGTGAAAGGGTTTATGCTTATGAGAATTCCATCGAGACCAGCTTCCTTAAGCCTTAGCAGAAGCCTTTTTGAATCATCATCGACACACCAGAAGCAGTTGGTTTCAACAAATACTGAAGGAATCTTGAACTCTTTAGCTATCCTAATAGCTTCAAGTAGAAGATTGAAGTTGAGAAAAGGCTCACCTCCTGTGAAGTGCAGGCCATAGTTGAGCCCAAGCACGCCTTGTACATTATGAGGATAAAACCTCATGAAATAGTACGCTAGCTTGGAGAGTATCTGCTTTAAGTCATCAAGCCTAAACCAGTCGTTGCTCCATCTAGGCGAGCAAGCATACATGCAGTGTCTACACTCACAAGTGCACCTATAGCTAAGAATGATGCCAGCCGATATGGGCTCATTGAGTCTAAGCAGCCTCATTACACATCCCTCAGCCAATTGCCTAGTGCTTTGAACTATATCTCCTATCTCTGCCACCTCCTCTTATCACTATTTAGGACAAGTACTATTCTGCAGCATATAGGTTCCAAGGGCATTGAACATATTGGGTAATGCTCATTATCAAGTCGTTGATAAAGGCTAAAATCCCATATTTCAGCAACATATCTGAGGGAGATAAATTTTGAAGATAAAGCTGGGGATCATCGGAACAGGTCAGAGGGGAGTAAGCTACTATCGAACCATAGTGAACGATGATCTCCTGAGGGAACTCTTCAGCGTGAAATGGATTGCTGATATTAACAAAGAGAGGCTTAAACACTTCTCAGAGCTTTTCAATTTCAAAGGAGAGTTGCTTCTCGACTTTGAGGAGGGAATGAGTAAAGTTGATGCTGTGATAGCAGCTACACCAGACTATACTCATGTAGAGGTGTTCAAGAAGATAATGGATCACGACAAGCACTTCATAGCTGAAAAACCTCTAGCCACTACTATTGAAGATGCTAAAAAGGTGAGAGACTGGGCTAAGGACTACGATAAGGTTGTACTCGTCGCCTTTCCCTTACGGTATACTCCCTTTTACCGCAAGGTAAAGGAGATAGTTGATCTAGGCCTTCTAGGGGAGCTAGTCTTCATAAGAGCATGTGAGGTATTGTCATATGTACATGGAGCTAACTTTGCGAGAAGATGGCATCGTAAGCGTGAGTTAAGTGGAGGCTTTCTCGTAACCAAGAACTGCCATGACTTTGACATGCTCCATTGGGTCACTAAGAGCCTAGCTGCCTTTGTCTCTGCATTTGGAGGAAGGAAGTTCTTCGGTGTGAGAAAGGATTATCCAAGGTACTGTCATGAATGTGATAGATATGATTGCATCTACAGGTACTCTATATGCCCCATATGGTACTTCCTATCTGAGGATGAGCAGAAGCACCCTGAAAAATATGGCTATGATAGATGTGTCTTTAGTGCTGACATGGACATAGTAGATCATGCCGTTGTCAATATAAGGCATAGAAATGGCGTGGTCTCTCAGTTTGCAGTCGGCACCACAGGGCCTAGAGAGGTCAGAAGGATACACATTCTAGGAACTGAAGGCGAGTTAATAGGAGCTTTTGAGGACGGGATCATTGAGGTCAGACGAACAGGCACTCATGATGTCATGAGGATAAATGTTGAGGCTGCCTCAAGGGGACATTATGGCGGTGATCAAGGCTTGTTGCTTAACTTCGCTCTCTCGATTATGGGAAAGGATAGGCCTAGGTCTACAGTTGAGGATGGCTATTGGGCAGTTGTCGTAGCGTGCAAGGCTGAGGAGAGCATAGCCAGGGGAGGAGCCCTACTTAATATAAGCGAACAGTAATGGATCAGCATTCCTCTGACTCATCACACTCCCAGCACTGACCTTCCTCATCCTCAGGTGAAGAGAGTGGAGGAAAGTATTAAACCTCATCTCTTGGTAAATCTTAGCCGAGGAGCACAATATGCCTTCAAAGGCTGAATATAAAGGAGTGAAGATATTGATTCTCAAAGGGGATATCACCAAGGTTGAGGCTGATGCTATTGTGAATCCTGCCAATAGTCTTATGATCATGGGAGGAGGCGTAGCTGGAGCCATAAAGAGGGTTGAAGGTGAGGAGATAGAGAAGGAGGCCATGAGGTATGTTCCAGTTCCCATAGGAGAAGCAGTAGTCACTAGGACTAGAAGACTTAAGGCAAAATATGTCATTCATGCTCCTACAATGGAGAGACCTGCCATGAGAACTACTATAGATAAGGTGAGGAAAGCTGTTGAGGCTGCTCTTAAGAAGGCCTCTGAGCTGAATCTAAGCAGCATAGCATTTCCTGGGATGGGAACTGGAGTTGGAGGCCTCAGCTACGATAAGGCCTCTGAGGTCATGGTTAGGACGATCAGAGAACATGTAAATAGTGGAACATCACTTCGCACAGTTCTTCTAGTGGCCTATGATGAAGGCCTATATGAAGCGTTCAGAAGAGCTGTTGAGCGCCTACTCAAAGTTTAGACTATGCGTTATGGCTAATACTATTCATGCGTTTTTATCTCGAAGTTTTACGATAGTATCGAGAGACGCTCTTAATGCAGTCTCATAGCTCATAGTAACTCTTCTAAAGAGCCTCTCATCATCAGAGCATCCATATCCTTCTGTGACACTATCACTGACTACGAGTACTGTAGCTGAAGGTATGTTGCAGAGACGCGTCAATATGTAGACTACAGATGTCTCACAGTCAACTGCTATGCCTCCCAGCCTATTCCATTCTCTAGCCCATTTAGCGCTTTCAGTGAAGGTGGCGGAAGTGGTGACTACTATTCCCATACGTGGCACTATCCCAAGCTCCTTCAATCTACCCTCCAGTAACTTGATTAATTCATAATCAGCTATGGCAGGTATTCTCTTGTCAACATAATGGTCAGTTAAATCTTCATCTCTTGCAGCAGCTAGAGGTATCACTATGTCTCCTATGTCAAGCTCTTCGCTAAGTGCTCCCCAGAATCCTAGTCCTATCAAAGCTCTTGTCCTT
>Ga0180301_10000543_pt1 | contig 29169 bp, 31 predicted proteins | sample GuaBasSediGuay16_FD_121797 | JGI IMG/M metagenome (GOLD analysis project Ga0180301, IMG submission 121797) | Subseafloor sediment microbial communities from Guaymas Basin, Gulf of California, Mexico - Guay16, Core 4569-2, 12-15 cm | ecosystem: Environmental > Aquatic > Marine > Hydrothermal... | reverse complement strand
TCCATGAGGGTATTTTACCTGCTATGACGTCTGGTATGGAGCAGGGATGATATATCGGGTATGGGCGTTTCTCCACAACTGTTATTTCCCTTTCTCTACCATAGATGCGTATGAAGCCGGCTGTAGTCATCCCGGCAGTCCCATAACCTATAATCGCAACCTTCATTTCACATCACTTTCAAGCCTTTGAAAGGGTTTTCGCATAAAAAAGACGAGTATAAGGACCATTAAAAGAACTATAAGTAAACCCGCAACCAATAACATTACCCCTTGTTCTCCCCACGATAAGGCAAGTGGGAAGGGTCCTATGAAAACTATGAGGGCTCCGCTTCCAGAGGGCATGCCCTGCATAGCCTCCATGAATAGCAATATACTTCCAGCGAAAACTGTGATAAAGCCTGTTAAAATAAGTAATATCCCTAATTTCTGTAGCTTAAGGAAAATATCTTCCATGAAACCCCCTCTTTAATATTCTGGTTCTTCTCTTTTGAACTTATCTCTACCTGTCCCAACGTTCTATGAGGAAAGTGATGATTTTCCATGGCTTTACGCTGAAATTTATTGTATTGTCAACTATGTTTACCGAAGTTAAAGGTTTCTCATTGAGATCTGTAATCCATCCATTTTTTGCATCGAAACCTAGTTGTATTTGACCTACGGCTTTCTCTCCCTGCATGTTGCAGAAACGAGCTATAATCAGATCTGAATATTCGTGCTTTTTTAATGCTGTTAAAACGATTTCCCTACTACTCACTTTAAGTAAGCTCTTTGATGTAGGATTCAGGTCAAAACTAGTGGTTAACGTTAAGGGTGGGGCAATGTATTCCTGTGCTATGGTGAAAGCTTCTTTCCAAGTGCCGCAATGTGGTATTAAAGTATATTCGAAGACAAGTTCTCGTTTGCATTGCGCACCGGGTGTAGGTATAGGTGGTCCTGCATGCCCCCTACGTACAATCAAATCGTTTCTGGAGAGCCAGCCAACGGACCTAAAGAGAGTAAGGAAAATAGTTGCCTCTTCTCCGCTGGACACTTCAACTTCATGTAGTCCCCGGGTTACGACCATTACTCCCCTTTTTCCGTCGGTCACATCTATCCAAGATGACATCGGGTAGGTGGTGGGCGGTGCTTCAACCCATTCTCTTTTCTGATAGCAGGTCTTTATTTCCCGTTTTATAACGTAGAATGGTGAATCTGTGTAAAAGTAGCTTGTTTTAATGCCTGTTGGAAAAACCACTCTGAATCTATGGTCTTCAGCCACATTATCTACTTTAACTTTAAAGTCTATTCTTCTGACACCTCTATAGAGCTTTACCTCAACCTGAACGGGGAGCTTCACCTTTTCCATGCTCCTTTGTTGACCGACGATCTTCCTTGGAACCTCCATGTCAAACTGTATTCTTAAAGTAGCGGTATACTGCGTCGAGGAGCAAGTCACCTTAGCCCTAAAAGCCGTGCTCCTAATTTTTAGATCCCCCTTAACAGGAGGCGAGTAGTTGTATTCATCGCCTGCATCCCCTTCATCTATGAACAAGTTAATGTCCTTTAGAATATAGCCGTTTTCTTTATCCAAAATTTCAAGAACTCCTCCCCTTTCGGGATCGGCTTTCACCCTAAAGAACTCGTTTTCAATCTGGTTTTCACAGGCTCTAACCTTTCTCTCAGGCTCCTCGACCGTGTCTGCTTCCACAAGGCTATAGGTCTTCAACCCTAGTGACGGAAGATTTTCCGCCATAAACCCCCATCTATAGGCTGGCCCCCATGGTTCTAAAGGCTCAAGAAGGATACGGCTCCCCTCTGAGTCAATAAGGTAATACTTTTTGTCTGGTTTTAAATCGGTTGAGAGGAATGTGATATAAGAGGATCTTTCCCAAGAAAGGGGGTTGAAGACCAGAATTCCCCTGCCTTCCTCTTTTCTATAGAAAAGTGAGACTAGGAACCGCGCGGCTTCATAAGCTACATTACTTGCGATAGCTATAGCCTGTAAGAATCTTACCTCGTTTTCTAGATGTAGTGGGTCTATGCCACTACCGTAGATCGAATCATGTGCCTGGTTTTGTAGTACGAGCTTCCAGGCTTTTTCTAGGAGCTTCGCTGGATACGGATACCCGTGGATCATAGCTATAGTTGAGAGGGGTTCAGCATATTTTTCTAGCAAAAGTTCAGCTCTATGGTTCAGCTGTTTAAGGTAAACCCTTGTGGATAATACTCCAGCCAGTATAGGATGGTATCGGGCTCCACGCATTTCACCTCTATATATTTTTAAAGCACTTCTATGAGCCCTAACCTTCTTGATGTAGTCCTCCAGTCGTCCATGAATTATGTTGAACCCTTTTTTCCTGAAATGCTCTATTATCTTTGGTAAATCTTCCTGAGGGGGCATGTGGTCGCAACCGTTCATTAAAAGAATCGTATTCGTGACGGCTGTTACAGAAGCCCTCTTAACGATGTCGATAAAACGTTTATATGCTTTCTCGGGATCGGCTTTTACTTCATCCTTATAGTATATTTCGAGAAAGAAGCTTTTCCATCCATCTGGAGCCTCCCACGCCTCCCATCTATAGGGGTTTGAAACACCAAGCATATTGGCATTACAGTAGCCTTCCCTTAGATGAATGGCTATCACTTGGGATCCGTCGGGGGCTTCCCAAATAAACTCTCGCCCGAGCTCTTCTCCCTCATCGCCGAGTCCCCGCATGAAGACAAACGAATCTATATTGAACCCCTTCAATATTTGAGGCATTTGAGGAATATGCCCAAATGTATCTGGAAAGTAGCCTACTTTCATCACCTTTCCAAATCTCTTGGAGATGCGATGGCCGATCAAAAGATTCCTGATTAGGGATTCACCGCTAACCAAGACTTCATCTGGCTGTGTATAAAGTGGCCCTATAATTAGTTTCCCCTCACTAACAAGTTTTTTAATTACATTTTCTTTCTCCGGATGAACCTCCAAGAGATCCTCTATCAATGAGGTTTGGCCATCCAGGACAAAACAATTAAATTTCCCGTGCTTCTCGAAGAGTTCCTCAAGTTTACGTATAATTTTTAGAAAGCGTATCCTATATTCCTGAAAAGTTAGATACCATTCTCTATCCCAGTGAGTGTGAGAAACCACTATAATGTCTTTTTTAATAACATCCCCTTTCTCCCCCACTTTACGGCCACCATTTTAATGAGTTTTTCCGATAAAAAATATTTTTGGCAAACCATTGATTCAATTATATAGCCGATGAAGACACTATGGGGGTCGGATAGGTGACGGCCGTCCCGAACGCTGAGGTGTACCTCAGTCTTATAGCTTCTAAGAAACCGATACACTTAACCTCTACAGGAAAATCCTTTGACTCTCTCCCCGCTAAAGCAGGGGTTTTTCTGGCGTCATTTTTGTAATGCACGATATAGTTGCTTAATTTTAGTAGACATGTTGATTAGAAGGGCTGTAAGATTTCAATTGAAAAGTTGGTTCCAGGAGATGGTTAAAGGATTAACATATAGATCCATATCGCTGTTGTGACAATAAACAGTAGTGCCCAAAGGTCCATCCTCCATTGTATTATTTTCCTGCCGTCGAGGGGGCCGAAGGGAAGAAGGTTAAATACGGCGATATCCGTGTTTATTCGCATAAAAAGGTATGCTAAAAGGCTTGTATTATGCCATGGAAGAGCAAGCAGGGCTAGAAAAATATTGGTGAGCGGTCCAGCCATCGATATCTTACCTATTTGTTCGCTGGAAGGATATCCCCTTAAAGAATATATTGCAACATATCCTGGCGCGATTATTTTAATGGGAAGGAATATAGATACTGCTGTTAACATGGCTCCCTGTTTATCCAATCTGAATCTGGCCATAAATCCTTGATTTAAAGCGACATACTTGTGGGCAAGCTCATGTGAAAGAAAAGCGGTTACGATACTTAATGCAAGCGTTGCAACTAGGATGGGTTCTTGAAGGATCATACCATATCCTAGGGAGAGGTAAACAAATACCACTAATATGATGGCTATGAGTAAGTCTCTAACTTCATTAGTTTGAAACAGAAAATCCCGCATTTTCTTTTCGATAGGTGTTTTTCTTGGCGTATAATATTCGTATTCCAAAGAGTATCTGGTTGGTGTAACCATCGGCTTCCATGAGCCTCTTTCAAGCTTCGGGCAGTCATGGTTTTCAGGTAAATGATGTTCTACACAGAATCTTCCTCCACAGTATTTACATTTGAAAGGCAAGGCTACTTCTTTGCCACAGTAGTCGCAACGTACCATAAGATCGCCAAGACTAAGTTAGTTATATCCTAAATTTATTTTTCACTTTTCATACTACATCTTCCTTCATATTTTTAAATTTTAAATGAACCCTTTTTGGAGATAAGTTAATATATATGTTTGAACAATTGTTCAAATGTGGTATAATGGCAGAGGTATGTAAAACATTTGAGAAGCACGAAGATAAAATAGAGAAAACATTGAAAAAACTACCCGACGATGAGACGATAGTTGACATAGCTAATTTCTTCGATGCCCTTGGCGATGCTACACGTGTAAAAATTGTCTTAGCATTAATGCAAGAGGAGTTATGCACCTGTGATTTATCGAAGATCACGGGACTTTCTGTTTCAGCCATATCACATCAGCTACGTGTGTTAAAAGATCGAAGGATTGTAACCTATAGAAGAGAAGGGAAAAATGTTTTCTATAAAATAGATGACGATCACATCCAAAAAATAGTTGAAACCACATTGGTACATCTCAGAGAAAAGTTAGCAAGAAGATAAAGGTGGTTTACAGTGGAAAATTCCAGAGAGAATACCGTTTGCGCGAAATGTAACGTTGATAAAAATAATGTACAGAGCGACAGAAACCATCGAAAAACAGGTGATCATGAACACGGAGAGGAAGAAGCTGAGGAATCAGTGGAATTATATCGTATATTGTCTTCCACAGGCTTTTACATAGTAGGGCTTTTTCTCAAATTCGTCCTGGGAATAGATAACATAGCAGTAGTAGGGTTGTTTATCCTAGCTTACATACTTGTTGGCCTTAATGTTTTAAAGTTGGCTGCAAGAGGTATACTGGGAAGGAAGCCTCTTAACGAAAACTTTCTGCTAACAGTAGCTACTTTAGGAGCTTTTGCCATAAAAGAGTACCCTGAAGCCGCAGGCGTTATGCTATTTTTCCGAATAGGGGAGTATCTTCAAGATTTAGCTCTCAATAGATCCCGTAGATCCATTAGAGCTCTTTTAAGCCTTAAAGCCGAATACGCTAACCTAAAAGTAGGTGACAAGATCCTCAAGGTTAAACCCGAGGATGTTAAGGTGGGAGATACAATAATTGTTCGTCCAGGCGAAAAAATCCCGTTGGACGGGAAGGTCATTAAAGGTAGTTCGGCTGTAGATACCTCTGCTTTAACAGGAGAATCTGCTCCGAGAAGCGTCGAGCCAGGAGATGAAGTATTATCGGGTATGATTAATCTTAGCGGTCTTCTTGAAGTTAAAGTTACTAGGAGATTTAGTGAATCTACGATAGCTAAAATATTGGATTTAGTCGAAAAGGCTAGCGCTAGGAAGGCTAGAGCAGAGAAGTTTATAACAAAGTTTGCACGATACTATACTCCTGCAGTGGTTACACTGGCTGCCATCGTAGCATTTCTACCTCCTCTCGTTATAGGAGACTCCATAGATATATGGGTTTATAGGGCTCTTGTACTACTTGTCATATCGTGCCCCTGCGCATTAGTTTTATCCATCCCGCTAGGCTATTTCGGCGGTATAGGTAGATCCGCTAAGGAAGGAATACTAGTTAAAGGCTCAAACTTCCTCGATTTATTGACAAAACTGGAGGTTGTTGCCTTTGATAAGACTGGTACCCTTACAAAAGGTGTCTTCAAGGTGTCGGAAATTGTTCCTAGAAATGGGTTTAGTAGGGATGAAGTGTTAAGATTCGCCGCTCTGGCGGAAGTACATTCTAATCATCCAATAGCTCAGGCGATAAAGGAGGCTTATCCAAATAATGTCAACAGTAATCAGATAGAGGGGTATGAGGAGATAGCAGGACATGGCGTCAAGGCCAAAATAGGAGGGATCTCAGTTATGGTGGGCAATGACAGGCTACTGCATAAAGAGGGGGTGAAACACGATATATGTGATATACCTGGAGGCACGGTGGTTCACGTAGTAGTGGACAAAATCTATGCTGGCTATATTATAATCTCGGATGAAATCAAGAAGGAGGCTTTCACCGCAATTGAAGAGCTTAGAAGACTGGGGGTTCGGAGGATAATAATGCTTACAGGCGATAGTAGGCATGTGGCTAGAGCTGTAGCAGATAAGTTGCAACTTGACGAATACTATGCTGAACTACTTCCTGAGGACAAGGTCAAAGTGATAGAGAAAATACGTAGCTTCAGGGATGACGGGGGAGCTGTAGCTTTTGTAGGTGATGGTGTAAACGATGCACCGGTAATAGCGAGAGCGGACGTCGGGGTGGCCATGGGTGCTCTAGGAAGCGATGCTGCCATCGAAATAGCCGATTTGGTTATAATGGATGACAAACTTGTTAAAATCCCTATGGCGGTGAAAATAGCTAAAAAGACTAGAAAAATAGTTTTCCAGAATATAATACTAGCATTACTAGTGAAATTCTTCTTTTTGGGTCTAGGGATAGTAGGCGAAGCAACAATGTGGCAGGCTTTATTTGCAGACGTAGGGGTAGCCCTGATGACGACTTTAAATGCTATGAGAATACTAAAATAAAAATCTTCCATATAAAATAGTGAACCTCTTAATTTTCTCCTCCTTTAAGTAATAGGTTGATGCTTTCTTTAATTCTCTTTATATTGATTTCTTTCGGTTGCCCACGAAACGATCTACACTTTAATGCTTTAGGTGCAAAACCATATGGTACAAGTAGTTGCCTTTCATCATAGGAGAAACCCACTTCAGTTTAAGTATGCTCGCCACTATTTTTCTGCCTTCACATTAAATTCTGCTTCAGGGTAGGACAGCTCGTATGCTGCGGTAAGCCGATGGAGCTACTTACAGAAAAAACGGAGGATGTGGGCTTGGAAAAACATGTCCCGGTAATAGAGAAAACGGACACCGGAGTAAAAGTGAAAGTTGGCTCAGTACCCATCCTATGGTGGAAAACCACTACATTGAATGGATTGAAATAATTACTGATAATAAGATTTACAGGAAGTTTTTAAAGCCGGGAGAAAACCCCAGCATGTAGAACTTCAACTATGTTTCCACAGACGTTACAAAATGACGCTAGAAAGCCCCTGCTTTGGTGGGGGGATGTATGGCGTTGATGGGGTTAAATAGAGGAGTGTCAAGCAGTATTTTCGGGGGATGGGCACCCTTCGTAATGGAGGCATGTCCATCGGGCTGGTGGCACAGCCCTTGCTTCGATGAATCCCCCACGAGAAGCAAGAATCCCCCCCTTTAGCGGGGAGAGTGTCAAATTTATAGACCTGTTTTAGTTCCGTTATATTCCCACACTATTGGGTTTAATATTCTTCGCATTTAACTTGGAAAAAGCTTCTTGGATGGCCGCAGGAAGGACATTTTTCTGGTGGTTCTGTTCCAAAGTGTATGTAACCGCATTCTCTACACACCCACCAAACTGCCTTTTCCTTTTTGAAGACTGTTCCAGCCTCAACTTCCTTCAGTAGTTTCCTATATCTTTCTTCGTGATGTTTCTCTGCTACGGCAATAGCTCTTAGTCTTGCTGCAATATCCGGTAATCCTTCTTTTTCAGCTATATCGGCAAATTCAGGGTACATTTTCGTGTGTTCGTAATTTTCCCCGGCAATCGCGGCTTTTAAATTCTCTATAGTATTGCCGAGAACAGTGGGGGCAGCTATTTCTACCTTGATTTCATCTAGGTTTTCACCACTCTTTTTCTTCAGTTCATTGATCAACTTGAATAGCGTCTCTGCATGTTCCTTCTCGTTATCGGCTGTTATAAGAAAAATCTCTGCAATCTGCTCAAACCCTTCTTTCCGAGCGACTTTTGCATAAAATGTATAACGGTTTCTCGCCTGGCTTTCCCCGACAAACGCCTTTACTAGATTCTCGATTGTTTTTCTCGTAATATCACCTTTAATTTATAGAGAAGAATCTAAGCTTATAAAACTTTGCTTAAGTTGAAAACATCGACGAAAATAAGTTAAGCTTGAACTCCTAGTAAATTTCAAGGGTTGAGGCGTGTTGTCTTGGTACATAAAATTAATTTATAGTTAATGTAAAAATACTTTTGACCGTCTATGGGAGAGGAATACGAGGTTCTAGAAAGGGGGAACAGGCTCTTAATAAGGCTTGCACCAGGAAGATTCGCGTTCCTGGAGTATAGGGTTGAAGGAAAGTTAATGTACATCGACAAGACATATACTCCTCCAGAATTTAGAGGTAGAGGTATAGCTGGAAGATTAATGAAAGTTGCTGTTAAAAAAGTTTTAGACCAGGGTTTAAAGATAGTTCCTAACTGCAGCTATGCAAAACATTACCTTTTGGAAAAACACCCGGAATACTCGGATCTTGTATTTAAAAAATCTAAATGATAATTTCTTCTAGGATGGTTGAGGGAGGAAGCCTACGCTCGACACCGTAAACTATTGCAACTAGGTTTAAAACCTCACGTTCTTTAAGAAGTATCGCTCCCACTAGTGGTTTTATTGTTAATGTTTTCCCTAGAAATAATGTTTCTGCTCTATTATAATGGACTCGCATGAGTTCCTTCTCTAACTTAACTGGTGAAAGTTCCTTGCTAAGGGGGATTTCGCTGTAACCATATGTACGAAGAATCTTAGCTAGATCTTCAAGGGTAGCTGAGGAAGCTTCAATAAGCTCTTTTAAAGGAATTCCCTTTGGATTTTTGACCAGCAGTTTCTCTATCTCGTCGAGGCTCAGGCCCAGAAAACTGGAGCGGAGGACAAGCATCAAATTATATTTATCTATTCGAGGAGAGAAGACGTGTAAAATATCACCGCTTTCTTCTTTTCCCAGCAAGCTAAGGGCTTCTAACAGATTAATGTAGAAATTTTTGTCAAGTAAAAAATCTATTAATTCTGCTCTTTCCTCTTTAACCAGGCTTTCTAAATCTAGTTCATACCCAAGTTCCTTTAAAATAAGTGATGCCTCATGTATGCTATCAGATGCAAGTAGTTCAACGAAAAGAGCCCTTTTATCTAAATGTTTCTCGACATCTAAGTTTATTCTTTCGAGAAATATATCTCTCGGAATGCCTCTTACAAGTGCCTTTAAAAATAGCTTTAGATTATCTATTTCATGGCGGGAAAATAGTGCATTCAAGAATTTTCTTCTTTTGCCTTCAACAAAACGGCTGAGTTTAATCTCATCTTCTACTAGGCTATTCCTAAACACTTTTTCTAAGATTATTCCAGTCGGCTCCTTTATCACAGCTAATTTCTCATGGTAAGGTGTATTTCGCATCAACTCTGTCATTCTTTGAAGGTTCTCTGCATGCACAAGTCTTCGGAGAAACATGGGGTCTATAAGTCTTCCTTTAAGAGCAAATGCTTTAGGAACCGCATATAAAATATCTTTCAATAGGATTACACCCTACCTTTAGATACTTGTGGTATAATTAAACGGAGAACTTCTTCTATGGCTTTCTCTTTATTTTCCTCAGCTTTCTTCTTAAGCTCCTTAATCTTCTTTTCCGTTTTTCTAGCAATTTCCTTCTTGTACATCTCTATTCTCTCCTGTGATTTCTCCTTCTCCTCCATTATCATCTGATCCGTTATTGTCCTCAATTTTCTTGCTAGGTTTTCGGCAAAAGTATATGCATACGATAAGAGCTTTCTTCTTTTTTCTTCAATATCCTTATAAAATTCATCTATTGTTTTCTCCAACTTGTTTAATTGCTTTATATATGCTATGCTCATCCGTAAGCATCCCTCATTTTAAGCTCCAAGTATGAGGATTACAACTAGTAGTCCGTATATTGCCAACGCCTCTGCAAGTGCTGTTATTATAAGACCGAAGGTTCTTAATTCAGGGTTCTCGGCAGCAGCGCTTAGAGCACTACTACCAGCCATAGCTATACCTATCCCTGCACCTAGAGAGGCTAGGCCGAAAGCTATAGCCGCTCCCAGTATAGCGATATATTTACCGGAATTCACTGTTTCACTTGTACTGTTTGTATTTACATTTAATGTGTCAGCGTTGAGAGCGTGTGTTAACAACGTTACACTAATTAGGAACCCTAATATCATAAGCACTGTAGCAAAGATCATGAGTCTTTTTCCATTAAACGTTTTTCTTCCCGTCATGGCGTGAATTAATAGGGCTTGTTTTTTTAAACTTTATCGTTATTCTATCTAGTTTTTCCTCAATATAATTTAAATATTCTTTAATCTTAGAGCGGTATTCCATTATATATGTCTCAAGCTCACCTTCAGCCCTCTTTTTGATTTCTTCGCTCATCTACCTCACCTCTCTTTCTTTTCCCTTTTTCTGCATCTTCTTTCTCACAAACTCCTCTCTAGCCGTCTCCTCTAGGACTTCTTCAATAAATTTAATGTTCTTTTGGTAGCGTGGAATAATAAGGTATTCGAGTGCATTAATTAACCTTTGAGTATTTTTAAGTTCTTCTATAAGCCTAAATATAGCTGATTCCAGTTCGCCTAACTTCAATACATGTTCCAACGATCTTTGTAGGTTTTCTATACCCTTATCAAGGAGAATGCTGGTACCTTCAATACCATAGGTCGTGGGGGCTTCTTCCTTAATATGAAGGGAGAATGTAGTGAATCCCATTACCAGTTTTCTTGTAACCCCTAATCGTAGATGCGAGGGGGTGGCGAAAGCGATTTCCTCTAGTTTCATTTCTCCAACACGCATTCTTGCTATATCGAGACTCCTGTAAGCTTCCCGTAAGCTTTCTTCAAGGTTTTTTCTAGCTTTTTCTGCAGCATCTATAAGCATGTTTAGTTGGAGAAGTATTATTTCACGCTTGTTCTTCAATATTTTATGTACAGATTGAGCTATACTTAACGATTTTTTAAGGCTAAGGAGCCTAACCTTTGTCGGGGCTTCCCTGCTCAAACCTTTTCCCTCTTTGAATATTTCTTAATGTATTTATCGTGAACGCGTGTTAGCTCCTCCTCGGGAAGAATCGATAGCACATCCCACGCTATTTCCAGAGTCTCATATATACTACGGTTTTCATATTCTCCTTGCTTCAGGAATTTCTCTTCAAATGCATCACCAAACTCGAGGTACTTTCTATCTACAGGAGAAAGGCTTGTTTCCCCTACGATTGTTGCCAGTGAACGTACCTCCTGCGCCCTAGCATAAGCGGCATAGAGTTGTCTCGAAACATCTGCATGGTCTTCTCTGGTGCGTCCAGGGCCTATACCGTCTTTCATTAGACGTGAAAGGCTTTTCAGTACGTCGACAGGTGGATAAATTCCTCGGCGATAGAGGTCTCGGCTTAAGACTATTTGTCCTTCAGTTATATAGCCTGTTAGGTCAGGTATGGGATGGGTCATATCGTCTCCAGGCATCGTTAAAATGGGCATCTGTGTTATACTTCCCTTTTTACCCTTAATTCTCCCAGCTCTTTCATAGATTGTCGCCAGATCAGTATACATGTAGCCTGGATAACCCTTCCTACTAGGCACTTCTTCTCTAGCTGCACTCAACTCTCGGAGAGCCTCACAATAATTGGTTATATTAGTCAATATAACCAGTACATGCATGTTATGTTCAAAAGCAAGGTATTCAGCCAGGGTTAAAGCAATTCTGGGAGTTAAAATTCTCTCTATAACCGCGTCTTCCGCTAGATTTAAGAATAGTGTAGAGCGTTTAAAGGCGCCGGTGGATTCAAGTTCCTCCTTAAAGAATATAGCTTCATCATATTTTATGCCTATTGCCGCTAATATTACAGCGAATTCTTCTTCTTCACCTAATATCCTAGCCTGCCTAGCTATCTGCGCTGCCATTATATTATGCGGTAGGCCAGAACCAGAAAAAATCGGTAGTTTTTGTCCTCTGACTAGAGTATTCATACCATCTATAACTGATATGCCTGTCTGGATGAAGTCTGTAGGATAGTCCCTCATGTAAGGGTTTATCGGCGAGCCGTTTACATCGAGGAAATCTTCTGGCATTGGTGGTGGAAGTCCGTCCAATGGATTTCCTGTACCATCGAAAACTCTACCTAACATTTCTATTGAAACAGGCACCTCGAGTGTATGACCCATAGCCTTAACCTTAGTTTCGCTTACAGACAAACCAGAAGTACCTTCAAAGACCTGTACTACCGCATAGTCCTCCGCCGCCTCAATTATTCTTCCAAGTCTACGCTCATTTTCCGGTCCTATTACTTCGACAAGTTCCTCGTATCCTATATTTCTAGTGTTCTCGATTACTACTAAGGGTCCTCGTATCTCCCTTACGGTGGAATACTCCATTAAGCCAAGTTTTTCAGTAGCCATTTTCACCTTCCCTCAGCCACCTTACGTAAGCTACTTATAGCCTGTTCCCTTAATTCATCCAATTTCTCTACATCATCATTAGATATTTTTTCTTTTGCTCTCATGAGTTCACCTATTACTCCGAGGCCTCTAATATGGTGGAAGGAGACCCTCCTCTCCAGCATTCTTTCTGCCTCTCTGTGAAAATCTATTATCGCCCTAAGTAGTTTAAACTGCTTTTCTGCGTTGCAGTAGGAATCGATGGGATCGAATGCATTTTGCTGTAAGAACCCTTCTCTCAACATTCTTGCCGTAAGCAGAACTAATTTCTCTCTTTCAGGCAGCGCCTCTGGCCCAAGCAACCTAACGTGTTCCTTTAATTCCTCTTCACGTGCCAGTATCTTCATTGCTTCATTCCTATATCTTCTCCATTCGGGCCCTACTCTTTTTCTCCACCATTCTTCTACCGTATCAACATACGCTGAATAACTTGTAATCCAGTTTATAGCAGGATAATGTCGGCTATATGCTAGATCTGTATCTAAACCCCAGAAAACGCGTACAAATCTCAATGTATGGGTGGTGACAGGCTCGGTGAAGTCTCCTCCGGGTGGGGAAACAGCACCAATAATGGTCAATGAACCGGTTCTTCTAGGATCTCCAAGAGCAATCACTCTTCCGGCTCTTTCATATAGTTCAGCCAGTCTAGAAGGGAGATATGAGGGATATCCTTCCTCAGCGGGCATTTCCTCAAGTCTACCAGATATTTCTCTTATAGCTTCAGCCCATCTACTCGTCGAGTCCGCTACAATTAAAACATCATATCCCATGTCACGGTAATATTCTCCTAAGGCAACGCCAGTGTATATGCTGGCTTCGCGTGCAATAACGGGCATATTGCTAGTATTTGCTATCAAGATTGTTCTCTCCATTAACGGTCTACCGGAATAGGGGTCTTTTAGCTTAGGGAACTTTATGAGAACCTCTGTCATTTCATTTCCTCGCTCACCACATCCAATATATATGACTACATGGGCATCGGACCATGCTGCTATCTGGTGAAGCAAAACTGTTTTACCCGTTCCGAATCCTCCAGGAACAGCAGCTGTACCTCCCTTCGCCATAGGGAAAAATGTATCTATAACCCTCGTACCCGTTATAAGAGGCTCCGTGGGCTCAAGTCTTTGAGTGAAAGGCCTTGCTTCTCTCACAGGCCATTCATGATACATTTTAACTTCAATAGTCTCTCCTTCATGCTCTACGATGGCAACGTAATCATTAAGCGTGTAATCACCCTCGGGTACAACTTCTTTAAGTTTACCCTTCACTCCTGGAGGTATCATTATTTTATGTTTAATTAGGGGGGTTTCCTGCACTTCGCCTATTATATCTCCAGGCTTAACCTTTTCTCCCATCTCTTTAAGTGGCGTGAAAAACCATTTTTTATCTAGAGGGAGAGGGGTGACCTTAACTCCTCTTTTGAAAAAGGCTCCAGTCGTTTTTGCTATTTTCTCGAGGGGTCGCTGAATTCCATCGTATATGGTTCCTATTAGGCCGGGTCCCAAAACCACTGAAAGAGGTTTGCCTGTAGGATAGACGGGTTCGCCCGGCCTTAGTCCGCTTGTATATTCATATACTTGTATTATAGCATTATTGCCTTCGACTCGTATTACTTCGCCTACAAGCCTTTCTTCGCCTACTTCAACGAGCTCATGCATTCTTACTCCTACTAAGCCTTTAGCTTTAACTACGGGTCCACTAATCCAGTATATCACACCTTTACTTGCTGGCATTTTAATATCCCCCAAATAACATTTTACTTATTTTTCTTCTAATCTGGTTCTTCGTCTTCTCCAGACGGGTTTCAAAGGTATTATAATACTTTATTTGTCCTTGGGGGTCAGCTACTATAACACCGCCCACCGTGTTTACATGCTCCTCAGATAATCTTAAAGTTAGATCAGGTCTTTCAGCCATGATTTCTTTTATTGCTTGTCTACAGATTTCTATATCATTTTTTGAAGTAGCCACAACAAAGCTTTTCCCACCAATGTTTTCGACGGCCTCAATTATTAGTGTTTTAATTATCTCCTTGTATTCATTATTCCGAGGCATTTCTTTAATCCTTTTTAAAGCTGATTCAAAAACACTTGAGATTATCTCCTCCCTTAATGTCAATATTTTTCTTTTATGTTCAACGTCGAGAAGGGCCTTAACCTTCGCCTCATTTTTTCTTATCTCCCTTATTTTATATGTGTATTCGCTTATTACGTCATTTAAAGTCGATGTATAAGCCTGCTTTATGATTTTTTCTCCTTCTTCTTGTGCGAGCTTAAGCCTCTCCAGGGAGTCCTTTTTTAGTTTTTTTACAACCATTGAAAGAAAGATGTCCCAGTTCTTCATAACGTTAAATCACCCTTACAGGTATTATATTTTTATTCCTAAAGCTTCTTTTACCAGGCTTCTGTAATCATATTTCATGTCTACTTCTTTTTCGCATGAGGGAATTATCACCATGACTGGCAACGGATGTTTTTGTCTAATTCTATTGATGTCATCTAGAATCTCTCTTACAAAATTATTTGTCAAAAGTATTAAACCAATGTCAGTTCTTTCTTCCACGGTTTTTTTCACATGATCTAGCATTTCCTTTGAAGACGATACTATTGCAGTTTCAAAGCCCAACATTTTGAATGCTATGGCTGTCTTTCGATCTCCTATTATTAAAGTCTTCATCCAGGGCTCCACTTCTTTATCATTTTCCTACTTTTAAAGTTTTTTTGGGAAATATATAAAAAACAGCTAAATTGTAATAGGGTGGGAGTTTGGTTAAAGGGTGCTGTAAATGAGAGGGTCACAGGTTACGGAGCTAGAGGTAGTATTCCCTGTGACACATACAATAAAAGTCATTGATGTAATACTTCAAGAAGGTGATGTTGAGCCCATACCAGCGGATGAACCAGCAAAAATAGACATCCTTACAAACTATATAAAACTTCTAGGAGACTTCCATGAAATGACAAGTAAGATAGTGAATGAACTCAATATATACTATAAAGAAAAGTTATTATCGTTCAAAAAACCACGAGAATATGTTCTAAAAGTTAGGGGTTTAGAGGAAGTTTTGAATATTATTGAACATAAAGCTGATGAAATAAGCAAGGTTTTAGCCGAAATAAAAAGAAAAGATAAGCTTAAAGAATCACTTAGAAACCTAGAGAAAACCCTACTACTCATGTCACCCTTTAAAGGTATGGATATTAGTATTAGTGACATTTTTGATAAAAAATGGATTTGCATAAAGGTTTTCCTAGTAAAAAATGTGGATAAAGATGACATAGAAAAAATATTGAATAGAAATGGTTTTGCCTACCAGATTTTCCCCGCTAAAGACCATAGTATATTCCTGGTGGCGACGTTAAAGATGCGGGAAGAAAGACTCGTAAAGCTCCTTGAACCCTTCTCAATAGAACAATTTGAACCAACCGAGGAGATACCGTCCCAAGTCGGGGAAGCTTTATCGTTCCTTGAAAATAAAATAAATGCAATAAAAAAGGAATTATCAGACATCGACGACTTTTTAAATAGATGGAAAAGAGAACAGTACTTCGATGTTTTATTCCTAAAAGAGGCTACAGAGATTCTTCGCAATATATTGGAACAGTTCTCTTTATCCATCGAAACCCTCTTTACAGGCTTTTCAAGAGACATAGAATTAGCTTCGCTCAGATTCTTCGCACCTAATAAAATAGCCGTAAGCATCAAGAGAAGGCTGGAAAAGGAGATTGATAAAATAACAGTTCACTTAAAAACATTAACATTGGAGCTTAATCCACCTAGACTTCCATCAAAGATACCTTTGTTTTCGGATGTAAAAGCAAATGTTTTAGGGATGTACGGTGGCTGGCCAGGAGCCCGTGAAATCGACCCCGGAGTAATAGTTGTGATAACTTTTCCCTTTTTCTTTGGTTTCATGTTCGGTGACATAGGTCATGGCATTGTACTTTTCATCAGCGGTTTGATCATAAAATACCTTGCTGCACGCAAATATAGACAATGGGGTTCCTTACTAACGCTTATGGGAGTATTTAGCATGTTTTTTGGGACTCTTTCAGGAGAGTTTTTCGGTACCCCTATTAAAATTCCCGGCTACCAGCCTTTCATGCCGCTTTTCGAGGATCACTCCATCCATATGGGTGGGGTGTATAAGGCTTTAGGGCTTTCATTATTAATTGGTGTAATTCATTTAACCATAGCATTATCATTCAGAGTTATAAATGAAATCCGAAGAGGGGAAACTGTACCTGCATTAGCTAGAAGCCTGCCTCTCTTAATCTTCTATGTTTCTGGGGTGATCGTTGTTGGTGCAACAGATTATGCATATAATATTATTCCCAAGGAGTTTGCAACGCCCTTCATGCCTATTCTTGCTTTCAGCGCCTTGTTAACCCTAATTGGTGAGCCTCTAGCCGGATTTGTAGGGAAGGTGCATGCCCGTTCACCTCTATCCCTGCTCGGAGAAACGTCCCTTGAACTAGTGTTATCTATACTAGAATTTCTATCGAATACCATTTCTTATACGCGATTAGCCATATATTATATTATACATGCAATATTAACTTCCACAGTGAACTCGTTCTGGTCCTTTGGAGCCATGGCCCTCCCATTGGTGGCTCTTGGACAGGCAAGCATAATACTCATGGAAGCTTTTTTCGCCTATATACAAGACCTGAGGTTGCACTTCTATGAGTTCTTTTCAAAGTTCTTTGAAGGGGAAGGACGCCTATTAAAACCCGTAAACCTAGAAGGAAAAATATGCAAAATAGTATTTACCCGAAAATAGTTTTATCAAAAAAGGATGAAGGTTTTCTACGATAATTCCATTCTTTATTGGTATATTTATAAGCGTAAAGCTTTTCGGCTAAAGATAATTCTTTTTCTGTAAGATCATCTTTCCACTCTATTTGAGCTTCAAAGGTTTTCTCGAACTCTCGAATAATGGCGTCAACTACCTCCTCTATCTTTATCGACCCTAGAATTTCACTTAAATTGACAACGCGTTCCCTTATCCTTGTAGCACCCTTGTCTTTAAGTTTCTCCAACGGGGGAGTTAGAAGTCTAGCCATGGTTTCTAAATTAGTGTTAATCAATAATGTACCATGGAAGAAGGCTACACCCCATTTTCTTGAAGCTGCTGTGCCACCAACCTTCCTTGTTTCAATATTTAGATCATTTAATCCTCCAAGAGAGGCGTTCGTAGCACCTAGCGATTTAAGGGCGTTTACTATAGGTTTTAGGAAAAACCTATAATATTCTACTATGTCAGTGGGTATAATCTTGGTGAAAGGAAGCGATATGGCGTAGTTTAGGTTCCCTAAATCATGGTAGACTGCACCGCCACCGGTAAATCTTCTAACAACTTGTACCTTTAGAAGCTCTGCTTCCCTCAGGTTTACTTCCCTTTCTGCATACTGGAAATACCCTATTATCACTGCATTTTCGTTGCGAAAGAACCTTATTGTCGGCTTACCGTATCCTAGAGAGAGGGCTCGGGGTATGGCTTCTTCTACTGCAAGATTGTAGTATGCGTCTTCCGGTTTCTCATAGAATATTGCACGTATCTTCCTCATACTTTCTCACTGCGTTTAATATTGCCTTTACAAAATCCTCAGGGTTTAGGAAGGGTGTTTCGATATTATGTTTTAGATATATTTTCTTAATCTCTGCGAGTAATTCGTTTTTCTCAGCTTTTTTACCCACCAGATGTTTTTCTATTATCCAAAGGGCATCCTCTGGATAGAGGAAAAAATCACCGCTAATCTCTATGTTTTTTATAATTTTATTTGGATCTAAAGATAATCTAACCCTAATCAAACCCTTTTTTGCTTTATGGATTCCTTCGTAAGCCATCTTTATCTAAAGTATAACCTTTTCTCTGGCTTCCTAGGTTTTAATGGTGGAGCTTCCTCGTCTGGAACTCGTTCCCTTAACTCTTCCTTATTATATGTCGATAGTTCGAAGCGTGTTGTAGGTTTTATTGCATTCCATGCACAGCTGTCAATACATTGGTAGCAGAATATACAGAGTCCATAGTAGAACTTTGGCATTCTTCGTTTGACGTTGGGATAAAATTCCATTTTAATTGCGCCAGTAGGACAGTCTCTTTCGCAGAGACCGCAACCCATACAAAGTTCAGGGTAAAACTCCATGCGTCCTCTAAATCCTTCAGATGGTTCACTTTTCTCAAGAGGATACTTTCTAGTTACCGGTCTTCTAAGTACTTGTTTTATTACCCCTCCAATGATTTTTGGCATAAAACTCATTTCTGATCCCTCCTGTATAGTCTACTTAACTCTCGTCTCGAGGTGTACCATACCTTACCCTTGTTTATATCGACTATCTCTATTCTTTCAGTACAGCAGAAGCATGGATCAACGCTTATTAAAATTGCAGGTATATCAGCTATTGTTTCGCCCTTAAATGTTGTTGCTATGGGGAGTAGGTTTGAGAATGTCGGTGTTCTTACTTTAATCCTAAAGGGTTTCTCTCCACCCTTAGATATTAGATGGTAAATTAATTCACCTCTTGGTGCTTCAACTCTTCCGATAGATTCGCCTTCTGGAAGTCTTCTGGGGAAAGTCTTCCTGTAGTCTCCTTTAGGCATCTTTTCTATCGATTCCTCAATAAGTCTAAGTGATTCGAAAAGCTCATCCACACGTACCATCATACGAGCCCAGGAATCTCCTTCATCGTATGTTATGACATTTATCGGTATCTCCTTATAAGCCTGGTAAGGATCATCGTATCTTACGTCGATTAACACCTTCGAGCCGCGGGCTGTGGGGCCCACAGCTGACAAGCTTATTGCATCAGCTTTTTTCAGAATACCAACGTCTACAAAGCGTTTCCTTACAATGGGATCCTCCTCGAAAACCTTCTTTATCTGTTCAAAGCTTTCTTTAAGCACAGGGGTTTTTTTCTTAAACATGTTTATGAATTTCTCAGTAGCATCTCGTCTAACTCCACCAATCGTGTTGTATCCCGACATTACTCTATTTCCAGTCAGCTCCTCCATTAAACGCATAACTATTTCTCGGTCTCGCCAAATCCACATGAACATCGTTTCGAACCCTATTTCTTCAGCCGCTAAACCTATTATGAGTAGATGGCTATGTATTCTCGCAAGTTCATTAACTATTAAACGTAGATATTGTGCGCGCGGAGGCGCTTCTACGCCTGCAAGTTGCTCAACTGTTTGCGTATAACAAGTTGTGTGAGCCACATTGCATATGCCGCATATGCGTTCGGAGAGGTATATGTTTTGTATATAACTTTTTGTGGTCATCAGTCTCTCTATTCCTCTATGAAGATAGCCTAGTCTCACTTCTACGTCGACGATTATTTCTCCATCGACCTTGAATCTAAAGTGCTCGGGCTCCTCTAGAGCTGGGTGTTGTGGACCGAAGGGTAGGGTAACAATGGACATCACTTTTCACCTCCTTTAAAGTTGGATCTTAGTGGAAAGAAGTCTGAAGGTGTGTCTTCGGGCAAGAGGAAATGTTTATGTAGATTAGGGTGTCCTGTAAACTTGATCCCAAGCAGATCGTAGGCTTCATTCTCATGGAACATTGCGCCTGGAATTACCGATGTTAGGCTAGGGGCTTCCGGGGCTTCTTTGTTTAAGTCAATTATAAAACTTAGGAGGACCTTAGACCGTATATTCCATAAATGATAATATACTCGTATCGTATCCTCCAATTCGACTCCTGTAATGGCGCTTACATAGGTTTCTCCCATGTTGTCGATAACATCTTTGATAACCTTTAGTAAAACATCCTTGCTGGTTTTAATATATATTCTTCTTTTGCCCTTTAAGTGAACTTCTCCACGGTCACCTACTATCGACCTTACTTTATCAGCTATTTTTTCATCGTTTTCTGCCAAGGAAATCGCCTCCATAAAGCTTCTTTAAAGCTAGATATATTCCATGTATAATTGCTTCCGGTCGTGGCGGGCAACCTGGTATATATACATCTACAGGTAGAACTTTGTCTACTCCACCTATAATGTTATAGGAATTGCGGAATATTCCTCCATCTACTGCACATGTTCCAATAGCCACTACAACCTTGGGTTCCGGCATCTGTTCATATATTCTTTTTAAACGTGTTGCAGTTTTCTTGTTCGGTCCCCCCGTTACAGCCAGAATGTCTGCATGTCTCGGAGATCCAACCAGTTTTATACCGAATCTTTCGACATCATAAAAGGGCGTTAAAGCTGCAGCTAATTCAATATCACATCCGTTACAGCTACCTCCAGCACACATGTGTAATAGCCAGGGGGATTTCGCTCTAGCCCATTTCAATAGCCCTTCAAGAGCGTAGCTTCCTGAAGCCATTCGACTATACCCTATGGGTGAAACGTATCCTCCTATTTTAGTTTATTCCCTCCCGCGCTCAAATAGGTTAAAGTTTGTTATTAAATAATAAAAAGCGTAAATAGTAAGAATTTCTGATAATCCATATATTTAGCCAAATAATACATGTGAGAAAACATTTAAGAAGGATTGCGTTTAGGAAAAAGGGTGTGCGGGTAATGAGTAACAGCTTAGCTGGAATAGTGACATTGATATATACATTGGTTGTACTAGTGCTCTTATACATGACTTATGCCATGTCCGGAAAGCTTGCTCCCCGCCGGAAGGAGCCTTCTAAAGATAATCTATATTCATGCGGAGAGGAACCAACCCCCTTTGCCGTACCTAGAACCTTCACGTTAACATACTTCAAGTACATACTTATCTTCTCGTTGTTTGATGTCGTTCCAATACTGGTTATTTTATCTGTATCTCTGATTCACCCATTATCTATTATGGAATACTTACTGGTATCGTTATATATCCTTGTATCTGCTATGGCTGCAATAATTATTGTGCGTTGAGGTGGAAAATATGTCTCTTCTATGGGTTTTCAACGACCCGATTCTGGCAATAATATACCTAATATTGTTCCCGGGCTTCATTTTCATCCTAATATTGTCCCTGATATTTGAATGGTATAAGAGAAAAGTTATTGCGAGGATGCATAGCCGTATGGGGCCAACATACACTGGTAACCGTGGGATGTTACAACCCTTTGCCGACTTCATCAAGCTTCTTTTTAAGGAGGATATAAGAGTTCAGGAGGCGGATCACCCTGTAATTGATCTAACCCTTCTACTCGCACCGGCAATCATGATTACGTTAATCGCTATATTCATACCCTGGTTTGGAACCCCATTTTACAGTTTTACAGGTGATGTCATCATAATTTATATGTTGTTTTCACTGGTTTCCACTTTAATTTTTCTTGTGGGATGGAGTGTTAAAAGCCCGTTTACTAGGATAGGTGCACTCCGATTACTCTTACAGGTAGCTGGTTTTGACATTGCATCTCTTCTATTGCTAGCGGTACCCATAGCTGAAACTGGTAGCTTAAGTATAGCTTCAATAGCGGGACAGATGCCCTACATTTTACTTCAAAAACCACTTTATTTGATCCCGCATGCCATAGCCTTCATCCTTTTCATAGTATCTCAGCAAGCTGAAATGGAGGAGGATCCCTTTGACATCCCCCATGCTGAAACAGAAATAGTTGCAGGACATGTAACTGAGATCAGTGGTCGAAGACTTGCTTTTCTAAACTTCTTCAGAGATTTACAACTGCTTTTCGTAGGGGTTTTCACGGGTTCTATATTCATAGGGGTTCCGTTCCAAGGAATTCAAACCCCCTTTACGTGGATAGGGAATCTCCTTATACTACTCATAGAGGCGGCCCTAATATTATTCATTCTCTTTGTAATAGAGGCTGCAGCCGCAAGGATCCGGATAAGTGATTTACTTGAATTCTTCTGGCATAATGTGATTCCGATATCAATGGTCATCATTTCACTTACACTCATAATTAAGGGGATTGTTGGGTGATGGGAATGATCAACGAGATATCCGCTATCATAATGTCCTTAGTAACGATCGTTATAGCACTCTACTCCCTGGAGACGAAAAGATCTCAGCGGTCGATATTCGCTTTTAGTACCTTCACTGTTCTACTTTCAATAATATTGTTGCACGCGGGAATACTGGTCTTAGCTATAACGATATTTGCCTTGGGACTGGGGTCTATCCTATTGTTAGCGGCTCTCTTCACCTTTTCAGAAGAAGAGAAGAAAAAATATGATCTAAATGCAGTGGCGGTATCGATATTATTTTTCATAGTGCTTGCCCTTGGACTTCAGGTAGAACCTAAAATCCAGGAGAGTGTTGCATTAGACCCGGTAATCATACCTTTAATTTTTATTCACGGGGCATTCATACTTGCATTAGCTATAGGACTTAAAATAATATTAAGGGAGGGAGAGGCCAAATGAATTACCTGTGTATCTACCTGTATACTTTAATAGCGCTCACTACGGTGGGACTCTACGGCATTTTATCGAAGAAGACATGGGCTAAACTGATAATTTCATTCGAGATCCTCTCATTCTCGTTTTTGGCGCTCCTATCCCTGCTTATCATGTCTACTACTGTTCCGTCTAACGCAATCTTAGGTGAAAGTATAATAGTTTTCCTCATTTTGCTTGATGCAAGTGTAATGGGAGTTTTTGTGGCATCAATATTCGCTGTCTACCGTAAACTTAATGCGGAAAAACCTGAGGTTCTGAGGAAAATTAAGGGGTGAGCGAGATGGATCCATTAAGTCTGATGGCGAGCGGGGTTGGATTAATTTACGCTTCAGCTGTAATAGTCCAAGTCTTATGGCGCATGGTTAAAGATGTTGCTAAAAGGAAGAATGTTGCAAAAACGTTCTTTATAGGCATGCTTGCAACAAGCTTTTTCTTAATTACAGCTGCTTCAATCGAATACATCTTCTGGTATAAGCCAGTCTCGGTGACTCCTGGCGGCTTGTTCAAGGGATTACTGGCCGTCGACGGCTTTTCCCTTTCAATAGGATTCGCTGTCATAGCGTCTTCACTTATAATTAGCTTATTTGTAGTTGCTAAAATGGACTTCACGAAAACGGAAAGTGGTATGTTTCTCTCCGTTTTCCTCGTGCTTGTCGCCTCTGCTCTAAGCGTAACCTTATCCAGTAACTTCATTGTATTAATCGTATTCTGGGAAACATGTGTTGGAGCAGCTTTAGGACTGTTAGCCTATAATATGAACAGGGAAAGCGGTGAAGCCCTCATGAAAATGGCTTTGATAAGCATAATGTCTGGTTTAAGTCTAATTGTGGGAGTCGGGCTACTTTACGTTTCAATAGCTTCTGCAGTCGATAAACCACTTAACATCTATTCCCTTAATTTCGATGTAACATCCACCCTCATAAGTGGAGTTACTCCGCCTTTAATTAGCATCCTTCTACTATCATTTGCCTTCATCATCGCTAGTATAGGCATGGAAATAGGTTTGGCACCATTCCATATGTGGCTACCAGATGTATATACTGGATCGCACGTACCTGCGCTTTCAACGATGGTTTTAACCTTAGAGATGTCCGGTGCATACGTTATAGCCAGAATAATAGGTATTTACGGAAGCGTTCCACTGAAGGTTTCCTCATTATCCATTCCTGTAATTATACTGCTAGTATTTGCGGCATTCTCGGTGATTGTCGGTGAATTATCTGCCTTGGTTCAACGGAGACTTAGAAGAATAATTGGTTACAGTGCGGTGGCCGATGCAGGATACATTCTTTTACTGGCCCTCCACTTTCTAATAGAAGGGGTCTCCCCTGTCGGAGAATGGTCTTCATATGCGCTTCCAATAACCTTCTTTATAATTGCCAGTAATATATCGTTAGCTTCTTCGGTGGCATTAATAGGAATCGTGGAAGAAAAGGGTCTACGTACACTAGATGACATAAGGGGTATAGTAAGGGAAAGTCCTATACTGGGAGGCCTATTAACTGTCAGTTTACTATCGTTGTTTGGGACTCCTCCATTAGCCGGCTTCATAGCAAAGTTTTTCGTGGTAACAGCCTTGTTCTCCTGCCTAAGAACGGTGACAAATGGCATCATCATCTTTATAGCCACACTAGTTACATTACTTTTTGCTGTATCATCTGCATACGGTTTACGGATAATACAGTATTGTTGTGTAATGTCTTCTAAATCGACAAAAAGATATGAAGCAAAAGAGTCCATATTTGCGCTGATGCCAGTAGCTATACTGGTGTCTGTACTATTATTGCTTGGTGTGGCTCCGTTCCTTTTGACGGCCTTTTTCTGAACCTCTTTCAACGTCTAGGGAATAAATACTATTTTGAATATTCATGATTCTAAATCTTAACTCGTGTACTAGTAGAACCTGTTTTATTCGACTTCGTTCCCCTTCCAGTTCATTTAAAATATGCCTTATACGATCAACCTCCTCCTTCAATATTTCCCAGTAACCTCTCTCCTTTAGGATTTCTTGAAGTTCATCGATGAGTTTCGTCATCCTCTCCGACTTGAAAAAATTTTGCTTAAGGGTTTCACGAAATACTTCTTCTATTATTTTTTCTATTTTGTTTACCAAAAGCTTGCCCTTTTAATAGTTCTTCCTTATTAAATATATGGATAATTAGCATTTCTTAGCAAAAGAGATTCTCACGATATATTTTTAAGCATTAGCCTACTCTGTTAAAGGGATATGACTATGCTTTCAGAGAGCATCATAGCGCTCATCGCGCTCCCTTTTTTAACAATCCCCGTATTATTACTCCTATCAAAACGGGTAAAACTTGTTGAAGTCATCTCAATAATTGTCGGCTTTATCGAGCTCGCCCTATCTACGTTAATTATACTAACATACATTGGCGTACTCGAAGAAGGTCAAGGCTACATACTAGTCAAACCCTTCCCGAGCTTCTTCTTCCAACCCTCTGTTAAAATAATGGAAGTAACCTTTCTCGTAGATCCGCTAAGTGTTTTCATGGGAGAGGTCATCGCGTTAATATCTTCGATGGTTCTTCTATTCTCAAAAGGTTACATGGCTGGCGACCCGAGACTCGTCCGCTACTATTCCTTCTTGATGCTGTTTATCGGCGGAATGATGCTACTAGTATTTGGAGGCAACTTCTTCGTACTTTACTTAGGCTGGGAGATCGTGGGCCTATGCTCATGTATCCTTATAGGACATTGGTATGAACGTCCAGAAGCTTCCAAAGCAGGGGTAAAAGCCCTCATAACAACCAGGCTAGGAGACGTGTTATTCCTGGCTGGCATCTTACTTACATTTAATGAAGCTGGCACATTTGATTTCCTATCAATATCCTCGAACCTGACACAATTAAAAGGAATCCTACCGTTAGCATTTCTCCTGATGTTCGGCGGGGCTGTAGGCAAGTCCGCCCAGTTCCCCCTGCACGTATGGTTGCCTGACGCCATGGAGGGTCCTACTACAGTAAGCGCCCTCATCCATTCAGCAACGATGGTTAAAGCTGGGGTCTATCTAGTGGCCAGGCTTGAAACGCTATTATTATTCTATCCCAACTTGTTGGGGTCTCATCCAATAAACTTAGGTCTATTAGCATCATTCTTCAACACAATTGTTATAATAGGTTCATTTACGGCTTTCTTTGCAGCTACTATGGCTCTGGTAGCGGTGGATGTTAAAAGGGTTCTAGCGTACTCCACTATATCACAGTTAGGATACATGTTTGCGGTGCTCGGGCTAGCTGGTGCACTAGAGGAAGGTTGGGAAGCCTGGTATGCTTCACAATTCCACTTATTAAGCCATGCACTATTTAAGGCGCTCTTATTCCTCTCTGCTGGAAGTGTGATACATGCAATAGAAACCAGAGATATGAGAAACATGGGTAATCTACGTAAATACATGCCCTACACTTTCATCTGCATGCTTATAGGCGCTTTCTCTTTAGCAGGGCTTATACCGTTCAACGGTTTCTGGAGTAAAGATCTAATATTGGAGGTCTCGATGCTAAGCGGCCAGGGCTTTGCCTCTCTTCTCCTCACGGCTACTGCTTTCCTTACAGCCCTATATGCTTTCCGTATGGTATACATGATCTTCCTTGCGCCTGAAAGCGACCACATAAAGAAACATAAACCACATGAATCTCCATTGGTCATGCTTATTCCGTTATTCGTGCTTGCCTTCGGAGCTGTTTCCTCAGGTCTCATCGAAGAAGCATTTACACCCATGAGGGACATGATATTGACGGGCTTTAGCATCCACGTTGAGGAGATGGAGGCCGCGAGTTCACTTAAATTATATGTTTCATCACTTTCCACCCTTCTCGTCTTAACTGGGCTGGGCACAGTGGTTTATCTATATAAATATAGGACAGGTTTACTCTATTCACTCTCACAGAATAAGGTTCTGCTTAGTCTAAGGAGGGTTGTGGAGCAGGGATACTTCTTCGACTACCTTTATGAAAACATCCTCACTAAAGGGACAGTACGTCTATTTACCAGCTTATCGGCTGTAGTGGAGTCGGCGCTATGGGTTATAAATAATATAGTTGTAGCAGCGGGAATATACCTTTCCGAGCTATCCGCAGTTATTGAGGGTCTTTTGCACGGCTTCTACATCAACATAGCAAAATGCATGGTGTTTATAGGAGATTCAATAAGAAGGACGCATACAGGCGAGCTCACTAGATATATTTCGTTTATGGTTGAGGGACTGTTAATTTTATTAATAATCTCGTTGTTAATGGGAGGTGTGTGAAGTATGATGTTGTTGGTTGGATTAATACTACCGGCTGTAGCCTCCCCAATAATATACCTATTGTCTAAAAGGAAGAAGGAATACGGAATGTTGCTGCTAATTTCCACAGCTCTCATAGTGTTAGGGCTCTATTCCTACGCTTTCTTTGGAGCAGGGAAAGGCGGTACTTGGATGGAAAAATACTGGTGGATAAGTGTTATCACTCCACAAGTAAAAGGAATATCGTTTACGCTTTTCATAGACGGCATAAGCTATCTTATGGTTTTAACCACCATAATATTGTTCATATTCACCACAGTATATGCAATGGGATACATCGAAGAAAGAGTAGACATACATCTGGCTCTTCTATCTCTCCTTTTAACAGGCCTTACCGGGGTATTCGTGACCGCAAATTTACTGGCATTCTACGTTTTCTGGGAGTTCATGCTAGTTCCTTCATACTTCATTATCGCTAAATGGGGTTACCGTGATCCAGCGAAAATAGCCTTCCTCTTCTTCATATATACGCATGTGGGCGCCCTCTTCATCATCTTAGGCATAGGTTTAATCGCTATGTTGACTGGAGGTGCAGGGCTAGAAATACTACAGTTCGCACAGTACTTTGAAGCGATCAAGCCATACTGGGGCTATATATTCGCTTTCCTAACATTCGGCTTCCTGGTTAAAATGGCGATTCTCCCGGTACATACGTGGCTTCCGCCAGCCCACAGTGAGGCACCAAGCAATATGAGCGCCCTCTTAAGCGGCATCATAATAGAGGCAGGTGCATATGCTATCCTACGAATATCCTATTTGACTGTACTTCAATCGGCTTATCGTTCTGGCATCGACGTAACATCAATTTTATACTCCTTGACTTTGCTAGGTGTATTGACAGCGTTTTACGGCGGCTTCATGGCGCTTAAAGAAATAGATGTAAAGAGGATCATAGCGTATTCAAGTGTAAGCCACATGGGATATGTTCTTGCTGGACTGAGCGCCGGAACCTTTGCACTTTTAAACAACTATACTCTACTTGCACTTTATGGTGCGGTCTTCCACCTGATAGCCCACGCCTGGAGTAAGGGCCTCTTCTTCCTTGTCGGTGGAAGCGTCCTACATCAAACCCATCTCCGCGACATAAGAGAGATGAGTGGATTAATGAGTAAGATGCCTTACACTGGAATATGCGGCATGATCTCTATGTTCAGTATAGGCGGCGTACCCCCGTTACCCTGTTTCATATCAGAGTTCATGATAATAGCTGGCGTAGCAGGAATAGCTCAAGAAGTACCCTCCTTCCTATATTTAGCCGTATTTCTAGCCATTGCTACTTTGCTAAGTGCAGCGTATACTTTAAGATACTTTTGGCAGGTGTTCTGGTATAAGAGAAAGGAGCCTACCGAAGCTAAGGAAGCTAACCGATGGATGCTGGCAGGGATGATAGGATTAGCTGCATTCGTAGTATTCCTAGGTATTCTTCCATGGCTCTTTACAAGCCTGATATCACTACCCTAAAACAGGTTTTAAGTTAAATCTCCACATGCACAAAATACCTCATGTACTATATCGTAAAGTTCTTCAAGACCCTTACCAAAAATGACGCCAGAAAGCCCCCTACTTTAGTGGGGGTTGAATGGCGTCGATAGAATTAAATAATAGTCTCCCTCTTTCATGTCATAATCCCGAGTCCCTCATGAAGGGATAGGGATAACGGGGCCGTGACAGACCCCTTGCTTCTAAGGTGGAATGGGATGAAATGGGAGCCTAAAAAGACAATGAACACAAGACCGATGAAAACCTTAGAAGCAAGAATCCCCCTTTAGCGGGGAGAGTGTCAAAGCGACCGGGATACCCACCTGCCTAAACACATCGAGAAACTCGGGGCCGATATCCCTATAGAGAAAAAGCTCCATCTGCCCCCAGGGCAGAAACATATTGTGTTGTGTTCGTGGCATTCGATATCTTTTGTAGTGTCGAGGCCTTTGTAAATTGGGGGTTATTTTATTTGAATAGGTTCCGCCCGGGATGTGGGGTGGGTGGTG
>Ga0180301_10000542_pt1 | contig 29184 bp, 29 predicted proteins | sample GuaBasSediGuay16_FD_121797 | JGI IMG/M metagenome (GOLD analysis project Ga0180301, IMG submission 121797) | Subseafloor sediment microbial communities from Guaymas Basin, Gulf of California, Mexico - Guay16, Core 4569-2, 12-15 cm | ecosystem: Environmental > Aquatic > Marine > Hydrothermal... | reverse complement strand
GCTCCGGCTCAGCCTTCTGTGACTCAGCCTCCTACTATGGCTCCTGCTCCGGCTCCTAAGCCTCCTCAGCCTTCTGCTGGTTTTGCTCCGGCTCAGCCTTCTGGACTGAGACCTCCAGCTCCTATCAGTCCTAGAGCCGAGTTATTATCTCAACTCAAACAGATTTTAGAATGGAGAAAACAACGACAGAGATAGAAACCTTAATTTCTCATTTTTGTGATAAATAATGCCAAATATTCTAGATAGAATAAAAAAACTGCAGATAATTCTCAACGAAGCAAGAGATTTCTTTCCTAACATTTATGCACAAGGCCTTCAACTATGTCGTAAAGGTGGTGTCAAAAAGTATATTTTTAGGCCTTCAAATAGAATCCTCTGGATTGTTGTTGGAAAGTCAGGAGAATACATTATTAATGAGCTTAGGAAAGGACATGAAACGAAATTCTTCTGTTCATGTCCAGATTTTTTGTTTCATATTTTATTCAAGACGACTAGAGCAACGATTTTGAGAAGAAGACCTTATTGTTATCATATAATCGCGAGGGTTGCTGCTGAGATAAATGAACTGCGAAAAAATCTTGGGGAAGAATTTGATCCTTTATGCATTCCAGAGATTTTTGAAGAAGATGATGAATATTTTCCGCAATTAATACGTGAGATAAGAGAAGGGATAAAAAGATACGAGGTGGAAGAATTTGAAGAAGAGTATTCTGAAAATTCTCAGATGCCCTGAATGCGGAGGGTTACTCAGCAGTATTTGCTTCGTAAAGGACCTAGGTCTGTTAAAATGCGGAAAATGTGGAAGAGTTTATCCAGTCCATAAAAATATAATCATGCTATATCCGGATGAGATGATAGAAAGAATCAGGGATGTAAGAATAGTCTTCAAAACAATCCTGGAAAGGTTAAAAATCGAATGCAATGTAAAGCTCGACCAATGATAATTGATTTAATACTATTTTTCTTGTCTTTTCATCATCTGATTTAGCATAACTAATCAAAATTGGATAGATTGAAGCTAATATCGATTTTTCTCCCTTGAAGGAATCAAGTAAATTTACCCTTCTCTCGCTAATACTGATATAATCATCTAGCTTAATTGCCCTAAACGAATTCTTTTGAGCATCGAAAAATAAAATCTCGTTTTCATTAACTAGTTGGTCGAGAAAATCGAGCCTTAATCCAAGGAAATTAAGTGATGAAACCTTATCAATAAGAGTATTAACAAGATCAATATCGATAGGAAAATCAAGTATTAATGAATTTATTGCTTCAAATCCCTGTGGAATATCCTCTCTTTTTCTAGCATAAATATTCTTTTCAGAAGATAGTAAATCGATTGAAAATTGCTTACTTAAATTCTCTAGGGCATCGTAAACATCTTTTGATATTCCTTTCGGTACGAGAATTTTAAAGGAAACACCAGATTCTATATTGTTTTTAACAAGCTCCTTACACCAGAAATAAAAATCATGAGATTTGGAAGGATTATCTAAAATAAGCAGAGTATTGTATGATATTTCAGGTACGATTTCTATTTTACTAAAAATATCACTAAAAGGAATATAGGTATTCACAAAGAAGCTCATGTTTTGAAGAGAAACAAAGAATGTTTCATCTTTTTTCCAAATATACAGTCTTGTCATATGATATCCTCTCAATAAACTTAATTTTTGTTCGTAACTGATTTAGATTATTTAAAAGAAGAGCAATGATGATACCCCAACCTATCTGAGTATAATGAAGAGGTGCCCCTCTCCTGAGCGGATGCTAAGATGGAGGAGAAGCAGAATGGAATTACTTGAAGGAGAAAAAATATTAGTAAAGACTAACCCTCATCCACTAAGCTTCTGGCCTTACTATGTCTTCTTCATATATTACATCATCATCGGTTTTTACTTTACTACTTATTATGAAAACATTCTAAACTTTGTTAAATCACTCGTTGTTTTAGAGGAATTAGCAAATATAGCTGTCATATTCTTATGGCTTTTACTAATAATTGCACCAGCTGCAATATTCTCCATAGTTCTTATATCCTGGAGATGGCTTATAGTATATTCCATTATTGGAATCTTGGGACTATATTTGTTGATATCTGGTAAAGCAACACTCTTCCAGCTTCAATATATGGTAATTATTATAGGCTTCCTCGGAATTGTTCTTACAGAAGTTTATAGAAAGTCGCATGAGTACTATGTAACGAACTATAGGATAGTTGCTAGATTGGGTTTTCTTGGTTTATCCGAAAGGGAGATTTTTTACAGCAAAATTACTGAAATCTTTGTTAAGCAAGGTATCTTAGGAAAAGTTTTTAATTATGGTTCTTTAATTCCTGTAACGGCTTCCGGTATTGGAACTGGTGAGGACGCTGCTCAAGTATCTGTTGGAGGAGGAATAACAAAATCGTTACCATTAGCTCCTAAGATAGGTGGAGGATTAGTTATAACTGGAGAAAAAGCTGTAAGAGTTCCTAGAGGAAGAAGTTCCTTCATTCTTTATGGGGTTCCCAAGCCGGATGAAATTAAGAGCATAATTGATGAACAACTCAAAAGTGCTGAGCCTCAACATTATTTAAAGAGGCAAGTAGAACTCTTAGAAAAATTGATTGATAAGGAAGAAAAACAAGAAGAGTCAGAATGAGCTATTATCTATTTTTCACCCATTTCTTGGAGCATCCTCATTACTTCTTCATCACTTCTTAACCTATAACCAAAGAACAATGTAAGCAAGAAGAACATCAAACCAGCTATAGCAACACCTAAAGCTCCAGTCCAATCAGGTTGCCATCCAGGGAAGCGTTCTTGGAAGAATGGTGTCAGATAATAACTGAAGATAATCCAGAAAATTCCTCCAGTAATCACACCAGTAATCTCGCCTATCGATGTTACGAATTGATATCCACTCATAGTTAATCCGCGCTCTCCTGGGAGTGCTGTATCAGCTAATCTTCCTAAGAAAGAAGGTGTTATTGCAGATATACAGAATATACCTGGGGATATCACTAAATAAAATCTCACATCGCTGGTAGGAAGATGTAAGTATAGATAAGCAACTGCACCTAGTACAACAGAAAGAACTAGACCAGTAATACCTATAATAGCCACAGGTTTTCTTCCTATCTTGTCTGCTACATAACCCCATAAAGGAGCAGGAAGAGCAAGTACACCGATAATAACAGCAGTAATATATCCCGTCGCTTCACCAGATGCGCCTAGTGCAGTCAATATTATTATAGGCCCTAAGGTAAAAGCTAAGCCCCATAGCGCAGACATACTTAACCATGTAGCCCCAAGATCCCTTCTTATACCTGAGAACATCACTCTAGCTCCTTCTCCAAAGTGGCGAAGTGCCTCTTTAACCACAGAACCTTCGAAATCTTTTTCTGGTGGGATATCCGGTAACCATACATAATAAATGATTGCTACTAAGAAGGATATTGCAGCAATTATTAGAAAACCATCTAGCCCATCTACTGGATGCTTTTTAGCAAAGATTCCATAAAATAAACCAGCGAGACCTGTACCAATAATTCTTCCAAACATTAATATGGAATCCCAAAGACCCATTCTAAATGCTCTGCTTTCATACTCAGAGTATCTTGCTATAATAGCTGCCGTAGGAGTAACTTTTAGTGAAGATGTTATTCCCTCGATTAATTGAGCGAGAAGTAGCGTAGCATAGAACACATATGGACCAAATAAGTAGAACATAAATTTGGCAAACCAATAAACTAGCATAGAGATTCCACTCATAATTCCAGCGAAGACAATTATCTTTTTAGGACCCACTACATCCACAGCAAATCCTGTTGAGCCTGCAATCATACCCTCAATAAAGGAGAAGCTCATGCCGTAGATTACAATTAGTAAGACTATTGTAGTATAAGCGAATCCTTCTGCTTCAAAAACTTTCCAAATTACAACCTCATCAAGAAGCGAGGATGTACCAGTAGCTACTCTGAAGAAAAATGTGCCTATAAATAAGACTAGCAATACTCTTCTGATGAAGCAGATATCCGTCTCAGGGAATGATGTTTTTTCTTGCATGTAATTTCACCCGTACCATGTATAAAAAAGAATAGAAAAGTTGGGTAAAAATAATAAACCTTCAGGAAAACATAACTTAACTCTTACACCATTTAAGACCATTTAAGGATTTTTTATGAGTAAATGTTTTGGATTACTTAACTTCTAGCTTCTTAAGTTGTGCTAAATACATCTCAAAAAGCTCCTTTGATGTTGTGGCATCCTTTGGACTCTTATCTGGTCGCCATCTAACAAATCGTGGAAATCTTATAGCTATTCCTGCGTCTTTCTTAAGCTCCCTTTTTACAATATCTTTTGCTGCAGTATGTACTGGGGAGAGAGTAAGTTCAGCGCCTATTACTTCCATAACAAGAGCTGGTTCAACCCAGTAATCTGGCTCCATATTTGTATCTATATTCTTTGGTCTTGATGATCGTATATACGGCTGTAATTTTAAAGGCAGATCTGCAAGCTCTGTATCAGTAAATCCAGAGCCAACTTTACAAACACTCTCAAAGACATCTTTATCGGGATTATATGATGCAAGTAGTAATGCACCATAAGTTCCTGCTCTTCTTCCTTTTCCAGCAAATGCTCCTATAACAACTAGATCCACAGTATCAACCATCTCGCTCTTATAATCCCTCTTATACTTAATCCAAAGCCAGCCTCTACTTCCTGCCTGATATATTGCATCGTCTTTTAAAGACTTAACAACAAGACCCTCACATCCTGAGGAGATAGCTTCTAAGAAGAACTCCTCTAGCTCTGACACGCTTCTAACAATCTTCATGTGCGAGAGCACTATAAAATCATTTGGTTTAACGATAGATTCTAGAAGTTTTCTTCGCTCTAGATACGGCTTATCAATTAATTCTTCACCGTTTAAGTACATAATGTCAAATAGAAAAACTTTAACTGGATACTCTTTTATTATCCTCTCAATATCATATTTTCTTTTCCTATGCATTAATTCCTGGAACGGCCTCATATCACCAGTATCTGGATCTATTGCAACTATCTCCCCCTCCACAATAAAAGTATCAGCCTCAATGAATTTTTTCGCATATTCTACTACATCAGGATACTGATAAGTGATGTTTTCGAGCCTCCTAGAGAAAATGAGAATTCTACCATCTTCTGTTTTATGTATTTGAGCTCTTTCTCCATCATATTTCCATTCAGCAGCGGCTTCTCCACCTAGTTTCTGTAGAATTTCCTTTGGATCGCTTAACCTCTCTGCGAGCATTGGTCTTATGGGAATTCCAGGTGTTATTTTAATCTTCTTTAGGCCTTCTTCTCCCTCAGAAGCAGCAATTTTAGCAATATATCCTATATCTGGAATTTTATTATACGCTCTTTCAATAAGCTCTCTACCACCTTTCTTTGTCTTTAAAAATGCTTCAGCTAAAGCGTCAAGAAGGAGCATTTCACCAACTCCTAATCTGAGTTCGCCAACAACTATTCTAATCAGATATTTTGCCTCAATTGGCTTTGCAGAAAGAAGCATACCAACTAGAATCCTAACTTTAAGATCTTGACTTCCAGGACCAGAAGCTTTAGCAATTTTGACTAGTTTAGAATAGACTTCCTTTACAGTAAGAGGTGCAACGAATAAAGCTTGCATTTTTTTCATCGAAATTGCTTTCTCAGCAACTCTCCCTATATCACCAAAAGCTTTAAGCATTTTCTCTAGTTTTTGAATTGAAATTCCAGATGCTGTTGAGATAGCACGTAAAGCCATCCTTTCCGCAACTCCTAATTCTGGATGTCCTAAGTAATCTGGCCAAAGTTCTCCTAAAGTAAGATATGCGATTTTATCTACTTCATCTGGTTCAGCTTTTCTGAATAACTCTACTAAGACCTTTGTCATCTCTATTTTTCCAGTTAATTTCTCAAGGCGCTCATAATATCTGCATAGCTCTTCAAAAAGCATAGGCATTTTTAAGACCTAAGTTAATTCTAAAAAACACTCTAAATTTTGGATGTAAAAGTAAAAATGCGTAATAAAAGTTTACGAATAGCGTATTTCGCTTAATTAAAATCCCTTAAGGAGCGACCTCTACTGGATTGTATTTCCACTCATATAATTTTGAAATCGAAATTTCAGCAGCGGCTATTGGTATAGATAACCCCCAATTTAGGATTACCTGAGGATGAAGTTCCCCAATAATACCTATCCCTTTGTTATTTACAGTAATTTTAGCTACTCTACCCCTAATAAAGGAAGGATGCTCGGTCCGCTCAAACTTTATTGAATTGAATCCTAAACTTTGCAAAACGAATTCAAGCTCTCTTCTTATTTGGGTGTAGTCCGCTGATGCGGAGGCTATAAGCATAGCTAACTTCGTCTCGTTTTCAGCTTTTACATCACTCGCTTCGTTTAATTTAATGACGTCAGATACCTCAAATAATTTAACTGGAAAACTTGTTTCTTTATTGTAAGATAGTGTTTTCAGTAGCTCAGGTAGCAACCATGTTCTTTCAATGTTAATTTTACTCTCCTTAGCTCCAAGAATTTCAACGGATGGTTGAGGATCTAAGAGCATCTTACTATATTGATCCTCTTTGTTCGTTAATGCGAAAGTAAATGCTTCAAGGTAGCCTAATCCTATAAGCAATTCGCGTATCATATCAACAATATCGGTTTTTTCTACTGTACCACCAGTAGTGAATACCGGAGTTAGCTCTGGCTCGAAATTATCATATCCATAAGCTCTTCCCACATCATCAGCAATATCTATAGGATGCCAAATATCTGCCCTATATCCGGGAACATATACGCGTAAATTAGTGCCATGAATTTCAGCATCTAAACCCATCTTATTAAGCAATTTCTTAATTTCTTCAGCTTGAAGATTAAGACCTAGAACTGAATTAATGTAATCTACTGTGGTTTCCCATATCTTAGGCTCAAGGTAAGGACTTCTTTCTTTATGTGTTGGATAAACAATCTCTACAGAATAAAGTTCTCCACCCATTTCAGCGAATATTGATGCCATGATGTTTATCACAATCTCAACAGTCGGTTTATGTGTTCCAGTCACCTCAATGAGTATTTCTTCCTCACCAACCTCAACTTTACCATAATCCTCAGAATTAATTATGGGTGGTAATGATAAAACGTTTCCTCCACCCTCTACGAATACTGGATAGATGTCAAATTTCTCTAAGAGATGTCTATAAGCTATACCTTTAGGATGCTTCTCGAGAATTTCTCTAGCATCCATAATAACATCAAAGCCTAATGGTCTAAATCTAATATTTTCCGGTTTTTCAGCATAATAACGAAGAGGCCATTTAATTTTTTTAAGCGGATAGAGCCCTATTGATGCCTTTTTTCTCCCTCTACAAAATGTTTCATGCAACTTCTCTTGAGCATAGATAAGGTCATCTAAATCATCCTCTGATATCTTAACCCCCTTAACGACGGTAGCTGCTATATAAGGTCTCACTTCAGCTACGCTTTTATCGACATAGATTTTATATTTTGGATTGTATTTTAGTGGATATTTATCTAAGCCAGGAGATAGGAGCATATACTTTTTAAGGGCTCTCACAAACCCATAAGATGAGAGCATGTCTGGTCTATCGGGGGTGATTTCTATCTTAAGAAATATCTCACCGTTTTTCTCCTCTTTTGACTCGATTTCAAATCCCATTCGGAAAAGGATTTCCTCCAATTCATCAACAGAAATTTTCTGACCCAAAAGCTGGATAATTCTACTAAGTTTGATATCTAGAACTGGCATTGAAAATCTCACCTCTCAAAATAACTTAATTCTAGGCGTTTCATAATAACGTATCCAATCAATATCAACCATTGGACCTACAAGTTTTCTAATATCATTTATGCCGTAAATTATTGCTGCAAGTCTCTCAACAGCTAATCCCCATGCAATCACGGGGACGTTAATATTATAGGGCCTCAGAGTCTCGGGTCGGAATAAACCGCTATTTCCAACTTCAATCCATTTACCTGCTTTTTCATGCCATGCAAAAATTTCCATACTGGGTTCCGTATAAGGATTATATGTAGGCTTAAAGCGTAATTGAGTAATTCCCATTTTTCTGTAGAATTCTTTTATGTAACCCATCAAGCTTCTAAGTGTTAGATTTTCTGCAACTACGAATCCTTCCACTTGATGAAATTCAGCTAAATGTTTCCAATCTATAGTTTCGTTTCTAAAGACTCGGTCTATGCTGAAGAATTTAACTGGTGGTTTCACTTTTCCAGTTTTAAGCAAAAATCCAAGTACTCTAAAGGTAACTGCTGTAGTATGTGTTCTTAGAAGGAGCTTCATAGCTTCATTTTCATCCCAGGGCTGACGCCATCCCGTGGATCCAGTATCTCCTCCATTCTCCTGGACAATTTTGACAAGCTTTACAAGATCCTTATCTTCTACAATTCCTCTATTCGGTCTAGCTAGATAGAATGTTGCTTGCATTTCCCTTGCTGGATGATCTTGTGGTATCCACATGCCATCCATATTCCAAAATGCTATCTCTACCCAAGGACCTTTCATTTCTTTAAATCCCATCTCTAGGAATATTTTTCTTATCCTCTCCATTATAACTCTCAGCGGATGCTTTCTTCCTCCCCATGTTCTTGGAACAGGTGCACTTACGTCGTACCATCGAATAACCTTCTTCTTCCATATGCCACTAGAAATTACCTCTGGGGTAACTCTATCTATGACCTCAATGTCAGGAATTCCCTTAGAAATAAGTTCTTTACCCTTCTCCGTAAGAATAACCTTCCATTTTGAGATTTCAACAGGTTTAATTAACCCTCTCCTACGCAAATCTAAAATTTCCCTATCTTTAGTGTCTATTGAAACTTCTCCTCTTAAAACCCTATTAAACGCTTTAACAGATGGCAATTCATCAATTGAAATATCCTTAATTAACCTTATAATCCTTTGACCTTCGGCTCCCTTCTCTATCCTTATTATTTTGAGTTTAGTTAGTTTACCTATCGCAGCATTTAATTCCGCTTTATCAAATTCTTTTGATAATTCTGTAAAATCAGCCTCTTTTACTCTCTTGAGAATTTGCAAAAGCCTGGCTTCGGGAAGAAGAGCCTCCTTATACTTCTCACCTTTTTCTGAAAGCACCAACATTTTTCTTTTTTCTTCTACTCTTTTTGCTAGTTCTTTATTTTCTAACCAAAGAGCAGCCCTAGAAATTTCTGCAAGAGGCTTATTTAACTTATGTGCAATTTCTTCTTCATAAGCTTCAGAGAGCTTATGCATCTGAAAGAATTTTAATAATTGTCGCTCGTTCTCTGTTAACATTAGAATAATTTCATCATGGTTCATTATTTTTCACCATTCACCTCTTCAATTTAAGATGGTATAAGAACTCTGCTTGAAAGATAAAAACGTTACATTACTTTTAACATCTCAGCTGCAGCAAATTTCTAAAATCAAAATAATTTTTTACATTTTCTAACGAAGAATTGAAAGCGTGAAAAAAGACCATAAATAATTTGATATCCCCCAAAAAACCACAAATTTTAATTGATAGTAAAGTTCTAACATTGAGTATCTAACAGAGAAATTCTTATCATAATCATCCATTTACGCTGTTATTAGATGTTTAAATAATGGCGACTCTTCCAACATTTTTATATCGTTATCTAAAAAATATCAGAGATAACAATTATGGATGGTGATAGTGATATGGCAAATGATTCAGAACAAAATGAGATGAGCAAAAAGGACATTTACGAGCTTAAGAAGCTTATTAAGGAATTAGAGAAGAAAACAGCTATTGATGGACACTCAACAACTCTGGTGTCATTAATAGTTCCAGGAGGAACGCCAATAGGTGAAGTTACAGAACTTATTAGACAAGAACTTGCAACAGCTGCAAGAATAAAATCAAGAACGACAAGAAAACATGTTCAAGCTGCTTTATCAAGCATACAGAGCAGATTAAAATACTGGTCTAAAATTCCAGATCATGGTCTTATAATATATGCTGGAATTACTCAAGAGGGAAAGCTTTTTTACAAAGAGATTGTTCCGCCAAAGCCAGTAAGAATTAAAAGATATCTATGCGATTCGCGATTCTATGTGGATGTTCTTAAGGAAATGGTAAAAGAAGATGAAAAATATGGAATAATATTAGTCGAAAGGGATGAAGCTACAATAGGATTATTGGATGGGAGTAGAATAGAAGTAATAAAAGAATTGAGAGGATTCGTGCCTCCAAAGCATAGTAAAGGAGGTCAGTCATCAAGACGTTTTGAAAGAGCAACTGAGGAGGCATATAAGGACTTTCTTAAAAAAGTTGCCGATGAAGCAAACAAAATATTCCTGAACATGGATATAAAAGGCCTAATAATTGGCGGACCTGGATATGCTAAGGAAGATTTTGCGGATAGTAATTACCTAGATTATAGATTGAGGAAGAAAATAATTGGTATTGTGACGACTCAGTACATGGGAGAAGAAGGGCTTAGAGACGCGCTTTATGAAGCGAGAGAATTAATGAAAGAAGCAAAATATGTGAGAGAGAAAGAAATATTTGATAAGCTGATGAGGACAGCAATGACATCGCCATCGCTTGTAGCATATGGATTTAGGGAGGTTAATAAGGCTTTGGACGAAGGAAGAGTGGACACTCTTATCATTCTTGAAAACATCAAAGGAAAAGTTGTAAAGATATATTGCGAGAATGTTGAAATGGACCCCATTTATGTCATGATTATAGATGATTCTGAGCTTCCTAAAATGGAGGAACGAGCTCAAAAATTATGTTCGAAATATGGAGCTAATTCTAAAGTTGAAATTGTGTCGGATGATGTAGTAGATTTCTTAGTTGATAAAGCTCATAAAACTGGTGCTAATGTAGAACTAATCTCTCCAGAAGGAGAGACTGGCAGAATGCTTCTAAATACTTTTAAAGGGATAGCAGCATTGCTTAGATACGCCTATTAAAATTCTAAGTTGCTAAAGCCATAATTTTAGACTTCATAATGCGAGATTCTTCAGTCAAATATTTGAGCATTTTCCTAAGCTCTTCAGCTTTCTCTTCAGGAATTTCGATTTTATTTTTACTAACATCGCTTAAAATTTCTTCAACAGTTATCCTCAAGCCCTCAATTTTAATTGCGTGAACTATTAGATCCTCCTGAGCATAAATTGTACTTTCTATCTCTTCGAGTAGCTTATCCACATTAACAGTCCTTGGCATCATTTTCGCGGAAGTCGCTTCTTTTACTCCTTTCACAACTTCTTTAGGAGACGGTAATGTTTTGGGTATTTTCCTCCCCTTCTCTACAGCTATAGGTCGCCTAGGCGCCATCATTAATATAAGGCTTTTAATTTCACTCATTGAATCTGCAATCATATTCATATTATCAAGTAATTTGCTCATTTTCTCATTGAGTTGATTAATTGTATCAGATAACTTTTCAAGCTCTTCTAGCACAAGCGATAATTGTGATAATACTAATGATTCTGCCGTTGCTTCCTTCTCCTTTTTGACTTCCTCTATGATTGAAATGGCTTCTGAGAATACTTCCTCTCCTTTTTCTTCAATCTCTTCTTTTTCTTCTTCCTTAACTTCTTCTTCCAAGATTTCTTCTTGAACCATTTCTTCTAATTTTTTGACGTCTTCAGCTTCTTCCTCCTCAATTTCTTCTTTTTCGGCATCTTTTTTCTTTAATAATTCTTCAGAAGACATGATATACACCAAAAGTTTGAGTCTACAATTAACATCATTTGTGAACTTTTGTAAATAAAATTTGGTGATTCAAAAATGTTGGTAGAAATTGACGATGCTGGCACAGGTTCTCCAGTTGGAGGAGTAGTGATAGGTTGTAGAAAAGGCGACACTTTTGTTTATGAGGTAATACCTCCCATGAACTTTCATAACAGAGGAGTTTTTTCAAAGGAGATTCAAATTCAAGTGAGAGAAATTGTAAAAAAATTATTGCAAAAAGTTAGTTTTAACCATGAAGAAGATGAAATCTTAATTTGCAGTTCTAAAATTTTTAACGAGACTAGAAATTGGTTAGAGAAACAGAATATAAGATGGAAACTTGGTAAAGTGAGAGGAAAAACCCAGGATTTAGTTGAATTTGCCTTTGACTTTCATCTTGTTCAGATAGGTGTACCTCGTCTTCTCCTAAAGAGACTAATCGAATATAAGCATTATGTAATTGAATTACTTAAATGGGTTGCACTCGATCTAGAAAACCGTTCGAAGTATGTTAAGAAGTACTTTAAGGTATGGAGAAATAATTGGAGCAAAGTGAAAGTTATCCTTGAGGAAGGCCAAATAAAGAAAAATAAAAAGTATTGTATAATATGTGGTCGAGATATAAAGGAAGATGATAAAATAGTAACCATTAAATACATAACTCCTGCAAAGGTATATACTTCTATGGCGCATAAAGAATGTACTAGGGGATTATTATGAGCCTCTTAGAGCTAGCAGATATCGTAATCCATATGGGGAAAAAGCACTGTGAGATCCTTAGGACAATCGAAAGAGCGTCATATAGATTTAGATATGTTCCACTGCAATATATTGCTAGGAAAATGTCAATTAAGCCTAAAGTATTGGAGAGAATGATAGACTGGCTTGTTAAAAATAAGTTGTTGAAGAAAAAGCAAGAAGACTATATTGGTTATGCTTTGACATATAAAGGAGCAGATGCATTAGCGATCAAGGAAATAAGTAATCTAGGAATAATAACTCAAGTTGGGCCTAAAATAGGTATGGGAAAAGATGGAGACATATGGGTAGCGTATCTAAACAATAAACCAAGGATAATTAAGCTTTATAGGATAAGTCCAGAAAGATTCAAACATATACGCTTGCACAGGTATTATATTTTACCGAAGAGGAAATTAAGTTGGTTGGATATATCCAAAATATTAGCTAGAAATGAGTTCAGAGCCCTATCGATATTATATAAGCAAGGAGTTAATGTTCCTAGACCCATCGTGAGGAATAGACATGTAATTATAATGGATTACGTACCTGGAAGAGAGCTAATAAAAACGCATTTAGAGGACCCTATATGGGTCTTTGAAAGAATTGTAGAAGAACTCGTTAAAGCGTTAAAAGCTGGAATAGTTCATGCAGATCTTAGTGAGTTTAACATACTTGTAACAGAAGAAGGTGAACCATATATCATTGATTGGCCTCAATTTGTGACATCTAATCATCCAGAAGCGTTAAGCTTACTCGAAAGAGACATTCTTCAGATAAGCAAGTACTTCTCAAGGAAATATAAAATAAGCATTAAAGATTTGATAGAGATTATAAATAAAGAGCTTGAAAAAAGAAATGTAGAGTTGCAAATAACCTTACAATAATTCACTTAAACTTGTTGTTAAGAAATACTCTCTCATATATTCAATTAGAATCGGAGTTATCGGTAAGTTAAGTCTATTAAGCCTATTGAAGATTAAATCTAAGTATGTTTTCGCCATATCCTTTGCTCCACTAGTAAGCAATTCTGTTACCCTCCCTAAGATATTAAGAATCGATAAACGCTCATTCTCATTAAGTCCAATACTGTAAATGTATTTAAGAATGTAATGAACAATTATGTATTCATCACGATCAATTAATGAATATATTATATACTTAACTTTATCTTCAATTTGAAGCATGTTGTAAATTCTTTCTTTATTAATCATCGAGTTTATTAAGTCATTAAGGTTGATTCCTGGATACATTCTTCTAAGAAATTCGAAGCTTTCTGTAGATAATTTGATTGAAATTTCAACATATTCTGTTGGCTTAATGAGCTCAATATAACTTTCGACAAGATCTCTAGGAATGTCTTCTGGAAATTCGTTCATTATTTTTAATAAAATTGTTCCAGCATCAATTATTGAGGGTATAGCTACTATTTTATCTACATCCTTAGCAAGCTCTATTGACAGTCCTATAGCATTAGCTGCCTTGCTTAGTTCACCTAATTTTGAGTAAATATAGCCAATCCTATTTAGCATGTATAAGTTCTCTGGCGGTTTTTTGTGATCAACCTCGCTTTCAAGTTTATTTAATGTTGAGATAACGGTTTCTTTATCATACTGAGAGGCTACTTCTAATAACTGAAAGAGGGCATTAAGATATGGTCTATCATCAATTCTTCCTAGTAAAGATTTTATTAGATCATCTAAAAGTTGGGCTGAAAAACGTCTAATCCTGTCATCCTTAATTTTAACGGTAGCATCATAAGCTTTAAGCTTGACATGAATAGCTTGGATATTATCGGAAGACCCAATTACTGAGAGGGCTTTTTTAACAAATCCTAGGACTTTAGGAGGATTCTTAGGAGATATAACGCTAGCATATGTTACTAGGACATGAGGTCTTATGTCCTTAGGAGATTTAGCTAAAAGAATCTTTAGATTTTCTTCATCATTTTCATCCATGCTTGCAGCAAGATTGATTATTGCGTCAATTTTTTTAGGCTCATAAACTATGTCGTCAATTAAGGAAAGTGCAAGCTTTTTCTCTCCAAGCTTATATAGAAGTGGAACTATATTACTTAGCGAAATCGATCTATCAGAACGGTCAGGAATTCTTTTTGCCCACTTAAGAGCTTCCATTATATATTTCTTAGCAAGAGATTCTTCACCAGCATCGTACATAGCAAAAGCTACTGTATAGAGACTCATTGCACGATCGTATTCCCATTCAGAAAGCTCCTCTATTCTATCTAGCAATTCTTCAGCTATTTGTACGGCATAATCCTTATCCTTCTTTATTAAGAATCTACATATTAGAGAAAGTATGATTCCATCTTCATGCTCTTTTCTCAAATCCTCTAAAAGGCGCTCAGTAAGTAAAGGGATACCCCACCATTTGATTCTATTGAGATTTTCCGATGCAGATAACATTAATAATCTCCTTTCAGCTGGACTAGTAAGTTCCCTCAGTACGTTCATAAACTCTTCGAGCACTTTAGCATGACTAGAGAATCTCTCTAAAACATCATCATTCAATTTTTTCACCAGCTTTTAGATAAACAACACAAAATTTTTGGAATAATTTTAGGAAATATAAGGTTCAAGCATTACTATGTATTTAGGTATTGTTAAGGTGTAAAAATTTTGTCAGTAGAAGAAGCATTACTTGAGGTTGCAAGCGAAAATGCAAAGAAAGCTATAATTGCTGAAAGACAAGGTAGGAAGAATGACGCTATAATATACTATTACAGAGCGATTTCAGCTCTCAAAAAATTGGTAAAGATTGAAGATCGTGAGGAGATAAAAAGAATCTATGAGAAGAGATTAAAAGAATATTCACGAAGAGTTATGGATTTGCTCTCAGAGACAAAAAGAATGAAAAAGCGAATTAAAAAAGCTAAAGGAGAAGAGAAGGAGAGTGAAGAGTTAGAAGATATTATAAAATCAGCTATAATTATTGAGAAACCAAAAGTTAGGTTTGAAGATATAGCAAATCTCGAAAAAGCGAAAAAAGCATTAATGGAAGCAATTATATGGCCTCTTAAAAGACCCGATCTATTCAAAGGTAGTAGAAGCCCTTGGAGAGGAATACGTTTATTTGGTCCTCCTGGTTGTGGAAAGACTCTATTAGCTAAAGCGGTAGCCAATGCCGTAAATGCTACATTCATTAACATAGATTCAGCAACAATTCTCTCTAAATGGTTTGGAGAATCCGAAAAAATAGTGAAAGAAGTATTTCGAGTTGCGAGGAAAAAACAGCCTGCAATAATCTTTATAGATGAGGTTGATGCTATAGCGTCAATAAGAAAGGCTGATGAACACGATACAATGCATAGGGTTAAAACAATATTATTAATGGAAATGGATGGATTGTTATCTAGCTCGGAAGATAGAATCGTAGTGATAGGTGCTACGAATCTTCCGGAATTATTGGATCCTGCATTTAGAAGAAGATTTGAAAAGAGAATTTATGTACCTCTCCCAGATTTTGAGGCTAGGAAGGAAATCTTTAAAATTCACCTTCGTGGTATAGAATTAGCTGATGATGTCGATTTTGATGAACTAGCAAAGCTTACTGAAGGCTACACTGGTCATGATATAGCATTAATTGTTAAAGAAGCGGTTATGAGACCAATAAGAGAGCTTGCAGAGAAGAATCTTCTTGATAAGAAAGGCACAAAACCAAGGCCTGTGAATATGAATGATTTCAGAGAGGCTATTAAAATAATAAAACCAAGTGTTTCTCCCGAAGAGATCAAAAAGTACGAGGAATGGGCGAGAAAATTTGCAACTGGTTAGAATTGAATTAGGTGTTATTTTTGGAAAAAACATCAATTAGAGAGAAAGAAGAATTAGGGAAAAAAGAAGACGATAAAATGGAAAAGAAGCTTATAATTCGGAAAGTTGTAGAGAAGGAAAAAGAAGAGCAGGAGGATAATCTATTAATCGAACTTATAAAAATATCCTCACCAAGAATTAAGGAGGAATTATTTAAGAAGGAATTAATTAAACTTCTCAAAGAAAAAGCGTCTTCGTTCAGTTATCCTGATTATATAAAAGCCTCCTGGATAAGGATCCCCCCACATAAGAAATATCTAAAAGCATGGAGAGAAAAATGGTATCCTGTAATTTTAGCATATGCATCAAGTAAACTGCTATTAAAGATCGACATCTCCAAAATTTTAACCGAATGGCCTTTTTCTGATGGGAGTACGACCATTCCTGAAAATGAGCTTAAGGAAATACTAAAAGAGATGGAAAAAAGAGGCCTTGCAATTCGGTTTAGTGACTATGAAGCTCTAGTACTATGGATTAAACCAAAAGAATTAGCTGAAATCTTCTTAAAAGTCGCTTTAAAAGTCGGTGTAAGTGTGATAAGAACTAGTGTTCTCCTAGATGTTTTTAAAGATTTGGGATGGAGTGGTTTAATTTATTTACTCAAGATAATTGAGAAAATTGGTTATGGTTCTATTATCATGAATGGATTAGGCTTTAAAATAGGTCGATAAAACTTAATTTATAAGTACTCGTGTTCTGGAATAATTAATAGCAGTAATCTGCTAATAATTTAAATAAATTGTGTTAAGTCTTATTGGATAAGCCTTAGATTGTAAGAGGTCTTAATCATGAAGATGCCCGAAGTTATAGTTACATACTGTCCTTACTGTAGGAGACATACTGAACATAAGGTAAAACAAGAAATTTTTAGAAAAGTTAGAAGATCTCTCTCAAAGGGACAAAGAAGAGCAAAAAGAAGAAGTAAGGGGCACGGTAATCATGGGAGATATAGCAAAAAACCTATATCAGAGTGGAAACTTCGTTCTAAAACTACGAAGAAGGTAGATCTTTTACTGGTCTGCTCCGAATGTGGTAAGGCGCATCACAAAAGTTTGAGAAGGTTAAAGAGATTCGAAATTGTTAAGAAATGAGAGGTGATATGAGTGGTTACTCCCCTAGATGTTCCTCCGAGCAAACTTATTGAAAGATTAGCAGAGAAACTGGAAAAAGAGTTTCCAGAAGTTTATGAACCGGAATGGGCAAAATTTATTAAAACAGGATCTCACAAAGAGAGGCCACCAATGCAGAGAAACTGGTGGTATCTTCGAGCTGCGAGTCTTCTATATCAGGTATTTAGAAGAGGACCTATAGGTGTTGGGCATCTAAGAAAGCTCTATGGTGGAAGAAAAAATAGAGGCTCTAGACCAGAGCGTAAAAGGAAAGCAGGAGCTAAAATTATAAGAGTAGCTTTACAACAGCTTGAAAAAGCTGGATTAGTTATTAAAACTGTAGAAGGAAGAAAAATATCACCTAAAGGTCAAAGATTATTATATGAGATCGCCAAGGAGATTGCAAAAGAAATGGCGATAATACAGTAAGGGAGGTGATTATAAAATGTCTTATGAAGAGGATGAGGAAATCGAAGCGTTACTAGCGAAAAAACGAGAGGAGCTTCGAAGGTACCTTGAACAACGAAGAGCGCTTGAGGAAAAAAGGAGAGAGGAGGAATTGGCTAGAGAGAATATTTTAAGGATGATACTTACCGAAGAAGCTAGGGAAAGATTAATGAGAATAAAATTAGCTAGACCCGATTTCGCAAGATTAATAGAAAATCAGTTAATACTCTTAGCTCAAAGTGGTAAAATAGTTAGACCATTAACTGATGAGGAATTTAAAGAAATTTTGAAGAGGATTACTGGAAAAAGGAGAGAGGGAAGTATTAAATTTATGAGGAAAACTGAGGTGATATAGGTTGGCAAGAAATAAGCCTTTAGCTAGAAAACTTAGATATGCTAAAGCATATAAACAAAATAGGCTTCCTCCATTATTCGTACGTTTGAGAACAAAGAATAGAGTTATCGTTAGCCCCAAAAGAAGGCATTGGAGAAGAAAAAGATTGAAATTATAAGGTGAATTCCAAATGTCTGAGACAACAGTCGAAGAAAATTTAGAAGCTGTTAAAGTCAAAGAGAGAAAGATAAAGAAGAGAGGCCCTGGAAAGAGGCCAAGCTACCTGGAGATAAATCCAGAAGAATATGATGGAGAGAGAATATTAACAGTTAGATTCTATCCAGATATTCTATCAGCTCCTAAGTGGAAGAGGGCTAAAAAAGCAATGAAAGTACTAAGACAAAAAGTAATAAAGTATGTTAAAAATGTGAGAGAAAAAAGAACAGATAGAGAGGTCAGAGTTATGGATCCTATAGTATGGATCTCTCCTGAAGTTAATGAAATAGTATGGTCTAGAGGAGCGAAAAATCCCCCTAGAAGGATAAGAATTAAGGTTCTTTACAAAGTGTTAGATGCGGAGAATGGAAGAGTGGAGTTAAAGGTTCTTCCAATGTGATTTTCATCATTAGTCTTTTGCAACTCTTATATCATCTATGCTTGCTTCAATAATCATTGCTCCGCCGCCCATAACTTCTAACCAGACTTTCTTTTTGCTCACGGAAACAACTCTAGCTTCTCTACCCTTGAAAGGTCCTTGAATTATAATTACTCTCATACCGGGAACAATCTCTTCCTCTTCTTCCTCCTCTTTTTTCTCATATCTAATCTGAAATTCCTTGAGATAATTCTCAACTTCCTCAAAAGTGAGAGGATCCCGGAAAGCATGAGCATATCTAAATTCTCTTATGGCGTCAACAACTGCTTGATAATTCTTAGCCTCAACAAAGACTACACCATCCAAATTTCTAGTCTTAAAAGCGGATAATATGGGTAATTTTAATAATAGTGTTCTGTGTCGTATGAGAAAGATCAATTGATATTCTCTTCCAGGAGGAACTTTTATTACGTAAAATTTATAATCCTCTGTCTCCTCTTCTTCCTCTTCTTCTCCCTCAATTATTATCTCTATCTTTGATGGATCGAAAGATTCCGACATACAATCATCCCCCTATAATTGACTGGATTGCCAATCTTACAATGTATCCTATTACACCAAAAGATAGAAGACCAAGGATAACAATCAATGTCATGGTATATAATTCTCTTCTATTCGGTTTTGTAGCATATTTGAGCAATCTCTTTGTATTTATCAGGAATTTCTCAATTTTTTCGCCACTCATTCCTTTCACCACACCAATCAAGAAATATAGAATTTTTCGTCTTGGAGCTCAATAAATATCTAGAACGGCAAAATCGATATTTAAAAGATTGTGAAGATAACATGGCTTTTTCACAACAGAGAATAATTAAATGGTATTGGTCAAAGAAAGCGTTTCTAAACTTAGTAGGCTTCCCCAGAGATTTCTTCTTTACTCTCTTCCTCTGGCATTTCCTCTTTTTTTAACTTGTACTTTGCAGCCAATTCTTCGAGAGATATTCTGCCGAGATACAGAATCTGCTTCATAATGCTTATAATTCCACCAGCAATTTTGTTTCTAACACTTTTACTTTGCACAGTTGTTGTAAGCTGCACTAGGTGCTTATACATTTCAAATCTGAACTGTGCAGCGAGCTTGGGGTCAAACATCGCAATCTCTTCAGATTTATCCCATATCTCCTTTACGATATCCCAGTATTCGACGATGATTTTTCTAGCGGTATCTTTTATTACTCTAGTCTTAACTCTACCCATGTCCACCACGCAAACAATTTCTCTCTGGTTTATAAATTCGAAATCAAATTTAAAACTTAACATTTTCTAGCGATTTTAAACTATACCCTTTTCCATAGTCGCAAGGATTTCGGGGGTCTTATCAGCATCTGGAACAGGTTCGCCAAGCAATAATCTTTCTAATAACTTCATGGCTCCCATTTGATATAGAGGTCTATTGTTATTTCCGCATCTATATGAGTAAACACATTTATTACAAAATTCTGGATCACCTGGACATCTACAGCTTTTTAATATATCTAATGCTCTTTCAACAGCCCGCTCAAATTTCTCATAAAGAATTCTAGAAACGCCATTTCCTCCAGGTGTCGCATCATGTATAACTATGATTCCGATAGGATAAAAGGATATCCCACCCAAATCCTCCGAACCTCCTCCAGTAATGGCATTTGTTCCTTCTATAAGAACATGCTCCAATGCATGATAAGCTCCACCATCCTTATCCGGGTCACCAAAGTTAGCAGGAGGAGATTTAAATGCCATTCCAAAAGTTTCATATTGATAGTGTATAGGTTTTTCTAATGGGTACTCGGCTATCGGTTTCTTGCTTCCTTCTTGATATACGACATATCCTTCGACGATTTCATGCATTCTCATCTTTCCAAAATACAACTTTGTTCCAAAGACATCTCTTTCTTCGACCTTACCCACAAAAACAGCTCTGCTGGTGTATATTGGCTTAGTATATAAATCCTGAAATTCTTTAGGAGCCAATTCAACTTCGGCTATGAGCTTATCAATATCTAACCTCTTTGAGATATATTTTACTCCTCGATTAAGATATATGGCTCCTGGGTAAAGTTCTCTTACAGCTATGTGAAGCTCTCTTTCATCTATTTTCTTACCTCTGAAAATCACCCTAATATTCTTCTCAGCGCCCCTAATGTTTCTCGAGAAATAATTGTTAAATAAACTTCCATTAGCGAAGAACTTATCTCCTATCTTTATTAAAGCGCCTTCAGATAGTAATTCATTCACAATTTCACGATCAAATAGGCCACTCTTTAACTCTTCTTCTGCAATGGGTTTTTCATAGGCTGCAAGATATATATGACGCTTCGCAATATATGGATTCCTCTTCTCAATATATTTCAATGAAATATCTCCAAAGTATTCTTTCGGATTTTTAGCATAAAAATCACTTATTGGATCATCATCCCTCAGCAAGAGAATTGCAGAACCCGGTCTATCTCTTCTACCAGCTCTACCAGACCTCTGAATAAATCGATCAATAGGCGTTATTTCAGATATAACTAAATCGACGTCGCCAATATCTATGCCGAGCTCCAATGTTGGTGTTGCAAACAAAACGAGCTTCTTTCCCCTTCTAAACTCATCTTCAATTCTAGCTCTAAGCTCCTTAGGCAATCCAGCTCTATGCAGATCAAAGAGATCTCTAATCTCAGACTCAATTCGAGCCATCTTCATCAGAATATGTAGGGATAATTCAGCACTCTTTCTCGTATTGAAAAATATAAGCGTTTTAATCTTGTTTTTAATCATCTCCTTAGCAAGAATCGCAGAAGTTCTCTGTATCGGCTCAATGGAATATACGAATAAGACATGTAATGGAGTCTTTCTACTTGTTTCTGATATGACTATTACATCCTCCTCAATAAATTTACTAGCAAATTCTGCCGGATTTCTTATCGTCGCTGACGCCATTAAGAACTGAATTCTTCCATAGGCATTTCTTCTTTTAAGCCTCTTTATTATGTAATGAACATGAGTCCCGAACGCTCCAAAGTACTCATGGAGTTCGTCTATTACTAAAATCTTAGCTCGGAGAAATAAATTTCCAATTGGAGTTCTTTTAGCTAAGTGATAATGCATCATATCAAAATTTGTGAGAAGTATTTCGGGAGGATTAGACAATATTTTTTTCCTCTCATGAGAAGGTGTATCACCATCAATAATGCCTAATCTAAGTCCAAAAACTCTACAATATTCACCTATCTTTAGCGCCTGATCCCTCGCGAGAGCTTTTGTCGGATATACTAAAATTACATGAGGTGGCGATACAAAATTCTCCTTTATGACGCGAGAAAGTGCTGGAATAAGAAAAGCTTCGGTTTTTCCCATACCTGTTGGTGCTACTATTACAAGGTTCTTTCCATCTATTCCAAGCTTTATCGCTTTCTCTTGAAATTCATAAAATCTAATAATTCCTTTTCTCCTAAGAAAATCAGCTAAGCGCTTGCTTACATCGTTCGGTATCCCTAGGAACTCCAAATACTCGGCTGTTATTTCTCTACCAGCTTTAGGAGCGCTAGCTCTTAAAAGTCTATAATAGATGGGAATAAAACCTCTCGATTTTATTCCAGCAACAATTTTAAGTGGTCTAGGAGAGTGGTCTGGTAAATCCTCTGGCAAAAGTCTCATTTTTTCCAGATCATCCTGAGTGAAAATCTCAAAATCCTTAGCATCTTCAAGTTCAATTTCTATTTCATAAGTTATCATACATTTAGGGCAGTAAAAAAACAATTTGCCCCTTTGTAGACTAAGTCTACGCATTCCTCTGTACTCTAAAGGAGTCCCACATCTTGGGCATTTAAGGGGCAATATCAACACCAGTCAGAGAGGGCTCTCTTCTTCATCAAATCCGCAGTTCCAGCGTTCATCATCCTTCATAAATCCGACAGATCCCTTGTCATCATCTAAATTATCAGAGGTACTTCCGTTCTTCATCTTATGGGCCCGGCGGGATTCGAACCCGCGACCTACGGCTCCGCAGGCCGCCGCTCTTTCCACTGAGCTACGGGCCCTTGATACTTCCTAAATAAAGATAAGGTCTTGTAAGAGAATTAAGGTTTAAAATTTTAAATTTGTTAGAAATGCTTTTCAACGAATTCTTTCCATGTTATAGCATCAGTAAAAGGTGGGTTTTGTGGTCCTTTTTCAATCGCTTCTCTGAATTTTTCTTTCGCTTCCTTTAGGATACTAAGTATTCTTTCTACGGCTCTTTTTATAGCTTCTAACGGATCTCCTTCCTTTGTTTTGACTATAAATATAGCAGAGTCCACTAATGGATGCTCTATTCTATAGGCCACAAATGCTACATCATCATCCTTGGAAAGCTCAATTCTTAATGGATTGAGTAGAGTATGTACTTCCCCTATCACCTTAAATTTTAGAATATTTGGTCCTTTCTCAATAATCTGGATTTCCATAGGTCTTGATCTAGGTTTCCACCAATCAGTGCTACCATAATATTTAAGAAGATCTGACACAACTATCACCGCACTTTATCAACTACTTAAAAGCAAATTGCTTGTCTAAGGTATTGTAAATAGAATCCTTATTTGAAGTTATGCATATTTAAGGATTCAAAGGAGATAATAAAGATGGGACTAAGCGAATTAAGAAAGGAAATCATAATTAAAAAAGCGAAGAAACGAAAGAAGATTGAAGAACTCATCAATGATTTTGCTAGGGTGATACAAAAGTTTGATGAAGCAGTAAAAGAGCTAAAGAACTTCGAACGTAAATGGGGAAAATCTGAGGAATTAAAAATAGCTTCTGCCGAAGGATTTCTTGATGAGTACTCTAAGATTTTAAGACGTTTGAGAAGACCGACTTTTTTGGAGAAGATTTTAGGAAGGCATAAAAGAATTCTAGCAAATGAAATACTAACAATCGCTAGGGAGAAATCAATTAGTATAATTTCAATTGGAGAGCTCTATAGCGCTGTAAGAGAGGAGATTGGCGATATCGATTTAAAGGAGTTTAAAGAAGCATTAATTTTTCTCAAGAATGAGGGTCAGATATATTCGATAGTTGAAAGAGAAGGTGTAGAATATGTTGTGTTTCCGTGGTTTATAAGTGAAGCAAAGAAGATTATTGAATATGTTAGAACGAAACCAGAAAGATCTATTACTTTAGATGAAGTAGTCGTTAAAATTAACATTCCTCCATCTATCGCAGAAATACTCCTTGATGAGTTGGTAAAATTAGGCATAATGGTAAGGGAAGAGTTTCCTAGAAGATATGTCCTCATCAGTAGCTAGGTGCTTCATCTATCGGGATATTTAAGTAACCACCTTACAGCTCTAAGGAGGTCATTAATGGAGCTTACTCTAATATATTTTCCTCTCCCTTTTGCTAGAGACCTACATACATAAGTTCCTAAAACACCACCTCCAAGCTGGACTACATGAAGCTTTGGGAACATATTTGCATATTTTAAGGGATCATCCCCCCTATTGTATTCTCCATCAGTAATCAAGATGGCCCATTTTCTAGTCTTGATTTTTGACTTTTTAAGCTCTTTAGCAGATATCTTAAGAGCCTTTGAAATATCAGTAAAACCTAATGGTTTGAGATCAAATAGAATTTCTAGAATTTCTTTTATGCTCTTCTTCTCTGTCATTCCTTTAATAACATAAGCATCGTCGTTGAAAATAACAATAGAATATTGATCGTTTCTAGAGAGTGAATATGAGACCAAAGCCGAAACAAGCGATGCTAATACGTTTTTCTCACCAAACATGCTACCGCTAAAATCAATTATAAGCACTCCGGCAGTTCTTTTATCTCGCCTTTCAATTCCTATAATATCTTTCATTGTGATTTTTTGGGCTAAGATTTTATCTAAGGATCTCTCTAAAGTACCCTCAAGATCAAAATCAAGGGATGGACGATATTCAACTCTCTTTCTTATCACTCCACTTTTCACGTTTTTTCTGCCAATTATTCCCATTGTTTTCCTCAAAATGACATGATTAACTATTTTCCTAAAAATTCTCTCTTTTTCTTTTGACATTTCACTTTTCACTAGGAAATAGAGGTGAATAAGCGAGATATCATCAAAATGGTTAAGCTCCGTAATATATTCCTCAATGACCCTGGCTACAACTATAGCATTTGTCTCAGCAAGCGCAGTTAGTGCGGCAAGATTTCTATATCTTATAGCCTCTTCAGCTAAAAAGCGGACTATATCATATCGCAGTGGATAATCAAATCGCTTAATAATCTCTCTGATATCCTTTCCCTCTCTTATATAATTAAGAAGCATCTTTCCATAATGGCCTAGGCGTCTCCTAATAAGATGCAAATCTTCGCGAGATGAAGCGTAGTGGATATATACCATTCCGAAGTTTCTCTCAGATAATTCATCACTTCTCTCTTCTTTAACAGAAGGCTGAGTTTCAACTCTAATTTCATCCTGAAAGCTTTCAAAACTGTCTTCTTCAGGAGGGATACTTGTAGCGAAACTTTTTTGATTGCCGCTATCAATATGCTTTATCTCTCCCTTAGGCACGAAAAAACTTACGAGATATTGCCCTAACAATTTCTCTAATTATCTCCTCCACGGTTTTATTTGAACCTTCAGACACCTCAATCTTAGTTCCTAATGCTACAATAGCTAAATCCTCAAGTGCTTCTTGAGAAAGGTTTCCTCCCCTTTCCTCGTATTTTTTAATAAGTGCTGCTAAATCAATAGCTCCTCTCACAGATGCTCCCCTTCTTATCTCCGGATGCCTTCGCGTAGCTCTTGTTATAGCAACTGTAAGCTTGGCAATCTCATCATCCACACCTGCGCGAAGCCTAACTATCTCTCTTTCTTCTTCCTCACTCTGGTAATCGAGTTTAATCCAGAGGAATCTATCTCTAAGAGCCTCAGCAATAGGTGTGACGCCTACATATTCTTCTGGATTAAGAGTGGCGATTACCCAGAATCCATCTTTAGCTTTAATTTCACCTAACTTTGGAATTTCAATTATTCCTTCATCTAAAGCAGGAATGAGAACGTTTTGAGCGCTTTCACTTAATCTATTTAACTCGTTAATGAATAAGATGCCTCCTTCTAACATGGCTTTAGTTAATGGTCCTGGTATAAAAGCCTCCCAATTCCAACCTTTCTTTAAAACAAGCTGAGGTTCAAAGTAACCAACAAGCTTATACTCATCGAATCTTTCGTCACCATCAACTCTTATGAATTCTTGCTGAAAGTAAGAAGCTATGGCTTTTGCAATTGTTGTCTTACCAACTCCAACGGGTCCTTCAATTAGGACGGGTTTTCCGATTTCCTTAGCAATAAGTATCTTCTTGAGCTCCTCCCTTCTACCGACAATCCGATACTTCCTTGCAATTTCTTCCACTAGCTTCTCTAATGTCATCATAATCACATTTACTAAAGCAATCTTAAAATAAAAACATGAAACGAATTTAAGTTCACGTAGTTTCAGCAGCTTCTATAATATCCCTCTTTCTATGAATCATTAGACTCTTTTTCTTAAAGAACTCACTCATTTCTTCATAGAATTTTATTAATTCTGGTGTCAAGCTAGGCTGAACTTTTTGCATAGCTAGCATGAAGTCCTTCATTGTAACTACTTTAGCATTAATGTCTCTTCGTAAAGCATTCATGGCAGCTTCTCTTACAAGAGCTGCTAGATCGGCACCAGTGTATCCCTCGGTTGCTTTTGCAAGTTTGATTATATCAACATCCTCAGCTAATGGAACTTTCCTTGTGTGTACCTTAAGGATAGCGACCCTAGCTTTGAAATCTGGTGGAGGCACATAGATCAATCTATCAAATCTTCCAGGCCTAAGTAATGCTGGATCTAAGAGATCAGGTCTGTTAGTAGCTGCTATTACGACCACATCTCCTCGAGCTTGTAAACCATCCATTTCAGTTAAAAGCTGAGAGATTACTCTTTCACTGACTCCACTATCACCAGTATAGATTCCCCTCCTTGGTGCTAGAGCATCTATCTCATCGAAGAAGATTACTGCAGGAGCAACTTGTCTCGCCTTTCTGAATACCTCCCTAACAGCTCTTTCACTCTCTCCTACCCATTTACTTAGAAGTTCTGGACCCTTAATTCCTATAAAGTTAGCCTCGCTCTCCGTAGCTACAGCCTTCGCTAAGAGAGTTTTTCCACATCCTGGAGGTCCATAAAGTAGAATACCTTTAGGAGGCTCAATTCCCAATCTCTCAAACGCTTCCGGATACTTAAGGGGCCATTCCACAATTTCTCTTAACTGTTGCTTAACGCTTTCTAGACCTCCAATATCTTTCCATCTCACATTTGGAATCTCAGCATAAATCTCTCTCAATGCGCTTGGTCTAATCTCTTTTAATGCGTTCATAAAGTCCCTCATGCTGACCTTCAGAGCTTTAAGCACGTCCTCCGGTATAGGATCATCAGAATCAACATCAACCTCGTACTCTTTAATCCATCTTCTAATAGCATGCATAGCTGCCTCTTTTACGAGTGCAGCCAAATCTGCTCCGACGTATCCGTGAGTTATTTCTGCAAGTTTTTTCAAATCAACATCATCATCCAATGGGACTCCTCTTGTATGTATCTTTAAAATCTCATATCTACCCTGCACATTAGGAACTCTAATCTCGATTTCTCTATCAAATCTTCCTGGCCTTCTTAAAGCAGGATCTAAAGCATTAACACGATTGGTAGCTCCAATTACTATTACATTCTCTCTTGGCTCTAATCCATCCATAAGGGCTAAAAGTTGAGCTACAACTCTTTTCTCGACATCTCCTAGTACTTCAGACCTCTTTGGTGCAAGGGCATCAATTTCATCGATAAATATTATTGAGGGTGCATGTCTTTTGGCATCTTCAAAAATTCTTCTGAGCCTCTCTTCTGATTCACCATAATATTTACTCATAATCTCTGGACCAGTTATTGAAATGAAATATGCATTTGTTTCATTTGCTACTGCCTTCGCCAATAATGTTTTTCCGGTTCCGGGAGGACCGTGCAAAAGTATGCCTTTTGGTGGATCTACACCAACTCTTTCGAATATTTCTGGATGCTTCAATGGAAGCTCTACTAGCTCTCTTATCTTCTGTATAGCATAATCTAGGCCACCAATATCTGCATAAGTCACACCAGTTTTCTCTCTCCTAGCAGCTTTTGGAGTATATTCTACAATAGTATCTTCACTTATTACAACAACACCTTTCGGCTCGGTCGATACTATAATATATGGAATTTTCTTTCCGAAGAGGGTAAGATAAATTACATTTCCCTCTACAACAGGAATATGTCTTAAACCAAATCTAACTTCTCTCGTAAGATCAATAGTTGGTGGAAGCGAAAAGGATGAGTAAGGAGCAAGAACAACTTTCTTTGCTTTTTCAGCTTTGACTTTAAAGACTAGGACATAATCGTTAAGATTAACATTAGCATTCTCTCTTATATAACGATCAATTCTAATAAAGTTATCATTTTCTTCCTTCTTTTGTGAACGATCAGGCCAAGCATATGCAGCGGTGAGTTTTTTCCCAAATATACCAATAATCTCTCCAGTAGTAACGTCAAGCTCATCCATCTTTGACCTAGGTATTCGAGCTCGGAATCTTCCTATATCCCTAGGCAATGCTTCTAGCACTTTTAAGCGTAGCTTTTTTCCTGCCGCTTCAGGTATTGATGGCATTTATAATTCACCATTTTCTTTACATCTTCTAAATTGACAAAAAGAGAGGTCAACTTTCAAAAATAAATTTATTTGATTTTCCAAAAGAGAGACTATACTAAGAAACTAAGATTAAAAGAGATTTTTAAACGAATGCTGTTCAGGTGTGTTCATGAGATATAAAATATTTCTTGCAACTCTCATTATTTTTTTAGTATTGCTAACTCCAATGAATACCATTGTACGAGAATCACTAAAAGTAGAGAAATTAGCGAAAGATGAAGTTAAAAAAAGATTAATTGTGGCTGAGGATTCTGAAGAAATGAATTTTAACTTTAAAGCTTTAGTAAATTTTTTGGAGGACTTTAAGGCTGAATTAGACAGCTTTCCTCTCAAAAAAGATGGCGATGGTTATATTAATTCAACATTCTATGGTATGGTAACGTTAATGTTGCTTGGGAGTCTTGATAGAATATCAACGGATAAAATTAAGGATTTCTTAGCGTATTCATACAATGAAGAAACAGGAGGTTTTAGAGAATGGTTAGGCGGAAGAGAAACAGTAGTAGCAACGGCTTTGGGAGTTCTGTTAAATGAATTAACTGGCGCAAATATCACAGAATTTAATGATGCTTTAACCAGAAAATTCCTAATCGATAATGCTAAAAATACTACCCTGTATGGGAAAGCCTTAGCATTAATC
>Ga0180301_10000541_pt1 | contig 29217 bp, 28 predicted proteins | sample GuaBasSediGuay16_FD_121797 | JGI IMG/M metagenome (GOLD analysis project Ga0180301, IMG submission 121797) | Subseafloor sediment microbial communities from Guaymas Basin, Gulf of California, Mexico - Guay16, Core 4569-2, 12-15 cm | ecosystem: Environmental > Aquatic > Marine > Hydrothermal... | reverse complement strand
TTTTACCGTAAGGAGATAAGGGGTATATGTATTTTAGTGGAGATAATAATATTAGGGTTGGTTAACTTGGAGAAGGTTACAAGAATCAGTGTAACTATACCTGAGAATCTTCTCAAAGAATTTGATAAAACAAGCCGGATAGTTGGATATAGGAAACGTTCAAGAGCTGTTAGTGAAGCTATTAGAAAATTTATAGTTGAGCATAAACTTTTAGAGGAAATGAAGTTAGGTGATTGTGCTGGAACCGTTACATATACATATAATCATGAGATTAGGGGTTTAGCAGATAAAATAACAGAAATCCAGCATAAATACTCAGATATCATTAACTCAACCTTACATGTACATTTAGATGAAAAAAATTGTCTTGAAACTCTTACGGTAAGGGGCAATGTAGATAAAGTTAAGAAGCTAATTAGGCGGCTAAAATCAATAAGGATAGAAAATTTACAATATGTACTTTTACCTCAACCAACAGTTTAGGCGCAACATAAATCATGAGTCTAGCTTTTCTAACTTTTAGGCTTGATATAGTCTTTACCCTTAGCCTTTAAAGAGCCAACAACAACCCTAAAATACGATTTACCCTTTCTCTTATCTTCAACTTCCTCTAGTACCCCTCTTACACTAACCCATTCACCCTCAGAGAAAATTCCACAATATAAGCCCTCATAGGAAATAAGCTCATCAATATCAACTTTAATTTTAGGAGATCTACATACTGTTTCTTCAACCTTATAAGTTGAAGGCATAAATATTGATTCTTCAGCATCTAAAATTTTTACATCAACATCAACTAGATCCTTTTGATGAATAATTTTTTCACCATACTTCTCCCTAATCTCATTACTAAGCCTAGTAGGGTGAATTGAAAACATCTTTTCTTCAAAAATACCCCTATTCCATATACGCCTATAAAGTTCTTCAGCTTCCTTAACCGTTAAAGGGTAAAGTTTAGCTTTATCATTACACCAATCTCTAAGTAGTTTTCCAGTGAATTTTGACAAGCCTGAAGAAGAATCTTCATACATATCAAGTACAGCTTCTTTAACTTTTAAGCTATTTTCTAAACCATAAACTGTTATATCAATATCTGAGAAATCTGGGTTATGAATTTTAAGTAAAATAGAGCCAGTAATACCAAAAAACTTTGTAGGAACACCACTAACCTCAGATAATTTTAAAATAAATTTTAGAGCTTTATTTTCTAAGTAATCTAGCTTTTTGTCTTGAGCAATAATTTCTGAAACTCTTTCCTCAGGACGTAAATGAAGTTTAATACTACTTAAAGGTACACCTGAAAATTTAGAGCCATAAGTTTTATTGTCATAAATAATGTATTTTGGATAATTCTTTTCAAGATAAGTTAATGTTTTTTCAATGTTCGGTATAGTGTAAAAGGCTAAAATTCTTTCATAGCCACCCTTCAAATTATTTCTTGGAATATATTTTAGGTATGAGATAACTCTACCAGGAGGATGAACATATCCTACCACACAGAAAAATAAGTTTTCAATAGTTTGAATATAATCTCTATCCTTAAACTCGCCCTCAAACCTTAACATAAAAAAGAAACCCCAAAAAGGTACTCAATCTTTTGGATAAAAAAGGTCACCTTTTCCTCCAATGATAACTCTGAAATATTCACCTTCAGCAGATAAAACCTTTTCAAGCTTGCCTTTAATATAAACTCTCTCAAATCTTTTAGCTTGCTCACAAAATCTACCCCTAAAGGATACTACTTCTCTTATCATGTCAGAATTTTTAAAGGTTCCATTAACAACTAAAACATTCTCCAACTTATATTTTGCCGGGGTAAATATAGCTTCACTATCATCAACAACATCAGCTTCAAGTTCAATTTGACCTACATACTTGTAATACTTCTTACCATATTTTTCATCTTCTTCCCAGATGTTTTTAACAAACCTGATAAAGTATTCCCTTTGATTAAAAAAGCCTTGAAGAAGCTTCCTTGATTCAATTTTAACAAATCTCTCAAAAGGTAAAGGAGTATCCTTAACTCTAGACATATAAAGCTTCTTAAGCTGATCCTTTCTATACGGTGTTATTAAACCTTCATTTGAAAGCTTTTTAAGAGCATTATATACAACTTTACATTCTTCTACACCATAAACAATCAGATCTATATCTGAATCTTCCTTGTGTAGACCAACCATAACTGACCCTGAAATACCTAAACTTGATAAAGGAATAGAAGCAGATTCACAAATTAGCTTTGCAAAATCAATGGAATCTTTTTCAACACTGTTAAGATTGTTCTTAGTCAAAAGTAATTGTAGAAATTTTTGGGGAGAGTAAAGCCTTTTAATTCTGGTTTTTGGCACTTCAGCTAAAGTATCGTTAAAAATGGGGTCGAATCTTAAGTATTCAGGAAATTTTCCCCTTAAAAAGGAAATTGAGTCTGTTAATGATGAAAGTTTTTTGTAGCCTTTTCTTTCACCGTTTGGAATATACTTAGGGTAGGCTATAACATGAGTTGGTGGGTGAATATTTCCTTTTACAGCAAAGATAATACCTTCTAAACTTTCAAGATAATCACCTTCCCTTGGAGAAACCTCTAGGCTCAATTTTTCTCTACCCCTCTCTGCTTCACATCTTTTTAAGATTTACTAGCTTATTGACTTATTGGAAAAGTTTCTATTAACATCGATTCTTTTGTTCTTTCATAAAGCTTAAAGCTAGGAAAACACTCTTTTATGTGGTAACTACATTTGAGATTTGAGAGGAAAATTTTAACTATATTTTCCATTTTAGCTGTTATCCTAGTAGCTGGGTACTTATTTATTCAACCTCAAACATATCCTGTTAAAGCTGTGGAAGAAGAAGAAATCGAAGAGGAAACCTTAACTGTTACTGGTATTGGTTTTGCTAAAAGTATGCCTAGCATTGTTAAGATTAGATTTTCTGTTGTTACAGAGGATATAAGTGTTGAAGATGCTGTAAGAAGAAATGCTGAAAAAATGTGCAATGCTATTGAAGCTTTAAGTAACTTAGGTATAGCTAAAGATGAAATTGTAACATCTGCATACAGTATAACACCGGTTTACAAATATGACCATGATAAGGTAAGTACTCTTGTAGGATACAGAGTTACAAACACTATTGTGGTAACAACAGAAAAGTTAAACCTTACAGGGAAAATAATTGATAAAGCTATTGAAGCAGGATTAAACAAGGTTGATTATGTAACATTTACAGTTTCAGATGAAGAATTAAGTATGCTTAAACTTGAAGCATTAAAGAAAGCTGTAAAGGATGCAGAAGTTAAAAGTAAGGTTGTTGCCGATGAATTGAATGTTCAAATTGTTAAAGTTAAAACTGTTAACCTAGATTTTTACCCATCAAAACCATCGTTTGATATTAAAATGATAGGTGGGGAATACGTTGAAACACCCGTATTACCAGGGGAAGTTACTGTAACTGCATATGTTCGCATAGTTTACATTTTAAGCTCATAACCAACAAATATTTTTACTCCTTCTAAATGATTAATTTTCAAGGATTATTGAGCAGAAAAGGAGCTATCATTCTAGCTGGTGGTAGTGGGGTTAGGCTTAAAAGAAGAATTCCAAAACCACTCATAAAACTCTATGGTAAAACTCTTGTTGAACATGTTTTAGAGAAAGTTTTAAAAGTTTCAGAAAATGTGGTTATTGTCATTGGTAAAGAGGAAGACAAAAGGATTTTTAGAAAAATCATCTCAGATCGTATACCAATACTTGTTGACGAAATTAGAAATATTGGACCTTTAGCTGGAATGTTAACGGGTATGCGAAAAATTGAAGCTAATTATGTTTTAACTGTTTCATCAGATACTCCATTTATTAACCCTAAAATTTTAGGATATCTTTTTAAGAAAGCTAAGAATTCAATAGATGCAGTTATTCCTATTTGGCCTAATAAGTTTAAGGAGCCTCTTCAAGCAGTATATAAGAAGGATTCAGTAATTAGAGTGCTGGAGGAAAATATTAAAAGCGGAGATTTCTCAGTTTTAAGTTTAGTTAGAAAATTAAAAAATGTTTTATATATTCCTGTTGAGGAGCTTAAAATTTTCGACCCTAAGCTAACTACATTTTTTAACGTAAATACGGCTAGAGATTTATTGTTGGCTAGAAAACTTATAAGTTATACTCATTCAGGGTAAAAAGTGTAGGTAGAATTTTTTTGGTAAAGAAGGTAATCATGGTGGTTTAAATGGGTAAGTCCCCTAAGGTTTTATACTTTAAGGAGAACCATGTAGTGACAATAGTAATTAATAGACCTGAAGTTTTGAATTGTATCGACCCTGAAACAGATGCTCTTCTAGCCGATGCTTGGCTTAAATTTAGAGATGATGAAAATGCATACGTGGCTATAATAACTGGAGCTGGAGAAAAGTCGTTTTGCACAGGGGCAGATTTAAAAAGCTGGCCTAACTATTTAAAAAATCGGAATGTAGGTTTTCTCAGAAAACGTGCATATTATGGTCCTGGTTTTGGGGGTATAACTAGAGGTATTGAAATTTTTAAGCCTATAATTGCAGCTATTAATGGTATGTGTTATGCTGGAGGATTAGAAATTGCCCTTGCAGCAGATATAAGGTTAGCTGCAGAACATGCAAAGTTTGGTGTTTTGAATAGAAGATGGAACGTAGGGCTGGGAGATGGTGGAACACAAAGACTTCCAAGAATTATTGGATTAGGAAGAGCTTTAGAACTTATTCTCACCGGGAGAGAGATTGATGCTTATGAAGCTTATAGGATAGGCTTAGTAAATGAGGTTTTACCGCGAGATAAGCTTATGACTAGAGCTAAAGAGATTGCAAAAATTATATGTAAATACCCTCAAGGCTCTATAAGAACAGATAAAGAAGCAGTAATTAGAGGGATAGGTAGAAGTTTAGAGGAGGGTTTAAGAATAGAAAATATGCTTTTTAATACGCTACTCTTAACTCGTGACTTTTATGAGGGGCCTAAGGCATTTGCAGAAAAACGTAAACCTAAGTATACAAATGAAAAAGAAAAAATAGGGGAGTTAATTTCGTATTATTCTTCCGAAGATTAAATCCCCTTTTTAGATTTTAACAGTTGAAGACCTATTATTCACCACAACATTGTTATTGATAGACGAATTTTCGCTGATTCCTCTGAAGAATATTGTATTTACAGCTGTCGAAGTAAATCTATATGCATCAAGCATTTGATTCAGCCACTTTATACCTCTATCAGTAATCTCATAAAATCTTCTTCTATTTTTTTCATAGCTTTTTACGAACCCTCTTCTTTCCATGGAGTAAAGAATAGGATAAACAACACCAGGACTTAGTAGCACATGTAGTTTTTCGTAGATCTCGGCTATAATGTCATACCCCCATGAAGCTTTTTCCGTGAGAATGGTAGCGATGATCATATCAAGGAAGGATTTAACACACCTTTTTCTGATCTCCCTTAAAAAACCTCTATCGCTAAACATCAACTATAACCTCCACCTAGTTAGAGCCCTCCATCTTTTTGATGAATCTAAACACCTTGTAGAGTTCACCAGTAGGGCTTTGTTTCCACTCACCAACGAATTTGCCACCAAACTCCTTCTCGATTTTCTCTCTAACTCTTACAAGCCTCCTATAAAGAGCATTATACTTTTTCTCATCAGAACCATGAGAACTGAAACGCCTTCCAAAAAAGTGTTCTTGGATTTCAAATATATCATGTTCAAAATTTGGTTTAGAAGTGATATACTTAATTAAGACTTCTTGAGAAGGAATCTTTTTCTTTAAGCTAAGTTCATCTTTATCCTCCTCATACTTAACTTCACTAACATAACCTTTTGTAAAAAGTTCTGAAAGAATTCTATTTATTTCGTCAACATCGCCTTCACATTCTACATCAACACCTTTAACCTTAAATCTCAGTTTAACCAATTTTTCCACGAAGTTACTATATGCAGACGTTGTATATAGGTTGTTCATCGGGCTCCTTTAGATGATTGAATGTACGTTGTATATAAGACTTATGTCAAATCTCGAAAGATATTTTAACAAAAATTTGTAAAAATTTGCTTAAAATTATGATTATATTAACCAATTTTTAACTAGCTGTTGATTAGACGTTGGACATACATCGATAAAGTAGACAACAAACTGAGGCAATATTCCTCTTTCTTCTGTGGAGTAGTTTATCCGTCTCCCTAGCCATATATTTTACATTAAAGTTACTAAGATTACGTTCTATATGCCTAAAGGGTGAAGAAATATAAGTTTTTAGTTTTTTAGGTTTATAGTGGGATAAGGAAGATTAAGATGGAGTTTTATGGTTATATTGGAAAGGTTTTAAGGGTAAACCTTACAAAAGGAAGCATTAAGGCTGAAGCATTAAACCCTAAAATAATTTACAACTTTCTTGGTGGGAGAGGTTATGCAGCAAAGATTCTTTATGATGAACTTAAACCAAACATTCCACCATTGAGTGAAGAAAATAAGATAATTTTTATGACTGGCCCCCTCACAGGAACAGAGTTTCCAGGGTCTGGTAGAATTTCCATAAGCGCAAAATCTCCCCTAACAGGAACAATTTTTGATTCCTCTATGGGAGGATCTTTTGGAGCATACCTTAAAAAGTCTGGATATGATGGAATCATTATTGAGGGGGCTGCTAAAAATCCTACATATATTCTTATTGATAATGGGGAAGTATCCATAGAAGATGCATCCAGTTTTTGGGGTATGTATACATCCACTACCGAGGAAAAACTCAGAAGTCAACATGGAGTTTGCGGGGTTGCATGTATTGGTCCTGCTGGTGAAAATCTTGTTTACCTTGCAAATATAATGTCTGAGGGGCGTACAGCTGGTAGAGGTGGTTTAGGTGCTGTTATGGGTTCTAAAAATCTTAAAGCTTTAGTTGTTAAAGGAGGAAAAAGAATAAAAATTTTTGATGAAAAAGCATATCGTACCATTTTAAAGAAGATCAAATTTATAATTGAAAATGACCCCTTCACAGGTTTTGATGGAACTCTTTCAAAGTTTGGTACAGCAGGAATTGTTCATAGAATTAGGAGCGCAGGAATCTTACCTACAGATGATTTTTCAGGTAGAATGTTGAGCTTTGAGGAAGCTGACAAGTTTTCCGGTGAAAGTATCAGGGAGAAATTTTATTTTGGTAGGAGGGGATGTTACCTATGTCCAACTGCTTGTGGAAGAAGAATTAAAGTTAGAAATACCATTGCTAAGGGTCCAGAGTACGAATCCATAATTATGCTTGGGCCAAACTCAGGATTTTATGATTATGAGGAGATAGTTAAGCTTGCTTTGGAATGCGATAAGCTTGGTTTAGATACTATCTCTACTGGAAATATTCTAGGTTATGCTAGGCAGGTGGGCATTATTTCAACACTTAAAGATTCATTAAAACTAATTGAAGAAATAGCCTATAATAAATCGGTATTCTCTAAGGGTGTAAAAAATGCAGCAAAAATTTTCGGTAGAGAAGCTGCTGAGGTTAAGGGGCTGGAAATTCCAGCATATGATCCTAGGGGAGCTTTAGGTATAGCTTTAGCTTACGCAACATCTAATAGAGGAGGATGCCATCTTAGGGCATATACTATTGCACCTGAAATTTTAAGCAATCCTGTTTATGTTGACCCAGCCACCGAGGTAGGAAAAGCGGAAATTGTGAAAAGGATGCAGGATGTTTTTGCTGTTTATGATAGTGCTATCATATGTAAGTATCACGGCTTATCCCTATTCACCAGCTTAAAGTTTGAGATTGAAGATTTAGCAAAAATTTTAACAAGCTTAACAGGATTTAGGTTTACAAGCAGTATTCTTCACGAAATTGGGGAAAGAATATACAGTGTAGAGAGGCTTTTTAACGTTAGGGAAGGGTTTACTGTTAAGGATGATAGATTACCTGGAAGATTTAGTTTAAATTTAAACAAACTTTTAACAGAGTATTATAACTTAAGAGGATGGATTGAGGGTAAACCTCAACTTCCCCTAAGTCTACGCGAGGTTGAATATGCTGGAAGAGAAGAATTAACTATTACTCCCCTTATGAAGCTTAAACCCCCACAAATTCAAGTTGCATTAGATATGGATGCTGACCTAGATACTATTGTAAAAGTTGCACAGCAATCTTACCTTGCTGGTGCAAGAATAATTGAAGCAGGAACACCTGCAATTAAAAGACATGGAGTTGACAGACTTATACCTGCCTTAAGGAAGGTTGCACCTGAAGCTTTAATAGTTGCTGATATGAAGATTGCTGATGCAGGTAAACTAGAGGCTAGGATAGCTTTAAGGGCAGGGGCTGATATTGTTGCTGTTTTAGGAATTGGAGGAATTGAGAAAATTAAAGAAGCTTTAGGAGAAGCTATCAGAAATGATTGTGCAATTTTAATAGATTTAATAGATTGTGAAGACCCCATTAACAGGGTTGAAGAGCTTATTAAAGTTTTAAAAGGAAAGGAGGATTGGGTTATCTTCTGTCTTCATAGAGGAATAAGTGAACAAATGAGAAGTAGAGGAATATATAATCAGAAAATCTTAATTTCAGAGTTTAGAAGAAAAATTAAAGGTTTTACGATGGCTATAGCTGGAGGAATAAGGGAAGGGACAGCTGGAGAAATAGCCTCAAATGGTGTTGAAATTATAATTGTTGGAAGTGCAATTTACAATTCAGTAAATCCTATGGAAACAACAAAACGTTTCCTAGATGAAGTTAGAAAGACGTATAGAAAAATCGATTAAAGTAGGATGAAGCTTCTTACAAGAAGCTTTTATGCTAGAGATACACTTACTGTTGCAAAAGCTTTACTTGGGAAGCTTCTTGTAAGAAGATTAGGTAAAAAACTACTTATCGGTAAAATTGTTGAAGTTGAAGCTTATAAAGGATTTGAAGATCCTGCAAGCCATGCATATAAAGGTAAAACTTTTAGAAATAAGGTTATGTTTGGTAGAGCAGGACACGCATACATTTACTTTACCTATGGAAACCATTATCTTTTGAATGTTACAACAGAAAAAATTGGAGTGCCAGGAGCTGTCTTAATAAGAGCCTTAGAGCCTTTAGCTGGAATAGAGACTATGCTAAAGCTTAGGGGTATAAATGATACTAAAAATCTTACTAATGGGCCTGGTAAACTTACTAAAGCATTAAATGTTACAGGAGAATTAAATGGTTTAGATTTAACAAAAGGAGATAAGCTTTTTATTTGTAAACCTAAAAACAAGGAAAAGTTTGAGAGAGAGTGTAGCAGGAGAATAGGTATAAAGGTTGGTTTAGATAAGCTCTGGAGATTTTACATTAAAGATAATCCTTATGTTTCGAGAAAATAAAACTTAAAATAGGAGTCAATTTTTCTTTAGGGTTTAGATTTGGTTAATTTAAGCTTAAAAGAAATTCCTAGAATCCTCCTAGGTACTTCACCTTTTATTGGTGCTGGTCAATTTGGTTTAAGAGCTCTAAAATATTATGAAAATTTTTATCTTAACCCTTCAAATATCAAAAAAATTGTTAAAAAAAGTTTTGAAGCTGGAATTAAGGGTATTCAGCTTCTACCATTTAAACCAGTTATTAATGCTGTTAGTGAACTTTTAGAGGAAGGGTTAAACCTTAAAGTCCTTAGCACTATTACATCGAAAGGTTTTAAAGAGAACTTAGAAGAGATTGAAAAATTAAATCCAATAGCTATTCTGCTGCATGCCGAAATAGCGGATAGATGTAATGAGGCTATTTTAAAAGATTTATTTAGAAGAGTTCGGCTTAAAGGATATCTAACCGGTTTTGCAACTCACCAGCCATTAAAAACTCTAAGCTGGATTAAAGATACAAACCTAGAGTACGATATAGTGATGACACCACTAAATTTTACTGGAGAATTTATAGATGGAAAACTTGAAGATTTAATTGAGATTTTAAAGAGGCTGGGTAAATTTATAATTGCAAAAAAGGTTTTAGCTGCTGGAAAACTAAAGCCAAAGGAGGCTTTAGAGTACATTGCTAAACTTAATTTTATAAATGCTGTAGCTTTAGGAGTGGTATCAGAGAAGGAAATTAAGGAAACTTTAATGCTGGCCAAGAAACTTCTTGGTGAACATTAACCTATAGCTTCCTTCCCAACTATTCCAATAAGAAGATTCCATTCTTCACGAGTTCTTGCAAAAACTCCGCAATTCCCAATTTTAACATTTTTTAAGCCAATATCTTTTACAGCTAGATAAGTTTTAACTATTTCCATTAAGGTTGGTGGACGAGTGTTTTTTAGCTTATAAGCTGGGAAAAAAGCTAGAATTGTAAAGGGTATTTCAGGTTTAACTTCATAAATAATCTTTGCAATCTTAGTAATTTGGTCTATTTCAACCCATCCAGGAATGTATAGGGATAAAACTTCAAGAATAAAACCTCTATCAACAATCCATTCTGGTGTTTTAAGTATCCATTTATTTGTTGTTCCACAAAGCTTCCTGTAGACATTTTCATCATACGCTTTTATATCAAGCCAAAATGAATCTAAACCTGAGCTAGCTAGTAAATCAAGGTTTTCTGGTGTAAGTCCGTAACCATTAGTTTCAAGTAAAACCCAAATATTTTCTCCACATACTTTTTTAATTTTTTCTGTTGCTTGAGCATAAAAATCAGCTTGACAAACAACATCTCCACCAGTAAAAGCTACAATATTTCTTGCAGGCCCATAACCCTGAGGACTAAGGACAACCTGCTCTGGCTTAAGTTTTCTTGGACAAAAATCACCTCTAACACCCCTTGTTACACATAAACCACAATGATAGCATAAATCTGTTGCATGAAACATGGTTGCTCTTTCTCGTGGTTCCCAAACAGTAATAATCTCAGTATAATCAGCAACCATTTTAGCTATCTCATCAGTTGACATCCAAAATCCATTATACCGCTGAGAAAAATCCCATGAATGACATTTTAAACAGCTATGGTTACAACCACTCTGATAAATACTAAAATAATCTTCAGGTCTAGATAGGTGGGCAGATTTTATTAACCTAAACCATAGATTATTCTCTTTTCTTAAGGTTGATAAACATGCAGGTTTATATGACCCATCAGGCATTTCGGTAAGACAACTTCCAGGGTAAAATCCATGTTTAACCATTTTACAGTAAGTCTTCTCCAACCTAACTTAAACATAAATTTTAGGGAGAAAAAATTTTACGTTTAAAACTCTTGTATAGTTTTAGTCGAATAGAAGATTGGTGAAAAGTAGCATGGTTCTAGAGTTAAAGGGTTTATGTGAAAAATGTATCAATAATAAATGTAGAAAATGGATTCTCAGAAATATGGACGGTATAGATGGAGAACTTATAGTTCATAAATGTGAATTTTACGTAGCGGAGAATAGCAAAAAATAAATGTTCAATTGGTGTTAAAAATTTGTTTTTAAGAGATTATGCTATTATCGTTAAAAACCTTCGCGGAGTAATTCTTGCAAACTTAGAGGAAGCAAACATTGAAAATTGTTTAACATGGCTTCAAAAACGTTTTAAGTATAGAGACCTTGCAATTCCTCCATCACTTACAAATATCAAAAATTTTAAAGGTTTAAGAAAACCTATAAAACTTTTTTATCCAACTGAAGAACTAAAAATATTGGTGGACATACTGGTTGAGGAGTTTAATCTATCCTCAAGTATTTTTGAAGCTATAATTTTAGCTTCAGCGTATGTTAGCCCAATAATGGCTGTTGGAAACTGGGCAAAAGAAAATTTAGAGAAATTTGCTGTAGAAAAGGTTTTATCCAATGTTTCCCTGGACAATAAAAGTTGGAAACTTCATTTTCGTATAGCTGATTACTCTGTTTTAGATGCATATAAATGGTTTACAAACCATTCTAAAAAACTTTGGAGTAAAAAATTAGATGCCCAAAAGTTTAAAGAAGAGAGAATTAAGAAGGTAAAAAATGATTCTAAACGTTATTGGAGACTTAGTAAAGGTGAAGAAAAAACAAAACCACTAATTTTATACTTAGATTTGGCTCAAGCTATTGTTGATAGGCCTAAACTTTTAGGAAAAATTAGGAAAATATTGAATTATAATGATGTTTTAACAGGTTTATCTATGGAAACAGCTGTGCTTATACCTTAAAATAAGTTAAAGCTTAACTTAGCCAATTTTAATACTTTTTAAGGTGGAAGTTTTTGATTTTAAGTCTTTCAAACTGGCCTTTTTTCCATTACCCCTTACATGAGAGCATCAAAAAGGTTAAAGATTTTAACTTGGAGAATATGGAGTTTAACATGAGATGTGTTGAAGGCAAAGCTTTGGAAAGTTTGGATAAAGTTAGAGAGATTGTTAAAACTTATGGTATAAATTGCCTTTCAGTTCATAGTATCGTTATCTATGCTGAAAGCGAGAAACATGTTAGAGAAGTTATCCAAGGTGTTAAACTTTCACTGGATTATGCATCTAAGTTATCTTCAGAAATTCTTGTAATCCATTCAAATGTTTCAAGAAGCGTAGAAGAAAGGTTAAGGAAAAGAATTTTGGTTGAAGTTTTCTCGTATCTTAAAGACTACGCCGAAAGCTTAAATGTAAAATTAGCTTTAGAAAATTCTGCACCTTATAGTAAAGGTTACGGAAGAACTGTTGATGAAGTTGAAGAAATATTGAATATTATAGGGGAAGATAAAATCTTTTTAACACTAGACTATGCCCATAGTCAAGCAGTAGGTCAAACAAAGAATTTTCTGAAAAAATTCTCCCAAAAAATAGTTAATGTTCATTTAAGCATGTTTAAACACTCAGTAATAGAAAAGGAAAATATGCTAGAACTAAAAAAGTTTCTTCTTCAGCTTAAAAAGCTAGGTTATCAAGGACCATTAACTATTGAAGTAAACCCAAGATATGGAGATGAAGGTGTAAGGAAAACCGTTTATCATGTTAAGCAGTTAGTAGAAGAAATTTAGCGCATTTTTGCTACTTCAATAAATGTCCTCCTACGAACTTTTTTAAAGCTTAAATCATTTTGTTTAACAATTTAATTAAGGCTTTAAAAGGAAACAGCAGAGAAGTTTTAGAATTGTGGAGGAAATGAAAAAGATTTTTTCAAATGTTAAGGTGCTTTATGGTGAGGAATTTAAGCTCATTAAAGATTGCTACATTGTGGTGAATGAAGATGGTAAAATTGCTGAAATAGGGCATGGAAGTTTTACAGGTAGTAATGTTATTAATTGTAAGGGGTTACTTGTTATTCCAAGCTTTATTAATGCCCATCTACATCTTGGAGATTCGTTTGCAAAAGAGAGAGGATATGGTATTGAATTCACAAAAATTGTAAAGCCTCCAGATGGCTTAAAACATAAACTTCTTAAAAAGGAAAAAAGTAGGACCATTGTTAAAGCTATAAAAGCAACTTTAAAAGATATGTTAGCTTCAGGAATAACAATTTTTGCAGATTTTAGGGAAAATGGGATTAGGGGAGTGAATATCTTAAGAAAAGCCCTAGAAAATTTTAAGATTTACTCCTTAATCTTCGGCAGACCTTCCACCTACATGGATGAAGAAACTCTTAAAGAAAATTTGAAACCCTTATCCAGAAAAATCTTAAAAGAAGTTGTTAAACTTTTAGAGGTTGCTGATGGTATAGGGTTAAGTAGCCCAAATGAATATACTGACAAAGCTTTAATGCAGATTTCAAGCATCTTTAAAGGCAGGAAGCTTATAGCAACTCATGCTGCAGAGTATTCAGAGTCTAATAAGATTTCCTTTGAAAGGTCAGGTTATAGTGAAGTTTACAGGGCTTTAAAAATTCTTAAAGCAGATATTTTAATTCACTTAACCTATGCATCAGAAGAAGATTTAGAAATGGTTAAAGATGAGAAAATTAGTGTTGTTGTATGTCCAAGAGCTAGCAGTATACTTGGTGTAGGTTTTCCATCCGTAAAAAAGCTTATGGAGATGGGTGTGAATGTTGCTTTAGGTTCCGATAATGTTATGGTTAACCAGCCTGACATGTTTAGGGAAATGGATTACATCTTAAGATTTACAAATGCCCTAGAAAAAAAACCGTTAACCTTAAAACCTGAAGAAGTTTTTAGGATGCCAACAATTAATGCTGCTAAGGTTTTCAGATTGGAAGATAAATTTGGTTCAATTGAAGAAGGAAAAATTGCAAACCTAGTTTTTATTAACCCAAGAGATTTAAACCTTCAATATACAGATAAGCTTTTAACAACCCTTATTCTTAGAGGAAGAGTTGAAAACATTAAACTCGTAACATATTATGGTGAAACCGTTTTTCAAAGAGAAAAAGTTTCTTAAATTTGCTTTTCCCGTATTTTCTCTGTTTACTTCCCTTTCCAAACAGGTTGTCTTTTTTCAAGGAATGCTGTTACACCTTCTTTTGCATCTTCAGAACTTATATGGGTTGCAAGCATTTCTCCAGCCATAGCCAAAGCTTTAAAGTATTCCATATCAAGACAACGATAAACAGCTGATTTAAGCGACCTAAGAGCTGCCGCACTTTTACTTAAAAGTTTGTCAATATACTCTTTTGTAGCTTCTTCTAGCTTTTCATGAGGTACAACCTTATTAACTAAGCCTATTCTTTCAGCTTCCTTAGCTGGAATCATATCTCCGAAATACATTAACTCTAAAGCTTTTCTAAGCCCAATTAAGCGTGGAAGCTGAGCTACAGCGATACCTGGAAAAACTCCAACATTTATTTCCGGTAAACCAAACATAGCTTTTTCTGAGGCAATTATAAGGTCTGCAGAACATGCAAGTTCGCATCCTCCTCCAAGAGCTAAACCATTTACTGAGGCTATTGTAGGTTTACCTGAGTAGTAAAGAATGCGGATTACATCATAGAAGCCGTAAAATTCACTTGAAACTCGAAATTCATACGGTGTTTTACCCTTAATATCTCCTATATCAAATCCAGCTGAAAAAGCCCTGTCACCAGCTCCAGTAATAACTATAACTCTAATATCCTCATCATCACGAGCATCCTGCAAAGCTAAGCAAAGTTCCTTAAGAGTTTTAACACTTAGTGCATTTAGAACTCGCGGCCTGTTTAATGTTATTTTTGCAACTTTATCTTTTTTTTCGTAGATTATGTTCTCAAAACTTAAGCTCAATAGGTTTCACCTCAACATAATAGTACATTAATATTATAGTTCTCTAAACTTTAAAATATCTTAGGGTTAACCTTGACTATTCAGAAGGAAAAACCATATGTAATTTTAAATGCAGCTATGACTTTAGATGGTAAAATTGCGACAAAAACTCGTGATTCTGAAATTTCAAGTTTAGAAGATTGGGATAGAGTTTATAGACTTAGATCTGAGGTTGATGCATTAATGATAGGTATAAACACCCTACTTACTGATAATCCTAAAATAAGCTTAAAGTATCCTAGAAAAAAACCGCTTATAAAAGTTGTTGTTGACAGTTTGGCTAGAACACCTGAGAATGCGAAAATTCTTCAAAATAAGGATGGAAGCATAATTGTTATTGCTGTTACTGAGAACGCTTCAAAAGATAAAGTTGAAAAACTTAGAAAAGCTGGAGCTGAAATTATTTTTGCTGGTTCTGGTAAAAAAGTTGACCTTAAACATCTTCTTAGAAGCTTATGGAATATGGGGGTAAGAAGTGTTATGGTGGAGGGTGGTGGAACATTAAACTGGAGTTTAATAAGTGAAGGATTGGTTGATGAAGTTAGAGTTTCAATAGCACCTATTATTGTTGGAGGTAAAGATTCTTTAACCCTTGTTGAGGGAGAAGGATATGATAAAGTTAAAGATGGATTTAAGCTTAAGCTCACAAATATTGAAGTAGTTGGTGGCGATGTTGTATTAACCTATAAAAGGATAGTGGAAGGGTAACAATCATTGTCTGCTATTAGCAACGGAGGAAACAGCACAAGCTCTTATATGAAGAGATTAAATGGCTCTTTAATTTTAAATCTAGATATAATTAAGCATACCTTTCTAGCTAAAGACTTAAGTGAAGTTTTAAGAGGGGTTAATGATAACCTTAAGGAGGTTCTAGTTAAGAGACTTGAAGGCCACCATCTAAGGGTTGATGAATGTTATCTGCTTAAGGATATTACATTTAAAGATTTACCAGCGCTTTTAATGGCTGCATTTTTCTTAAGAATTAAGAAGAAAGGTAGAAGGTTAAGTTTTTCAAAGAAGGTTTTCATACCTTTAACTAATCTCTGCAGAAACTATTGTAGATATTGTGAATTTAGGAAGGACCCTTGGAGTGGCGGGAGGTTTTTAAAACCTAACGAAGTTTTAGAAATTGCAAAGTTGGGGGAAAGGTATGGTTGCCATGAAGCACTTTTTACTCTTGGAGAGAAACCTGAGGAAAAATATGTTGAGGCAAGAAGACAATTGGCATCAATGGGATATAAGAATACTATTGAATATTTGAGAGATATGTGTGAGCTAGTTTTATCTAAGACTAATCTTTTTCCGCACAGTAACCCTGGAATTCTAGAAAAGGATGAGTTAAAAATTTTAAGGGAGGTTAATGTTAGCATGGGTTTAATGCTTGAAAATATTAGTATGAGACTTTGCGGAAAAGGTGGGCCTCATGAATTTAGTCCAGGGAAAAATCCTAAATTACGATTAAGAGTTTTAGAGGAGGCTGGTAAGCTTAAAATAGCATTTACGACAGGTGTTCTTCTCGGTATTGGTGAAAACTGGAAAGAGTTTATTGATTCTCTTCTGGTTTTAAGAGAAATTTATAGGAAATTTAAACATATTCAGGAGGTCATTATTCAGCCATTTATAGCTAAGATTGGAACACCTATGGAAAAATATCCGCAACCGTCAATATTAGACCTTATTAAGGCTATAGCTATTTCAAGGATAATTCTTGATGATGAAATAAATATTCAAACACCACCAAACCTTCCAGAAAAACAGGCACTAAGTATTCTACCATTTTGCGGGATAAATGATTGGGGAGGGATTTCTCCTGTAACATTAGACTATGTTAATCCTGAAAAACCTTGGCCTAAAATTTGTGACCTTAAAAATTTAAGCTTTGGTTGTGGATTTGTTTTAAGAGAACGTCTGCCAATCTACCCGGAATATGTTACGGAGAAATCTGAGTTTATTCCGGAGAATATTAAAAGCAGAGTTTTAAGTGTAGTTGATGAGGAAGGCTACGTGAGAGGAGATGATAACCTAGTTGGATAAGTTTAAGGAAGAGTTTTTTAAAAGTTTAGATCCTGATGTTTCAAGCATTCTTGGTAAGGCTTTAGATGGAAAAAAAATTTCTCAGGAAGAAGCCTTTAAGCTTTTTACAGTTAAAGGCTTAAACTTTAATGCACTAATCTTAGTAGCAGATTGGTTAAGGTTTAAAAGAGTAGGAGATACTGTAACTTTTGTTTGCAATAGAAATATTAACTTTACAAATGTATGTCAGGTTAGATGTGAATTTTGTGCTTTTAGTAGAGATTCAAATTCACCTGAAGCATACCTTTTAAAGCCTAGGGATGTTGCAGTTAAGGCAAAGGAGGCATGGCTTAAAGGAGCAACAGAAGTTTGTATCCAAGGAGGAATAAATCCAATTTTAGATTTAACCTACTATGAGGAAATTTTAAGAGAAATTAAAAAAGAAACACCTAAAATTCATATTCACGCATTTTCACCAATGGAAATTGCTTATATGAGTTGGAAAAGTGGATTAAAGTTTGAAGAGGTTTTAGTTAGGCTTAAAGAAGCAGGACTTGACAGCATGCCTGGAACAGCAGCAGAAATTCTTGTTGATGAGGTTAGAAAAAGAATTTGCCCAAGAAAAATTGGAAGCCAAGAATGGGTTAAAATTATAAAGACTGCTCATAGACTTGGGATACCTACAACAGCAACAATAATGTATGGACATATAGAAAGGTTAGAAGACCTAGTTACACACCTAAAAATTTTAAGAGATATTCAAGAAGAAACTAGAGGGTTTACAGAATTTATCCCTTTAACATTTATTCATTGGAAAACTCCTCTTTACCTTAAAGGTAAAGTTAAGGCTGGAGCAACAGGTGTAGAAGACCTTAAAGTATATGCTATTTCAAGATTGTTTTTTAACGGGGTAATAGATAATATTCAAGTTTCATGGGTTAAACTTGGAGCTAAATTTGCTCAAATAGCTTTAACTGCAGGTGCAAACGACTTTGGTGGAACATTAATGGAGGAGAATATTTCAAGAAGTGCAGGTGCAACTGCAGGCGAAAATATGCCTATGGATGAAATTATCAGGTTAATAAGAAATTTAGGAAGAGTACCAGCTCAAAGAACAACAACCTATAAAATACTGAGAAAATTTTAGGTTTGCTCTTTTCTTTTTTTCCTTTCTAAAAATTCTTTAAGAATTTTTAAATGTTCTTCAGATTTTAGACATAAACTTTGAACAGCAGATTCAAGATTTAGAGTAGATTTTAAGTCTAAGTTAACCCCCATGTTTAAAAACATTTTAGCCAGACTTAAAGCTTTTCCTGGATTTTTAACTAATTTTTCTACTAATTCCTGAGTTGTTACTTTATCTAAGGCGTTTTTTACTCTAGGCCTATTAATAATTATTTTTGCAACAGCACCATCTTTTTAAAATTATATTTTTAAACATAAAAATCCACCATGAGAATAGTATGCTAAGTTTAGGTTTAAATTAGTTTAGGATAAATACAAAGAAAAATTTCTTCTGCTTTAAGGAGTTAATGTTTTATACTTACTTTAAGTCATAATTATCTATGTAGTTAAATTTAAGTGGTGATGAGAAATTGGTTAGTGATAAAGTTTTAGGTGCTTTAATGCTTGCTGGGGGGATTATAATACTTATCGTCTATGCATGGGCCTTATTTTTCGCTGGCGAAGTGGCATGGTGGTATGCTATAAGCATTGTTGCAATTGTTGCTGTCGGAGCAGTTTGTATAATAATTGCTTGGGTTGGTTATACATTACTTACCACACCAGCACCAAGTCCGGTAACACTTGAACCTGAAACTGAAACTGGTGAAGTTAAAGAAGAAAAAGGTGAAGAAGCGAAATAAGGAGTTAAAGCTTTTCAACAAAGCTTATATTGTTTCTTTTTGAAACAAAAATTTTTGTTGAAGCTTCCTTTGCAAGCTCTTCTGAATGGGTAACAGCAAGAATTTGCCTAACCATTTTTAGGTTTGATATAGCTTTAGCTAAAGCCTCAATGCTTCTATCCTCTGTACCTAAAGCTTCTGTTGGTTCATCAAGAATAAGTAGTTCAAAACTTTGGCCAGTTTTAGCCTCCATTATAAGTCTTCCAAGACCAACCCTATAAGCTAGGGCAAGCCACGTTCTTTCTCCACCAGAAATTTGATTTACATTTCTCTTAAAACCAGACTCATCAATAAGGATTGGAGTGTATTCATCGTCAATTTCAACATAAAAGCTTCTTTCAGATTCTGATGTTAAACTATCCATAACTGATTGTACTGTTTCTCTTAAACCATCAATGTAAACTTCCCTAAGTAGAGGCACAACCTCTTTATAAGAAAATCTCAGTAAGTCAATAATTTTACAGACCTTATCAGCTAAATTTTTTTGCTTAATTTTTTCTCTAGCAGTTTGAAGTTTTCTCTCTACAATCTCTAGCTGATTTAACTTTTCTTTAACCATCTCTTCCTGATGTTTAAGCTGACTTAGAAGATTTTTGTAGTTTAAAAGCTTCTCCTCTCTGACTCTTCTAGCATTTTCAACTTCATCAACCTTAAACATTGAAATCTCGTTTTCAATATCTTTAAGCTTTAATGATAAATTCTCATGGATCCTTAATTTTTCATTAACCTTACTTTTAAGTTCATTAAGCTCCTTTTCCCTATCAGAAATAAGTTTTTCAACTTCACTTATCTTAGATTCTAGAAATTCAACCTTACTTTTTGCTTCAAAAGCAGATTTAAAGTTAAGCTCAACTTCATTTAACCTAGATTCTAATGTTAAAAGTTTTTGTTGAGCATTAGAATATTCGATCCTGATTTGGTTAACTATTTTATCTCTCTCAAAAGATTCGATTTTTCTTCTACAGGTAGGACATACATCCTCATTTTCAAGGATAATTAAAGACTTCTCAGCATTTTCAACAAAACCTTTTAAACTTGAGAATTCATTTTTAATGTTTAAAGACTCCTTATCTAACCTTTCAACCAGGTTTTTAAGCTCAGTTAAGCTTTTAACATGAAAACTACCTAAAATTTTTTCTCTTTCATTTTTAATCTGCCTTAAGCTATCTCTATAATTTTCAACATCAAGACTTTTATCTTCAATTTGTTTTTTAGAGTTCTCAATATACGCATTACTTTCACTTAGAAGTGTAAGTACTTTTAACTTTTCCTCTTTTAAAGATTCAACTTTCCTTTCTAAAGCTTCTAAATTCCTTAAATTTTCCTCTGCATCTCTAAAGCTTTTTTCAGCTTCAGCAACCATACCTTTAAGATTTTCAATTTCGCTTTGAAGATTTATGTATTCAACTAAAAGTTCATCGTACTGATTTTTAAGCTCAGTAAAACCAGCAACATCAGGATCTTTTTCTAGGGTAACACGAACAGCATCATAATGCTTTTTATATTGAAGAAGACTTTCCCATGCTTTATGAAAATCTGTAAAACCAAAAAGTTCATCAAGAAGATTTTGTCTTTCACGTGGAGTCATATTCAATATTTCTTTAAGCTTCTCTTGCTGAATCCATATAAATTCTTCAAACATTTTCTTGTCAATACCAGTTATAGTTTTAAGTTGTTCTTGGACAGCGGCAATCTTACCCCATGCTAAAAGTTTACCGTTTTCAGACAAGGTTAATATGCTCGGATCTTGAGTAATTCTACCTCCTCTTTCCCTTTTTAAGCCTCTAACAACCTTGTATATTTTACCTGAATGCTCAAATTCAACAGAAACCTTACAATTATTTTTATCTTCTCTTAACAAATATCCATAATCCCTATAAAGCGGTTCACCAAAAAGAGCAAAATGTAAAGATAGAAGTATGGAAGTTTTACCTACACCAACACCTCCAACCATACAGTTAAAACCTTCATCAAATTCTACTTTTGAGGATAAATGTGAACGAATATTTTGGATTTCAATCCTTCTTATAATCATTTGCAAGGTCCTCCAGTATTTTTTTAACCTCTTCTTCCCCACCTTTTAAAAGTGGAGTTATTAAGTCTAGAGCTTTTTTTGCAAGTTTTGCATTAAACTCCCCAGAAAAACCGTAACCTTTAAAAATTTTTAGAAAATGTTCATATGCGGTTGTTTTAAGTTCTTTAGCTTCCTTTAACTGTATAGGAGGTTTATACTGTCCCCTTTCAGTAAGCTGATTAACTATGCTAACGTATAATGCCTTTTTTGCTAAACTTCTAATTCTTGGAATATCAATTTGACTTTTTTTAATTCCTTCAGGAAGTACACCTTTTAATACAAGTACAACTACAGAGTTTTCAACATCAGCCTCTATAACAGTTTTAGACAATTCATCAAGAATTTTTTCAACAGGTAAATCTGAAAAATCTTTTTCTTTAACAATAAATTTTCTAGCGTTCTCAATCTTTATCCTATTAACTATTGGTGGTTCTCTTAAAGAGGAAACTTCAACATGATAAAAACCTTTAGGAATATCTGCCTCAATATAAGTTGTTGTTTCTAAGGAACCAGGATAAGCAAGTAAACCACCCCTAAAATTTTTTAGAATAGGTTGATGAATATGGCCTCCAGCATAATAATTAAAACCCCCCTTAAGATATTCAGCTCTAAGGTCTGGCTTAAGGTTTGGGAGAGCATATTCTGGAAGGTCTAATGTACCATGGAAAACAAAAATGTTAAATAGGTTTAAATCTGGTTTTGGAGGATACTTTATGAGGTACTCTGGAATCTTTTCATCAGCTTCCCTTAAACTTCTTGAGCTTCTAATACCATAGATGTAGTATCCTTCATCCCCATAGTATCCACCATTAAGCCTTGGTAAATAAGTTAAGAGTCCAGCATTATGTAATGGGATTAGAATAGTTCCTGTCATGACGTTTGGCTCAAGGTCGTGAGAACCATCAACAGCAAAAACTTTTATCCCGGCCTCCTTAAGCCTTCTTAACTCTCTAATAGCTGTTGCTAAAGTTTGATTTGAGGGGCGAGGATCGTCAAAAATATCTCCAGCGAGAATTACAAATGAAGGTTTAAGTCGAAGAATTTTATCTACAGCCTCAATAAAGACTCTTGTAAAATCTTCTCTACGCTCAGGAAGATTATATTGCATATATCCAAGGTGGACATCTGCAAGGTGAACAAAGCTAAAGGGCTTCATTAACCTAAACCCCCAAACTAATTAAAAAAGTTTCTTGTTTCACCCATAGTTTTAACATCCAATTCTTTAACCTTAACTACGAGAGGAACTTCCCTTGTAACTTGACCAATAATTAAGCAATAGTGTGGTTCAAGCGAGCATGCAATAGACTTCATTGTTTCACTATCAATTTTAGCCACCTTTGAAACCATATTTAAGTCATTTTCATTCTTAAAGTTAAAGAGAAAGACGGAATCAACCTGCCTATAAACATCTTCATGTATTGAGGCAGGCTGATTTGTTATAAAAAACGTAAAAATCCCTAAATGCCTCATCCTTGTAACTATGTCATCCCAATATGTTTCCCTAAGATACAAATGAGCTTCCTCAGCAAAAAGAAAAATAGCTCTAACAACCCACTTTTTCAGAAGTTCAACAAGTTTTCCTAAGATAAACTCTACAACAATTTTTCTTTCAAGCGCAGATATTCTGCTAAGATTTAGAATAACAACCCCACCACCAGAAATTTTAATTAAAACATCTTCCAATTTTAAAAGCTCGTAATCGTTATCAGTAAATAACCGCGAATGTTCAAGTGTATAAAGTCTTGAGATTATAGCTTCCTTAACACGATCATTGATGGTGCTAAACCTTAAAGCCTCTAAAATATTTCTGAATGTTAAACGTTTAGTCTTTTTAACTTCATCCCAAACCCTGAAAAACTCTCTTAGGGAAAGCTCGGTTAGACCTAAAATATAACATAAAATATTTGATAAAACATTTTTGCCAGCATAATCTAATGTGACTTTAAAGTTTCTCCCAGGCTCTAAAACAAAAATTCTACTATAATATTTGTTTTTCTCACCATTTTTATAGAAACCTAAATTAGTGTATTCGCCATTAACATCAAAAACAATACATGGAGCACCATATTCAACCAAACCTAACATTAAAAGCTTAGATAAATGTGATTTACCTGTACCCTTTCTCCCAATAATAATTGATAAGCCACCATCTAGATCATTTGCATCAACTTTAAGTTCTGAACCATCCTTTGTAAAACCTATTTTTATTGGTCTTTTTAAGCCTATTCTAAGAAGTTTAAAAAGTTCGCTAAAATTAACCCTATAAACTCTTGAGTAAATTCTTGAAGGAAGCCATGAAATATCTAAACTTATAATCCCGCCAATAATTGAACATCTAATCTTACATACAAGTAATCTAACATCTTTTAGAAGTGTTATTTGTGATTCAAGATTTAGTGGATCAAAATTATCTCCAAACACGCTTGTTTCTGTTATCTCCTCCCTAACAAGTTCCTCAATAAGTCCAGGGAAATTAATAAACTGAATATCTATAACTTGAACTAAGAGGCTTTTTCTACTTTTAGCGTCCTCGACCATAAGATAATCTCCTTTACTTACCTCCTCTCCGGGGAAGCATAAAATTTCAACAGTTTCACCTTCTTTCCTAAATAACCTCATAAATTAAACCTTCACCATTTTGCAAATGGTCCAAAAAGCATTTTTCTTGTACTTTGTAATTTTTCAACTTTAACTCCAAATTTTTTTGTCATCAAACGTTGGATACCTAGAACCTCTATTTTTGTGAATGTTGAAAGAATATGGGCTAATCTTAAAGTTTCAGGATATCCTTGGCTAAGGATATCATTACCAATAAGTTTTCCTATAGAGTTAACAATATCTTCAAAACAAAGCCTACTATCAATATCAACTCTAAATCCTATACTTTCGCTTGAAAATTTTGCAAGAAATACTTGACCTAATATTGTTGAAGAAATATTTTTAGGTAAAAGGTCATCTACACGAAGCATCCATGGAGGTTGAAACTTTTTTAATCTTAAAAGAACGTTTTCATCATCAATATAGATCTTACTCTTTTTTGATATAGCCAAAACCTTATTACCTTTTTTTCTAGCTAAATCTAATATTTCAGGGTCGGTTGATTGGTTTGAAAGGCAACCATCAAAAATAATTATAGAGTTACTTACAGCTTGAGCTATATACCATTGGAGAGATTTTTCAACAGTATTTTGAAATCGATGTTCAAAGTCTAAGGGGTTATTGACTGGTGTTGACTTATTCCTTCCAAAAACCTTATCTAAGCATGTAAAGTGAAAGATGAAGGGCCCATATCTTATATACCTATAAGTATAGATATCCTTCCATACAATGGCACCTCTAAAAGCATAAACTACACCATCTCTAGTTACACCTATCCTCCTATGAGAAGTATCTAAACCTATGATGGGTGTATAACTGTTTAGAGGCTTAAGTTTTATAAGCCTGTCATCTATGTTTATTGGCAAATTTTTGATATTTAATATCCCGTCTTCTATAAAATGATTCTGTATTCCATCAGTAGGGGAAGTATCATATACTTCTAAAACTTTACCTCTAACCTTGGATACAGACTTAAAACTTAGATCAAGAAGATTTACAGGAAAATCCTCCATGAAATCTTTAAATTCGAGTTTAAGCATCAGATGTAGCCTCCCTTAAACCTTCTTCAGCACTACTTGAAGTTAAAGTGTAAACATATCCATGCTCAGTTTTCCATCTTCTAACCTTCTGCTTTTTAGTTAATCTTGTAAGAGTAAAACCTACAACCTTATTTGAATAGTGTAGAGCATTCGCATCCAAAACCTCCTTAATTTCGGAAAGCGTTCTAGGCTTCTTTTTACCCCATGGTGTTGAGAGAAGTTGTAAAATGGCTTCAGAGCAGCTTTTAGCACTAATCTGCGGATAAGATTCAGCTAAACCATAAGAAGTTGAAAAGTTTTCTTCTTGTTGGGTTAAGGGTTTATGATATTCTTCTCTACCTCTAAAAACTTCAACTTTAGAAATTGCTTCAAAAATTTTTGGTAAATCTTTTTCAATCATTTCAAGAATATTCTGCCTAGAGCCTTCAAATTGAAGTTCACTATTACCTACCCTTAAACGCAAAATTATTTTTCCATTATTACTACTCAAGCTCAACCCTCCAACTTTATCTTAGGTAAAACTTCCTCTACGAGATGTTTAAGTCCAAGTGTTGTAACCTTATACTCACCTCTACCAATTCTTTCAATAAACCCATCATCAGAAAGTTCACTAAGTCTTCCAGCTAAAGCACCAGTACCGCTTCCAGTAATCCTTAAAAGTTCATCAACAGAAAGGGATTGCTTATCTGAAATTTTTAATTGATAACCAATATAGGCCCTTAAAAGATGTAAAAGTATACGTTCTCTTAAAGATAATTGTTTTACAAGCTTTTCCTTTGGAATAAGAAGAACAGCTCCTTCGGTAGAAATACCAATAATTCCTTCAATTTTTTTAAGCAATTCTTCAAGGTCAACAGAGATAACAAGTTTTTTGATTAAATCATAACTTGGGTAATGTTTGCTAAGGAACTCCATTAAGGCACGAATAACATCTTCAACAGAGCCTTCAAAATTAAGCTTTAATTCACCACACTCTAAATGAACACGAATACTTTCCAACTTTAATTACACCTCACATTAAACTTTTAACTTTGAAACAAGATTTTCAATCCAAGATTTACCTGCAAGAGTAAGCCTATAAGCCCCTCCATCCTTCACAACCAAGCCTTCATTCCTAAGCTCACTAAGTCTTGCACCAAAACCTGCTGATGGTCTACCTGAGAGAGCTAAAAGTCTTGCAACCTCTTTTGGTGGAAGAAGATTTGGATCATTGGCATAGAGAATCAGCCCAATAGCTTCTTTATCATTTATTCTATCTCTTGGGAGAGTTAGAAGTGTACCCTCGCTAGTATATTCAATTAAACCTTTTAGGGATTCTTTCTTGGTAGTGGGGGTTTCAGACCTGACAACTAAACCATCTATAATGTCTAGCCACTCTGGAAGAGATTTTAAGTTTTCAGCAAGCTCGGTGAGACTATCACCTTCAAAAACAATCTCACCATAGGGTCTCTTAAGGATAAGTTTTACTTTCAAGTTACTTCAAGTAAGAAGTAATGTTAGTAGTATATAAATCTTGCTTAAAAATCTACGAAAAGTTTATATATGATACGTTTTTTTACGAAATTTAATCCATAATCTTACGTTTTATTACGAAAAATCCTTTAATTTTTTATTAGCGACCTCAACAAGAATTTTAATATCAACCCTACCTCTAAACTCAGCCATAACATTCTTTACAATAATATTTAGAGCTTTTTCAGGACTACTTTTAATTTGCTGAATATTCTCAAGAATTTTACTTTCCACTATTTTTTCAATTTCCTCTTTTGTTAAACTTTTAAGTCCAAGTTTTTCTAAAGCCTCTAACACTGATCCGCCATTTTTAGCTAACCATTCAACAATAGCTGGGAAAGATTCTTTTGCTGTTTTACCCTCATTAATAACCTTAAAAATTTCGAGAAAATCTTCATCAGAAAGATTTTCTACAGGAATTCCTTTTCTTTCAAGACTTTTAACAGTTTCTGTTAAGGATGAAGCTATAAAAGTTGGAGAAATAGAGACATTTTTTGCTACCTTTTTAAACAGTTCTAAGTAATCTGAGTTGATAATTTGTTCTGCAAGCTTCCTATTAATACCATACTCAGCCATAATATCCTTTATAAGCTGCTCTGGTTCAGGAGGAATATTTTTTCTAGCTTTCTCGATTAATTCTTCACTTACAACTACTGGTGGAATATCGGTTTCAGGATAGAGTCTTGCAGCACCAGGTCTAGGCCTCATATACCTTGTTGTACCATCAGGTTTTGCCATTCTAGTTTCTTCAGGAACACCCTTTAAAGCTTCAATAATTCTTTCGATAACAGCTTTAAGAGCTTTTTCAGCTTTCTCAAGCTTATCTGCCACAAGTACAGCTCCATCAATCTCTGAAAGCTTAAGCTTAACTCTAATATTCTCTAACTCCTCAGCACTTATACCGTAAGCTGGAAGTTCATCAGTATGGAATATTCCCCCAACACCACCATAGAATATAGCTCTGTCTGAAAGTTCAGTTCCAAATCTAACCTTTGGAATAAGCTCAATACCAAGAATACCAGCAATTTTAGGTATTTTAACTCCTAAAACAATTCCACCATCATCTAAGGCTCTTCTAATAACTTTACTCTTAGTATTTCTAAAAATATCTGTTAAATCATGAAAATCTTCCTTTAATAACTCTTCAGCAGTTAACCCGCGACTTTTTAATTTTTCCCTAATTTCTAAAAGTTTAAGCTGTCTTTGAACTTCATATTCAACAACTTTCGAAATAAGCTTCAGCTCTTGAACACCCTTAACCTCAATAAGACCTCCACCACTAATAGACACATTTAAATCCTGCCTTATAGAACCTAAACCTCTTTTAACTCTTCCCGTTCTTCTTAAGATTTCACCTATAGCTAAAGCCACCCTTTCAGCTTCCTCAGGTGAGGAGATAACTGGACCTGTTGAAACTTCAATTAAAGGAATACCTAACCTATCAAGCCTATAAATAACCTTATTTTCATCTTCACCAACTTTCCTAGCAGCATCCTCCTCTAAACATATTGCTTGAATAGGTATTCTTTTACCATCAACATTCAAAAAACCTCCTAAAGCAACAATACAGGTTCTTTGAAAACCGCAGGTATTAGAACCATCAATGACAATTTTCCTCATAACATGAATTTCATTTACAGGATTAGAGTTAAGCAAAATTGCAACTTGTAAAGCTACTTCAACAGCTTCAAGATTTAAATCATGAGGAGGTTCCTCATCAAATTCAACAAGACAGGAAGTTTCCTTATCAGCTTCATAAACAATAAGTTTACCCTTCTGAAATTCAAATAAAGCTGCAGGATCAAACTCACCAAGCTCAGATTGGGTTGGACGTAAACGTCTAATAAAAGTAATTTCAGGTTTTCCTGCTGAAAGTTTTGTTGGACAATTACAGAAAAGCTTACATTTCGTGTTTAATTGCCTATGAATTTCAAGACCAACCTTCAATCCAACAGATTCATAATTTATAGTAGAGTTCACTAACCAGCACCCTAGAAAGATTTAAGTTAAACATTAAACAGTTTTTCTCCTTAAACCTAAAAAAGTTAAAGGAGGATTTTTAAGTTTTTGATCATTTTTCTATCCTTGATAATGATACCTAGCTGTATAAGGTTTGCCGAAGTTGAATAACTGGGAAAATAGGAAAAAAATGTTTATGGAAAGAATCCAGAGAGACCTTTCTACCGGATATTTTGATAAGGATATGTTAAGCCTTGTTGAAGAAATTAACAGGCATCCTGAAATGTATACTACAAGTTCATGTAGCGGAAGAATTGTACTTCTTAAGGCATCTAAACCTTGGAATAAAAATAATGTCACAATTCTTGGTAAATGGCATGAAAAAGTAAGTTTAGAAGAGGTAATTAAGAATATTAAACCTTGTAATAAAGATTCAGGTTTATGGCTTATTCTTCAATCACCAATAATGCATGTTTCATGTAAAAATATTGAAACCGCAATAAAACTTGTAAGAAAAGCTAGAAGCTGCGGCTTTAGATATTCAAGTACATTCTCAAAGGGGGATACAGGAATTTTTGTTGAAATTATGAGTAGCGAGAGAATAGACCTACCACTTATAATAGAGGACAAGGTAATTATAAACCCAGAAAGCCTAAATAAACTACTAGAATACTTAAATACAATGCTAAAAAGTATAAAAACAAAAATCCAAAGATTAAGTGAAGCAGTAAAAACACTATAGAGTTAAGGAATTGTAGTTATACAGATTTTTTAGAGTTAAACTTAAAAGCATGAGAAACCAATTTTTCTATGACCCGCGGTAGCTCAGCTTGGAAGAGCTTCCGGCTGTAGGGTTCGCCTCAAAGGCGAACCTTCCCAGCCTTCCAAGCAAACAGCAGAAACCGGAGTGTCGCAGGTTCAAATCCTGCCCGCGGGACCAACAAATTTTCTCTGTTTGGGCTTTTTTTG